>Ga0307513_10000601_pt1 | contig 51574 bp, 46 predicted proteins | sample 15_EM_MG_FD_202174 | JGI IMG/M metagenome (GOLD analysis project Ga0307513, IMG submission 202174) | Populus trichocarpa ectomycorrhiza microbial communities from riparian zone in the Pacific Northwest, United States - 15_EM | ecosystem: Host-associated > Plants > Roots > Unclassified | place... | reverse complement strand
CCGTCCGTCCCGGGCATGGGTTAGGACGGACTACAATTTGGCGTCCGTCTCGTCCAAGGGCCGCAAATTTGGCGTCCGTCCCGTCCTAGGCAAAAGACGGACGGACTGGACGCTTGGGAACACTGCCGCTAATAGTAAGACTAGTAGAGTCATCGCTCATGATTCCAGATGATCTAGTATACTCGATGATTGTCGAGCATGATTCAGTAGTACCTATGATCGAGCAAATCGATCAGATCATGGAGGCTCTGCTTGATCATGATCTGATCGTGTCCATCACTATTAAGAGCACTCGGGCGATAGTTGAAGCATCCGCCCCGGATTCTCTCAAATTTTCGCGAATGGGAATGTGCAGCGTTGACAAAGAGGAGTGCTTGGGGATGCAATAGACTATATCAAAGACTAAATTATAACTTTCTTCTTGGCCTACGTTTCTACAATGACGGGCAGAGGGGAGTCTTTAAATACACAACCAATCTTCAGTCTTCCACGCATGGCCTCAACACTATCACACCATTTCCATAAGTTCTCACGCAATGGCCACTACCCCGCTTTCCCCTCTTTTCTACCCCCCTTGGTAAATCATCAACCCCTCTTCTCGTGACAATCACAGTGTGCCCGGCTACGGGGAATTCTCCGATCCCCATTAGCATCTTCTACGCCTAGGAGTTATAGGTGTTGGAATCTGGAGAGCGCCAGTGATTCACAAGAGATTCAAGGCCAAAGAGCCGATTTCCGCTTTGTCAGTTTTTGTTATTTTGTTGTATATTATTATTTACATAACATTATTTATTCATTGCTCACGAAGCGTAGAATAAATAAACATGTAAAATAACTTAAGCACTCTCGTACACCCTTATCCACGGCCCCCCGAGAGGAAAAACTTAAATACAACATAAAGAGCACATAACTTTTGAGAATAGTCGAATAAAAAACAAACAACGCTTAGCTTACTCTTGCACACCTTTGCTTTGGTGCAAGAGTCTATTCGGTAATTTTGCATGGGGGTTTTTTCTTCCCCCACGACGCCGGGGCGGGGGTTTAGATTGAGGCTGTAACAGAGGTAAAGTTAGTGCATGCGTCAAAGTAGGAATGCTGCAAATCGGGTTCGGGGTGGAAAAGAACTCCCCGCGAAGTTATACCTCTGACAGCTTTTTTAAGATGGATGATGATAACACCTGCGAGGACCGGAGAGTAAATAATTGGCTGCTCTTCAGAATTAGATGATGGGTGCCCGTAATGGCCGTCATCGTTTGCTTGAGAGGGTGACAGACTAATCCAGGGAGTACTCGTCCTAGGCAGGAATTACTCGTAAGTAGGAATTAAAGGAAATACATGTGAAAACCACTGGGATTGTCTGAGCCCCCATACAAACTCAAAATTCGTGCTTTCGGGTGCTTGTAGCCTGGGACGAGTAGTTAGTAGTTAGCTCGAGGTGGGGAGGAGCGAAGGGAGTTGCCAACCTTTTGGAGGGGTGGATACGTTCTGAGTGGGAGGGACGGGGATTATTAGGGATTGTGAAATGATGACAGGAACCAATTCCGGCTAAATCAAGTGCTCGCTAAATCAAGTGCTCGCTAAATCAAATATCGTACTTGTTTCAGTAGATGACTGTCAAATTGCTGAACCGGTGACCGCTTAATCAAGCGCCCACTCAAGTGAAACAGGGGGCGAATGGCAAACGCAAAGGCTAAAGAACGCCCAGAAGCATATGCTTATTTCTTAGGATTGCGCTTGCGGCGCTTCCCCTTTTTAGCGGCCCCATAGTCAGACTCCTCCGCGTCCTGTTCACCGGCTCTGGAACTCTCTCCGTGATCAACATTCTGGCCCTCCAACACGGTCTCAGGTGTGCTCGCCTGGTTTTCTTCGTTTCTTCCAGAGGCCGATTCGGCTGCAGCCCGTTCAACTTTTACCTTTGCCACTCTCCCCCGAGCCGTCCCACCTCCGTCCCTTATATTGGCATTAGCAGTTTTTGTCTCAACCGTTCTTTGGGATCTCGACTGTATCTTCTCGCTAATTGCAACCTTCTTTGCAGCAATAGTCGCCGCTCGCTTTTCGGCTGCCGCAGCCCGTTTCTCTGCCGCCGCGATCTGCTTGGCTTCTGCCGATTGTTCCCTCCGAGACGCTGCGGCCTCCAACCTCTCCCGCGTCTCCTCCTGTTTGATGTTCTCCTTCTCCCTCTTCATTCGAGACTTAAGTTGAGTTTTAGTCACTGCGCCTGGTTGGTACCCACCAGCATCCGCAGCCCTTTGTGCCTCGGCCTCTAGCTCTGCTGTGATCTTGTCCACCAAAGCTTGGTGATTCGCAGCCCTCGTTGCAGCCGCCTTTTTTGCCGCAGCCGATCGGGCATCGGCTTTCTTTGCTGCAGCTGATCGGGCCCCGGCTTTCTTTGCCACCGCTTTCGCGACAGGTTCAGTCTTTATGCACTGTGTGGGTGGAGGCCGTTGCGGTTTCTCGGCTTTAGGCGCATTTTGACCGAGGTCTTGTTTACCGACCCCCTCCGAGGCCCTGGTTCGTTTGGTGCTGCGGCTGGCCCGGGGTACATAGCAATCACCACTATCGTCTTTGTCGGATGAGGAAGAGTCAGATTCGTATGTTCTCTTAGGGTGATGTTTCCGGGGTGACCTCCGGAGGGGCGGCTGCGGGACTGGAAGCAGCGGGGGTGTGTGAGGTCCCGGTAGGGCGACGATGGATGTTGGCTTCGGGGTGTCACCTTCGTCGCTGATATCACTCTCGTTCCCAGGCACAGATACCTTGGGCAGTGGTGATCGAGGCTTATCGTCCTCACCCTCATCACTAATATCGCTCTCATCTCTCTGGATCGGTAATCGGGGTTGTCTCCCTTTCGGCCCTGTTTTGGCTTTCACGGTTCCGGCGCGTACCCCGGCAGGGGGGGCCTCTTTCTCGGTTTTAATTTTAATTTTGCGGGAACCCTTGTGCTTAGCGCGCTTTGACACCTTGCTTTTTTTGTTGCGATGAGTTTGGGGCGGATCATAGGCATCGTCATTATCGCCTTCGTCGGATGAGGAAGAGTCGCTTTCGTATCCCCGCTTATTGTGCTGTTTCCTGGAGGGTTTCTGGAGGGGTTCCATGACTGGAGATTCCAAGGGTGTGTGAACCCCTGGCCGGGACTTAGTAGATAAACTCTTTGGGGTCTTATCTTCACCGCTGATACCACCCCTTTTCTTCACCTCCTTCTGTGCCCGAGCCGACCCCCCTCTGGGATGTCCCTCATCCGCCTCACCACTCCCGTTGTCAAGGTTTGGTAGGATCCAACTTGGCGCTGCCAGGTCTCCTTGTGGAGTCCCGTAGACCGGTGAAAGTGCTCGTGTCGCGCTTGCTTCTATGGGCTTCGATATATCGCTAGGAATTTGCGCCGCTTTGGCCTTCCCAGTTGTTGCACTCTTTTTCATACCCTTCTTTGACACCGAGGTGGATGCCCTAGTTTGCGGTCCCTCATCCTCACTCTTGCCGGATTGGTCGTCATGATCGGCCATCAGGATTGCTTTCCTAACTGCCGCAGGCCTCGATTTCCGCCCACCCCGATCCCAATCACTGCCGTCACCCTCGCTGGGAGGATCTGAGGCGTCCGAGTCTGATTCGCGGGTATTCCGGCTCGGCTTATGTGGAACTGGCTGAAGAGGTTCTTCGACCGTTGGCAGGTTTAGCGCAAAACGTACCCTCTTGCTTCTTGGTCTTGTGCTGGTAACGTCCCCTGGCGATGAGACCTCAGAGGGACCAGGGGTTTCCTCTCTCCCACGTTTTCTGGTAACTCTTGGTTTGATATTTGTTGGTGCAATCGCCGCCTCTCCAAGAGGCTCTCTTTCCTCCTCATCCCCCAGAGTCCTTGTTATACCAGCCCTTCTCTTCGATGACCGGGAAATGCGCGCTTTTCCTTCAAGAAGCTTACGACGCCTCCTGCTAGGCGAATATATCTCCGCCGGGTGGACTGCCAAATCACACGGAATGCCCTCTTTCATATATCGCACTCGCGCCCTCATCACCTCTTGGCGTTCCTTTAGCTTTATTGCCTCCAACCTAGCCTGCTCTTCTTCGTAGCTCTCAATTCTCGCTCTCTTCGGAACCGCTAGCTCCAGGGTAGTCGGCATAGCGGGGGGAAGCTGTGCCTCTAGGTAGCGAGCGATTTGGGCATTTCCCGTCTGTTCCAGAGATCGCATCACCTCTTCCGGTATTTCGCGTCGAAGCGGTATATCGTCATGTTCGGAGATATGTTTCAGAATCGGGGCCATCACCCGCGCCACTACTTCCAAAAGCTCTGGCTGCACTTCTGCGCGTTGGGTAACCACATACAAATATTCTAGATCACAGAGAGAAGTAGACCTTGCAACAAACGCTGATGGTCTCAAGTCGTTCAGGAGGCTCCAACATCCCATCTGGATAGGGAAACTCGGGAGGTTGGAGCCATTTTCCCCCATCTGAAGGCAGTTGCAAAGTCCCTCGACAAGTTCAATCATTTTATCGGATCCCATCAAGCCGAAAAAGCCCATGTTGCGAATACTATAATCTGCCATAAACGGAGCGAGGAATTTTCGTGTTTTCTGGTGTCCTGCAGCTTCTCCGAGAGCGTCAAGCAGCCACTGGGTCTCCTCCACCACCTCTGATTTGATCACATCCTTGGAGTCCATTGGTGCATCTACTCTCATGTTAGTATTTGATCTCAAAACGAATCAGTTGGTGGGGCGCTTGCGTTCAATGGCAATCCTATCTTCCATCGTCTGGTCTTTCCCTGGCAAATATCCCCACGAGATTAACTTCGTTTCAACATCTTTGAGCTTTGGCTCTGGGTATTCGGCAAGATACTTCAATAGGACACGAGTCCTTTCTGTCTGCCTCTCAATCAGGATCCAGAACAGAGCCGCTCTAGTCGCTGGAGATATCTCCAAATCAAGTAACCTAATAACCCGCTCTATTCGATGCCGCTCCACAATGCTCGTGGGAATCCATTCGTGCTGGATTTTGACTTGTGGAATAGCTCCTTTTGGAGGATTGTTCAGCAGGGGCTCCCCGTTGGGCCCTACTATGTAGTAGGCTTTCACAAAATCTTCCACAGACTTTGCATTGATAGCGATTTGCGGGTCCACGACTTTCCCAACCCGGCTGATCTTGTCAATGAAATCGTATATGGAAAGTTTTCTTTTTTCTTTTGGTTTCGGTGGGATTAACCCGCGTGCGTCTTGGGAATTATCACGGGGCAAGGGAGTCTTCCGTGCATAGGCGCTAGGCCGCGGGCAAGGTTGGAACAGCGCTACCTCATCGAAGAAGCGATAGTCAGGATCAACGGAGTTGACTATGCGGCCTCCTGGGAAATATAGAGTGGGAGGTGCCCACTTGGGGGCTGGGGGTTTACTTGAAAAGAAGAATTGAAGCATTGTATCCGGGACTGGTATGGTCAGGGGCGCCGACCTGTGTAGCGACCAGTTGAGGCGGTGCGGGATTGGTGATGGAGGCCTATGGAATCTACTGCCCTTAGTTGGCTCGACTATACTCGTTTCCTCATCGGAATCCTGGAGGTCGTCGAGGTTGGAATCGTCCGTGATGAAAGGCACCGTACCGGAGGTGCCCTCCCTGGCTTGAACTTGCCTTTCACTTGGAAGTTGGTAATTCCCAGAGATATCTCCGGGTGTTTGAGGTTGACTTTCATCCATCGGAGCTTCTGTGGAGGTGGCCTCTTCAGCCGTCGGCTCCATCCTAACAGCAAGCACATCGGAGATAGTTGGCGAGGAGTCGCCCTCTATAACAGCGCTGATTGTAGCAGTGTCCTCGGAAGAACTCTCCCTGGTTCCCGGAGTACCCACTTCCCCATGTCCTGCCTGAGGTCTCACTGAACCTGACGAATTGGAATCTTCATTTCTCAAATCGGCCGTGTTGGCTTTGGGCGCGCCAGGGAGAAACTTTGTTGGACTTGCGAAGTTTGAATTGTGATTGATCGGTAGAGGGATATGTAATTGATGTCCATCCAGAAAGTGCTTAGGGGAGGCGGGCTCTTGGACCACTAGCTCTAATACTGTGTGGCACGCATCAGATTCTAGAGGTGGTTCGGCATCACTCCCAAAAGTTGCACCAATTGCGGAATCTTTTTTGAAAGAAAATTTGATGGCACCCCCATCCGCTCCCGCCAGCTCATCGGTTGAGGGAGGTTTAGATTGACTAATAGGATTGGGATTGATGTGGCTGGTGCTCTTGATCTCAGCTTCGTCCACTTCGATGGAAGCCCCAATTGGATTTATAGGTTGGCAGTTTTCGGTGCTCGATGAGGTGGTTCGCTCTTGGTTTTCTTCGGTCGGAGTTCCTGCAAATGCGGCCCACTCGCCGTTACACCCCGTTGACTCTAATTCGACAGGTAGCGCACCCGGAGAGGAAGGCCTATCTAAATTCTCAACGAGAGACAAAGGACTAGCACTGTTGATGGTCTCCTCTTGCTCAACAGAAACAGTAGCGAGAATAGGTGGATGGATGGGGGTCGGGAGCCCGGTGTTCTCAAAGACAGTATTAACGCTAGTAATCGGGGCGCCCTCAGGAACCTCCCACAAACCAACAGCCTCTGGGGTCTGGCTGGCCACAAGCGTATTCGGTGTAAAAGCCTTAACCATGTCGAAGTCCTTCATATCACTAATGTAGGGAGGGAGCTCGGCATCTTTGGCTACCGGCCAGGCAGGACAAACCCCACTTATACCAGACATATAGCTCGGGTCATGCAACTCAGGCGCACCACATGGTAATGGCTGTTCACTGACGCCACCCCCGGGCAATACTGAAGGTATGGCACCACCAGCGAAAATGTCAACTTCACTTGGGGCACTGTCGTCAACACTAGGGATCGGAAGAATATTGTCCTCTGGTGCGACGCTAGGATTGGGAATAAGTGTCCCCGCAGAAGTTTCCAGAGCCCCAGTAACCTCCGCCACCAGGTTAGGATCCGGAACGACTACCCCTCCGACACGCATGCCAGGAAACCAACCCGACATACGATGAGTGATGGGACCAGCCGGGCCCGAGATGGCCGGGGAGCTGTTCAGGAAATGCTCCAGAGCGGAAAAAGGGATCCTGGGAGCGGCTAGAGCGACTGTTAGTATTCGCTCTATATTGAGCATACTCAAGGGGCGGGGGAGGCTGGGGGGTCCCTACACTCCGCAGATCCTTCTGGAGCAAACTTTGGATATTGGGTGGCCATCTTTATTGAAGGACCTGGATTAATAAAAGCCACTAGGTGGTCGATGGGTGAATGGAAGGATGAAAGGATGGATGGGATGGATGGATGGATGAACGGATGAATTAATGAATCGACGACGGGAAAGAATCGCAAGGGCCCGAGATATCAACCTCGAGGCTTCGTCGACTCGGGAAAGCTCCGATGAAATGTAATTATAGAAGCGAAGAGAGGGGAGTGCAAGACCCAAGCAGGAGGGGAGTAAAGAATAGGTAGAGGAGTAGAAGTCTAAAGGTGCTGAATGAGAGGGGTACTCGATCAATGATCGGATACTTGGGACGCGCGGGATGGAGTTAGGAACCGCTCAATCGGAGTTCTTATCGGAACAAAATATCGTCCTAGGAAGCAGACCACCTTCTTTTCCAAGCAGTACGGACAAAGGCGCCTAATGGGAGCAGAGAAAAGAAACAAGGTAAGAGGTCGAATCAGAAGTGGAGAGGGGAGTCGTTTGCCGAAACTTTTCCTCGTTTCCGAAAGCGTTGTTACCGGAAGGATGAGGATGGGGGAAGGAGCAGGAGATGAAGGAAGACCAAGCCTTATGTTGAATCCGGAGGGTTTTCCCGTGTGTGCGGCCTGTTAGTTGGAGTGCGGGGCAGGGTATGCTTTCTGGATAAATACTATCTTTCTCCCTAGCCCAGATTAGTTGCCCCGGCACAAGGTCTTAGGGCCCATTCATTCATGGGATATCACTCGGGCGTTCCAATCGAAGTCAGTTGAATTCCTTGCTACCGTCCGAGTCTCCCATTGTCCTCAAACAACGGTTTAGTCACAATAGTTTCTTTCCTATCTCATTCCGTCCTATGGGGTTATCTCTTATGTGATGGAGACACAGTTGGCTGGTTCTCGACTATACGCAGCTACCCCGTATCGGCTAGGCCTCATTGCACTCTCCAAGTTCGGAGGCGTATACTCGGCTAAAACTCATCATACGTTATGGGCTAATGACGGGAAACACGTTCTTTCTCATAAGGGATGAAGTCCCTGAAGTTCTCTATATGTTCGGCCATTTCGCCCTTTCGTTTTTGGTTGATAGCAAGAAAGAATATTACGGCGAGTTGAAGTTGCCCAAAGTCTTGATCATTTCGCTTCAGCACAGTGGGGCAAAATTGCAACAAATACTGGGGAGATAAACTCTGATGCACTCCAATCAAAAATCTATTATCAACCAAGGGGGGCAATGTCAATCCAGGACTCGACACGGAGGTGGAACGGTAAGGGCCCGTTTGGTTGCGATGGTCCCGTTGTCCCGTACAAATAACCTCTTCCCCGCCGTTCGAAGAGGAGCGGAAGAAGTGGTGATTTCGCAGCGAGAGTTTGACCTCCAGGGTTCCGAATAGTCCGACCGGTCAACTCTTGGATTCAGGACCATGCCAGCCAGTCCTAGTTGATGTCAATGACTGGACCCGATTAACTCGGGTGGTCCGGTCCGGTTTGGACTGGTCTCTTCATAAAAGATCGCACGAGTTGGAATGGCACTTGTGCCAACATTCACTAAGAATAGAAGTATAGTTAAAGTATGACCTTAAAGTCGCTTGTCACATTATAAATCAACAGCCTCTCAATAGAAGTTCATAGAACATCCCGGAGAGGATAGTATGTGGTGGAAATGCAATTACCCAATGGATAAGTCGCATCGAATACCGGTATTGTGGCAGTTGGTCATGTAATATCACTCACTTAGTGAGCCAACAATAGTTTTGATACTTGAGAACCTATTTTTGACGCCCTTAATCTAAGCGAGGAACTATCCCCACCATATAATCAATGGAAACAATAGATTTAATTAAGAAAAGCTTTATTTGAACATAATATATTGTGATAAAAATAGAATATCCTATTGCCTGGCGGGCCTGGTTGGACTAGTCCTGGTCGAGTCAGTTTCGATAATCCTGACTGTCCAGTCAGTCTAATTTCCATCATTAGACCAGAATTGACTTCCAACCAGACTAGATAGTCCAGTCTAGTCTTCCGCCGACCATTCGGAACCGTGTTGACCGCTGATTCAAACATGTTTTCCCCGGAAGCGAAGGGCGCCAAATTGGCAACCATTCAACCCCAGGGAAGTTGGAGGGAATATAGGCTGCAATATGCCCAGAAGATGGTCCTTGTAGTGGGAGGAGGCCTAGTGAAAGAGGGGAAATGAATGCCGGGAACAGAGCGGAGGGGGAAACTACTCTCTGTATTGGGACAAGCGGTGAAGAAGGGGAAGGCGGAGAGGAAAGCCAAGGACATGCTATGCTACGTTTGTGGCTACTAAATGGACAACAAACAGCCTACCAATATCCTTCAATTAAATCTTAGCAAGAGAATGAGAATAAATGTTCTTCATTTTGTCTTATAATAATAGTCACTGAATTTGTTTTTATTCGTGATACCCGTATGTTGCGAATACCCCATTATCCCGGATGAAATCATCAACATTTAGCCAATTGAGATAGTAAGGTGAAACTGTAGGCATTTACTCATATCAAACACGCAGATATTCCGCAATGGAAGTAGTTTATTTGTTGACCTTTCTCAACATACAATGACTGTCACAACCCTTATATCACCACAGTCCTTGTGGATGCCCAACGTGCTCAAACTAGTGATAAAGAAGAACTTTCAAGACTGGTGTATCAGAACAAACAAAAGTTAAACAATAATGAAGACACTACCACCACATACTGCAACAATTTCAAGAGACTAGGTGAGGTCTACAATTGGGATCTAATCAGGAATAGAGGTTGGGTTGCTACCTGTCCAATCTTTGAAGCCTTCTTAGGGATGTGGTTAGCCATGTTCTCTATGCGCTTGAACTAGTTCTTCTTATTCTTTTCTGAATAACTACGAATCGTATATAAAGACGCAAGGGTGAGAGAATCAAAAGATGTCTGAGAGGAAAAAATGATTTTCACACTTGTCTTGTAAATTTGTGCGTGAACTGAACCCTTAAGTACAAAAGCCCAGAACTACTCGCTCTCATAGAATTCACGCGATGATCACATCACATCCAGTACTAATGATGCTATCCTCCTACCCTTACTTCCCAGTTAACTTCTCACCGCATTTGCTCCTCCTTTACTCACCACCCCTCCACCTTTCTTCACTACCCCGCCTCTCGCACCAATTACCAAGTACAAGACCCTACTGGGATAGTGCCTGAGGGAGTGTCAGTGAATTACAATAGTTCTGTAGTGTTTACTCTGAAAATATCGGACAACATGCTGGGACAGTCAATATCTTCACTGAAGCACCAGGGCAACAAGGCAAGCGACAAAAGACATGATTTGAATGTAAAGAAGAAAAGAGGGAAAAAGAACAATCATAGCACGATATCGGCAAAGGAACAAGCACCAGATGGTATCTTATAGAAACAGTGACAGCAAAAAGGAGAGGGACAGCAAAAAGAAAAGACGAAACCATAAATGTGGGAAATCCACCACTGTCTTGGATCTCAAACAAGTTGAATCCAGATACTAATTCAGTGTCAGGGTTGATAGCTAGTACTAGTCAGTTTGATATCCAACATTTCATGTTTCCACTAGACTAGTCAAATGAATATCAGAGATTTCCAAAAACCAAGTGGTTCCAGTAAGGGTGTGAAACTCAAAGCCTGGGCAGAGTAAGTTTCAACAATATCAAGTTCCTCTTGGAGACCTCTAGTCATTTTGGGCCCTCATAAACATCGAGAATATTTCCAACACTATCCTCTATCTGACCAGATGCACCTGCCGGGCTGGCACAGTCCTAAGTGGTTAAAGGAAGGCTGGAGTGGTGCTGACTGTTAAGATCATCGTTGCTGGCCTGGGGCAGCTTGCTGAAAGGATTACTAATTTCCTGACAGAGCTTGTCAGTGAGAACATCGAGCATAGTACCAGCTATCTTCGTGTTGACAGTGTCGTTTACTGCCTGGGGAAGCTTGTTGGCGATAGCATTATTACCGGCATGAATACTCTTGTTGTTATTGAGCATGTCTTTGATCGCCTGAAACAGCTTGTCTTTGACAGCTTTATGAAGAGCCTCTTTCTACTTCCTATCTCTGTCAAGATAGATTTTGTTCAATTTCAGTCAGCTTCTTTCTAGATTGTGCTTTAGAGTTGTTTAGTTTTTATCCCTTTTTTCTTCGAACTTTCTCATCGTTTCGTGTACCCTCCAGTTTTACACCCAAGTGAGAGATTCCTTTCGAAGAAAAAGTGAATGACAACTTATTTGGAGAAGAAAAGGTGGGATTAGTCTTTAAGTCAAGACAGTGTATGTGTGTGGTCAAATGCAAAGAGAAAATATTAACTTGAAAAAAAGAAAAAGAAGAAAATAAGAGATCAGAGATGATGTGCCACATTCTACCAGAGGACTCCATAACTGAAATTTGCAATGATGCTCATGTGTGGGCTCCCATTTCGTAGTCAAACTGTGAGCCGTAATGTTTTGTCCCCACCTATTCCATATCTCAATATTGCAATCCTCGATGAACACTGAGAGAGGAGAAGCATAGGGGAGGAGGAACAAGAGAAATAAGGTGGAAGAGAATAATCAGCGAGGAATAAATGGTGATGGCAAGAGCCGCCCTTATAATAAGACTTCGTGTAGGGGAAAGAACGGAGGAAATATCCAAAGGTATTATTGGCTAAAAGGAAAGGGTCAAGGGTGTGTTAAAACAAGAATGATAAGACTAAAGAGCTCAATATTGAGAGTTTTTGTTAGTATCTATTCAGGTACTAGTAGGCAGAGAGGGTTCAAGTTTAAGGTAGGAGAGTATTGTGCCAGAATAGATAAGTGTCAACCCTATTGAGGGAGGTTTTCAATTACGTAGTCCCCACCCAAAACTTGCCCAAATCAAAAAAAAAAACTATAAAAATAATGTAAAAGTGAATCATAATATAAGGACTGTTTTCTTAAATTATAGAAGGAAATGAGAGAACAGGAATACATGTTTTAAAATGCGAGATTTTGGTGTGAAACTACAGGTCTTAGCAGTATGAAGCAATATAAAAATGCTGAGTAATCAGTACTTTATCACTGATATAATACAAGTATAGGAAAGTGTCAACTGTAATAATCCTATTGTTCTTGTGTTATATTGCCTTAGGTAACGACCTTACTTCCCACTAAGTTAACATCTACTATCTTGTCACACAGTAAGGAACTGGCTTGTCGTCTTTGTAGTTCTACTATCCTATCAGATAGTGTCCAACTGTCCTGTCATTCTATAGACTATCTCATTAATCCAATATTATCGATAGACCTCTTCCAACAGTTACAACAGTTACAAATGTTGAGAGCTTGTCGGTAGAGAATGCATAGAATTCAATAGTGTTACGATAACGAGAATCATATTGCAACTTCTTAGTATAGAACAATACTTAGATAATTGCGTGAGGATCCTATCACTCAGCCCAGACTGCCTGCCTTATATGGGCCTCTTCACGACCCTAACTCTGGTGACTCATCATCTCCTATTACATACCTTCTATGACACCTAAGTGAGTCATAGCGTGAGATACATCAGATGACTTATATGCGTCACGGTACAACATACCGTTTAACCAATCATAACCCATAACATAACTTGAAATCATGTGCTCAAATGACTTCATATTGTAAAACCAACATACCTTATGACCAATAATTATTATCCATGTGAAATCTGCCTTTCTGAGTCACAATTTGTGACACCACCATTCTGAGGTGGTGTTTTTATTCACATATTATACAGCCAATATTGACCTAAATAGAGTGGAAATACTATCTAATATTAGCAAAAAAAATATAAACAAATTTATAGTTTTTTTAGTTACTGGTAGTGTTCAGAGAGATGCAAATAGGTTTTAAAAGGTGAATATTAGGTGTAAGAATTAAGGTCTTGGAACTGTGATACAACATAAAATTCTGACTAATCACAAGATTATAAGCTTTAGGCAATGACAAATAGTAACTTGAATATATAAGGAAAAAGCAAGTGACTAGACAGAGCAAATATGTCAAATAAATTCAAAATAATTAGAATTATGAAAAAACCAGGGAAGGCAAGGTACCAAACTCAGATAATACTGTATTAAATAAATATACTCTTATCCCTTGTTAAGACTTGTATACAGCTTCACAATCTATCACCTAAACTGACAGACTTGGCAATTTTGCTGCACAGCCCCTGTTGCATTTCACTGTGCCACATGGTTGACACTCTTCCATCCTTGAACCCATAGTTGCATGGTACCTGCCGGCTCGATGGGGGTGTCAATCACAGGGGCAGTTTTTTCAGTGTGCGTCTGTGTGTCGGCATTCACATTCACTCGTGCTAATAACAACTGCTTAATTCCTTCATGCGCGCGCTGCTCAGCCCACATGAGTGGAGTTAGGCCATGTTCGATGTCCCCAACGTTAGGATTGATATCCACGCGTTGCAATAGCAACTTTACTGCCCCCTCATGTCCATCCATTGCAGCCAACGTGAGTGGTGTCCGGCCATATCTGACGTCAGCAATGTTTGGATCGATATCCTCCCGTTGCAATAACAACTTTATGACTCCCTCATGCAGGCGGTCGGTAGCCCACACGAGTGGCGTTCGACCATGTTCGGTGTCCGTAATGTTCGGATCGATATCCTCTCGATCTAATAGTAACTTTACTACCTCCTCATGCCCACCCATTGCAGCCCAGCCGAGTGGCGTTCTGCCATGCTTGGCTTCCGCTGTGTTCCGATTAATATTCTCCCGCTTCGATAGCAACTTTACTACTCCAGCATGCTCGGCCCACACAACCCGCCCGAGTGGAGCCCAGCGAAACCCGGTGTCCAGAGTGTTGGGGTTGACATCCTCTCGCCCCAAGAGCCACCTTATGGCTCCCTCTTTCCCGCTCTCCGCAGCCCACACGCTTGCTGTTAGGCAACATTTGGTGTCCGCAGCGCTGGCCTTGACAGCATCTCGTTCCAAAGGCAACTTTACCGCTCCCTTATGCATGCTCTATGCAGCCCACGAGAGTGTTGTCGCACCATATTGGGTGTCCGCAATGTTTTGATTGATATCCTTTTGTTGTAACAGAACTTTTATGATATCCCCATTTCCTCCAACAGCTGCCCATCCAAGTGCCTTTGCACTCCTTCCTGCACTCCCCCTCCAGTCACAAGCTGGTTCGGGATGGTTCCCATACTATTGGGAATTGTCTGCTCCGGCTTCTCGCTGAAATCGCAGTTGGACCTTGCGATTGCAATATCTTCCCCCTCAGCTTCATCACATACCCTATCGATTACTAATGAGCTAATATTGCTGGCCGCTAGCCATAATTCCTCCTTCCCCAACAGGAACCAGGGACTTACCTCAGATATGTGTTACCCACCCCAACATTCCGGTAGCCAAATAAGACATCTTTATCCGCACCAGCCACCTCACCCCTCCCCTCGTTTGAATCCTTGGTTTCTAAAAGTGAATTCCTCCCACCATCGACCGTACCAGCACACACAACCTGCCACCTTCCCATGGGATCTCGTGGTGAGAACCGGCCCCTAACTTCCAGGTTCTCATTGGCTATGGCTTTTCGCACACTGTCGACATTGGTAAGACTATCCATTACCTTATTGCTGTTGGCATTACCGGTATTAATCGAATGCGGAAATTCTTATTGTTATGAGCTGTGGATTTGGGTATGAGAGATTAAACAGAGACGAGAAAATGTTTGAATGAAGTCAAGGCGGTGGAACTTGGTCAATACTGGGGAATCGTATCTTGCTTGCTTACGGTTCTATGTACGGAGAACTAATGGGCTTATATAGAAAATACAAGAACATTCCTGGACACCCAGCTCCTATGCCCACGACACGGAGAAGGTTCCAACCACTTCCATTGGACGATCAGAAGTCCGCCCGGCGATGGCACCGCATCAACGGAAGTCCGGTCTCCCCCTTGCCATTCGCCGTCCTTGCCGATCGTGATCGGCCATGTGTACGCATTCCCCTTTCCACTATACAACCAGGTATAGTGATTCCACCACTTCGCTTGATAATAAGTGACAAAGGAAACTAATAACAACGGTTAACGATATAGGAAAGGTATACGAGAAAAAATACGTGAGAGCGGAGTGATCGCCGGTGACTTGCAACAATTCTGTGGCGTCCATTGCATATCCAGAATGTTGGTCGAACATAGATATGCTACAGCGGTAACCATGGTAGTGATTTTGGGGGTTTTATGGAGGGCGGGGGGTGGGAGCGGTACGGTTCCAACTGCTTAAATTACTACGCAATCATTTGCCGCCCAATGAACACCCTTCGGCATTGATGACTGAGATATGAACTCAATATCTGAGAACGCAACGCACACAATGCTCATTGAGCCGGTTTTCTCTGCTAGTATCCCAACGGCCACAATTGCAAGAATGGTAAAATAGTAAAGTGTACTTTCAGACAGGGTGTAACCTCGGTTGCCTCAATTCTACAGAATATGACCATGTGTGTGAAACAAAGAAATTCAAACCGAGTAAATGCATGGCCCTAGCAAATAGCTCCCCAGAATCGCCAATTCCAAAAGTATCCGGATATGGAGAAGCCCATTGGGGCCACGCCAGTTGGTCATACCGTATGAGTTTTTTTCTTCCCCTCCCCGACCAAGACTTGGCCGGGTCAAAAATGTGTTTACTATACCGAATAATAAATTCTCTTGGTCCCAAGCCGTTTCCTCTATATCCGGATATCCTACTTCGGGAATTGGTCAGTACTCGAGTATCATACTAGTAGAGCTCAGCCATTTGGCTTATTGGGGTGAGGGCGTGCCCCGTGCATAAATCAAAGTTAGAAGTCAGAAGTTCGAAGCCTTGGCAGCCATGCCCAAGGCAACTCTTGAGAAAAGTAAGGAATACGCAATGACACAAATTTCTTGCAGTGAAAGCGTTTTCTTCCCTCTCAAATTTTCGCCAAGAGTTCCAACTTCCCACTTCCAACTTTGATTTCTACGCGGGGCGCCGTCACTCTATTGTGGAGTAGTGCCCATCCATTTGGATCAGCTCCTTTTTTTATTGTTAGATTTTGAACGGTCTCGACTAGGCGATCTTTGTCTTATTGATAAGGCGTTTCCGTGGCTGTGGTAATGAGAAGACGGTTCGCTCTCTGCGTGGAAGGGTGGGGTAGCTGTACTCGAGTTCAGGCAGTCCGAGTCCTTGCGGTTCAAGAGTCCGCTAGTGAAGATTGCAACCGTTGTTCCCCGGTAAATCCAAGCAGCCAAAAAGCCCGGAGATGAGCCATACGATAATAGGAACTGGCGGGGCAACCCGGTGCTGTGAGTGATAGTGTACTCGGACGGACTACCAACTGGCTCATAAAACCAGGCCTGGTGCATCACGGAACTAAGAGTGAGTGAAATTCGGCACCCACGAAAGGATCTGAAGATAAAGGCGCAGCACACCACAAACTTTGTTAGAATACCAGCGCAAACGTCCAGAAGATGCCCTTCTGGTCTTATAGGCCGTATTATCAGTGTCCCAAGCCTTCCAGTCCGTGCGTCTGGGAGGTAGGGCCGGACTGACAGCCGATGGTGGTCCGTTTTTTTTTCGAATCAATGGACGGACTGGGGCAGATGGAGGTAGACCGGGCCCGTTAGGGCCCTGTAGTCCTCTTCTGTTACATCTCTTTTTCTGGTATGCTCAGAAACTTCAAGCTCATAATGTGATCTTGTTCATAGTTTATGAATATGAAAATCATGCGCCCTATGGGTAAAAAAATAAGTAGGAGGAATACATCTTTAAGTTAAGAAATAAATAAGCCAAAGGTGTTTTTCAAATAAGAACTCAAAAACCATCGGCACAAATCACCAATCACGAATCTGCAAGACAGAAATCATATCCTTGCTGCTGAGGGCACTAGCACTACCGCTGTCGGAAGGTTCCGATATTGGTTGTAGATATCCGGATCCGAGAGGGTCAATTGAGTTTCCCGGAAACTCTTCTGAAAAATCCCAATCCCAGGCATTGTGCTACGAGTCAACCCCGGTTGCATCAGAGTGACTTTAGTTAAAGCAAAAGACTTATGCAAGTATTTAAGGGGAAAATAAACGGCATAGCAGAATGATTGGTTCGATCTTATCTTAATACATAGAGTGCTTGATGATCTATTTAACCTTCTCTTTCTTGCAGGCAAATCGTTTATTGTGTTAGTTATATGGCATCACTATATATCACTCATAGTTCGTCTGCGGCCCCCATGCCGTCCCCCGCGGTCCCCCTCCCTTTTTTTCCACATGTGCCCAGCCGCCATTCTTACAAGTAATACCTGCCGTTTGTGGACCCCCCCCCCTGTAGTCACTACCCACACCCTACAGCCTTCTGATACCCCCGGCCGTCCTGCCATCCCCCCCGCTATGCGCATAAGCGGCCACTTTTCCGTTTGCCTCACAATACTAGTAAAGCCTAGAGGGCAGGGCCCGGCGGTCCTCCAAGTAATTTGCCTTACACAAAACCACAGCTAGTAGTCCCGTTCCGTCTTCTTAAAATTATCCCCACCGTCCCTGTGGGGTCCCTAGACGGTGAGGAACACCGCATATTAAACACTAATCGTTGTTTGAGAAGGCACAGCAAAATTATTTGAAATGTGCGCTGAAGAAATCATGGTGAGAACACCATCCCATCTTCGCGGCTAATAGACATTATAAGGTCTGTGTTCGTTTTCATAAATATTGAAGCAACTGCGACAGACTTTACAAGGAGAGGCGACTCCAACATCCTGGCGGGAGTCTCAATTATTCCAGTTCTTACTTATCGGGCCTTCTAGTCACAAATATCTGAACGCAGGTGAACTTCTCAAGGATTTCTCAAAGCGATCAGCTTTTCTACATACCTAACTACGGATATTAGGTGTCTCAGTTAACTAGAGGATGGGAAGCCATTATGCGACCGCTGTACAGAAAAAAGAAACAAATCGGAAGTCCACTTTTTGAAATTCTGCCTAGTGCCTCGGTGCCCTCTAACAGCCAACAAAGCTGCCTTTCATGTGTTATATTATATACTGTATCGCCGATTCACTAGGGTGCCCCCTCTACACTTAACCCCCGCTGCAGTTGAGACAGTTAGCATTGAATGCAGTTTGCAGCAGTAGCTGGGCAAGGTTGACTTACAATATTGGATCTAATATTTGCGCTATCGAGCCTGATTCCAGACATGAGTAGAATAGCTCCCAAGCTCCTGTTGAGAGAAGGTAAAATCCCCCTCGCCCTCGGCAGGCGTGCGAAGGAAGACTTTTTTCGGAGGTTGAGTGTTAAGGACGCCTCATTTGAAACGCCTGCCACTAAGTCGAATTCGCGTATTATTGCTGGCGCAGTTCTGGTAGGCCTGGGTTGACCCGGAGTAACATGTGGGTCCGGAATGGTGACCAGTTCCCATTGCTGAAGACGTATTTCTTTCCCCGATTTGAAGAATGAGATGAGGAGAACGATTTTCACCTGTCCGCCCGAGTTCTCGAACCACCAGTGAGCATCGACCGCCAAGCGATCGCTGGATTTGGAAACCCCACATTCGATGATCAGCGTTGGCCAGTCGGTTCCAAGGGGGCGGGACTTCCAAGGTTTCCACGAGCAATCGGCCTCCTTTTGGCTCCCATTTCCTTTGTAGGTAGTAGATTCCATCCGGCCAATATCCTCAAATAGCCCCATTCTAGCTATCTTAATATCCAACAAGGCTCCGAATCCCTTGCTCGCCAATCCTTGAAATGGGCCGGCAAATATTTTGATTATCAATGTCTCCTCATGGTTGAGGTAGTGAAAGCGGTGGCCTTTGAAGCGGGTTTCGCGAATACGCTCGATGGCCGCAAGCTGGTCTTGCGTCACAGGGACAAATACTGCGTACTGGCTAGCCTTGCCGGAATATAATTTACCGGCTTGCTACTCAACGGCCCTTATGAGCGACCTCGCATCGCGGTATTGCCGGGGTTCTACACTTCCCAACCCCTCTATAAGATAATAATGCATGTCTTGTGGTGCGGTAGGTTCTAGGCTTAGATGAGGGGGGGCTGGGGAGGAAGGTGGGGTGTAACACAGTATCTGCCCTGGCGGGGGATAGCCTGATCGCGGGGCGGGTGGGGAGGGAGTTTGGGGCGAGCTGACATCCTCTATAGGCAAGGCAGCCATGCTTTTCGGAGGTCGGTTGTAGGTGCGGGGGATAGTAGTTAGGTGGTATCAGTGTCGGAGGTTGTGGGTTGCGGATTTTCGAGGTTGTGAAAAAAAGGTGTGGTGGTTGTACAGTACCTCCGCAAAAGTGTTGGTGAAATGGGCTTTTTACACCAAAAACAGCGATTTTTAGCTACTTGTAGCTCACAAACCACAAAGCATTTTCCAACCTAATTTCTCATATATAGTTACAATACCTTTCTCCTACTTCTAAACAACTATTAATGAATTTGGTGAAAATTTGGAAAAGTTATGGAGTTCTAAAGTTTTGAGTCTGTGAAGAAGTGCCATTTTACATACAAAATTGGCATTGCAACGGGTATGATCCACTTTGAAGGTTTGTAGATTAGACCCATAGCGTAAATCGACCTGACAAGTGGCATCAGATGAAAGCTGTAATGAAGGTGAAAATAGCTAGGTAAGTCATGAACATTATTTGAAGCAATTCCAGGTGCGGGGGTTGGTTAAACATGGCGAGTTTTGGTGCAAAAAGGCCATTTCACCAACACTTTTGCGGAGGTGCTTTAGCATCAGATCGGGGAGTCTCCTTTTTAATTCTGTGTCGCCAGTATGGTTCCGGCAACCTATACACAACACCTCGATTGAAGCAACGACCCCTTGGCATAAATCGACTATGAAAAAAACTTGTAGATGTTCAAACCGCTACAGGAGCAGAGTTTTTTTTAATAAAAATCATTTAATTTTGTTAGGGCTAAAGGTTTAATTGCTCCAGTTTTTGAGTCAACTTGATGCCAAGGCATCCCCGGTTGCTTCAATTGAGGTGTTGTGTATAGGTGGCCGGAACCATACTGGCGATACAGAACCGAAAAGCAGACTCCCCGACCTCATGCTACAAACACCACACCCTTTCTTCACAACTTCGCAAATCCGCAATCCACAACCTCCGACACTGATACCACCTAACTATCCCCCGCACCCGCAACCGACCTCCGGAAAGAATGGATACCGTGCCTACAGAGAATGTTGGCTCACCCCCTGCCTCTCCTCATCTAAGCCCAGAACCTACCGCACCACACGACATGCATTATTATCTTACCGAGGGGTTAGGAGGTGTAGAACCCCGGCAATTCCGCAATAGGCAGTCATTCATGAGGGCCATTGAATCGCAAGCCGATAAATTATGTTCCGGTAAGACCAGCCAGCAGTACGCAGTATTTGCCCCTGTGACCCAAGACCATCTTGTGGTCATCGACCGTATTCGCGAAAACCGCTTCAAAGGACACCACTTTCTCTACTTTGACCGTGAGGAGACATTGATAGTCAAACTAATGGCTGGCCAAGCTCAAGCATTCGCGGGCCAGGGATTCGGAGGCAGGTTGGATACTAAGATAGCTGAAATGGGGCTATTTGAGGATATTGGCCGGACGGAATCTGCTACCTTCAAAGGAAATGGGAGCCAAAAGGAGGCCGATTGCTCGTGGAAACCTTATAACACTCGCCCCCTTATATCCGACTGGCCAACGCTGATCATCGAATGTGGGATTTCCCAATCCCGCGGTCGCTTAGTGGCCGATGCTCACTGGTGGCTCGAGAACTCCGGCGGACAGGTGAAAATCGTTCTCGTCATCTCATTCTCCCAATCAAAGAAAGAAATACGTCTTCAGCAATGGGAACTCGTTACCATTCCGGACCCCCATGTTACTCAGGGCCAACCCTGGCCTCCCGGAACTGCGCCAGCAATTGTTCGCGAAATCGACTTAGTCGCAGGAGTTTCAAACGAGGAGTCCTTAACGCTCAACTTCGAAAGTGTCTTCCTTCGCCCGCCCGCCAAGGGCGAGGGGGATTTTACTTTCTCCCCAGAGGACCTTGAACGCTATTCTACTCATGTGTGGAAGCATGCCAGATATGGCAGACATTAGATCCAAATGTTGTAAGTCAACCTTCCCCAGCTACTCCTGCAAACTGCATTCAATGCTAACTGTCTCAACTGCAGGGGGGTTTAAGGGTAGAGGGGGCACCCCAGTGAATAGGCGATACAGTATATAACACATGGAAGGTAGCTTTGTTGGCTGTTAGAGGGCACGGAGGCACTTGGCAGATTTTCAAAAAGTAGACTTCCGATTTGTTTATTTTTTCTGGACAGCGGTCGCATAATGGCTTCCAGACCTCTAGTTAACTGAGATACCCAATATCTGCAGTTAGGTATGTAGAAAAGCTGATCGCTTTGAGAAATCCTTGAGAAGTTCACCTGCGTTCAGATATTTGTGACTAGAAGGCCCCATAAGTAAGAACTGGAATAATTGAGAATCCCGCCAAGATGTTGGAGTCGCCTCTCCTGGTAAAGTCTGGCGCAGTTGAGGGCCGAAGGTGATGCCAGCATCCCGAGTCCCGATCTATCCTTCCCTGGGCCTCAATCTTCTCCTCCCCCGTAATCATCGCCCAACTCCAATCAATCTACCATTTTGCTAAGCATTTCTCCGATACATTGCCGATTCTGCCATCATTGCTTCGATATTTATGGAAATGAGCACAAACCTTAATATATCTATTAGCTGTGAAGGCGGGGTGGTGTTCTCACCATGACTCCTCCCGCGCACATTTCCGATACATTCGTGCCTCCTGATACCCCCTGTAGTTCCCCGCGCAATCCCGTCCTCCCATCCCCCCTGCTATCTGTCTAAGCAGCCACTTTTCCGTTTTTGTCACTATATGGTTCCGGCCGCTTATACACAAAACCACAGCTAGAAGTCCAGTCCCGTTTTCTTAAAATTATCTCCACCGTCCCTGTGCCCCTGGAGGGTTCGGAACACCGCGTATTAAACCCTAATCGTTGTTTGAAAAGGCACAGAAAAATTCGTGTCATGTGTCACCAGTATAACCTAACCTAGGCAGGTGTGGCAGTCACAGAGGACCTTACCCGATCAAACCCTGATACTGCACTTAACTGAAAAGTAGACACCCTGATTCCATGCCTCAACCCCCACACCTGTTTTTCACAACCTCGCAAATCCGCAATCCACAGCCTTCCACATTGGTATCATACCACTTAACTAACAGCACTCTCCCCCGCATCTGCAACCGACCTCCGGAAAGAATGGCTACCGTGCCTACAGAGAATGTTGGCTCACCCCGAACTCCCTCCCCACCCGCCCCGCATTCGGGATATCCCCCGGCAGGGCAGATACTGGGTTACTCCACACCTTCCTCCGTAGCCTCCGCTCCTCTAAGCTCAGAACCTACCGCACCACACGACATGCATTATTATCTTACCGCTGGGTTAGAAGGTGTAGAACCCCAGAAATACCGCAATGCGAGGTCATTCATAAGGGCCATTAGGTCGCAATCCAAAAAATTCTATTCCTCATGTTCCAGTAATGCTAGCCAGTACGCAGTATTTGCCCCTGTGACGCAAGACCAGCTTGCGGCCATCGACCGTATTCGCCAAACCAGCTTCAAAGGACACCGCCTTCTCTACTTCGACCGTGAGGAGACCTTGATAGTCAAAGTAATGGCTGGCGAAGTTCAAGCAGTGGCGAGCAAGGGATTCGGAGTCTGGTTGGATGGTAAGATAGCTGGAATGGGGCTAGTTTGGGATATTGCCCGGACGGAATCTGCTACCTACAAAGGAAATGGGAGCCAATATGAAGCAGATTGCGCGTGGAAACCTTGGAACTCTCGCCGCCTTAGAACCGACTTTCCAACGCTGATCATCGAATGTGGGGTTTCCCAATCCCGCGATCGCTTGGCGGTCGATGCTCACTGGTGGCTCGAGAACTCCGGCGGACAGGTGAAAATCGTTCTCCTCATCTCATTCTCCGAATCAAAGAAAGAAATACATGTTGAGCAGTGGGAACTGGTCACCATTCCGGACCCACATGTTACTCACAGTCAACCCAGGCCTACCAGAACTGCGCCAACAATAATTCGCGAATTCGACTTAGTCCAAGGCGTTCCAAATGAGGCGTCCTTAACACTCAACTTCGAAAAAGTCTTCCTTCGCCCGCCCGCCAAGGGCGAGGGGGATTTTACCTTCTCTCAAGAGGACCTTGAAAGCTATTCTACTCATGTGTGGAATTGTGCCGGATAGCGCAAATACTAGATCCAAATATTGTAAGTCAACCTTGCCCAGCTACTGCTGCAAACTGCATTCAATGCTAACTGTCCCAACTGCAGCGGGGGTAGAGGGTAGAGAGGGTGCCCCAGTGAATATGCGATACAGTATATAACACATGGAAGGCAGCTTTGTTAGCTGTTAGAGGGCACGGAGGCACTAGGCAGATTTTCAAAAAGTGGACTTCCGATTTGTTTCTTTTTTCTGTACAGTGGTTGCATAATGGCTTCCAGACCTCTAGTTAACTGAGACACCCAATATCTGCAGTTGGGTATGTAGAAAAGCTGATCGCTTTGATAAATCCTTGAGAAGTTCACGTGCGTTCGGATATTTGTGACCAGAAGGCTCCATAACTAGAATAATTGAGAATCCCGCCAGGATGTTGGAGTCCCCTCTCCTTGTAAAGTCTGTCGCAGTTGAGGGCCAAAGGTGATCAGCATCACAGCCAGCATCCCGAGTCTCGATTTATCCCTACCCGGGGCCTCAGTCCCTTTGTCATCCCCGTAAGCATCTCCCAACTCCAATTCATCTACCATTTTAATATCCCTTTCTCGTCCCTGATATGATGCCCATTCCGCCATGATCGATATTTATGGAAACGATCACAGACCCTGATATATCTATTAGCTGTGAAGATGGGATGGCGTTCTCATCATGATTTTTTCCGCGCACATTCCCAATACATTCTCCAGAATTTTCCCTCCAACCCCCCCCTTCTAGACCCCCGCTTACCAAGCCGAGGTTTCTGATGGTATCCCCTATGGTAAGACCTCGGGGGGGTAGCACTTGCCATAAAAGCACGAATATCACAGGACGAAGACAATTCAAGCTATAATAGCGCATTTTATTGAGGACTAATCTAACCCTTCGCCAATTTCCGGCTACAGATATAAAAACCAGCACCCAAACAGCAAAAAAATTCCCAAAGCTAGCTCAAACCGCAGATAGAAAAGAACCGCACCAAGAGTCCCTAATCTACGGATAATTTATAAACACGAGTAGAGTTATAACGTTTTTATGAAGTTGCCAATCAGACTATGCCTTATACTCGGAACTATCCTCCTCAGAGCTATCTTCCGATTTGCTCTCCTCTTCGGATTCGGATTCGGATTCCTCCTCGAGTTCGGGACGGTGCCTCGACTCGAAGTCAGGGTAAGGCGAGTCCTCTGCTGAATCATCCTTTTTCTCCGGGGAATCAACGACTGCCTTCCCTTTGACTGAGGCCTTTCTAGATGTCGAGCGAACCGCAGCAGAACTAGAAGTGTCAGCAGTTTTTCCCTCCAAGATAAACTTCCCTTTTGGATCCCTAGCTGGAAGTCTCCTCCCAGAAGGGGTGGACCCCCTGGTTTTACTAGAGGAGGCTTGACCCGGGGCTTGTTTCTCGGGAACTTGGGTTTCCGAAGTATCGATAGTCGATCTTCTCACACGCTCCGATGAGGCTCGAGCGGCATTTTTGGTCGGCATGATCGACAAGGTTGATCTCCTAGTAGAGCCACGAGTCGAAACAGCTTTCGCGTGGCACGAAGGAGACACTTCTGCTGACGCTCGAGTAACGGGTGCCTGCAAACTGGGTGGGACGGATAGCCTCGCCGACGCACGAGCACCCGGAGCTTCCACGGGAGCGTGAACATGTCTTCCAACAGATCTCTCCGGCAATACGCTCTTGGCTGAAGTAGGCGCCTTTCCCTTCTTGGTGGAGCCAGATAGGTTACTCGGCACATCAACCTGTGATTTCTTAACAGAAATAGAACGCTTCCTGGCTGACTTAGACCCTCCACTCGCAGATTGGGTGGTAGCAGGTTCCATGGAGAGAGCCGGCAGACTATGTCCTACTCGGGCCTCTAGTCTTTCCCTAGAAGCTAGCACCTTTTTCTGGCGGCGGAAAACCATCTCCGGACTATGACAGTTAATTTGGGCCCTCTAAAAAATTATCCGCGAAATAAAAAAACACATCAGGAACTCGGAGGTGTCGGGGGAGAGCAAACATACTTCATCAAACCTTCTCTTTCCCTCCTCCCACTAGGATACCATTAGCCAATTAATCTACCCCAGTGCAGAAGAAACCAACTTACGGAAATCTCTTATCAAAACATCTCAGACAACCAATGGTTTCAGGTAAACTCTCGCACCCGGGTAGGCAAATCGATTCACCTCCTACAATTAATTAATTAGCATTGATAACGGCCGTTGAGGTCACAACATACTCTTATACGGAACAAGCCATCCGAGTGCAACCATAGGGCCAGTGTGCAACTCAGCATCAACGAGCGTATTTTTCTCAGATGCGACGGGTTTCTCCACGACTGACATTCTGCGCGGCCTCCCACGGGATCGAGGTTTTTCCGGAACAGGTGCCACCTCAGTAGGAGCATTTGACATGGCGCGGGGAACGGCAGGTACAATAATTTCCACAACTGGGGTAAGTCTTCTTGGAGCAGGTGTCGCAGCTCTCTTTCCTGACGTTAGAAGAGAATCGTTGCCCACCGCACCCCCACCCTCCCTTCTATATGGCATAGAGGAACCAATTGGAGTTACTCCCGCTTTGCGAGACGGAATTAGTTCCTTAGCGGCTGGAGTTGAAGATTCCGCGACTGCCAGAGACACCGCCTCCCTAGATCGTTGGCTCTTCCGGTGGCTCTTTGCTGGTGTCTTTGTCTCCCCTCTGGTCCTCGCATTGCCCTGTGCCTGTTCGGCGGCAACTGCCTTCGACACCCAATCAGGGATGGACTTTCCACCTGCAGACGAAGTGACATCCACTATACGAACATCATCGGTAGAGGTCTGCCCGGGGGTGCGTTGGGTCCGTTGCCTGTGCTGAGTGGTGCGCTGTTTCTTGGTCACCGGTTGTTGGTTGGAAGAGTCACTGTTTTCTACATTCTCTTCCTGGACTTCAACCGGGGGTGTAGCGGTGACTGTTTCCACAAATCAGAATTTTTAAGAACAAAACGGGCAGAGTTCACTCCATAAAAGATATGGTAGTCGAGCAAAAAAGAAAAGAAAAAAGGCGGGTGGGGGTGAGGGAAGGAATGAAGGGTAACTAACCAATTACAGTTCCAGAGTTAGACCCCCTAATCTCCAAGAGGTGCCCACCAATGGGGTTCAAACGCCCTTCCGGCCAACCCGCCCAAACACCAGAACTAGCTCCGTTCTCATCTCCCTGAGTGGGAAATCTCAACTCACAATTTCTCAAGGAAATATACTGTGTCCCATCTTCGGAAACATCCATTGTCCATGGCCTATTAGTTTGTTCGCGAGGAGGAAGCGGCAAGGGTGGGTATGAGCTATAAGTTGCCCTATGGTGAATAGCCGGCGGTGCGGGAATGTGGAATATCAGTGGTTCGCCGATTCCAAGAGGATCCATGGGGAAGGGGTGACCACCCAGCTGCGCGGCACTTGCTTGAGAGGGTCCCGAGAGCAGTGGGTCTGCTGCAGAATAGAGATACGGCTGGCCTACGCTGCTGTATCCGGTGCTTGAACCGCTGGGCGCTGGTGGTCCGGGGGTGTGGTGGGCGGAGCCCTCCCACTCCTGCACCAGATGGGTCCTGGAATCACTAAGAAGTGTCTCATCGGAGAACCCTGGTCTTGTAATAGCGGAAAGGGGGGGGAATCCCGCTCCGGAACTATCAGCGCCCATATATTCTGTATCATGGACTGATGAACACCCAAAATTCCTATTCCCAAAAATATTAGAGCCTCCTCCTGCCGTGGACGCCCCACTAATGGTTGGAATTTCTCCTGGCGCGACGACCCATGGGGTTTGTGACATTGTTTGGAAGCGCGGGACCGGATTCCCGGAAGAGTAATACAGGTTTTGTTCAGCCACCACCGGATTCACATGGTGCCCCGAAGGAGGTGTGTCCTGTTGTGGTCTATAAAATCCACCGGATACCTGAGAAAACCCTAAAGTGACTTGAGTGTCGATTGGAAGTGCCCCCGGTGGAGGTGCATCTGTCGCGGGACCTGATAGAAGAGGAGGGAGAGCCTCCATCTCCCCAACGGCGGAAAATCGGCCCGGCGATCTGAGCGGATGCAAGGCTAAACCTGGTGGGGGCGGGATGGCGCTCGCGAGAGCTGTCAAAGATCCCTCCCCATCAAACATGGTAGAATGATTCGCATTCGCATTAAAAATCAAATCCAACGCCTCTGATGCCTCTGGAACGAATGCCTCCGGCTGGGAAGGCAAGTTATCTGCCTCGCCTCCTTGGGGGAGTGCAGGTTCCGCAAACATATCAGGCATCTCAGTGTCATTCGAAGGCCACTCAAAAGGATTGCTATCAAGCAGGTCTTCAAGTTCCTGAACGATCTGAGCTGTTGCAGGGCTGAGCGGAAGACGCGATCTAGTATTCTCACGATGAGCCGCGCTCCCGCCCCCTAGCCTCTGAGAAGCGAGATATGATATTGGCGGAGGTGAGACAGGCTGTGTGGGATCGGTTGCTGTGGAAAGCATTGAGGACTCTCCAGCACTATCTCTGCGACCGCGAGATCTCAACCCTTCTGATTCAGGCCACATGGAAGGACACTCTGGTGCCTGCGGGGGGGGCATACGCACCCGGTCAGTGGCCTCGGTGAAACTAGACGTGCCAGCATTCTCTTGGCTGGCCGCCACTGAAAGAGCTATGGTCCTCCTCGCAAGAGGACCCCTCCCAATTGGCATGGTGTTAGTCTCGGTAGCAGCGGGTATGTTTTGAGTACTGCCACAAGATGAGGCATCGCTCGGGCCTGCTAAAGGCACATCAGCTAGAGGCGAAGCTTGAGACGGCCCATGGGTGGTACGACTTTGCCGACGGTTGAAGGGGGGGTTGGCACCCCGGTGGCCACTGGAAGCTTGGCTCATACTTGAATCCGAGAGAGTGGATGAAAGTGTGTTGGTGTTGTGATAGAAAACGTAGAAGGAGGAGTGAGTAGCCAAAGGCATCTATGGTTTATAAAGAAGTTGGTCGAACTGGCGGGAGGAAGCCGATGCCACAATGGGGCATTTGGTCTGCTTCTGGTGATTCTCTAGCGAGGAGTCACATTTCTATTCTTCGTGCGTTGGGACTTCTGTTAGCGCGGGGTTCTAGAATTGTGTGATTCTTCGGGATGTGGGCGGGAACTCAGGGCTATCAAAACACTCGCCATGACCCAACAATTCCATGAGAAATGAATATGCCAGGAGATACCTAATAGTGAAATACTTGGGCCATAAGATAGCCCGCGACGTATTATCCTCCTTGGCTAGGACGTAATTGGCCTCTTCTATTTAATACAGTTTTACAGAAAGCGCGCGAATGTATTGAAGGTACAATTAGCCCGCTGCCCCCCCGTACGAGGCACCTCCGACCGAGCGATGTGAGGGTAAAGCTGCCAAGGTGCGCCCGCACAAACACTCTCATTCGCCTATAGCACAATTCTGCTTGTCACATTTAAAAACTACAAAGGGCCGCTAGATAATATGGTCGCTGCAGATGGAGTACATATCTCCCACCGACAAAACCGATATCCCAACTTCGAAATCCTTCTGTCAAATCCCCCGATCCAGCACACTTTTTGCTCTATCCCCCAGATTTGGGTCATAACAAATCACATTAACCCCCCTTCTCCCTACATAAATCGCAACTGGAATACTCTTCAGTCCACAGAATCTGGCGCTTAATACCTCTACGGATAACGAGAGATCCCAGCCTCAGCGAGCCTGCCCCAGCGCCACTACGCCACAAACTCACTACCTGGTGGGGAAAAGACAATTATTTGACTACGGAGATCTCTAACTCCTTTCGGTCAGCCGCATTAGCAAAGATGGACGCAAAGGTAATAATTTGTTACTAGGAATAGTAACCCACCGATACCCAATCACTCATTGGTTCATCCCGCACCCCACGCGGCAGTGACCACGGTAGGGGGGGTCGTTTACCATGGAACACCAGAAATTCGCTCTCGCGCTCTCCTCCATCTCGCAAAGTCGGCCAAACCCCACGCAGAGGCGTTATTCACTTGAACCAAGCAGAGCGGTGCTTCACAGAAAATTACTTGACGGTTGGCAAACGACTACAGAACACCGAAGGGAAACGAAGCCGCGGAGCGACCAGTAAAACCTTCGAAACAGCAACAAAAATTTGGATCCTGCGATATGCGACTGCGGTAGCCTAGCAGCTTCCACTCAGTGAACCCAACAGTATCAGTCCTCGCCACCCGCGAACCGAAGCGCTGGAGGGGAGAGAAAAAAGAAAAAAAAATCTCTCCCAGGCAAGGAGGGCGTTGTCCCACGCGACTAGGTTACCAAGAATACAAACATCGGCAGAGCCGCACCCCTTGCTCGCGATCAAGCCAACCTTCAAGTTCGTGCTCCCGCAACCCCAAAAAAAAAAGCCATCGAACAATCTCCTCCCTCTCACCTTACAAGGCACCAATTATTCTTCGCAATGTTATCTTTCAATGTAGCCCGGCTAGCGCAATGGTCGCGCGCCAGACTTCTATTGTACTCCGGACATCTCATCTAGAGTTGTGTGCTCGGCCCCTGCGTTGGGTTTTCCCTTCTTACTTTTCTCCTACGAACTTCCGGTACCGGTGCTCGAGTATCTTCTTCCCACGGTCTGGAAAGTGGTCTGATACAAGTCCCAGCGACTTACTGTGTCTCCTGAAACCGTGGAAATTTTTGTGCCACCCCTGTCTCTGAGACATAAGTTAATAAGCGACTTTTTGTTGATTACTCCGAGTATCATACAAATTCACAGGTATACCGTATGCGGACTCCAGGCCAAACCAATTTTAGCTATTTGATATCTGCTTAGAACGTGACTGGAGAATACTGAGAGCACCTTAGTCATCTCTGTCATAGACAACTGACAAAATTTCCCAGCGCGCGAGCACAAACAGATACTCTCTGCTAATTCAATCTCGCTTATTAAGCTGTCGATCATTCCCCAAATCTCACCGTGGCACGAGTCCCACACCAGCTAATCAGGAAGATGTCACCCACCACGCTTGGCCCCTATCCCTGTCCGTTGGGCAAAGCTTCCCCGAACTTAAAATCAACCCTATCTCCCGCTCAAGTGAACTTTTTTATAAAAAAAAGATTCCTTTCCGTGGGATCTCTAGTAGAAAGGAGGAGGAGGAGAGGAGATAATTATGTGAAGGGGTTACGGTTGCCTACACTGGCACTGCCGTAGTTTTGAAGCCGACGATGCTTTGGGCTCGCTCGCAAGGCGTTGATTTGTCATGGCCTTGGGAGCATACGGTATTTTGAGAGCTTTGGGCGGGTCGGGTACTGTACCCGTCTTACCCGAAAAAGTGTGTTGCGGTTTCAGAGGTTTCTTAAAATGTCACATTCCAGGGTCTCAGCAAGGCGCGTGGCTGCATACTTGGAAGTCATGCGGGTCTTGCCTTTTTCTTTCTTTCTTTCTTTCTCCTTCCTTCTGGATTTTCCACGAGTTTGCTTCCCATGTTTTTGGGGATCTTGGCTGCGTTAGCGGTGTGGTAATGGGGTTGGTTTTCGGTTACCCGCTGGATTGGTGAAAGGGTTTTCTGGTGGTGGTCGCGGTTGGATTTGTTCTGCGGGCTGTCGGTAGAATACCGGTATTCTGGTGCTCTACCGCTGCAGGAACAATGTAATGTTAACCCGAATCCCACCTGCGCGACGCTTGTTCTCTCATTCTCGACATCACCGTTTCTGGCGGGCCCCAGGTAAATAGACGTATATATATGAATAAATAGAAGAAGCAATTACATTATATCCATCTATGCGCCCGCACCAGTGCTAACCTCTATCAAACACTTAGATAGCATAAATGAAGATAGTACAAATGAAATATATTGAAATCAAACACACGACAAAGGAAGCAAACCACTCCGCGATTATCCTACTCCCCAAACCACTCCCTGACCAACTGAAGGTCCATAACGCACACCTTCAAACCCGATTGCTTCGCACGATTTTGCAGAAAAGTCTTCGCCGTGATAACCTCCACCCGATCACCCATCCTCTCGAGCATCCGTACGTCCCCCAATAACCCCACAAACTCCGCCATTTCCAGTATCGCGAGATCGTCCAGCTCAGCGATGTACCCCGTCTCACGAACGACCCGCCAAAAGCGATAGGCCGCCGTGACGATCCGCCGTTTCTGCACCCGAGTGATCACCGGCGCGCCGTACCCGTCCGCAAACCCCAGCGTTTCCAAAAGCGAGCATCCCCAGGCGTCGGCTAGTTTCTGGCAGGTCGACCGGGCATGCAGGAGTTCGGTGGCCTCTTGTATTCCGATTGCGCGTGGGGGTGTCGTCGTCGGGACTACTGGGAGGAGGATGGATAGGGCGAGGGGGTATATTTCCGCAAAATCGGATTTGGCTATGGAGGAGCATATTGGTGTTGGGTTTGCGTGGAGGATGTTGTGGAAGCGTGGGTGAGCGAGGGTTAGAGCGTGTAGGGTCGCGAAGTCCGGGAGTGATTGTAGGATTTCGACGAGGAGCTCTGGGGGGAGGATGATGAATGGTGAAGCCATTTCGTGATTATTTTTTTTCTTTGTCTTCTTTGTCTTCTTCTTCTCCGTAAATGTTTGGTAAAGTGAGTGAGTGGAGGAAAATAGGAGATGAAGGGAAATTCGGAGGATTATAGACGGGGTATTAAGGTATGTATTACGTGAAGCCGGTTCTGCTTCCGCCGGTATTAAAGAGTCAGCACCGTCCCCCAAGTGGCATGCGCAGGGGTATCATGTTGATCATGGATCAGTTGTTCATTTTATCGACCCGGCGGAGGAAGGGCCACGGGGGAGCCTATGGACACGTGCTGAACCTATCAGGCAACAACTGGACCATCTCTCTGTCGGGAATAAGGGAATACAGGTAATGTTTTGCTGAGGGCCAGAGAATAGTAATCCTCATAATTCGCATAGATGCATCTGGGCGGCGGCGGAAAATGGTCCCTGAGGCACAGCATTCGCCCATCAGGGGGGTAAACCTAACCCACAGACCCAAGGTCCAACCGCATCGACACCCCAGCCTCATGTTATGATCTCCAAAGAAAGCCTCGCGATCAAGGTACACTACCGGCAGTTCGAAGTACTGGAGCATCCTGCGACTATTTTTCGAACCAACTCATGAGGGCAGAAACTTACTCGACTAAAGGGTGGGATGATGGCTCTGTGTGGTTGAGCCGCCTATCGGACGCTTGAAGTTGCAACACACATCGTATTGACGGCGGGAAGAGGACCTCTTGGAGTCGGCTCATTTACCTATCTGGGAGTTCAATCATCCCGCTGGTAAAGATAAGGGGAACATTAAAGGAATTTGGTTCGACGATCTGAGGATAGGGAGCTTGTACAACCATGGCAAAACCACTCTCCATTACCGCTTTTGTACCAAAATGTATGACTAATAATTGCTAGGGCCGAACCATTCGCTAATATCAAGTGTTCATATTCGGTAGTCTACTGTCGGATCTCCTCCGTGGATGGCGTTCTCTTGTGGCGGGTTGACAAGGGATTTTATCACGGTCGCAGGGCTGGAAAAACGAAACACGAAAATTTGAACGAAGGAAAGATCAAACAACCTCCGCGGTTGAGGAAAATCTCGGTTCTCGTCTCTCGCTTCTACTGACGTCCGCAGAGCCCCCCTTTTATACAACATTTCGAGAAAAAAAAGTCATAGTGGTTGACCGGTAAACAAGTAGGTGTGCATGCGAAGTCTTGCACGCAATTCCACGAGCCTCTCAACACCTCCGACAGTACCTTTGCCTAGTGGGTGGAAACCAGCGACGAACACCCCACTGTGCTTGTCAGCTTCGCTTTTGACAAGTTTCAGCGATACTAGGAAAATACCGCAAATACTCAGTAAATCTGCCATCTCGAATCGGCCACTAATCTCCACGATCAGAGACAAAGCACGCCGAGAGGGAGAAGTGTTTCCCAAAAACGGTATTGCTTGATTAAGCCGAGCCTGCGGGATCTCGTTCACCGGTGTTCGCTACCGGTATTATCTCAGCCTATTGTGAGTTAGCAGGGGAATTTAAATTGTGCAATCCGATGGCAGATTTACTGAGTTTTGCAGTATCATACCGGTACCAGTAGTCCTCATCCACACCCTCCTCAACGCCCCATCGCAGATCCTCTCGCCACAAGCTCACGGCACAAGGGGCCGGAACGCAGGGGCCAAAATTTGTGGGGCAAACTATCTCCACCTATCTGATCGCCCATACCAAATTCGGACTCTGGTGTTCCGGTCTCCTATTGAGGTGTCCAGGAAAGTCATGAGATAGACAGAGGATTAAAGTCGGGGCGCTCATCACCCCAAGAGGGAAAAATTTATTTAATTTGGTAAGAGTGATGCTAGAAAATTGTAAGAAGTTTCTACATCTTGGATTTCTGTGCGTCTCATCACTTTCCCAGATACTCGGGTATGCCAGGAACTTGTAGTACCGCCTTTTCGGAATTTCCTCCCTCGGAACTATCTATTATCGCCGGGTTTAACGCACAGTTTCGTAGTGCAGGAGCCTGGATCGCCAACTAGCTGCCGATTGTTCTCATGGCGAATCGGGTATGCATTTCGTTGGGGGGAAATATTCCTAAAACAAGAACCGATTGCAGTTGGCCGTGGAAAAAAAATCCAAGGTCGATACCTTCCTATGCTTCGCAATCACCAAGATTTATGAGTGATCCTAAACTGCTGTTTGTTAGAACCTGAGAAAATATTGGGCCGGAGTGACACCTCCTCGGCCCAGGCCAGAAGCGATACCGTAGCTTAACTTGCCCCATTTCTGTCTGTATTCTCGGAAAATAGCGATGGACATGGAGGGAGGATTAATAGGATATCGGAGCAAGCTCATTGGGGATAATGTCGCGAAGGCGCCTAACGAGATATTTAAGCCCGAGAGACAAATTTTTTCTTAACCGAGGAAAACGGTTATGTGCTTTCCGATACTCGTGCACTGCACTACGCGCGTGCTCGAAAATACCCTGCATAAGCCCCATCTAACTTCAAAACCCTAGCCCACTTCAGGCACCACTTATCACTTAGTTCGACAACTTACGACCTCCACTCCGGTTTACCACCCAAATCGAACTCCGGGATGCGCAATTATACGAACACTAACACCTACCGGGCGCGCGCGATGATGAGGCGAAACAAAGCCATTGGATAAGACCCATGAAATATCTTTCGTTGCGGGCCTCCGGGGATCGCCAAGACACCCGAATGTCGCAGACAACAGAATGTGACTTCCATCCCCGTCTCCTCTCCGTCGATCTCTCTACTACTCTTTAGCACCCACCGAAGAAGCTAAAGTGCGTGGATATATCATACCTAAGCGCTGTCCCGATTCACCCAGGTATAAGACGTGCGCTGACATAGAAAGCTCTGTTTGTGCTCACATTGGTGGTTTCCGGGGGCAATATTTCTTGCCGCGTCCGGTCCGATATCACACTACTCGAGCACAAGTTATGGGCATATAGAACCCAAACACGGTGGTAAAAAATTTGCATGGAAAATTGTCTGTGCGTATCTAATAGCCCATGCAAAATTCCGACTGAAGTGTTCTGGTTCTATATGCCTGTAACTTCTACCGTAAGAACTGGAATAAATGATCCTTGTTCCAGGACGTTGGAGTTGCCTCTCTCGGTCAGTCCTGGTGTTTTCTTCTTTTACTTTTTCTGTCTCGGGGCGTTGTGTCTTGGTATGTTTTTCGCCCCCTTTTCCAAAGGGGGAAATTTTGGGCTAACTATTATAGCACTAGGATCGTTTATCGCGCGGAATCACTTATAGACTAAAGCGATCCATCACGATTGCACATGAAACTGCATTGTCGCGTCACAAGTCCCGGAAGATCAAGACAAAGAATCTGTTTTATGAAAGCTTTTATAATAAGTATCCAGTATCTGAAACTCACTAGCTAGAAGAACAACGTCTGCCAAGCGGGTCTAGCAACCATTACAGGGTGTGCCAAAAAAAGACTTCTACTCTAACTTAGCCAATACCCCCTACCGTACCATTAGTTTTTTTACCACAGTGAAAAGGAAGCGAGATGAGAGATGTGATCTAAGCAGATATCTGTATTAAAAACTTGAAATTGAAACAAGGAACAAAAGCCCCTCCCATCTACCCAAAGAACTAACTAAGGAAAACAAATAAGAAAATTAAGGAAAGTTGGCGTCAGAGACAAACATTAAAGGAAGAGGAAGAGTGAAACATGAAGTTAATTTTTTTTTTAGAAGTGGTACCCACGGATACCCCTCTTGGCGATTTTTCCCTCAGTGCAAGTAGTCCCAGCAGCAAGACTGCCCATGAACTGCTTGCGGCCCGAGCCGCACATATACCAAGTTCTATTCTCACCACAGGTGACCTGGCCCTCAGGCGTACAAGCTTCGACCGTTGCCTCGCCAGTTTTCTGGGGGAGATTGTCGCTAATTGTAGATGCGGCGAGCGTGGTAGGAGCGCTTGGAAGGGATGTCTGAAGATGCACTTTGTTAGAGGGGATAGCTGAAGGGGCGACAGTAACTGAAGGCGTGATAGTAACATAAGTAGTTAACACCCCTTCGTCGCCAGCGGTGACCTCCGTAGGTTGCGGGGGAGATGAAGTGCCAGTCTTAGTAGGGGTAACGGAGCCTCCGACTGAAGAGTTATCCTTCGGCCCATAATTTCCCCCTGCGACAGGTGCCGGCCCACTAGCTCCAGACCCGGTGATGGAAGGTTCTCCGCAGGGAACAGGCGTGATCCCCTTTCCAAAGACCTCCGGGCCTGGGTGCTTGAAATCAATTGCGGTAACCTGTTCCGGAACGAGGCACCCGCCGCCAATATTTGCCTTAAACATGCCGGGTAGTGCTTCAAAAGCGCGCGTGGAGGTTTCCTCCCCCCCAATGATAACGGTAGCGCAGTGCATATACATTTCGCGATTACCGATACGATTGAACCAAGTCCAAGCGACGACCGCTTTCCCCTTGGGCAATCCCTTGGGCACGGTAAAGCTGAGGGGGTTGAGTTTCCAAAGCTCGAGTTCCGACTTCAATGACTTGGGATCGCGATCTGCGGGGCTCAAGTTCCCGGCAGCCTTGATGGGGTGGTCGCCCATGTAGCTCGTCATTACGCGGAACACGGTTTTCTTGCTTGGGTTGGTGTCGTAGGTGATTACCATCTGTCCGCTGCCGCCGCCATGAACCGCCGAACCCTTGATCTTCAGCGACTGGGAGGTGCCAGGGAGGTAGGTCGCGACGGGAGCTTCTGGGGCCACGCCGTGGCAGGGAAAGTTGCTGCCGTCGCCTTGGAGTGGGTTGAGATTTCCGTCGGATTTCACAGCAGCGCGGACAATCTCCGGAACGTTCCACTGCTTCGGCTCGAACATGGTGACATGGGCGGTGACTGCGCGCAGGAAGACTGCGAAGGATAGGAGAGTGGTGGGGCGCATGGTCGGTTGTGTTTGTTGTCTGTGCGACCTGTGTGTCGGAGTGAGATGTGTGAAGAAAAGTTATTGAGGTGAGATTATATATGTGAAAGAGCGTGAGGGAAGGTTTATTGGAAGTTTGAAGTTATGGGGTAGGGCATGACAAGGGCACGTCCCCGGAAATATATATAGTCGTCTGAACGAGCTCTTTCTAGGTTGTTATCGAATCTTGAATTGTTTCTATGGTTGAAAAGTAGAAGGGCACAGACCACGTGTGAAACTTGCGGGAATGTCTGAGACAACCATAGAATGCGTGGGTCTTGAGACACTGTATCTTTGTTTGATAATTGCGGTTTTGAGTGTTTTGGTGCTGCTGGCCTGGTTGCTACACTTGGAGGTTCTGCTTGAGCCGGAAATACAACAATCCTTTTTATGATTCTCCGGGGAACAGTTGGAGCTAACTTTCGATTCTCTGGTTGTGAGCTTACATACCTTGACCAGACTCAGCAAGATAGGTGGTTTTCGGCGATCGGATCTGCTGAGATATTATGCGCTTCTGACCGTTGCGTATAATACGGAAAATAGCTATGCAATATGAGCTTATAGCCTTTGTTCTTGGCCAACACTATTACCGGCTAATCTTTTGCGCTCTCGGGAACGTTGGGGTTGGAGCGGAATCGCATTCAAGAGACAATAATATTATGAGAAACACTATATTTGAATATTATAATTCAAAACAAAAGCTACATATTACATTCAAATCAACTACACCCTACTGGGTGAAGTTTCGATCACTGCTGTTGGGGGCGATATTGATTGGGGTTTCAGAAGATCTTGAAAACAAACTGGTGACTAACAAATATGTGGGTTTCCCCTCCAACAAACTTTATTTACCTCTATAATAATATTATCTCCTGCACACCTCCTTAGGGTTGGGCTTAAATAGCCGTGCATCTATTGTCTTTACCTTATTCTAAGGGTTCCTCCCGGTGTTTGCCAAGGTATCATTTACAAACTACAGCTTTGCACACCTTACAAACCACAGTCCGGGAAACCTTACAAATCGCGGTTGGTAAGGTATTATCATACTTTGGAAAGTTGGCGTACTAAACAGCTCCTAGGTTCGGGGGCCTGCCTCTATAAATGAGTGTTGGAAATGGCCGTTTAATGGCCGCGCCTGATGGGGGATGTGCCCGCACTCTATCGCCAGAGAGGCACATGCACGCACTATTTATTAGTCAAAGGACGCGCAAGCTCTAAAAATGCTCTCACCCCTCTTATTTTTCTTTCCTTCCTACCTTTCCTCGCTTCACACCTTCCTTCCTTCCTTCCTGAAAACAACCTTTCTCACGCCTTTCCCTTCATCAAGTTATCACGAATCAACCACGATTCTCATCTCCACTTGAGCGGTTTCAGTCCACTGCGTAAAATCCTCACCGTAAATCATTACCTCCACAGCCCAGATTTTCAACAGTGAGCGCCCACCAGTCCCGAGTGATATATTATGATGGGGAATATTTTGGCCGACGTTAGAATCCGGGTCGGTGGGTATATTGAACGTTCTATGAGCGGTATTGGAAATACTTCATAGCAAAGGATATGTGTCAGTGGTATTTGTGCCCGATTATGGCCGTATGAGAATAGACCTAATTGTGTGGGAGGTCAATGACCTGAAAAAAATTCCTCATGGCAACACAACCGTCCCTGCCCACAATACCACTATATAAGCCGGTTCTAGAGAGCCCTCCCTCCCCTCCCTTCCTTTTTTCCTGGGGAAGGACAATAGCAAACATTTTCTCAGAGAAAGTCATCCACTCCACAACAACGCCCACATTCCACAAACCACAAAAGCTCTTCCACCATCCCCTTCCCTACTACCTCCACATAAGAACCTAACTTACAGCAAGCAATGTCTTGGGCAACCGCGAGCAGTGGTAGCTCAAATAGTCCGCCACCGGGTGGCGGTACTAGTACGCCCCATCCTTCGTTGATGGGAGAAGTTTTTAATAACTTCTTGCGCTCCGCTTCTACTGATGAAGCTCGAGTGATAGAGGACTCGGGTGGTAGCCCCGAGGGGCATGAGTCACCCTTTGGTTACGCGTCCGGCGCTTCTGTTGACATGAATGACGCGGAGGGAGAGGAACGTCATGAGACAGAACTTCAAGAGACAAAGCACCAAGACCGTGATAACGAGGATTGCAATAGTGAATCAACTATGGGAGAATTTGGCCTCAAATATAGTGAGGACAGCGATACTGCCCACGAATCCCATGATGATAGTGATGGGGTGTCCGAATATGCCGCTCCGAGCGGCGAGCATTCCGAACCCATGCGCGCTAGGAATAGATCAGGTCCCCCTATTCCACCTCCTGTGCCTGTCCGACCTGGACAACTCTATTTCAGTAATCAGATATGGACTAGATTGAATGTCGAACAGCAACTGAAGCTAGGCGCCTTGAAGGTTGGCTCGAAAAATAAATCATTCAAGACGAGGCCTTGGTTGGTGGTTGATAGATCCGACAGAGTGGATTCCGATGGCCAGCAAATGCTGTGGGTCATGTAAGTTTCGTCAACTCTACTCTGAAGGAAGTACTACTAACTCTCTGCAGGTGCTGTACCACACGCAATCGCCATGGCTGGGAGGGCGTGAGCTTTCGAGATTCCAAAAGCTTTATCCCAATGGCACCGACACCCTCCAGGTTTGGTAGGCCAGTGTTGCCCCTTGTCGCTGATGAGCGCGAAGTGTTTTTGGGAGGCTCCCTCCTCTTTTTGGAGGTATTCAAGGAGATCAAACCCACTTTGCTCGGAGACTACATCGGCCATATCTCGGATGAATCGGTGAGCATTGTCCACAAGGAGCAGAGCAGGATTTCCGAGGAGCGGCTCAAGAAAGAAGAGCTCCGCGTCGCACATACTGCAGCCGCCAAAGGTAGAGGGAGCGGCGGCCGCAAGCCTAATGAGCGCAGCAAACATAAACCAGACACAGGATTTGATCACAGCGATAGCAGGGGTAGTTGGTTTCCCGGACGTCAAGGGGGTGATGTCGAGCGGGTCACTTCAGGCCGTGTCCCGCCCTTCCAATTGCCTCCTTGCACGAATGGAACTCGGGTGTCACCTCCCTTGAATCCCACAGCACCTCCCTTCTGTGATCCAGCCTCTCAAGGACATAGAGGCAATCGCAAGAAGTTTTTTAGTAGCCGTGGAGTACAGAGTCGTCAACAACACCACAATAGACGCCAAAATTACCCTAACTTCAGCCCAACGCCAGGGAGTGAAAGCCATTCCCCTCAAACCTACAGTGGTCGTGGTAATTACGGTAATTTTGGTGGCTACGACAGTCCTGGTAGCTACGGAGGTCATGAACATCATGGTAATCATACTCGTCGCCGCAGCAGTACCGGTGGTATTGGTGGTTACACTAGCCCCCAGCCAGATCATCGAGGTGGTAATACCTCAGGATATTTTCCCGATAGCGGCCGCGATTCTGGGCTGGCCGGCTCGCCCACGAGAGATGAAAGTCAGTACACATCCCATGTTCCAGGCTCCGCTGGCCACCCAGGTGGCACTATTGGAAACAACGGATGGGGATCCAGTGGCTTTGCCCATGGCGGACAAAGTTGGGCGACATCTCGCCAATATCAGAGACGTTGAAGTATTCACTCCAAAATCAAGCTCAAATAGCTGGGACTGACATTTCTATAGCTCTCTCGTTCGGTTTCCACACCAAGGGGACGTTTCGATGTGGATTTTTTTACCGCGGCCCTCATTCAAGCGCGATTGTTTTATCTTTTTCTATTTACTTATTTCCTAATAAAAGTTTGAGTTGATGGGTTTTGCGGATGGATACGTCGGGTCAGGGGGCCGACGGTGGGGGATTTGTTTATTTCTTCTTCCTCACTCGCTTTGTCTGGTGGTTGTCACTGATTGACGTCTGCAAAGCCTTTATTTCACGCGTCGTGTTTGTTTACACACGATGATAAATGTTCTTCTTCATGTTTTGTATGTTAATGATTTACTTGTGAGGGCCAATGAAATTTCTGATGGAGGTTAGCGGGGCGGTGTTGTACTGTTGTGGAAGTTCTAGGAGACTTATTTTTTTTGTGATATCATTTTTATTTTGTTGCTCCCCTGTATCATACTTTCGTTGATTTGCTTGTTTCGTGTAAGGGTTGATTGTTGGTGAGGAAGGCTTTCACGGGCGCTGGGATCTGGAACTGTCTAGATGATGGGAGATGCCTGGGGAAACTTAGGATCCCTTGAGTCTACTTCTGTACCCCGCAGGTATGATTGTGGGAAGCTGCCTCAAGCTCACTTGACATGGTGTGCTACACTACCACTTTTTCAGATCCCCGCCCCATTCAGGTTATTTTACGTTCCCCCTCCTGGATGATATTAAAGCACTGACTACAATAATAGCTGAGAGACGCCACTAATCTAGGTATACGTTATTGAATAGCGCTGCAACCGGCGGGTATGCCAGCTCAACGTCATCTGCCCAGCAGTGCAACAGTAAAGTACCACCCCACATCGGGCCGTCCTGCGCAGGGTTCGGCTAGAGTACTAACGAACTCGGTATAGGCAAGCGGGTTACTACATCTTGAGTTGCTGCTTTTGGGTATTATTGGAGAGAGGAGCTGGCTGTCTTGGTAAGAAAAATCAATGATCCATGAACCAACGTGTCAATCTATTAAGATCGAAATTAATTGGGACACAGCATTCGGCGCTAATTGTTAACTTCACAGGCGAAGTCCCGTCACCCAAGGTGGATGGTGATCCCATGAGGCCACTCAGACCCATGGTGTTCTTGGTATGTGGCGGTGCCGTTTTTGGTTAAAGGGTCGGAAATACCTGGTAGCGAATAGTTAATAGCTGGGAAAATAGTTGAAGTGACGAGGTTTGGAGCCGTGAGAGGCCGGAGGAGTCTGCAGATATCAAGGCAGGACCAGGAGGTTTTCTATCTATTGTACCTACGATCGCCGGAAACATTATGTCATCTTTGAAACCTCTAATTGAAATAGGATAATTGTGAGACCGATTTTTTTCAGAAGTTCCTCGCGGCCGCAGACTCCCGGTTAGGCGGGCCCTTGTTCAAGTGACGCTCTCTAGCAGCGCATCCGCGTGTTCAGGCTTTCCCGGAAAAGGCTTGACTCGGTTTGGCGGTATCGGATCCTGGGGAGACTGGCGGCTTGAGATCGGTGGAGTGTTAAACAAGTGACGCTTGAGCTACTTTTTAGCCGACTTATGATTTCTCATCACCCTCCTACCGTGAAAATTTCCTCCAGCCCCCAAATTACAACAATCACAAGCAAATTCTTTCTCAAAACCTTTAATCTTCTATTATTTCATTGAGGTATGATAATTTATCTAATATAGAAAGGCGAATAACAAAAGAATAATCGACACTAGGTTTCCTGAAATTCACAGAGGCAAACACCAATTGAGCTCGCGATTCCGAACCACTCTCCGGTGTCATAGAACTCCCTGCTGACATCTCCCAAAAATTGATCACCAAGCGAACCAGGCGCTATGATCCTTCCTCACGCGATCCCGGATTTTTCTCCAAAGATCTTTGACCTTCTCGCGCTTGCTCTCCCCCGGGGTCCGCTTGAGCGCGCCGACAACAGACCTGAAGGTGAGGGGTCTCCCCAATCCTGGACCGGTTGGCGAATCCGGGATCACAGTGGATTCGCCGAAGGTAACTCTACAGGTGGGGGCTGGGGGCATTATCGTAACCCGCTCGCCAGGGTGCATGAGGCTATAGTCAGTAGGGTCATTTTCAAGCTCTTCGCGGAAGATCCCCGGGGATCTAAGTGGTTGTTGTCGGTGCGCGCCAGTTGCACTGCTCTCGCCAGGCTCGGTAAATGACCGACTGTAGGAAGAGTTATTAGCTCGCGTTCTATTACCAAGGTCATTGCAGAAAGCATCCATGCGGGCAATTGCTTCCTCAAGCTGTTTCTGAGCATCGACTGGGTCTTCGCTTGAAATTCCCTCGAAGTAAGAGTCTGTGACATTAGCCGTCTCTTGAGTAAGGTACTCCTCCGCTTGGGCCGCGAGTAAGGGAAGTTGGGACACGGTGCGCTCAATTTTGGCTTTGGAGGCTTCCGCCTGCTCGTACAGTGGATGGGGGGCTAGGGAGGTGTCTGGAGTGCACTGAGTGCCTTCGCCGGAATGCTGGGGTTGCTTGCCGGCGTTGTTAACGGTGGATGAGGAACTAGGATTCATTTTGTATTGAGGTTACGTTGTGGATAGGATTGAATTTGTGTGGTAGTCCGGGGGTAGTGATGGGATATTGGTTTGATGAGGTCCCGGCCCCACTGTGGTCGGGGGTGTCATTATATAGAGAGTGGTAGCTATGGGATTTGAAAAAGAGAATCATAATGGGCATGCAGAATGAAAGTTTGAATGTCGGAACACCCTACAGTGAGTGATCGCGATTTATTCGACGCGCGACTAGCAAAAGATGTTTCAAGATAGGATTGAAAAATCCTCCTTCTACCACTAAGGTATGCGAAACAAACCTCGAATCCCCTAAGGGAGCCGATGCTTGAAGTTTGTGAACTGTGAGAGATGGTGAGAACCTGCGGGGTGGCCCATTTGAACCATTTTTAGTATTCAAGAGGTTAATGTTCTGCAGGTGGGCCATGGGAGGAGGGGGCAGGGAGCTAAGGGAGAGACGCTTCTCTTGAATCTGTTTATCTTCGGGGGTGACTTAGGTCTCAGTCTTGGCATTTGAAACCTCCGGAATCTTCAGATGAAGGAAATAAAACTCCCAGTCAGTAACCGGATGAAAATTGCCAAACGCTCGCTGGAGCTTGAGCTAGATGACTGGGGAAGAGGAGAGAGATAATACATGTGGCTATTCTCACACCATTCTGCGGGAGCTAACCTCAGACACCATTTGCCTTCGGGGCTAAGTCAAGGAGAAATAAGCGAGTGAGAAATTGTGAAACGTCTCGATAGGCTTGAAAAAAAATTATTGTCTATGATACTGCTTTCTGAATAACACTGTGAAGGGAAGGAAAAGGGTTGATCTAAATATAGACCTTGGGCGAAACGATTCCAACGGCAGATCAAACCTGAGTGGAAGAGCAACAAACCCTGGCCGAAGACTTTATTTTATCATAGTTCACAGAACTAAATGAGGCTCTCCAAAGGAATAAATTGTGCTTCTGGGGCGAGAAGAATATAAACTGACAAATGTCGTAAGGAAGCTACCCGCGAGCATATAATAGGTACTTGCGCATCGCAAAAGTTTCCGGGGGTGTGGAGATTAGGCTGGGCGCATTGTATGAGGCTGCCACATCGAAGTTGGCGCTACGCTAGCTGTAGGGGTCTCATAAAAAGTGCCAAGCCAAGTCCCCACCTTTCCAGAAACTTTCGCAATGCGCAAGTAGACAGCAGGAACTTTGAGGAACGGGAATGAAGGCAGCCCGGCAAGAATAGGTGGAACTATATTAATTAGCTAGAGTCTCATCAACAAATAAAGTGAAGGAGAAATAGGAAATCTGGAGACCGGCTGAACTAGAATTATGGCGATGGCCGGAATTTTTTGAATATTTCTCTCACTGGGAACCTACACCTCCGGGGAATTCCGCAATAGTTTGATCTTGTATATCAACACCCGCCTATGCGCCCTCTGGCGTAGGTGGAGGTTGGAGCCTTCGCTTAGATATCTAATTTGGGGAGGATAGGAATCCCGATCAGTATACCGTACAGGAGCGGAGTGTGACTTCGGAACTTATTGACAATGGGTGGTGAACTTGAGAGTGTAAAGCTGGGAAAATAAACGAAGATGGTAGAAACTTATAAAGTCTTATTATCAAAAAAAATATATACATGAAATGAATCAGAAAACTGAACAACAAAAAACTATCTGGTGCAAACTACCCGGGTATGGATGCCTTCAACCATAAAATTCCAGCGCTGTCAAAGATATTTAGTTTCAGAGATATCATACGAATACAACAGATTTCCTAAAACGGTATGATACATCCCCAACATCCCCCCCCGCCCAAATGACGGGTCTGTCTGTCTGCCCATGACCCCCCCCATCGCTCTACCAGAGGGCAGCCATAAATGTTGCACGGGAGATTCTTTTCATTCAAGACAAGGAGATGAAAGTCAACTCGCAAAATGTTCCCTGTCTTGCACTAACTTACACGAAAGCCTCTCTCCCGGAACATCTAGTGCCTATTATAACTCCAAATATTTTTGGCTCACACCCCAACCATACGTACGTTACAGACACACTTCGTTGTGTGGGAAAATTTGATACGACATTTTTAACCTACAGCCTCATTTGTCACTTGTTTTTTATTTGAAATTCACAAATTCCGAGCGCCACTCCATACGGGCTATGTCGGTGCATGCCAGGAAACTCGAAATTTAACTCGAACTCGCAATTTGGATATCGCGAATAAAGAGGGTAGTCGCCATATCACTGTATCTAATTATTATTTTTCTTCTTCAAGATGTAATTCCTCGGGCGGTTTGAGACAGGTAAATTTTGTTTCAGCACTCTAAGTAAGGCCAGATTTGGCCACAGTCAGCTGAACCTGGTTAGAAAAACAGATTTTCACTCGGCTTTCTGCTCAAATCACTCAGCACTCTTAGCGATCGAATATCCCTAAACCCTGTTTGGTTGCGATGATTCCATTCCGTCGTCCCATACAAATGACGGTTCCAAAAAGGGCAGAAGGCTATTTTCACAGTAGAAACGGTCGCCCAACGGAACGGAACCATCGCAGCTGAACAGCGCCTTAGCAGATCGCGGAGCTCATGTGGTTCGATGAGCGCGACCGATAGATATAACAGTCACGTGCCATATCTAGGCGCAGTGCAACCGTGAGATCAACCAAAATTTTCTTCCTAGACTCACGTGACTGTGATATCAATTAGCCGCGCTCGTAGGACAGGCTGAGAGTGCTGGAGCTAAATTTGACTACCTTAGACTGCCTAACGGATAGCATTTACGGTATGCCGATACGGTACTGGTAATGGCACCGCATAAAATAAAAACAGCGGGAAAAAAGTCCTATATAAAAGGAGGGATCTGGTATTTGTGGGGTGCGGCAAAGGTGTTACATATCGTTACAGGGAGGATTGTTTGCGATATGGCAGGAGGGCAGAGTTAGGAGAAAGCGAATTGGTTGAGTGTGTTGCGCTACGGTTGCCTTAGCCGCGCATGGCGCGACAATAGGCGTAGCGAGGTGCTGGATGGGCTCGAGTAGGGGGCCTGACGAGATCTGGGGCTTCTCGTGCTCGGTAGGGTTTCTCCGGGGGCAAAAAAAAATAAGAGCAAAAAATAAGTCCCTTCGACCAGAGTCGAACTGGTGACCAACCGGTGAACTGAACATTACAGCCGGGTGTGATACCAACTACACCACAAAGGGATTATTGAAAGAAACAAGTGGTGTTGGAAATTTATAGACGTGGTTCTGCGCCTGTTTATGCCGGGTAATCGAGAGTCACCCACCACCCCCAAAACTTCGATAAGCACAATTAATTTTACGCGACGCGCGACGCATCGCATAGCGCCGGGATGAAAATGAAAATAAAAGGAGGCTAGAAGAGATATAGCGGCATATATGTCGCCCCTTCGAGGACGTCAAGGCGGTAAAAAGGACGTTCGTGAAGGTCCCGGAAGGAAAATTAGAGGAACTACGCAGAAATGACCGGTAGACTGCCTCCCGCATACAACCTGACTTGTGAGTCAGCTCGCGGGGAGTGGCCCGTTTGTCTTTTAACTGCCATGAAAATATCATCCAACAATTGTATGCGGAACCCGTAGCCATAGGCTATTGTCGCGATTTCTCTTTTCTTTTCTTTTCCCTCCTTTCTTCTTTTGGCGAGGCTTTAGGTTTGGTTCCCAGCTATTGTCCTCGGTAGCCCACAATGACCCCTCGTCCAAGATCAAATCTCGAGTGCTCAAACAGGAAGCTGAGAACGACCAGCGCCAGGGTATAGCAGCGGTGGTGGACGCAAAGCGGGAGTAGGAAGCGATTGTACGCATCCGCTTTCCTCAGTCTCAAATGCTAAGAAAAAAAACACCCTCTCCCGTTTCTAGGTTAAGCTCTTCTCTCATCCTACATCTCCCGACAAGACCCCCCCCTAAAGTGTCTCTCGCGAGCCTCTCCTCTGGGCGATCGTGAGGAAAATCTCGGCCACAATAAACCAAGGGCTACCCACCGTGCCGCCGGCGCGCCATATCCGATCATTCTGTTCCGACACCCGGAATGCGCCCTCTTTTGCATCTGGAACACCCTTCCAAAGTAGGCCTAGCGATCCACGAGAGGCGATACCTGTTACGCCCGGTGTTCCCGGCGGTTCAGTCCGTCCGTATTGGGGCAGGAAAGGACGGGCTGCAGCTAATAACCCGTCTTTTTTGGAGGTGCTAGGATGAACTATGCCCGGGAATGCGAAGACTGGGTGGACTGCGGGGGACTGCCTTCTTATAACTTGGACTTTAAGAATGGCGTTGTTAGAAAATATCGCTTCCCCAATGCCGAGGGGTGTTTTATTGCAGAGAGCGCTTTAATACTTGGATGGGCTGATTGACTCGGATTTCTGGGGAAGAGTAAAAGTTAAAGAAAGCCCGTGGGGAGAAACGTGATAGGGGAAAATCAAGGGAAACTCTGTGAACCATATAGTAGCATATATTTTCTCTAGCCTGATCCCCGGTAGTCCTCTGCTATCCCCACCCGCCACCTCCCCCCCCGTGCTAGCCTCCGCCGGGCCCCCAGATGGTTAGGGACACGTATTACGCTCCAAGCCTCTCTACCAGGGTTGTGACGACGAGCGGGAACTGTTACTTCGTGCATACCATACCTGCCGGGCCTGTGCGCCCGCTCCCAAGACGTTAGACAGCGGGGCTGAACACATCGCGTAAAAAAAAAAACTTCCATAATGCCCTGTGAACACCCGCGGTCACGGGTACCTACCTCCAATGGATAATTGCCATTAGCGGGAGTGCTCCTAGTCGGCCAGTCTGTCCGAGATGGTAGAGGACAATGCCCAGCCATCGGATGGAGAGGACAATGCCCAGCCATCGGATGGGGCGGACGATCGCCGGGCTGCGTTAGGGAGTATGATTTGTAGTTTGTTTTATCCCATTATAATATTCGCTCCCGCGTGGCCCAGAAGTCGCAGCAGACTTCTCACTCGTGCCTTTGCCAAGAATGCATCCGCCAGCCGATATTTCCTTTTTGTCGCCAGCTAATATTCGGCCAGTGGGGTGTTCTTGGCAGAGACTGGGCTAGCGCCAAGATACGCGAGTCCGAGCTGGGACTAGCGGGTTGGAGGCTCTGGAGGGACCGACTATTGTTGGAACCTTGGTGTCTGGACGGGCATCGCGCGTTATCATGAGCTGTAACGCCTTGCCGGGCGCCATGTGAGTACTCGGGTAGGGAGGCTAGTGATGGGATAGACAGGGGCTGGAGGTCTTAATACTCATTACTATCTAAGGTAAAAATAATAATTCAGCCTGGTAGATATAATTCTAGGGAAGGTTAAAAAAGCTTTGACATCTTAATCCCCCAGTCCATCCCATCGCCAGCGTCCATACTAGCGTACCGAGGGTGCTAGGCTGGAGCCAAGCAGGATAGTGAAACGCATTATCCGTGCGGATCGAAATGTGAAGCTTTAGTAATTGTGAGAGTAAATCGCTTGCAGTCTGAAAGTACTCACCCGTCTTTACCAAGAATACCTCCGTGAGGCGAATATTTGGTAAGAGCTCCAGCACAATATCGGCTGGCGGAGGTATTCTTGGCAAGGACTTGCCAGTACTATTTTTCAGCATGTAGCAAAACTCGTACAACTCGCTCTTGCGATGATGGAAGCGAGGATTCCGCGCATATTCGCTCTCAATTAGCGGGTGCTAGACATTCCGATCGGGACTGAATGTTTCATTCAATAGCTGAAGGGATAATTCTGCGGGGTGCTTCTCTTCGTGAAGCACTAACCTAACCTTTCCCAGGTGATTTGTTTTGTACTACCCGACGGTAACTTGGCGCTGAGCCGAGGCACTTGAGATAATGTTGACTTGGTAGGGGAGTGTCGACTATTTCGGTTAATCCATGGGTTAAAATAAGATTTATAGTAAATGATAGTTTTCTTTTTTTTGGAGAAAGAAATGTATTTATAGCCAAACAAGCTGGTGTCAAGAGAGACGCCCGGAATGTAGACAAGGAAGGCAAATTGGAGATCAAGGTTGTAAGAGGTAGGAGGAGGATAGCTGACGGAAAAACCTTCAGCGACAAGATGATACTCTTGGTAGGTTATGGTAAATGACAGAGTTTACCGAGTATATGACCTAGAAGGAATCCTCCGATATCCTTATATAATATTCGAACATAGGGGAGCGTTGATGGTTTGTAAGAATGAAGGCGAAGTAGTGAGAATGATGTCTGGTGGCCTGCAATAGCTCGTGCTAATAATTAATAATAGACAATACGGAGGTGAGTGGAAATAATTCGGGTTTTCCCTCTCAGAGTGGTGGCTGGATAGGGCTTTCAAGGGGCAAGCGCGGGGTCAGGAAAAATATAGTTTTATTATTATAAAAATTATCGAAGTAAACGGTGATTCGAGTCATGAGAGATGATGCTTGGTTTTCTATCCGGAATTGCCTCACGCTATCTGTAAAGGTCCCATATGATATTCGGGCAAATAACTTGATGTCTGTACCTAATACCTGCCTTAATCTTCTCCATCCCCTGCCAACACGCAGCGCATATCCATCAGTCGTTTCTCTAACTCCATAGCGACCTTCCTCACGCGCTTGCAGTAAATATTCTTGTCATGCCAATACTCAAACAGGGCATCGACCCCGCAGTCGTTTGACATCTCCAAATCTAACTCCAAAGCTCGAAGCATGCGCCACATGGCATCTGCGACGTCGAAAGTCGGACTATTACCGCAGTAGGGATGCAGGCAGAGAACACACGCTTTGGAAAATTTGAGCCTCTCCGGTGAGCGGATCAATCCCATGTCCAGGTAGTATTTCCCAATGAATTTGGTGACGGCTGTGCTGGCGTTGCTACGCTCGGTGCACCACTTGCTTATATCCTTGGTGCTGCGATCACGCCGGTTACCGTCCTCAAGTTTGCGGATTAGCCGGATGACTTCAGTGTTGATGGCATCACGGCGAGCTTGGAGAGGAGGAACTGAAGGTAGTTGTGGTTAGGTTTTCGGGGATCCGCACGGAGGGTGAGCTAGAGAAAATACCTACTTTTGTTTGGCGGCTGGCGAGCTCTGGTAGCAGATTCACGATACCTGCGAGATTGAAGACTTTCTTCCCGACGGCGACCTTAGAGACGCAATTCTGTGAGCCCGGGGATCCACTCAGGAGAGGAAACGAATTTTTAAAATACTTACGCTTGGTGGGCTTGTCATCTTCGTCCGAAGGGAGGTCACTATCATCGGACGAGATGGTGACTGTGTTGGGATTGGTTGATGGAAGATTAAACTCATTAGACTGCTTTGAAGGCAAAGGAGGCCGACTGGCGGGAGCACGCCCCCGCTGTCCTTGAAGCCGACGCTTGGCGGGGGCATTGGAGGGCGATCTGGACAGATTGAGTTAGGTGTTAGAAAAAAGAAGTTAAAGGAAGAATGCGGAGTTCAACGGGCGAAACATGCTTCGGCTGATTGTCAGACATGGTGTTTGGTAATGGCAGAGGGAAAGTGGATGAAAGGGGGGGCAGGCCTGTTCTCTAGTGCAGAGAGTAGACGAGTGTTGGGGGAGTGAGGTTGGCCGATCGTGAGGAAGGGAATGATGTGTGGGCTAAGCAATTTTTGCCGCGCGTCTCACGAGTCACGCCCTCCTCGGCAATCGGGATATGCGGCTAGGTACGATATGAACCTAATGAACGAATGACAACAGGACCGAACTGCCGTTGCTTACTTACACTAACTTATGAGAGTCCACTCCAGGGGAACAGTGATACCGTATTCAACCAAGTATATATCACCCGTCGAGATCTAGTATTCGATTGTGGGAATGCAATTTGGATAGGACAAAGCCAACCCCCACATGTGATCTTGTAAGATTACATAAGAATGATGGATGCGTAACTGGGTTGTGACCTTTGCCCTGGAAGTATGCGAGCGGTGGGCCGGGTATGTCACTGTGTTTTCTCATTAACTCCCAGCGAAATTTTCAGTTGACTCAGGACTTTTAAAAGAACCGAGACCCTCTTACACAATCAAGCAATGAAACTATCCATTAGCCCGCTGAAACCCCCTAGTCAACCCGTTCCTCCGAGAGCCAAGCCGTCAACCTTCTATACTTTAATCCCCTAGAGAGCCCATTCCCAAGTAACCTCACTTCCGACATCTTCTCCTTAAGTGGGTAACACTATTAGCCTCTATTTCAATTTCAAGAGATATCCTTTCTAGGGCGAGATGATATCTGTGTTGAAGGCTTACCTTATTGTGCACCAAGCCAGATATGACCGGCGTACTTCTCCAGTTCCTGCACACTAAAGACGATATCTCCTTCTCCCAGGCCGGGTGGGCGAAGGAAGACTTTCTGAAAGTCAAGCGTCAAGGGACTCGGAGCTCCCAAAGCAACACCTGCTACAATGTCGATTTCGTAGGTTTTCATGAGTTCCTTAGTAAGAGGATTGGAATGGGGGTGTGTATCACGCGAATTTGGTGCTGTGGACATTTCCCATTGCTCAATATGTATTCCCTTATCGGCTTCGGAGAATGAAAAGAGAAGAACGATATTCACTTCCGTACTAGTAGAGTTTTCTAGCCACCAACGACAATCCACCCTCAAGCGTTCAAGTGATTCTGCAAGCCCGCACTCAAAGACAACA
>Ga0307513_10000600_pt1 | contig 51589 bp, 61 predicted proteins | sample 15_EM_MG_FD_202174 | JGI IMG/M metagenome (GOLD analysis project Ga0307513, IMG submission 202174) | Populus trichocarpa ectomycorrhiza microbial communities from riparian zone in the Pacific Northwest, United States - 15_EM | ecosystem: Host-associated > Plants > Roots > Unclassified | place... | reverse complement strand
TCTTCCCCAGCGTGTTCATCTTCCTCCTCGCTTTTTCTCTCGCGCCACCCAGAGGGTTCTCAGAAAACAACAACCTGATGTTTTACATGGGGGGTATTATGAGGCCGGATATCATGTTCACCTCTGGGGTCTTTCCAAAACGAATCCATTCGAGGAGAGACTGTAAGTGCATTTTCATTCCCTCCCTCCGTTCCCTTCCTGGGCGTTCAGACTGGTGATAATTGACTCGTCACGCGGCTTGGGATGGATAGCATTCGATGTGCGGTACACCCCACTATTAGCTGCGTTGGGTTATGGCGCGACGAGCATCGAGATCTACGTGTGGTTAAAGGATGGGGTCCTCTTGGTGAGTCTGCATCTCCCCCCACTCGTCCGATCTCATGACTCAATGAGAGTTTAGGCTGGAGCTAAAGACCCACAAAAAGGGGGAGGGCCGGACCACGACAAGACCCTGGATCAGCTGTATCTCTCAAAACTACGATGGATACTGGAGTCCGCAAACCGGGACCAGCCAGGGAGGGGTCCGGGTGGGGGTCAGAATGGGGGCCAGGATGGGGGCCAGGATGGAGGTCGGCCACGGTGCGTCGCCGCTCACACCATCCCATGTTCGATCCGCGCTCATGGCAGGTTTGATGCAGTGGAGTCTTTCAAACTGCTCCATTTCTACCACTACAATTAGTGATGAATATCGAATCTAACGGACCCCCGTACGTGTTCCGCCACGCTGACATGCTTAACCGCCCTTTTGACGAAACTTTCAGGACACTGCAGGCTATAGACGCAGCCCTGCAACCGTTCCTCGAAGAGGGCTGGCTGACAACCGTGGACACTACGAACCCCCGAGCACAACCAAGGGAATCGGCGCTGACGGTGGTTATCACCGGAACCTATCCAATACCAACCATCCCCAACTCCCAGAATCGTCGGTACATGTTCTATGATGCGCCGTTGAAAGAACTTGATCAAAACCCGTTGTACACACCGGAAGTTTCACCGATGGCTAGCGCAACTTTCTCTTCTATAGTCGGAGCCAGATGGGTGATACCCAGGTTGGCGCGGGGGCGGATATTGCACTACGTCAGAATCGCGCACGACAAGGGTATCGCCGTCAGGATAACCGAACCGATTGATTTCCCTGTGTGGCTAAGGTGTGTTGTGGCTCCCTTTCTCTCCTCTCCGTAATTTGAGCGTACGACTGATGAGTGTCGACACGTACCCAGGAATCTCTACTGGCAGATGCTGTTAGATTGCGGCGTTGACTGGCTGGACGTCGATGATCTCTACGGCGCCGGTCAATTCTAGATTGTTCCACCGTACAGCTAGGTGTCCGTCCCCATACCCCTGCGAGCCCCATTCATCTCGCATTCCGGTACAGTCGTTTGTGTTGCTCTCTGTATCATTACGTTCTGGAACATTGCTTTGACCCTGTCGTTTTCTGATCTTCAGTGCACCATAATTATTTACCATAAATCATTCCCTTTCCTTCCTTCCTTCTTCCTTTCTTACCCATGTACACCTTGTCCCGTACCAACCCAGATTGTAGGCTATCCATGGACCATTGCGATACGCTAAAATGTCAACACCAGACTTCTGCAGTACGCGTCTGCATCCGATGAGGTGCGGAGCCTTTGTTTACGGTCGAATTTTGGCTGGATCTCAGGTGCGCTTTCTCGGACATTCGGGTCCGTCCGACTTGACGTGAGTACCTCGATGTCACCCCGACAGAATTGGAGTTATCTTTCCCTGTGACGTCAATGACATCAGGAAAATATGAAGTCATCGTTGGGTGCTGACGCGGGAACGTCAATTTATATCAGCACTGATCAACACCGGCCAGTGCTGGTGGGTGCCGATTTGGTGCCGGGGAATGTAAGGGATCGTTATGCGTTTCGGTACTGTTCGGTGCTGGTTAGTACCGACCAATGCTGAAAATCGACCTGTGTCTCTGAACAGTACTGACCAGACCACACTACTTTATGACGATTTCCATTCCCTGACGAGGGTCGGGCGCGTATAAGTGAACGTCAAAAAAAGTATTTTATTGTTTTGCCGATGCTCATCTGCTCGAACACTGAAAAACTCGTCCAGCAGCCACCAAACGATACTAGAAAAGAGCTCATCCCACCTTGGGGGTGCGTGAAACGCCCCACCAAGGGACATTCGTGTGCTATGCAACTTCGATTCGACCGTCATGAGAAATCCCCTTCACCTTATACATCCAGCTGGGACCAACCGGATCGTGGTCTCGCCCACGTCCAGGTTTTGTCCAGCACCCTGCCCAGCCTGCAGCACTCTGCACACCACCAATCTGGACTCCATTCACATGCCACTCGATATTCCCACCCACAATGTCGCTTGTACGCCACCTAAACACGTCTCCCCCATGGTCGCGCACTGTGCCCTCTATTTTGGCTTCGGGTAAACCTCCGCCGGAGCTGGTTCCTTCGAAATGAATATTCGGTTTCATCATCGGGTGGCGTGTGGATGGTGGGTCGATCGATGTGATGCGCATGGTGATTCGAGAGAATGCGGTGACCTCGGTAAAGGAAGGATCTCGAAACAGGTCCGAGTTTGGTACATCTCCAAGGGCTAGCCGTTTGCCGCCCGGCCGCTACAATGTGAAGATTGGGTAAGGCCCTGCCATGGACACAGATGATTGTGTGTCTTACATTGTATTCTTTAAAATCATTATAGTTTAGCCATGATGTGATGCGCAACCAATCGCCTTGGACGCCAGCCCAGTCGCCATCCACAGGACTCGGAGGGGCTATCATCGGCCGGGTGTTTTCAAACCCACCCTCCGTCCATGCATGAGCGTCGTTGCTAGGACTGTCGCGAAGGTTGTTTAGGAGGACGTTCAGGATGTATCTGAGGTGAAAGTAGTTGGTTTGGAAGGGTTCGTTCAAAGAGCCCCGCACTATGAACGGGCCGTAGAGATTGGAATCGTCGGGGCGGAGAGCGCAATGGTGATACTTGAGAGCGGCATCGTGGTAGTTGCGCATGTCATATACATAGGTGCGGGCCTTGAGCCTGTCTTCTGGTCTACCGATTCTATCACATTCGAGGACTTGGAGCTCAGAGTGTGGCTGTGAATGCTGGCTTAGTTGGGGGTGAGTGAAGGTTATCGGGGAGTGTGGGGGCCATATGGCAGGGTTCGTGAGGATACCATCAACCCAAGCGATGTTTTTGGACCATCCCCGGCCTGGAGGCGCAGATCGAATTATCTGGACCAAGACTTTGGATGTGTTCCGGAGTTCTGTGTACGATACGTGCACGGAGGAGGGTGCGAGAATGGTGTGTTTAACTTGGGTGTGGGACTGGACTTGGGATCTCCAGTCTGTGGGTTGGTTGTGTTCCTCGGGCAGGTCGAAGTACTTTGCGAAGATAGACTTCCAGAGGAAGACGTTGTCTCGAATATAGATGTGGAGGGTACGGGATGTCTGGGAAACGCTGGAGATGGTCTCTGGGTCGGTCAAGATGAGGATGTAATCAACGACCTCGACCGGAGCCGATTGGAAGGGGCCAGTCATGGAGGTACGAGCAGTCGAGGAAAGTTCCATCGAATTGATTTCTGGCGATCGGTTGTCCATGTGTCGATGTCACCCCTACCGATTTGGAGTTGCCTTTTCCTGTGACGTCAATCTCCACCCCCCGACGAGGATCGGCCACTATAAATTGACGTCAACGATCGACCTACTAGCGAGCATCCTCCGCGACACACTCGCAGTCGTATCCTCCACCACAAAACCTAAACAGCGCGACCTCTTCTATCCCGAACTTCCGTTACCATGCCTCCCAACTCGAAAGCCAAAAACTTCCAAAAGCCTATGATAAAGACGGATAAACTCCCAGTTATCACGATAATTGAGAAGGATGGTCCTATCGTGGATAGTCCCGTGGCCATCGATTCCGAGGAGCTACACCAAGAAGGTTCTCCTCAGAACGTGCGTGCTTTTACATTCGCCTCAACCCCTCTTCACTTCGGCCCTACCATCGTGTTTACGGTTTTGTTCCTTGGTTTCAACAGAGCCTCCCCGGGGTGACGCACTCGGGACACCAAGCTCCATGCGAGAACTCCTGTTGCAAGCATTGCGGGTGTGGGCCGGGCGCTCGCTCGACAGATGTCCTGCCCAATAACGATAACCCTTTCTCGGGTTTATAACACCGACCACTCATATCCTAGTGGGATTCGGGCTGGGTTGACTCAATGAAACATCTTTACAAAAGTTCTAGTCAATGAAACGTGTTAATTAGAACACACTTCTATCTTGTCCCTGCTTTTGTATTTTTTACTGTATGTTGTGCAACGCACCGAATTCTACTTCCATACGGTTTTCAGTGCAGATGGAGAGGTCAACGACAAAGTTTATTCGTGAGCCCCGCTTAAAAGTTTAAAATGCTCCACCCCCTGGACCTACTGCTGGACTTCTACATAATTCGCTACACATGCCAGAACCTTAGTGAATAAACTCAACGTGAGGATGAACAAAACCGTACCAGGGAAGAGTCCCACACTCCCGTCGGCCGTCTTTCCTTGCCACCAATCATCCGACGCGGCCTCGATCTCGATGATCCGTTCTCCCCCGCGGAAGGAGATCTCGTTCTCTTCTGCCGCATCATAGCTACAATGGTGCGTCGTAAATCGCCCTGGGGTTCATGAGTTGATGAGAATACGTACTCATACAACGCAATTGCGACAGTGCCCTGGTCCTGGGGTTCTGGACTTGGTTCTCGGGCAACAGGAGGCGGCGGTGGGGGAGGGGGAGGAGGAGCCGCCTGAGGTTCAGGACCTGGCCCTGGCCCACCCGCCTGCTCGATTAACTCGACGTAGGGAACTAGTAAGAGGGTCGTGGATCCAACCGCTAAGAGCCTTACTTTCGGATTCACTTGGGAACAAACGTACCAGGGAAGAGTCCCACACTCCCATCAGTTGCCTTTCCTTGCCACCAATCCTCCGACACGGCCTCGATCTCGATGATCCGTTCTCCCTCGCGGAAGGAGATCTCGTTCTCTTCTGCCGCATCATAGCTACAATGGCGCATCGTAAGTCACTCTGGAGTTCACGAGTTGATATGCAGAAAATACGTACTCATACAGTGCAACTGCGATAGTGCCCTGGTCCTGGGGTTCTGGACTTGGTTCTCGGGCGACAGGGGGCGGCGGTGGGGGAGGGGGAGGAGGAGCTGCCTGAGGTTCAGGTTCTGGCTCCGGCTCATCCGCTTGCTCGATTAACTCGACGTAGTTGGCTAGTGGGAAGGACATGAAACCAACCGCTAGGGGTCTCAGTTTCGGACTCACTTGGAAACAATCCACTCTTTGCTCCGTTGCCTCCCACACCGGAACACCATCCCTCGCCCAACTCTTCAATCTCTTCGATCAGTTCGCCCTCGACCAGGTTCATTTCGTTCTCTTCAGCGGCCTGCAAGAGACTTTCTTAGTACCCCAGCGGGGCGGAAAATCTGACAAGAGCGGAATACCTCGTATTCATATTGGACGATCGCGCACAGTCCTTTGCCTTTCCTCGGGGCGTGCGCAGGGGCAGGAGCCGGCGGGGGTGGAGGGGGAGGAGGCGGGACGAATTCAGGTTCAGGTTCTCGTACGGTGAGTGCCGCCATTTCAGGAACAGGGGCCGGTGGTGGTGGTGGCGGGGGTGGTGGGGGAGGTGCAGCCTCCGGCTCAGGTTCTGGCTCGAGTTCTGGCTGAGGTTGAGGTGGTGGACGAGTCGCTGTGGGAGGGGGAGGGGGAGGGGCGGGCTATGAAGAATACTATCGATCAGTTCTGGGCTGGGACGTTAAGAGTAAACTGTACCGCTTCCCAATCAGCCTCTTCTGGTTCCTCCTCATCCCTAGATGCAAGTGTCGCGGCGCCAACACCAGTGGCAATTCCGGCCCCGACTCCCAAGCCAACTGCAGCAGGTGCTTTCCACTTCGGCGTCGAGACAGTGGCTGGGCTAGGTGTAAAGCTGGAGGCTTTGCTACGCACTTCCTCTTCTGCAGCCTGCTTCTTCGCCAGTGCTTGCCTCTCGCTCCATGTCATACCGGTCCTCTTAACCGGTGGCTTAGCTGGTTGCTGTTGTTCTTGTAGTGCTTCCTGTGCGCGTCTCTCGAATGGATTGACGAGTCTCTTAGGTTTAGGAAGTTGAACTGGTTCCCAGTTCGTTCCTACAGGTCCAATACGATCTTCCTCGACTGGCTTGGACAGAGTGACGGCTGGCTTGGGCTCTTCCTTAACGGGCTATATGAACAATTGGTGTGAGCGCTGCGATGTGGATAGTAAGTTGTTTAAACTGACCGCAGGAGCGGGAGGTGTCGGCCGAGTGGCAGTCGGAAGAGGTGGTGCTGGTGTTGACTTAGCTGGTGTCGGTGCTGGCTCCCAATCATCATCGGGGGCAGGAGTAGGTTTAACAGGAGGTGGTGCGGTGTACCTGGGTTGGAATCCAGTAGTCACAGGCTTTGACCATTGCTTCCCAACTCCTGGAGGCCTATTCGTAGTCGACTGCGGTGGAGGTGGGGATTTGACTGTAGCTTCTTTCCTGATAGCGTTTATGTCGACTTTGCCGACTGGGGTATAGTTTGTTCCCACCGGTCCAATCTTGCGGGCTGGCTCTTTATGGATCGAGTACTTGGCTCCAGAAGCAGTCTCTACACGAGACATGATGACGAGTGGGGAGACATCGGCTTGATTCCTGGCAGAAATAACCACGTGGGTTCCTTTGAGGAAGTTGGCGACAGCGGAGGAATGGGTGTGGAAGAGTCCCTTCTTTTGGACGGGAACACCATCTCCGCACCAGTTGATCTGAACGAATTTTGGTAGTTGAGACTGTTGGAATGAGGTCCTTCAGCACGATTGGAACTGCGGGGAAAGGAGGCGGTGATGCGTACCGTTGGTTCTGTTACTCGAACGAACGCGTATTGAATCCTGCACAGCGAAGATCAAAGATTGTATCATACAGAAGACTTGGATTACGAGCTCACCGTCCGTCCGAAAACTCTTCCTCGAGCTCTTCTAAGCCTCCGTCCCCAGTGGACTGAACCTTGAGATCGTTGGAACCCTTATCGTAGGTGAACAACGCCCAGTCAATCCCGTTCGCGTTGACAACATCCTGATAGGCGGTGAGGAGTTCTCTGCTCGACAGGTTGACCTGGAGCGACATTGTGCGTTTCGCAAGCCCGATACTCCGCAGTCGTCAGTGCCCGAGGTGGAGGGGAGAGCAGACCGGATCTTGCCGAAAACGTGGGCGGGGCTCCGAGAGCGTCCATCATCCATTCGGAGCTAAATCCAACCCCGGTCTCCCGAGAAGTTTCATCGACCCCGGCCAACTTGTCTCTCGTCCTTGATGATACTGGCTCTGAAATCAGCCTAGATGTCTTCACTTAGTGGCAACAGTAATTCCGGTGGTGGGTAGCCGAGTTTCCAGGGTGTATGCATCCAACTGCTGGGCTACGTTGTGCTGATTCTGCACGCGTTCGCAGCTACACTAGATCCGAGGATCGACTTCTTCGCCGGAACCGTCGCGGGTGCGTGCATTCTGACCCAACGAAGGACTGTGCGCGTGGAGGAACTCATTCCGGGCCATGTATGCATTCATCTCTCCCAGGAATGGCCGCTTTGACGGTCGGACAACCTTTCGACACCGGTTCGTTCGCCAGAGCTCCTTCACACCCGTTCGGATGCCTATCCTGACATTCATGATGATAGTCAAGGTCCGATTTCAAGACCCGAACACCTCCGCGCGGTATAGTGGTACGTTCAATGCCGTGTCAACTATCATGAGGGAGGAGCGATTCTCGGGATTATACAAGGGCATCATGTCCCCAATGGCACGTGTTTCCGTCAATTTTATATTCCCCGGACCGGTGTTTACAAGATTGTGTAGGCAACATGCGCGCTTTTGAACGGACTGGTGTTCTCTAGCTATCGTTTCTTGATGAAAGCTCAGTTATCCGATGATCAGGCTACCCCAGGGTTACCGCAGATATTCCTTGCTGGTGCTGGAACCGGCATGATAGGAGCGTGCGTTATTTTCGCACTCTGATATGTGCTAGCATTTAACTCGATTCACAGTATTGTCACCACTCCAACAGAATTGGTTAAGGTTCGACAGCAGTCTCTACTCACGCCAATATCCACCCGTCAGATGCTCCGGCGGATCGTTCGGCAGGACGGAATCAGAGGACTCTACAGGGGGATTACTGCTACTGGTCTCCGGGATATTGGCTACGGTTATTATTTTTTCGCCGTGAGTCCACCGAAGCCTCAGCGGCCACAGACTTTTCACTGAAACCCTACCCCCCAGTACGAGGCAACTTGCAGATACTTTTCCCAGCCTGTGTATACACATTCTAACAGGGACTTGATCCAAAGTATTGAGTCTGATCTACGCACCGTCCCTTGGCCAGCCCTACTCCTCGCGGGTGGCGTCGCGGGAGTTGCAGGATGGATTATTACATTCCCGTTTGACCTTGTGAAGACTCGTATTCAGACGACTTCCGCTTCGCAGCGCAAGAGAGGGTTCTTCCAGGGCGGGGGTGTGACAATTTCTACGTTCGTGCAAAGTTGGAAGAGTGAGGGACTCAGAGTGTTTTGGAGGGGACTGGCTCCCACGTTGATCAGGTATGGGTTTATTTCGACAACGAAATCAGTCACTGAAGAGGTGAAACTCGTGTATTCTTAGAGCAATACCCGTAAACATGGTCACGTTTGGAACTTTCGAAGCGATCACTCATGCCTTCCCTTGACGGTCTATCTCCCGACAATCCACTACATTTTCCTCTTTCTTGGGTGGTGTGGCCTGCCATCCGCCGCGTATATACCCACCGACTCACGCATCCTCTGACAATTGTATCAATACGACATCGTCGCATTTTCTGCACATTCACTCTACTTTTCTGATCCAGTAATGCTAGTAGACGTTGTTACGACGGGACTCTGCACATACACTTTCCCCGATCCTCATTGGTTCGAGGATGAGAGAACCTTATTCTCCGCCCAGAGTCACGTTTCCAAGTTTCAACCATTACGGGAAGTTGACTCGTACGTAAACCGACTCGAGGAAAGCCTGGGACCACGCCCCAAGGCCGTGTGCCGGCCGAGGGAGCCCCCGCTCCTTTCCAACGCACCACCATGGATGCATTGGACGCACTACCTATTGAGCAGCTGGCATCCGCACTCAAAACGAGGGTTGAGTCGAGCCTCCATAATGACCAGTGCGTTGTCTAAGCTTCCTGTTCGTGAATCCGCGCTAACCGCTGGGTGAAGAGCTCTTTCTGGATTTTCTCTGTCGAGTGTACGTATCTTAGGCCGCATACACACAACTTCCTGAAATTGAGTGATTTTAGGTACTCGCTATCGAGGAGGACCTCTCCAAAGCGCTCTCCGCTGTCCGGTCGATCAGAAACACCTTCGCCCCAATCAACAAACTCCACCCGGAACTCCTCGCCTCTATCACCACCTTTGTCGATGATCCATTCGGCGGAACCTCCAATTGTGTGGATTTACAGTTCTTCTGTGCCATGGTTTGTCGGCATTGGAGGAACAGTCTCCTCGCCTTCCCTGGGATCTGGTCGAGTGTCGACACAACAAATTCTCGTCACATGGGGTTGTACATCCCAAGGTCAAAGAAGGCTCCCCTCCACGTCAACTACGGATGGATAACACCTCGCGGTGCATTCGAGCAATATGTTACCCCAGAACGCCACCGGCTTCGATCCCTTTCAATCCCCTTGTGCGGCATGTCCTGTGGGGATATCACACAATCTCTTCTTGGGCAGGCCGAATCGCTCAGGACGCTTGATATGTGGATGGCGTTCAAACAGTTCTCCCTACGTGCCATCACGATGGAAACTATCTCTCGATTCGCGACGAACATAACGGTCCTGCGACTTCACGACGTCGCCACGAGTTTATCCTCCCTAAAATTCCCTGCTCTGGTCAAACTCACGTTCCGTATTACGACGCGCAATACCCAGAACCCGGACGCGGCGGACCTCGTCAAGTTTCTCAAACATAGCCCTGTCCTTGAAGAACTCGATCTTTGTCTATCTGAAAGTTTCAAGGTTGATACACCCGCTGGCACTGTTGCGTTTGCACACTTGAAAACCGCCGTATTCAATGGATCTTCCACTCCGAACGGCTCTGTCGACGTTAACGTTCTACCATGCCTGGTACTTCCCAATCAGTCCATCACAGTTGACGTGCAAACGAGGGCCCGCGCGTTTTCATCGGACACATCACCCCTACTCTCGGTCATTCAACTAGGGGGTGCGGTCCTCCCTCGACAGTCGATTATGGCGGCAGCGATCCATATAAAGGATCGTCCCTCCGGATTTTTTGGACACGTCAGTATCTGCGGGGAACGTAATAATTGGATCGGGTTGAACAATGTCCGGGTCCTGAACCTAGGGAAGGGTCCCCTCTCAAGACTCCGCACTTGGCTTGACCCTGTCAGCTTGATCCCACTTCGCGGGATCCAGACATTAACTCTTGGTCTTTTCGAATTCGGGTTGGACGAGGATCAGTGCGTAGAAGTACTCCGAACCTTCCTCCAAGGGCTGGATCAGGTCCGTACCCTGAACGTTTACAACATGAACGTGTCGCTGGTTGCACAAATTCTACAACCTTCCGATGGGACGGCGCCACTCCCACTGCTGGAAGAACTTAGGCTCCATCCATTCGATCCCCCAGAGTTGGCTCGGTCTGTTGCCCATAATGATGGTAAGTAGAAAATTACTATGTCAAAGCGTCGGACCTAAAGATGTAGCAGTCCAACCTGGGCCAAGTAAGAAGGCGAGCCCTCCGCAAGAGCTGGGAGAGGAGTTAGTAAGCGGTAAGATATTTTCTACCAGATGTTCACTCCTGGTTCATTGGAGGGCGGAATTCTAGATCCCGAGGCACGCAGGGTTATGGATTGGAGGCATATACTGCAAAGGATGCTTCTGGGCAGGGGACCGATCAAAGAGGAGGTGAGTTTCACCTCGTCTCTGATACGGTGGTTCCCCTCTCCCTCTCGTTCTCACAAGTTTTCACAGGACATGTACGCTTGCGACGAGGTTTTCAGACAACTAGAAGACTACGATGAAATGTCAATCGATTATTTGCTCTTCACGAAGATCGGAAAGGTTATGCGGCATATCGGACAAAAGACTGAAATCCCCTGCAAAGAACAGTTCAAGTTCCAAGAAAGGGCGGAAGTACTTATCAGCCATTGGGCGGGACTCCTGACATCCGGAAAGGGCGACCCCATGAGAGGGTCTGACTCTAGGGAGTCGAGCGGTATGGATGCTAATTCTCCCATCCTCTATAATATGATGAAGGCGAGGAGACAGTGTATTGGCAATGGTGGTGGCCTGGAGGTTATCGTGAAAAACCCCGCGGGCAGGGTGACTTTATCAGCTACCCTGTCGTTTTGAATCAATAATATGGTAGCCGCAATTTTATCCGCTGGACTATTCAACCCAAAGCCGGTATCTGTGGGATAGTAGACATGGAATGAGAGATCAAACTAGGGGCCGGGTAATCCAGCTCGGTGCGCGAGAATAAAGAGCGAACGCTGAGGGAAGTCGGAAACGCTGGTTACATCTTATATCGAACGGAGGCGAGAAGTAAGGCGCAACAAGGTGCGGACAGAATCATGATTGACACAAAGCTGGTCATCTAAGGTCGGCAACTGCCGAACCAAGATCACCCTTATGTTTCCCCGTTGACTATGGCCGGACTGCGAAATTCTGGCTTCTCAGAAGACTACTACAATCGTGAGCGGCCTCTCGTCGTCAAATGCACTTTCTACGACAAGAAACGACGAATCACATTCAATGCGACGAAGAACTGTTCTTGCGATATCTTACGACAGAAGGTACGTGGTGGCTCTCTTCCCGATAACTGAACTTCCCCTGAACTCCGTCTGGCTAGGTAGAGAAGTGTTTCTCGTTATCCCAGACGGCATATGATATTGTTTGGACCGATGATGAGGGGGACAAATGTTCTATACGCGAGGATTCGGATTTGGAGGAAGCAATCGCATACTTCGGTTCTGAAGCGGCTGAACCGCCCGGCCCCTCAAACATGTCCGTCTCCTCATCCGGTCGCAGCTCTTCGGGAAGCCGAAAGATTACCATATACGTCGACATCTGCGTCGATTACGACGGTCCCAGTCTGTCCGAGACCTCCTCGATCGCGAGCCGGGAGGAATTTGAAGTGGGCGACACTCAATCGGATTGGGATCTGAGCAGCATTTCGAGGTCGGAATTGGAGGATGATGAAGTGACCGTCAGTTCCAAGGATACGGGTTCCGTTCCCGGTCAGCGAGCCAGACCGTTTTCTCCGTCCGTTACCGCAGCAGTGAGTCATCGCCGTCTGATAATTATCCTCCCACCCCGGCGCTAATTTCAAAGTCCCGTATCGCGAAAAGCATGGCGTTCCACCTTCTGTTCAGGAGTCCGCTTTAGAGAGTGTTGAATCTGAAAGAGAGCAAGAACCTTGGACAGAGCTCAATGGAAGCCCCGTCGAATCTCTGTCCATCACCGGGCCGTTTGAGCGGTTGAAAATGGATGACGGGCCTTTAATCGACTCTGATCCCAACTCTAGCCTTCTAAGGTCGGAACGTGGTGCGGCCTGGCTGCGGGATCAGAACCTTCGAACGATAAAGTCCACGCTTGGCGCTTTGCCTGAACCATCCGATGGGGCATCTCTTCACCTCGGATCGGACGTTGACGATAACGACCTGTTTTTGCAGAAAGGGCCCGGGGGAAAGTACTACTATCAGTACAATTCTACCGCCGGATCTTCGAGCATTTCAAGCTTCGATTCCGGATACGACGAGAATTCGAGCGTCGAGGGGGACGGGGTGCAGTATCGACCGACTTCGATGGAGGTCGCTTGGCTGGACTCCCAACAACAAGGATCGAACACTCTTGTGGCCCCTCGACCTTCGCTAGCGGGGAGCACAATTTCGGACCCCACACCTATACGCGATTTCAGCCGACTCTACCCTGGCATACCGGCTGACGTGCTGCCTTTCATATCTTCCGCACCTCTCCCACCTCCGACAGAACTCACCTCCTGTTCTGAGTGCGGGCTCATCTTGGATACCATACGCTATGTCTGCTCGACCTGCAAAGAGAAGAGACCCAGGACCCGAGAAGAACTCGAATCGTTGACGGTCAGGGGTGGAACGAACAACCCATTCTCCTACCCCCCTGCGCGCGGTGGGCAAAACCTCCAGGCTGAGTCCTCGCATTCTAGGGGATTCAAGGATATGTTCAAATTGTGCCTGCCGGATGGACAATCCGATCCTGGATACGAGTTGTGTCCGAGTTGTTTGGAATCTGCGGGAGTGCACCATGCATTGGAGAAGAGTTTGGATCCTGGATCCTCACCATCACCTGCCTCACCGGAGCATGCGCTGTCCGCGTGGAGACGCACTGCGCCGAAGCAAAAGGGAAAACTACGGCACGCTTATGTGGAGAAAAGTTGGGGTTGGGGAGGTTGGCAGGACGTCCGTGCGTTTCGTCGTTTGTTGTCCTGACTTGCAAGTCGTCTTACGTGCCTATACAGAACAAGATGACCGGGCAGATAATCGGTGTTCTACATGCAGCAGCCTTCTCACAGGCCGACGACACAAATGCGCTTCTTGTGTGCAGTTCAATCTTTGCAGGGCGTGTTACAGGTAGGGGAACACCCATCGCTTCCGTTTCTGCAACCACTGAGGAAACACACCGGTATTCTTCGCCCACCAACCAGTCAGGTCCACGAGATACACCCTTCCCATGCTTTCTTGGACGTCATCGATGGACGGGGTTCAGGATCGAGGAGTAACAGTGATCCGGACCTTGTGGCCTACCATTCAACTTCCTCGGAAAACCTTGCTCCCCAATGTGAGTATCTTGAATACATCTGTTGCCTGCGGCGCTGCGGAGAGGATTTTGATTGGTCGATAAATGTGGTATTTCCGCAGCTCTTTTACATCAGGGGGTCAAGTGCGCACAGTACGTACCACGGGGGTCATAACCGACTTCTTCCGCAGCAAGGTCAAGTTTGCATGTTGACGTTCTTGACAGCTGTCTGCAGGACATTGTGGGTGCCCGATTTCATTGTGTCGTCTGCGTCTCGGTGGACATATGCTCGAATTGCGAATCTGTTGGATTGCCCGGTAATCTGGATTCCTCGGATGGGGGGCACGACTCTTCACATATTATGATAAAGGTCCGTGGTTGGCTTCCCTGTTTTCGGGATTCACGGCCGACGGAACACCACAGATTCCTTATCCAGTCGAGCCTTCCAAGGTTCAGGAAGTAAGCCATCGGGCAATGACGCGTTGGAACGGGGGGGATGCAGAACACGTTGGAGTTAACGGTCTGCATCCTGGGGTCCACCACGCCCACCACCTTCACCACTTTCGACCTAGATCCAGGAGGAGTTCCTTCGACGGGACTGTGCGTTTAAGTGATGTGGAGTCTACAGGTGGCCTGAATCATAGTATAAGGTGTGATTCGTGCTCGCAGGTACCGTCATCCCCTTATCAACCCCGCCGGTTTTCGCGAAGAAACTAATTACTATTATGTCGAAGATGATTATCGGAACTCGATATCAGTGCGGCAATTGCCCTTCTATCCCGCATCCGTACAACCTGGTTTGTGGATTTATGTCTAGCTCCAATTCTGCTCCTCCCTAACCGTGAAACGCAGTGTCAATCGTGTGACGACAAGTCGTACATGGTTCATGACCCTACGCACATATTCTTTAAACTCCGTCGGCCAGTGGATCGTCGTGTCGAATCCTCCGAGCCCATCCTACCCGTTCTGTACGTTCACCTCGTCACCTCGAAAGCTCTGCTCTTGTTTTGGGGATTAATTTTTGGTTCAGATACAAATACCGTGCTGCCTCTACCGGTATCTTGGACGCCCACGATCCCAAAGGTGCGATGTGCTGCTTGTTTTTTGTGCGGATTCTGAGCCAGCATCCAGCATACCTACGAAACGTCATACACGTGAACATCTTTTGTGACCTATGCATGGACCAGATCCGAGGCCAATGGTTCCACTGTGTGTATTGTCCCAGGGATTTATGCGACCACTGTGAGGAAGTGGATGAACACGACACGAGTCACTTCTCGATGGTCGCGAAAGCGCCGGTGTGTTCTTTCTTGTAACCACTCAGCCCTCGAACGAATTTGAACGTATCGTTGTACTAGGTGGACATGACGAGATTCTACCATTTCACAGGGATGTCTGCGGAAGATGCTAGCGGTCCTCCCATCATGAAATATGCGGTGTATTACTCTTAGTTGGTACTTCGCCGCGCGTGCTTTCTAGGCACTTGTAGTAGCACTGTTCATTGTAGAACACAACCAGCTGGCAGAAGACTCGAATCGCCGTGCGGATGATCGATGGCCGATGATGCAATGATCCGGCGACGTCGGAGGGCGGCAAGTTGGCGACCAACCAACTTGTCATGACTGGGAGCCATCCCCTTGCCCTTGGAACGAATCCCTCGTAACTCGCGTCAGTTTCCCGTCGGGACATCCAGAGCAAGTATCCAACATCGGTCGCATTTCGCTCCAACGCAGGTTCACGTCGTAACGCAGTATCGGATGACTCCGCCCACACCCACCGTTCCCCGACTGACCGATGTGCGACGGCCGTCCATCCCAAAAGGGTGATGGTGGCGTTTCTTGACGTCCGGTATGCAAGTATGAGCTTTAGGACGTCCGGTACACTGCTTCCGTCAGCTGCAAATAACCTATTAACCCTGCCCGCAGGCCACCACCGTTCCCAAGGATATCCCCTACATCCCCCCATGACCACAAATGTCAGAAGCGTTGCAAGTTCCAAATGACCCGTCAGTTTCTCTTCTTGACCGCCCAGCTATTGGACTGAACAGCTCCTTGTGTAGTGGCTCCCCCACATGGAAACGTCTAATCACCTGTCCCCCCACGACACACGAGTGCATCTCCCTGACCACGACCATCCTATCGAACCGCGACGAGATTGAGGCGGTTAGCAACCTCTGTGGGGACGATGCCCAATCCTTCATCGACATAATGGACGAGGTACCTCACCAGACTCTCTCGCCCAAATGGCCCGCTGACTTTGACTTCAACCTTCGCATCCCGTTGATTAGGTATTGGATAGCCTGACGCCGCACCTCCGGAGGAAGTGTCTGAACATCTTGTGCAAGATCTGCGGCCATCAGTCCTTGCTTCCGAGATCACTTCAAATCCCACTTTGTCACGACCAATCAGATCCCGCGCTATACAGTGGTGGATATGCCGATGTATGGAAGGGTCAACATCAGGGTTACAGCGTCGCTGTCAAAGTTCTGAGAGTATACTCTACGAGTGACTTTCACAAAATCCAAAGCGTAGGCTGCAAATGCGCTGCGCAACGGTACATGTTAGTGGGCTGACGTTGACTCGTAGAGGTTCTGCAGGGAAGCTATAATGTGGAAAACACTTCACCATCCGAACGTGCTGCCGCTGCTGGGGGCGACGATGAGCAATTACAAATTCGCAATGACCTCGAAATGGATGGCAAATGGGAACATCAACGAATTCATTGAGGCCCATCCCGGGACAGATCGGTTTGAGCTTGTGGGTAGTAACTTTGCTGGTAACCTCGTGATTCACAATTACACAACTCGTATAGCTCGAAGGCGTTGTTAAAGGACTGATATATCTACATGACCAGGCGATGGTCCATGGGGATCTGAAAGGGGTGCGTCACTGAATACTAGAATTGCCGTCCTGTCTCCTCACTTGATTTGGTTTTGAAGGCCAATATATTGATCAACCAACATGGCCACGCGTGCCTAGCGGACTTCGGACTCCTCGTCATGGTCTCAGACAACACGAACCCTACATTCTCAAACTCGCTCACCATCGCCGGCACAATAAGATGGATGAGTCCGGAACTCCTCGATCCGGATCAGTTCGGCCTCAAGGCTACCCTGCCAACGAGGAAATCGGATTGCTACGCATTGGCGATGGTGATATATGAAGTTCTCAGTGGCAATGTTCCCTTCGCCGCGTACGGGGTTGTTTCCGTCATCCAGAAGATCACCATAGGGGGGCGTCCAGAGAGACCTCAAGGGACCGAAGGAGCATGGTTTGTGGATTGCTTATGGGACACGCTGCGACTTTGTTGGGCACATCAACCGGACGGACGTCCAGCGATCCAGGACGTGCTTGAATGTCTGGAACGGATTTCAGGGACTCTGAAATCTCCCTCCAGCGCAGATGATAACGCGGACGACCTGCCATTAGCAGGCACGGAACCTGTGGCTCGTCATTCACTCCCCTTTGCTCGAATCGAGGCGGGGGAGCCCTCGACAGGAATTATGGCCCCATGCTGTGTGGATGGGCAGCCATGCTACACATCTTCGTGCCCGAGACGGGTAAGCACGATTCAGAACCCGGGAGATGTCACGGTTTACTCAGGTGATTTCTATTGCGTTATCAGGGACAGTCTACGTCGGTCCTGTCGATGCCTGCCGTCGAGGCGCTCGCCCTAAAAGCGGTATGTGCCTTGTGGCTGCACGCTGACTCTCGTAGAACCGTGGATCTTATTCATCCATTCAGAGCGAGTGGCAAGAAGGGGTTCCCCCAGAAATTCTCGCGTCGCTTCCCGGAAGTGAAGTCAAGCGTCAAACGTACGGCATTCGATGCGGGGGAGATCGATTACTAAACTTTCGATATCTAGGTTCATCCATCACATCATCTCGACGGAACAGCAGTACATCAAAGACCTGAACTTTATTGAAGACGTGCGTTACGAACCATATGGCATATTAGGTGCCCACCAAACGGGGTGCTCACACTTTTTAGGTTTTCATCCGCCCTCTGCGCGATGCAAATCCTCCGGTCATCCAAGACGGCGCGCACGAATTCATCGATGAAGTGTTTGGCAATATCCTTGACTTGCGCGAATGTAACCAAAACCTCCTCGAGGCAATGCGCGTTCGACAGCGAGAGCAGGGTGAGGTCATTTCGAGGGTTGGGGACATCCTCCTTAATGCGGCAACCGAGTTTCGATTGGCATACCCCATGTACATGGGACGGTTGCCCGGGGCAGAGAAGAGATTGAAAGGGGAGATGGAAACTAACTGCGATCTCAGAGTGCTCTTCGAGGTATGGACCTGATTCCCTCGGCCGTGCTATCAACCGTCAGCGACTGACCTTCCTGCACTGCCCTAAAAGCAATGCGCGCGCCATCCGGATAATGTAAGGAAGATGGGCCTCGAGTACTGGCTTAACCGCCCCTTGGAGTATCTACAGAAGTACCCCGCCATCTTTGAGGCCATCCGGACAGAGACCGCGGAGGGGAGCCCCGACATTGATTTCTTGAAAGAGGCGATCGAGGTTATGAAGAACCTTCAGAGTACCGCCCAGCTAAGGATTTTCCAGACAGCCATGGGTGAGGGACCAACGGGAAAGTTCGAGTGGCATAGCTTGGTGCCTGAGGACGTGAGGAATAGGATTCCCGAACAGGTTTCTAAGCGCCAGGCGTGAGTGTTCTCCGTTCGTGATTAGGACTAAGGGTAAGACTTGGCCGTTTGTTTTGAACAGCGTCATCTTTGACCTTATAAAAGGAGAGATGGATTATGTCAAAGACCTGGAAAACATCGAACTCGTAAGTCAGAAGCGCACCAGCCGCATTGTTGCTTAAAACAGTTTGCGATGCATTGTAGGTGTATGTTCAGCCACTACGTTCGGCAGATCCACCCATCATCCCTCGGAAACGATTGGACAGATTCATCCGAGATGCGTTCCACAACATCAGCGAGCTGCATACTCATCACAAGCGACTCCTGGATCGGCTCTTCGAGGTCCAGAGAGAGGAACATCCGATCATCAAAAGCGTCACCGCCGCGATGCACGATGCGGTTTTGAACTTTAGGGGCGCGTACTTGGACTATATTCCGAATTGCCCCATCGCGGAGTATCGGATTGACAATGAGATTCCAAATAACCCGCAGTTCAGGACTTTCGTCGACGTAGGTTTTCCTCCCCGTCATTGAATGTTGTTTTCCTCAAGCAGACTCTGTTTTGGGTTTTCAATTTGACTGGCTACTCTAGCAATGCGTACGTCACCCCAATGCGCAGTGGCTGGACATAAAGAATTTCATCAACAAGCCTATCTCCCGTCTCCTACGTTACGAGTCGTTGTTGAAGTTCATTCTCGAGGGAACCCCCGCAGGACACGATGATCTCGATACAATTCCTGCAGTTTTGGACGTCATCAAGAGGCTTGGAAAGAAGACTGAACCCGGGGTCGTGTCAGCCAAGCAAAAGGTCGAACTGTGGAGGTACAATACCAACTTGGTTTTCAAAGTTGGAGAGAACATCGTACGTATTTGATGGACGTATTACGCCGAAGCGTCTAACATCAACTTAATATTCGATAGGACATGGACTTACTCAACGAGAATCGATCGTTGATTCATACCGGCAGGTTCCTGAGGCCGCCCGATACCGGATTCGGGTGGAGTGGGTGGACGGAACTTGTCGTTTTGCTTTTTGATGACTACCGTAAGGGATTTGATATTCTGGATGTTTTCTCAAGTCCCGCTCACGAATCTTCTGATAGTTTTTGTGACGAAACCCAAGGGTAAGCATGGAATCACGAAATACCAAGTATATCGGCGGGTAAGTCATGTTTACATCTCGTCGTACCACGAATGTCCCCACCAGTTGTATAGCCCATCCCCTTGGACCTTCTCACCCTGGTGACGTTCACGGATCCTCCGACCCAACGAGGTGGCAGGTTATTGCCATTCGGTGGTAATAAAAAAGTTACAGAGGGTCCGAACCCGGCCGTCAGTCCTCCCGGTGTGGGTGCGAGTCCCGACGCCGTCAACGACGCTCGAGCGGTATACCCTTGCACGATCCGCCACGATGATCGATTGGGAGGTCTGTTCACCTTGTACGCCGAGTCCTCCCAAGCACGGTTGGAGTGGAAGGCCAAATTAGAGGAAGCGATCGGGTTGAGGGCCGCGCAAGAGTCGAATAAGGTATTTGAGATGGGTACGTTCTTTGATCCCACGCTCGTGGCGAACGCGGATCCGTCGTCGAATGATGGGAATCTCACTGAGAAGGTCACTTGCTCCATTCCATTCAGTAAGCGATCTTGGATCTCCACAGTTGTCGATGCTAACGTCTCAGGGTTGCAGCCACCCCTGATGGCCGTGAAATGGTGGCAATCGGATGCGCGGAAGGAGTGTGGATTGGGCATAAGTATGATACGCAGTGTATGAGTTTCTCCTGCTCCTATCGTGTCATTTCCTCACTCTAGACGTTCGTTTAGCGATGCAACGAGTGCTGCATCTGCGAATGGTCACTCAATGCGCCGTACTAGAAAACTTTGGCATCTTCCTTGTCCTTGCAGACAAGGTATGAAATCGGAACCTTGTGTTTCCTAGCATGTTGCTGATGATCCTGGTAGTCACTCTTCGCCTATTATATCGAAGCACTAGTGCCCTCATCACCTGGAGCGGCCAACGCTCCTGAGACACCTCAGAGACTCAGTTGGAGCAAGGACGTGGAGTTCTTTACCGTTGGCAATCTCGGTGGCAGGACATTGGTAATTTGTGTGAAGAAGGTGAATGTAGGCCCTTTCACAGTCCGAAAGGTTGACGCCAACTGATCTGGGATACCATGCAGCTCGACAGCGTATTCCAAGTCCTCGAACCGGTTATTGAGAACATAATCGAGGGCTGGGCCTTTACCTTCTCATTTGAGTCGAGGTTCGGTCTACGGTGTCGGTTCCGTGTTCATCGTGTAAGGCTTCACATTTCCTTCCACTCTCTGTGGCACCGAACCTTTTATTTTCAGGTCTTCTCCTTACCCTTGGAATCACACGATGTGCTGTTTCTTGAGACAGGGATCGCAATCATGTTTAACAAAGGTTTCGAAATCATGCATCCAGCAGAGTCAGTCGCCTCTTCGCATGGATGGTGGATGCCTTTGTTGACTCCCACGTAGTTTCAAGAGTGTTACTATCCCGCGCAAGAAATACCCGCGATTGGTGAAACTTTCAAAGAGATGGGAGTCGTGTAGGCCTGTAGGTATGTTCAGGTCGAACGAAGACGAGTTCCTGCTCTGTTACGATGGTAAGTCCTGGACATATTCCCTTGAAGCGAAACATGCCCATAGTTTTCACAGAGTTTGGGTTGTACGTCGACAAACATGGAGACCCGAGCAATATAGGTACGGTCGAGTGGGAAGGCAGAGCAGAGCGGGTCGCCTGGCACCCACCCTACATCCTCCTCTTCGACAGCCGATTCATCGAGATCCGACACGTGAAGACCGGCCGCCTCGTCCAAATCATCCCCGGAAATGACATGCAATGCGTCTGGGACGACAGAAGCACGAACCACTCTCGAGCCGACTCCGAAGGTTCCCGGGACGAAATAATTTCCCAGGAACCCAGGGTGCATGGAGTGATGAATATGGGAGCTCCCCAACATGATAGGAGAGGGGTGATAACCCAACGCGTATTTGAGTTGATCCCTTCGTTTCCGCTGCCTTTACATGGATCGTCGGCTCCCCCTTCGCACGCTTCGTACTTGAATCATGATGTGAAATGTGATTCGTGCTCGCAGGTATGGTTCTCTCCTTAGCATCCTCGCCAGTTTGTGCAAGGAAGCTGATTACTATTATGTCGAAGATGATTATCGGAACTCGATATCAGTGCGGCAATTGCCCTTCCATCCCGCATCCGTACAACCTGGTCTGTGGATTTATGCCTAGTTCCAAGGCTGTCCTCCCTAACCGTGAAACGCAGTGTAAACCGTGTGACGACAAGTCGTACATGGTTCATGACCCTACGCACATATTCTTTAAACTCCGTCGGCCAGTGGATCGTCGTATCGAATCCTCCGAGCCCATCCTACCCGCTCTGTACGTTCACCTCATCCCCCCGAAGGTTCTGTTCATGTGTTGGGGATTAACTTTGGGTTCAGATACAAATGCCACGCTGCCTCCACCAGTACCTCGGATGACCATGATCCCAAAGGTGCGAGTGCTGCCTGCTTTCTGTACAGATTCTGAGCTAGCACTCAGCATACCCACGAAACGCCACACACGTGGACGTCCTTTGTGACCTGTGCATGTACCAGATCCGAGGCCAGTGGTTCCACTGTGTGTATTGTCCCAGGGATTTGTGCGATCAGTGCGAAGAGGTAGATCATGAACACGACACGACACATTTCTCGATGGTCGCGAAATCGCCGGTGCGTTCCTCCTTGGAGCCGTTCAGTCCTCGAACGGATTTGAACGTATCGTTGTACTAGGTGGACATGACGAGGTTCTACGATTTGACAGGGCTGGATACGAAAAATACTAGCGGTCTTCCTATCATGAAATATGCGGTGTATTACTCATAGGCACTTTAATGCGCATGCTCTCCAGATGCTTGTAGTATTGGCGTTCTTTGTAGAGTGCAGTCGGCTGCAGACAAGGCTCGAAACCGTTGAAGTGAGCCTCACGGATGATCGATGACCATTGGGAGATACAATGATTCGGCGGCATCGGAGGGTGGCAAGTTGACGACTAACTAATGTCATGACTGAAAGCTATCCCCTTCCCCTTGGAATGAGCTTCCCGTAGCTCACGCTTCTGTTCCTTTTGGGCCTCCTTCGGGACATCCGGAACAAGTATCCAACATCGATCGCATTATGCAGCAACGCAGTTTCGTACGACTCCGTCCACACCCACCGTTACCCGACTGACCAATGGGTGACGTCCGTCTATCCCAAAAGGTAATGGTGGCATTTCCTGACGGCCGGTATGCGAGTACGAACCTTCAAACGCCCGCTACACTGCTTACCATCAGCCTTTTGACCCCGCCCGCAGGATATCATCCCCCTCCCCAAGGATATCTCCCATGACCACGCCCAATCCAGATGCTCGTCGACGACCACAAACGTCAGAAGTGCTGCAAGTTCCCGATGATCCGTCAGCTTCTCTTCTTGGCCGTCCATTTGTTGGACTAACCGGTTCCTTGTGCAGTGACTCCCCCGTATGGAAACGTCTGATCGTCTGTCCCCTTACGACACACGAGCGCATCTCCCTAATCACGACCATCTTATCGAACCGTGACGAGATTGAGGCGGTTGATCACCTCTACGGGGACGACGCTCAGTTCCTCGTCGGCGTAATAGATGCCTCTCCGCAACCCTTCATCTCAAGACAGGCCCACTATTTTTGATTCCAACCTTCGCGTCCCTTTAATTAGGTGTTGGACAGCCTGACGCCGCACCCCCGGAGGGAGGGTCTGAGCAACTTGTGCAAGATCTGCGGCCATCAGTCCTTGCTTCCGAGATCACTCTAAATCCCGCTTTGTCACGACCAGTCAGATCCTGCGTCGTACAGTGGTGGGTATGCCGATGTGTGGAAGGGTCAACATCAAGGTTACAGCGTCGCTGTAAAAGTTCTGAGAGTATACTCTACGAGTGACTTTCATAAATCAAAAGCGTAGGCTGCAGATGCACTGCGCAGTGGTGCATGTTGGTGAGCTAACGTTGACCCGTAGGGGTTCTGCAAGGAAGTCATAACGTGGAAAACGCTTCACCGTCCGAACGTGCTGCCACTGTTGGGAGCGACGATGAGTGTTTACTCAGATGGTTTCTATCGTGTTATCAGGGACAATCCGCGTCGATCCTGTCGATACCTGCGGTCGAGGCATCGACCACAAGGGTGGTGCGTGTCATGTGGCTGCACGTTGACTCCTGTGGAACGATGGATCTTATTTATCCATTCAGAGCGAGTGGAGAGAAGGGGTTCCCCCCGAAATCCTCGCGTCACATCCCGAAGTGAAGTCAAACGTCAAACGTACGATATTTAAATATGGGGAGACCTACATACTAAACTCGGAATACCCAGGTTCATACGTAACGTCATCTCGAAGGAACAGCAGTACATCAAGGGCCCGAACTTAATAGAAGATGTACGTTGCGAGCCATGGGGCGTATCGGGTACCGCCAAATGAGGCGCTCATATTTCTCCTAGGTTTTCATCCGCCCTTTGCGCGGTGCAAATCCTCGTCATCCAAGCCGGCGTGCACGAATTCATCGAGGAAGTGTTCAGTAATATCCTCGACCTGCGCGAATGTAACCAAACCCTCCTTGTGGCAATGTACGTTCGGCGGCGAGAGCGGGGTGAGGTCATTTCGAGGATTGGGGGCATCTCCCTTAATGCGGCAACCGAATTCCGATTGGCATACCCCGTGTACATGGAGCGGTTGCCCGGGGCAGAGAAAAGGTTAAAAGAGGAGATGGAAACTAACAGCGATCTCAGAGTGTTCTTCGGTGTATGGACCTGATTCCCTCGGCCGTGCTGTCAACCGTCACGCGTCAGCGACTAACCCTCCTGCACTACCCTAAAAGCAATGCGTGCGCCATCCGGACAATATGGTGAAGATGGGCTCGAGTACTGGCTTCTTCGGTTCGATTCTCACCTAAGTCAAAGCACTTTGTTGTTTCCGGCCCTATCTTCGGAGAAGGCTGACTGAACAGGTGTGGGTAGACCGTTCACGCACAGATCTTTGTATGAAAAGTCCTGTCTATGGCAGGCATTCAGTCGGCTCTGTTTGGAAATAACACCGCCGTCGCTGAGTTGAGCAGAGCCCAAGTTAGAAAACGACGGAGCAGGGAGCACTCCCGTTTCTAAGGCTGACCCCCTACCATGCGCCCATCTCCTGAGGTCAAGTGCGGCGACGCAACGTGCTGACAGACGGGCACAAGCACAGACTCCTCCAGGATACATCCAAAAATGGGTAGTACACTAGGATCTTCGAGGACGGGTTAGGGTAGTGGATAAGCCCTCTGATAAGCCCCTTCGCAAGGGCGAAACCCAAAGTCCGACCGTAAGTCTTGATGGTGTCCTCCACATTGTATAATAGCAATTGCTAGCCACTCTCCAAACAGGCCTTCCGTAAAAAGGCTCGACTCGAGCGCGCACACACTGCATGGCGAGGGTTATAAGGGAGGTGTCGGCCCATGGAGGAAGTGGGAACCCAATGGGGGAATGATTGAGTAGGGGGCCTCGTAGCGTAGTTAAATTGTGACGTTCAATGCACCCTCCTGTAGTGTAGTCGCACGAGAAAGCCTCTCCATTCCCGGTCTGTGACACGCATCTGTCACCGTAAAGCAACAACCGTCGGGAAGCCCTCGTAGATGCGATGACAGATCTTTGCGTCGTCGGAGTCCTTCGCGAGGCTCAGGGGTGATATGGGACCTCCGATTCTGCACAAGCGAAAGGAGGGAGCTGGTACAGATCACCAGAGGATAAGATTCGGCTCCCCAAAGGAATTGTCCCACGGGCGCTGGGAGAACCGTTACAACCAATGGCGATGTTACGTGAAGTGCAGTAAGCGGGGTTAAACGCCAAGGAATAACAATGCCAAACAGACGTGCGGTCGCAATGCATCTGGCAGGCGGGATAATGGGACCGGAAACCTTGCAAACAAGGTAATAATCCAAGTTCCTCTTTCCCTGATGCCCGCATGGAAGCGTTTGATCACCTGCCCCCTCACAATAGACGAGCGTATCCCCCTGATCACGACCATCTTCTCCGACCGTGGTGAGATTGAGGCGGCCAGCAGCCTCCGCGGGAACGATGCCCAGTCCTTCATCGACGCAATAGATCAGGTCCCTCTCCACGCTCTCACCCGAGACAGCCCACTGACTTTAACTTCATCCTTCGCATCCCGTTGGTTAGGTATTTGACAGCCTGACGCCACCTCTCCAGAGGAAGTGCCTAGCTATGCTGTGCAAGCTCTGTAGTCACCTGTCCCTGCTTCCAACATCACTCCAAATCCCGCTTTGCTACGACCAATCAGATCCCTCGCTGTACAGTGGTGGATACGCTGATGTGTGGAAGGGTGAACATCAAGGTTGCAGCGTCGCCATCAAAGTCCTAAGGGTATACTCTACGAGTGACTTTCGCAAAATCAAAGGCGTAGGCTGCAAATCCGCTACGCGACGGTGCATGAGCTCACACTTGGCTTGTAGAGGTTTTGCAGGGAAGCTATGATGTGGAAAACATTTCGCCATCCAAACGTACTGCCGCTGTTGGGAGCGACGATGAGCAACTACAAATTTGCAATGACGTCGGAATGGATGGCAAATGGGAACATCAGCGAATTCATCGTGGCCCATCCAGATACAGATCGACTTGAGCTTGTGGGTTGTAACTTTGCTGGCGACCTCTCGTCCCTCATAATCACTCAACTCGTACAGCTCAAAGATGTCGTTAAGGGACTGATATACCTGCATGACAAGGCAATGATCCACGGGGATCTGAAAGGGGTACGTCACTGAATGCTAGAATCGCTGTCCTGTCTCCTCACTTGATTTGGTTTTGAAGGCCAACATATTGATTAACCGACATGGCCGCGCATGCCTAGCGGACTTCGGACTCCTCGTCATGGTCTCAGACAACACGAACCCTACATTCTCAAACTCGTTCACCGTTGGCGGTACAACAAGATGGATGAGCCCGGAACTCCTCGATCCGGAGCAGTTCGGCCTCAAGGCTACTCTGCCAACGAGGAAATCGGATTGTTACGCGTTGGGGATGGTGATATATGAAGTGCTCAGCGGAAATGCTCCCTTTGCCACGCACGGGGTTGTTTCCGTCATCCATAAGGTCACTGCAGGGCGGCGTCCAGAGAGACCTCAAGGGACCGAAGGAGCATGGTTTGTGGATCGCTTATGGGACACGCTGCGACTTTGTTGGGCACATCAACCGGAAGGACGCCCAGCGATCCAGGACGTGCTTGAATGTCTGGAACGAGTTTCAAGGGATCGGAAACCTCTGCCTAGCGTGGATGAAAACGCGGCCAATTCGTCACAAGCCCCTTTGAACGAGGGGTGTTTCGATGTAGGAGGCAACGGAGCAAAGAGTAAATTCTTCCCAAGTGAGTCCGAAATTGACGCTCTTAGTGGTTGGTTTCATGTCCTTCCCACCAGCCAACCACATCAAGTTAATCGAGCAAGCGGATGGGCCGGAGCCAGAACCTGAACCTCAGGCAGCTCCTCCTCCCCCTTCCCCATCGCCGCCTCCTGTCGCCCGAGAACCAAGTCCAGAACCCCAGGACCAAGGCACCATCGCAATCGCATTGTATGAGTACGCATTTTTCTGCATATCAACTCGTGAACTCCAGGGTGACTTACGATGTACCATTGTAGTTATGATGCGACAGAAGAGAGCGAGATCTCCTTCCGCGAGGGAGAACGGATCATTGAGATCGAGATCGTGTGGGATGATTGGTGGCGAGGAAAGACAGCGGACGGGAGTGTAGGGTTCTTCCCCGGTACGTTTGTTCCCAAGTGAATCTGAAATCGAGGCTCTTAGTGGTTGGTTTCATGTCCCACCAGCCAACTACATCAAGTTAATCGAGCAAGCGGATGGGCCAGAGCCAGAACCAGAACCCCAGGACCAGGGCATCGTCGCAATCACACTGTATGAGTACGCATTTTTCTGCATATCAATTCAGAGTCCCAGGGCGACTTACAATGTACCATTGTAGCTATGATGCTGTAGAAGAGAACGAGATCTCCTTCCGCGAGGGAGAACGGATCGTTGAGATCGAGACTGAGTCGGATGATTGGTGGCGAGGAAAGACAGCGGACGGGAGTGTAGGGCTCTTCCCCAGTACGTTTGTTCCCAAGTGGATCTGAAATTGAGGCTCTGGTTTCATGTTCTTCTCACCAGCCAACTACATCAAGTTAATCGAGCAACCGGATGAGCCAGAGCCAGAACCTGAACCTCAGGCAGCTCCTCCTCCCCCTTCCCCATCGCCGCCTCCTGTCGCCCGAGAACCAAGTCCAGAACCCCAGGACCAGGGTACCATCGCAATCGCATTGTATGAGTACGTATTTTTCTGCATATCAACTCAGAGTCCCAGGGCGACTTACAATGTACCATTGTAGTTATGATGCGGCAGAAGAGAACGAGATCTCCTTCCGCGAGGGAGAACAGATCATTGAGATCGAGATCGTGTGGGATGATTGGTGGCAAGGAAAGGCAGCGGACGGGAGTGTGGGATTCTTCCCTGGTACGTTTTTGTTCATCCTCACGTTGAGTTTATTCACGAAGGTTCTGGTGTGCGTAGCGAATTATGTGGAAGTCCAGCAGTAGGTCCAGGGGGTGGAGTATCTTAAACTTTTAAGCGGGGGGTCACGAATAAACTTTATCGTTGACTTCTCCACCTGCACTGAAAACTGTATGGAAGCAGAATGCGGTGCGTTGCACAACATACTGTAAAAATGCAAAAGCAGGGACAAGGTCCCAACACGTACCCTTGACTCGACCCCCAGTCTGAATTCCACTTTTGGGCAAGACATCTGTCGGGCGAGCGCCCTCATAATGATTGTCCACTGTGCTCGCTGTATCCGCGTCCGCCCCCACCACGACCATCACACATGGACTATACACATGTGTGGGGTTTATGGTTGATCAGTGGACCCAGTGTTCTCGCACCCCACTTGCATCAGGGGGTCGAGTGCGCATACATAGTACGTATCACGGAGGTTACGGTTCGGTTGATTTCATGATGTCGTCCGCGCTTGTCTCAGAATTTTGTGCGACCACTGCGAAGGAGTTAGTGAACGCGACACGACTTGTTCTTGATAATTGCCAAAACGCCGGTACGCTCTCTCTTGACAGATCTGAAACTGTCATCGTACGTGGACATGTCCAAGTTTTACCGTTTCGCAGTAATGTCGGAGGGGCGCTAGTGTCCCTGCTTCCTGAAGTTTCCGGTCTACTCGTGGGGACTTTGTTGCGAATGCTTTACGGATCATCGTATTGCAAAACATAACCGACTGACACGATGTCTTTGACCTACAATACGGAAGATGGGGGAGGTGTTGTCGCTAACCTTTCTTAAACCCTACGATTTCGAGGTTGTCAGTTTTATTACCCCGTGTTTCCAAATTCGTTCAAGTCGAGCAGACGCACCAAGTCTACGACGTTCATAAAAGAGGTCTGTTCGACTTGCTCCCAGATTGACAATCTTGGGACAACCGTCCCGGTCCTTCTCCAGTCGCGTACATTCTGCGCAGTAGTACGCATCGGAAATACCTATTGTTTGGTACGATTAGCACAGGTTACACGCGCGTAAAGGATTTGAATCGAACCTGGTGAACCGCAAATGATGCAACGTCCTCCGTACGTGCCAAAGTTACATTCATCGCAGATTCGGACGAGAGTTTCTGGTCGGACGTATGAGTCGCATACTGGACTGAGTTGGGTGAAAGTCAGAACGAGAGAAGGGGGAGATGTTTGATGGTTAAACAGCACTTACCATTTCCCGTCGCATTTCTCGCAGAGTCGGCCGATGGCTGTGAGGGAGAATCAGGTCGGGTGTTAGAGAAGGCACTTGAGTACGAGACTGAGAGGCGCTGACCTATGCCAGGCTGACGCCTGCACATGATGAGATCTGGATGATGCTTCGACATGCTGGGAGGAGTGGAAGAGGCGCGATCGTGATTTGTCAGCTGATCGCTGGTATTTGGACATCTCCTTCGCCGTTCCTGGTTTCTCGCAATGCTCATCGTGGCGGGGTGATTGGCTCGCTCGTTCGAGCGACCCAAGTGGGTGCCATTTGGCCGGCGGGGGTGTATTTTTGGGACGTTTCGGCCTTCACGCTGTCCGACCCCCTCCGCATTTTCTCCTCATGGCTCAAAACCTGCCGATTATACACGAAGTCCGTGCAATGACGACATTTAGGGAATTCTCGCCGACTACTCGGTAAGCAACCGATGCGCCAGAAGCGTATGTAGCGCGTTCGAAGTCGTCCAACATGAGACGGCCTGGAGAACATGAGGCACGCGTGGGTAACTCACGTGTCTCGATACCATAATTCATGGTGCTCCACCTACCACCCCACTTTGGAAACAAATTTGTCCCCAGATGGCCTCACTACGTACTGCTGTTGCGACTGTCAATTCCTCTACCAATTGCCCGTTCTCCGTCCGGTTATAGAGGGACCAATGCTGATCGGTGATGTCTCTAAGCGTGAGAATTAACATCCGACGGTCGTGGATGGTTTCCATTCTTCCGCTCACCACCTATCTGTCTGATTTTCTTTAGGCGACTGCCAACCGTGACCATGCCAACTATCTTCCCTTCGCAGGTGCAGAGGCGTTCACCTTCTGAGCGGAAGCTTACGCCATAGCCCATACTAAATACAGTGTCGGTCACCAGCAGTGTGCCTCCTTTATCGTGGTTTTCGAAAGGATCGGCATGGATGTAGAGGAGAAACGCTACTCTCGTAAGCACGCCAATTACCATCAAACTTGACAGCGATCGGCAAATATCATGTGTCAGTGACTATCACAGTTGGGCGGGGAAGTCGAACGAGGATGACTGTGCTCCCCACGCGGGACGCTGTACTCCCTAAGCTATCAATAACCCTCTTACGCCTGGGACTGATAATTTGGGAACTTGATGGACTGAAGTCGAGGAAGGTCGCGATCTCTAGCCAGGCAGGCCTCAAACCATTAGTTTATAACATCCCATCTCCGTCTTGTCTGTTTGGGGCGGTGTGTAGGATAGATTGGACTGGGTCGCGACCGGGTGGTCTCCGCTGCGGGACGCACTCTGCTTCCTTGCCAGTTCCTCGACGGTAGAGGATCAGATCAGAGACGTCCAGGCCTGGTTGGCTCCGCGGAATTAGCACGAGCAGAACACGTTCCCTGAATCCGCGTTGGCGGGCGCGGGTCACGCCAGTCTTTTTTGGTTCCGTGTTCACGTCATCAGGTAACCTAGCAGTTGACGTCCGGGTCGCGATCGTGGCCGGAAAGCATCTCCTTTCCTCCCACCAGCACCGATGTTTGCCAACCGGGCTTGCTCGACATGCAGGTAAATATCTCCGTCCAGAAACGCTATTCAGGTCCGCGCGCTAACTCGGTTTGTTTGCAGAGCGAGGAAAGTGGTGAGAACTCCGTTCCGCCCCCGTTATCCGATCTGACCGCGGAGTATCGTTTTCAGAAATGCGTTCCCGGTGCTCGTCGCTGTGTAAGGTGCACGAACATGGGAATTGAGGATTGCGTCTACGACCTCACTACAAAGAAGAGGGGTTCCGGAAAGACCCTCAGAATGGGCGAGGCGTGTCAATTTTGTCGGTCAGTAAGGACCGATATGTACTATGAAAACCCGCTGACATCCGAGGCCCCCCCTCCGTGACCCCGACCAGAATAAAAAAGAAGGTGAGCGGACAACCCCCGCCTCCCTCTCCGGGTCTCCGGATCGACTCAACCTTTGATCCTGGGGCAGAAATGTGACGCTAAACGTCCACTGTGCACAACCTGCCTCCTGTCCAGGGGTCGTCCAGAGTGTATCTACGACGATGAAGCATATCCAGAGCCAGCGAGCGCAATTCGATCTCCCTCGCGCGGTACCCATGGTCATCCACCAGAACAACTCGGAGCTACAGACCAGGACCAGGTTTCTACCATCACACCTGCCCATTCACCGACTGACGGTACGTTTACTGATGCGCCACCACCCGCCGAAACAAAGCTAATAAGTATACTCCACCTTCAATCACCTAAATAGTGAGTTACAGTCCATCTAGCCACCAAGTGTTCGAGGCAGACCGAGTTCCACAGGGACAATCGGATCTCGTCCTTGTTTGTAGAAATTCATTCGAACACACCTCCTCGGATACATGCTCGCCTATCTCCATCATCTCGCCCTTCTTACGCTCATCGATCCCTCCCGAACCATGGATACCGCTCTCATTTCTGGGAGGGGAGAAGTTACAGGTTCAGATTTCCGACATGGCCGCCACAGACTTGGACATGAAATCGTGCGTATCGGAGTAGGAGTCCGTTCGTCGCGAACTCACCCTCAGATATTAGCCGGGTGTGGGTCGTTATCCGACTACAAAAGTTAGGGACCCAGCTCAGCCACGCAAAAATGAATGCGTTGCTTCGCGGAGACCAGTCCGGTACTGTTTTGAACCGCGCCTTTGTATGTGGGGCCCACGTCCTCGGAATGATGCCTTCTGCTGGTACAGATGTCACGCCCGCCATGGTTCTACTGCAAGCAAGACGGCTACAAACGGGGTGGGAGTCGCTTGTCGAGGTCTTCAGAGGGAACGATTACTGGCTCAATATTCAAATGGCGGCTTTCGTCGCTTCAGGTTTTCTCTACATCTGCATGCCGCAAACGGCTCTTTTCTATATCCATAAGGGTTGCGATCTTATCAAAGCGAGGAACGCGCAATTCGCTCCGTCCTGTGGACGTCCACCGGAGTTCTCGGATAACCTTCACGAAATGTTGGCGGCTCTCTCCCAAATCATATATTGGTCAAACTACGTGTTTTTGATGTGTGGTGGGCCCGAACCTCATATGACCGCCAAACTCGAGAAGGAATTTCGACGGGAGCTTCCGGTCAGTAATATCTCTCACACACCCCTCGTGCGCCGAGCTAATTTTTCACCGCAGGACATTTATCCAATTCTCTTTGATATCTGTCCTCTAACGATGCGGACGCATGGTATCTTGCTTGTCAGGGATGCGATTCTGCTCCTTGGCATTCTCCCAGATGATGGTGACCGTTACGTCTCCGTCTTTTCAACTCGTTCTAGCTGACATCTATTATTTCGCTGGCTCCAGATGCCGAACTTCATTCCTGGAAGTTGTCGTGCGATCAGACTCTAGCATCGCTCGAGAACTATTCTCGGGTCCTGCTCAACAACATTAGAAGGTTTCGTGAAGTTGGTGACACGAGTGGGGCAGATATAATTAGCAGTAGTTGCATTGCCTGCCTGGCGCAGCTTGCTGTCCTCTGCGACGTCGCCTATCGGGTGGATCCCGTTCCGGGGTCTGGGATGTGCGGCCTCTGCGATTTGGCGTTGGAGAAACTGGGGGTGCTCACATCCGGGTTTCACCCCGACGAGTACACGCATCTCGATTTACTGCTCGGGGTACGTCCATTCTTTCATTATCTCCCGACGACGATAACTGAAATAGGAGACTGGACCAGTACTCATGGAAGGAGTCGCTGTCGGTCTGCGATGCCCGCATACGAAGCCTCCCCCCGGAAGAAAGCGGATCGTTACAGTCTTGCAAGAAGATCATCGAGGAAGCGTGTTCTGATTTTCGAACTGGGCTCCCGAATTACGAGCCGCCGATGATATTCTCTTTGGCCTTGTCCGTGGACGGTACCACGAAGGATTCGAAGTACCCGAACTTGATGGAGGGCGAAGCGAGAAAGCAGTACGGGTTGTGAAAGGGACCTTGGGATCCGGGTCTTTCGGTCATCTCCGATCTTTCCATAGGCTATTGGTCGATTTGGGTCGTTTTTTCTTCTTCTCTCGATTGCGTATGAATCCGTTATCTACCAGTACGCGGCGTTTAATTTGTTTTTGGGTTTGTTTGCTAGTGGGGGTGATCTCCGTCACTTTTCCGCACCGTAATAGAGAATCCGCTATACGTGGGTCCCGGGGATTTGTATCGTCACCCATCCGAAGGTTCCTTTTGCCCCAATAGGAGGAAACACAATGCGCGACCCTATCTTGGCGTTCGACAGGGACGACCGGCAGTCGTTACGGTTCAGCTCGGAGCCCTCGACCTGCTCGCGACGACTAAACGAACAGACTGTTCATTAACAAAACGTTGCTATAGGGTACATAAAACACGGTTAAAGTAATGAATAAGTTATTCCTTCTTCCACAACACGTATTCCTCGAGCGTATCCAACGCCTCGCCAGGTTTCATCGACCGCAACCTCTCCCACCCCAATACTCTCGCATCCATGATCCAAATCGGTCTCATTCCCCGTTCGATCGGTGCCTGATACCGCGTCGCCAACTGATATGCGCTTTCACACTGTTGCGCCACCCAATGGGTCTTGATCACCGGCTGAATATCCGCTTGTTCCTCGTAATCGACAAAGACGACGCCCCTTTCGATACCGCGTTTCGAGGTGAAACCTTTCTTCCTGTGCCAACCGCACGCGACGAGTAAGCTCTCGAGTTGAGAGACCTCGTTCAACCTTGGGACGAGTTGAAGGGAAGAAGGGCGATGCGATGGTTCGGTGACGTGAACGTCGCGAGCGAACCAGACCACGCTAGTGGACATCAACTTTCCGACCGCGGTATCGATGAACAAGAGCTGCTGTGGTTCGAGAACGAAAGAGGAAAAGCGCGCCACGGCCTTCTTGCTGTCTTCCAGTTTCGGTTGTGAGAATCGCCCGATGAAAATGTCGTCTTTCTTTGTATCGCCATCATCCGGGATTGGAGCTAGCGACTTCCCGTCTCCGTTGACCGACTCGGAAAACTTCGGTGACCGTTGTAGAATTGCAGATGACGAAGGGCGGCTCAGGTAAAACTTGTCCGCACCATGGTACATCGCGATCTTGTCCGAGTTGTTGGGGCGGTCCAATGACGATCCAGGGCCAGACGTCCCTGGTGGAAATGGCGTAGGGATACCGAAGATCGAAGCTGACGAACAAGCTTTTCGACGACCAGGTTCGGCGTCATCCTCTAACGTCTTCTCGTATGCCACCGGATTTGTCCTCGTCGACTCGATATTGCGCTCCTCGATAACGACGGTCGGATCTCGAACCGTCACATCAGGTTTCCGGGGGGGCAAGATTTGCAGGGTCGAAGTGGCCCTGATCAATCTCGCTTTGATCGCATCGACCGACATATCGCCTCTGCGAGTCTTCGATCGTGGGGGGTCGTGCGCTAAACGCGGTTCTTCCATGAAAGTCGTCTCGTCGGGGCTCCAGGTCTCAGAAGGTTTCGAATTACAAGAGGAGGGTCCCGGAACCTTCTGCACGGGGGGTGACGATCCCATGCGGATAACTTTCTGTGGGGGAGGGCGCACGTTCTCCTCTTCCCCTCGCTTCCTCTTCTCCCCAGAAAACGCGTCCTTGGTGGTTGGCGAACTCATGGGAGGTGGTACATATTTGATGGGACCATTGGAGACGGGGGTAGGCAAGGATTTTCCTGCCATATAATCTAGGCCAGTTTTTGGAGAACTTGGAGTGGGTTTCGATTGGGAGACGAACGGGGTAGTCTGTCCGGTCACGGTATCGACTTTCGGGGGTGAATCACCGGGCACAATTTGCGTGTCTGCGTTAGTTTGAAGACCCATACGCTTTCGACGTGGTGTGGTTGTCGGGGGAGAAAGTGGAGGGGGTGGCGACGGGATACTGAAAGGATGATTGATCTCCAAGCCAACACGGTCCCCCGTTTGACAACCGCCCTCGTCGACAAAGGGATCCCAGTTGTTACCCGAACATTCCTTTGAGTCTGTTAACCCTCCTCCCTTTCCAGACTCTCCATGCCCGAGTCGATCGAAACCCGGATCATCCAAAGGTGACTTCGGAGGTGTCGTAGGATCAGTGAGGGCGACGTTTGTCATGGACGCCAACGGAGCGAGACGCCGAGACGGCCTCGGCGTTACGGATGGAACGAGAGATGCAGGCCCACGCTGCTGAGCGATTACAGCCCGGGGGCTCCCTTCAACACCCCGGTCTACATTTTCCAGGTAGGTTGACTCGCGGTGGTGTGGGCGCCTATCACCGAGATGTTGGCTGGAGTCGGCGGTCCTCTTTCGTTTCTTGCTATTGCGGTCTTTAATTTTATGGCCACCATCACGATGGCCTCCTTCTACCCTTTCTAAATCCGCGAGAATGGCTTCTTCACGTTGCTCCCTTCGGAGTGGGTGTTTGACTCCCGGTGATGCCACTTTCCCGAATAGGTTTTTGCACCAATCATCCGCCTCCTTGCCCGGTCGCTCTCTGCCAACGGTCTCCCGTGCGATACGTTGAAAGTCTTCCAAGGATATGCATTCTCGCCACGTACGGTCACGTCTACGGTAAGCTTTTGTCATTCGTGGAAACCGAAGTTCGTAGTACTGGTTCGAACGAAACGTTTCGCGGTCAGCAAGAGACGGGTGGACGGAAAGCAAACATACCTTTCCTCCGGGTGCTTTCGTGAACCCCGCACCAAATACCTCGGTCAAAACCAACGAGTCCTTAAGTAAGATAACGGAGGGTTTAGGTTGCGACTGGCCAATAAAGAGGCTCATATCATAACCCAGTTGGTGAGGATTCCTACGATATTCGCCATATGTCATCGAGTCCGAGCTCTTAATTAAAAAGTTCAAATCTTCCAGCTGGTCGCGACTCAGCCCATACGAGGTACTGAAGAATGCTCTGAACGACGGGGTTGTATTCGGCTGTAAGAAGAATCAATGTCAATAGCGCGGTAGCGCGAGGAAAGCTTTACATTTTCTCTTAAGGCACCCGCGTTGGTCAACACCCCTAGATGGAAGGTAGTGAACGCGGAAGGTGGAACTAGCCACGAATTAGTCTGAGAACCTCGCGTTGGAACGTTTCGTTCACGTACCTCGCAGTTCTCGACCGCGATCCTTTTCCCAACATGCGCCAACAATAACAAGGTCCACGCAATCACCAAGCCCAGGAATGTAGTCCTTCTTTAACTTCGGGTGAGGGTCATTGTCAAGTGGAAATATCAAAATACCGTTGTATGCGCACCTTGACCCACGGCGACTTGATATACGCGCCTTCATTAGCCTTCAAAACGAGACCCTCTTGATGATCCGCCAAGGTTTGAGCGAGAACGGATTTCAATTGAGCACTTGCAGCATCGACACCTTTGGCGAGGTTGATGGGTGACCTCTCCGCCAGCAGGGAAAACCCTGGAATGGGAAGGACGATGGTTTCCATGATTTTCCTTCGTTGATAATATGGTAGGTTGGTCAAGGGACGAGAATCAAGTAGAAGAACGTCAAAGAATACGAGCGCCAGATTGCGAGTCCCTCCATCCGAAGCATCGGATCTCAAAGAACACTGTGAACTACGGAGGGTGTTCACGAGTTTAGTCGCTAATTCAAGATGTTTTCTCAGGCTGGGGACTCACACGACCGGTGTCTCTTCGAGCGCCTTACGGACTTTGTGCCTCGGACCGACTGCGGTGCTCTCGACGAGGCTTCGAATTCTCCAAAACTCTGGAGAACAGCTTAACACAGGAGAGACGTAAGAACCGAGGAGATGGGCTACCGTCGATGCTTCCGGTGGTATTACAAAAGGCCACCATTTCAGCCTCGAGTATCACGTTGCTCGTAACGAAAGGCATTCCGTTTCTTGCACTCAAAGGAACAACGGAACCCGGGAGACCCAGAGCATTCAAGATGACCCTTAACGTCGTCAGTATCAGCAGAGTTCTCCCTTGTAAAACCGGCTCACTGATGAACAGCGTGTCGGTCGTTCGTTGATTCCCTCTTGCTCTTACTGAAGATTCTTAACTCCACGAATCCCGTCTCTTGGTCGACCTTGACATGAATCTGGGCTCGTTCACCGTCGTACTTGGTCTCGGCCCAGACCAGTTGAGAGTCGGGGAAAAGTTTCAACGCTCGAGCGCACCCTGTACCCTTGACGGTCTTTGGAATCTAGAAGTGCACAGGGCGCCCAGGTTACCACAAATTCGTCCGATTCCGATGATAACAATGCAGGCAGTTTGCTTACCTGGAGGGGATTCCCGACAAGCATCGGGTCGCGATCATTGGACAAGGCTACTTCAAAGCTTGACACGACTCGCCATCTCGAAAGGGTATTTAATGTGGGGTCCCAGACCTTCAAAGCGTCAACCACATCAAGGTAGATGACCGAGTTACTCTTCTGTTGTTTGAGTGCCGCCGTATAATGGGTCTGATTGGATGGGTATAGTACCGGCCGGAGATCTTTCAGGATTATTTGAGTCAAAAACGACGCTTCCGTGGACGACAAAGATGAATACAATAGCTTGAGTATCTCAAGCCTAGAATTTGGCAGGTCTGGGTCCCTTTGGATGCTTGAATGGGAGAAGGAGGAAAGTGACGCGAGTTGCGTCAACAGCCGATCGATTTGGGGTATATCCAGGCCAGTGTCCCGTTCGTTCGCCTGTTTCAAGTCATTGAGTTCACATCGGTAACGGTTCTGGACGATGCACTCACACCGGCCGAAGCTTCCAGGATGGTCCTCACTTCAGCTCCTAAACACCCCGATGACCCGTCCGCACCCCAGCGCACCAAGCACGACCCTCTCCCATTGGAACCCTTCGAAACTCCGAACACACGGGCCAGCTGTTGTGCCAGTCTCGTTTCTTGCATATCGTACCGGCGATTCACATCCATCTCCGGAAATAACAGTTGAAAAATAGCAATCGATGAATCCTCTATGGCCTTGTGCTCGAACGTCCTCCGCAGGTACGCGACCCATCGCGAAAAGACACGTAGTGCAGGGTAATCCTTGTCCTTAGCTTTTGAAGTACCGGAATCGGTGAGTTTTGAGTCTCGCGTTTTCGTGGCGACTTTGGAGATATCCGAGAGCAAGGAAACGAAACTAGAAGAATTATGCGTGTCGGGGGGTGAGGTATCCTGTTGTAGTGGCTTCAGGGCTTACAATGAGAAAGGGATCGATTTGGATAGTTTCCGCGTTTCCGACGTGCTTGCCATCGTTATCAACAAGAAATTGGCATGACCCTGTGTGCCCCGCAAGAATCTTATAAGAGGGGGATCACAGACGAAGGAAGGCGCGGTAGAGGATCGGGGCCAGTGCGAGTAAGAAGACAAGAGTCAAGCCAAGACCCAGAACGACGCGAGTCGCGTCTGATGGTAATTAGTCCTCGACGCGCCGTGGGGCAACCCCGATCGTGATGATAACAACGAGGCGGCCATTGTATTCTCTCACCCTCATGGACAAATTGGGACGGGGTAATCATTACAACCGCACCATGATCCCCGAAACAAAATTACCCGCCTCACAAGGCCCAAAGTATACCGAAACCAGTCGAAATCTGTCGTTGGTCTCTCTGAGGGGTCGTGCGCTTACATTATCTGGGCGTTTACTAGCGTCTACAACCGCGATACACCAGATATATCGATGAAGAATGGCCGAGCTACTCGGTATATGGGGTGTGGCCGACGGAAGCGCCCGGGACCGGGGCTATCGTCGAGAAGCCATCCAATAAAGAAACGATTTCTGTATGTCGAGACATCTATCATTCAATGACTTGCACGGAAACCGGGATACTAGCGTTTTCCTCGCAGTATTGTCGGTGAGGCCAACGCTAATACCACACCGCAGCACAAAACACACGCCCCACGACACGGATTTTAGCCACCGAGCACGGCAAAGTGGAAACTCGAGCCAACGGGTTGTCCTCCAGAGTCCAGGAAGGCCTCTGAACACAACCTATTCCCGCCACCACGTCATACGCGAAGATCCACGACGCATCCCCGGCGCGAAACGTGGGTCACCGATGACCGTACAAACTAAAAAGCAAGGGAGAAAACCAGATATGCCGTCCCGACCGAGGTTAGTGTACGAACTGACCGATGTCAAGATGCCGGGACGCCGGACTCCAATACAACCGAAAGTCGGGGTCGCATCCTGTGGAAAACTGTCTATCAAAAGCATAGCCGGAGATGTAGAACCTAGGGTACAGAAGAGTACTGCGTCCGTGACCAGGGGGGGATGTGAATGGGGGAACAGTTAAACACCGTATCCTACAACAGAACTCTGGCTCGCTTGCTGACGGGAATCCCTCCCATCGCTCCGCTCACCATACGCATCTAGTTGGGTCGTTTCAGCCCCGTCTGTCCGTTCCCCAGGGGCAGCCTCAAACGTGAGACTGATTGACATCGATGGTGGTGTATCTCTCGGTAACACAGCTCGTCTGAGGTTCAGTATGACCCGGCAACAGACGATACTGTGCACCACTCGAAGAGGGACAGTCATGAGCATATGTAATTGAGACTGTATGGAAAAGAATGGATATCGGATTCCGGGTCGGGGAGTTGCGGGAATCCTGCTTACCGGTCCCAGCGCCTTAATAAGAATAACAGAGAACGATACAGCTGTATCCAACCGTTTAGTATTGAAACCACTAATCGAAGGACGCCTTGCCGGATAACACCAAGAAGAAGGCGACACCTGACAGGCGTGTGATCAATACGTTCTTGGTGAGAAAGAGTTGGTAAGCGACCCACTGTCCCGGTACAACACCTTCAGCAGTGGGGTGCCTAAGGGAACTAGTACGGAGATTGAGCGCCACGACAGAATGAAGGGCGAGTGGACATACGACCGCCGAGTGCACTCTTGATGGTCAAAACGGTGAGGGCTGCGATCTGGATCAGTTGGCACGTGACAGCATGAACGGCGAAATCGTAACCAAGTTCAAAAAGGAGGAACACCAGAAATTTGAAAGGGAAACTTCTCCCGGTATCTTCCACATAATAACACCCAACGGACAAGGCATTGGGTGGCGGGGAAACTGACCGGATAGCATCAGTCAGGTATATCGGCCATTCAAGCCTAAAGGCTACTCACAGGGTACCGCCCGGAGCTCATTCCAGATACTTACTGACCCGGCGATTGCCAGTACCTACGCATACGGTGAGCCACACAATCCCACAAGTTTGTCCCGGGGACGAACCACAAAAGCAACAGATAGAGGAACGGTGAGAAGCTTCGACCTGGGGTATATCGCAATTGTTCTTAACAGGAAGATGGCTGGCAACGACCAAGGTATAAGTGGCGATGACAGCACGCGCTATGTCCATGCCTGACATTCTGAGGTGATAACTCCGAAGTAGCTGTTCCCTGTGACAAAACCAACGGATGTTAGATATGGACGAGCTCTGGGAATAGCACCTCTCTCTTACAGACAGTGAACTTGTAGAGGGTAAGACATGTCTGAAGTGTTTCCGTTAGTCGGCATGCAGTAACCATTGCGGTGTTGTACCAACGTCATAATCGATCGTGCCATATGGAGCGGAGTCTACTACAAACGATGGAATGCCAGTCAGCGTTCCCTCTTATCCAACGATGAACAAGGGTAGATTCTGACTCACGGACGATTGTTATAGGTACACTAAGGAATACTCCATACCTGGATATGAGATAGAGTATCTTGGGTATGCTCCATTTACTCCGCCAGACGTGTTCGACTTCGTGATCGAGGAGTATCAGCCACTCGTGTACCTAGTAATCGACGTTCATTCAAGACGGGCCGATTGTGGGCGGTTGGGGTACTGCCTCCGACGCCACAAATGCACGGAACGAAAGGGGCTTACCGAGATTACCAGCATAGAAACTTGGGGGGATTATTAATGAAAGGATGAGAGCGTTGAACGCGGGACCACAGGTTGGGACTTACGATGGAGGTACTGTCGAATTGAGAGGGGATTTGGTGAGCGCCGCAGGATGTCAGTTTAGGCGTTGACGTAGGTGGTAAAGTAGTAGGGGGGGGCACTCACGGCAACGCCTTGCGACCGAGAAGCAATCGCGACAACCTCAGGATCTGTGATACCCGCCATCTAACCCGGTCGTAGGAAGCAGGAGAGTAAGGAGGTGGGGGGAGTGGTCTTATCCCATTCTGCCCAGGTGCTCAGACCTAATGAATAGGCAGAGAAATACTCCGTTGGAAAGGGGCGTGTAAACCTGCAAAGGATACGGCCTGCGTAGTCCATCAGGATCGCACCGAGAAGGTCAATGCGGTAATACAGTAGCTGCAGCCGCTGAATAAGATTATCGAGCTCACCTTTCATATCACCATACGTATCGTTAGGTGGTATCAGTTGGTGGTGATGATTGATAAAAGATAAAGCCCGAAGCTTTATCAGCGGTCGATTCCTCCGGAGTGCCAGGAACGCATTCGACGATTCCCTCGCGACGCTCTGTAACACCTTGGTGAATCGACGAACGGTTTCCTCCTGGCCGCGGGTCGTCAGAGGGTTCGAAGAGGTGGTAGTAGCAGTCACGTGCCTCACAAGACCGAGGCTATTTGCATTTAAGAGTGTTTTAGAACTCTCTTTGTACCGCAAACTTCTCATCAATATGTGGCTCCACCCGGACCCGGTGGGCTTTGCCAGGACTGCACAGAGTGTACTAGCGGCGATATACCTACCTCCACCTCAAAATCCCGAGTTCCACTTTGCGCTCGTCATCAAAACTCAGGGAAAACCCCGGATATACTGCCCTGTTGAGGTCGGTGTACGAACTGTCCGATGTCACGATGCCGGGACGCTGGGCTCCAATGCAACCAGAAGTTGGGGCCGCATCCTGTGGAAAATTGACTATCAAAAGCATAGCCGAAAATGTAGAACCTAGGCTACAGAGGAATACTAGGTCCGTGACCAGAAGGAGGATGTGAAGTGGGGAAATCGCGACTATTGAGGAAAGTGACAATGATTGGGAAAACGGTTAACTATCGTATCCCGCAACAGAACTCTGGCTCGCTTGCTGACGGGAATCCCTCCCATCGCTCCGCTCACCATACGCATCTAGTTGAATCGTTCCAGCCCCGTCTGTCCGTTCCCCAGGGGCAGCCTCAAACGTGAGACTGATTGACATCGATGGTGGTGTATCTTTCGGTAACGCAGCTCGTCTGAGGTTCAGTATGACCCGGCAACAGACGATACTGTGCACCACTCGAAGGGGGATAGTCATGAGCGTATGAAACTGAGGCTGTATGGAAAAGAATGGTTATCGGATTCCGGGTCGGGGAGTTGCGGGAATCCTGCTTACCGGTCCCAGCGTCTTAACAAAAATAACAGAGAAAGACACAGCTTCATCCCACCGTTTAGCGTTGAAACTACCAATCGAACGACGCCTTACTGGATATCACCAAGAAGAAAGCGACACCTGACAGACGTGTGATCAATACGTTCTTGGTAAGAATGTTGGTAAGCGACCCACTGTCTCGGTATAACACCTTCAGTAGTGGGGTGCCTAAGGGAACTAGTACGAAGGTTGAGCGCCACGACAGAATGAAGGGCGAGTGGACATACGACCGCCGAGTGCACTCTTGATGGTCAAAATGGTGAGGGCTGCAATAGGGATCAGTTGGTACGTGACAGTATGAACGGCGAAATCGTAACCAAGTTCAAAAAGGAGGAACACCAGAAATTTGAAAGGGAAATTTTCTTTGTTATCATTCACATAGTAACACCCAATGGACAAGGCACTGGGTTGTGGGGAAACTGACCGGATAGCACCAGTCAGGTATATCGGCCATTCAAGCCTAAAGGCTACTCACAGGGCACCGTCCGGAGCTCATGCCAGGTAGTTACGGACCCGGCGATTGCCAGTACCTACGCATACGGTGAGCTACACAATCCCACAAGTTTGTCCTGTGGACGAACCACAAAAACAACGAATAGAGGAACGGTGAGAAGCTTCGATCTTGGGTATATCGCAATTGTTCTTAACAGGAAGATGGCTGGCAACGACCAAGGGATAAGTGGAGATGACAGAATGCGCTACGTCCATGCCTGACATTCTGAGATGATGGCTCCGAAGTAGTTGTTCCCTGTGACCAAACCAATGGATGTTAGATATGGACGAGCTCTGGGAATAGCACCTCTCTCTTACAGACAGTGAATTTATAGAGGGTGAGACATATCTGAAGTGTTTCTGTTAGTTGGCATGCAGTAGCCATTTGCGGTGTTGTACCAACGTCATAATCGATCGTGCCATATGGAGCAGTGGCTACTACAAACAACGGAATGCCAGTCAGCGTTCCCTCTCGTCCGGCGGTGCACAAGGGCGGATCCTGGCTCACGGGCGATTGTTATAGGTATACCGAGGAATATTCCATACCTGGATACGAGATAAAGTATCTTGGGTATACTCCATTTACTCCGCCAGACGTGTTCGACTTCGTCATCGAGGAGTATCAGCCACTCGTGTACCTAGTAATCGACGGTCATTCAAGGCACGTCAATTGTGGGCGGTTGAAAAACTGCCTCCGACGCCACAAACCCGTGGAACGAAAGGGGCTTACCAAGATTACCAGCATAGAGACTTGGGGAGATTATCGATGAAAGGATGAGAGCGTTGAACGCGGGACCACAGGTTGGGACTTACGATGGAGGTACTGCCGAATTGAGAGGGGTTTTAGTGAGCGCCGCAGGATGTCAGTTTGGGCGTTGACGTAGGTGGGAACGTAGTGGGGGGGGGGGGGGCACTCACGGCAACGCCTTGCGACCGAGAAGCAATTGCGACAACCTCAGGATCTGTGATACTCGCCATCTAATCCAGTCGTAGGAAGCAGGAGAGTAAGGAGGTGGGGGGAGTGGTCTTATCCCGTTCTGCCCAGGTGCTCAGACCTAATGAATAGGCAGAGAAATACTCCATTGGAACGGGGCGTGTAAACCTGCATAAGATACGGCCTGCGTAGTCCATCAGGAAGGCACCGAGGAGGCCAATGTGGTAATACGGTAGCCGCAGCCGCTGAATAAGGTCATCGAGCTCACCTTTCATTTCACTATACGCATCGTTAGGTGGTATCAGTTGGTGGTGATGAGTGATAAACGATAAAGCTTAAAGCCCGAAGCTTTATCAGCGGGTCGATTCCTCTGGAATGCCAGGAACGCATTCGACGATTCCCTCGTGACGCTCTGTAACACCTTAATGAATCGACGAACGGTTTCCTCCTGGCCGTGGGTCGTCAGAGGGTTCGAAAAGGCAGCAGTGACAGTCACGTGCCTCACAAGACCTTGAGGCAATTTGCATTAGTGTTTCAGAACTCTCTTTGTGCCGCAAACTGCACATCAATATGTGGCTTCACCCGGACCCGGTGGGCTTGGCCAGGACTGCACAGGGTGTACTAGCGGCGATATACCTACCTCCACTTCAAAATCCCGAGTTCCACTTTGCGCTCGTCATCAAAACTCAGGTTCTGAAACACTCTATTTAGCCGTTTGACGCGGAGCATCATCGAAGGATTCCGGATGTATCCTGCGGGGCGCGGCGGCGGGGGACGAAGGACGGTGTGGTCCATAGTCGGTCTGCGCTCCTTGAAGCAGTCAAACTCAGGGACAAACCGAGGGCAGTTCGGATCTGGGATCCCGTCGGAACCACCCGGTGTGGGGGACTCGTCTTCTTAACTTTCGGTCACCTCCAAGTCCCGGCTTCCAGCTCACCATGTCGCCAGTTTGTGCCACAACCCATGGCTATCTGCCGACCCTCGCCTAAAAACCGCGATGGGTTCTCCAGATCACTCGTTCCCCGGATCGACTTTGGACTGGCCAGGCCACGCAACACCGCCTCGGAACCTCTATACTACGGACGGTCGTTCTCCCCTCTGCGAGTTTTAGCATTGTATGTGGAGCAATGGGTGTTTACTGAGGAGTATCATTTGATTGTTTACTCCCAATGACATGAGGTCCCGGCTGATCTACATATGAAGCGGGCCCAAGTCGGTGCTACGACCTGGATCCCTATTCAAAAACACCGTACGACTTGTCACTGCGCCTGATCCATTCACACTTTCCCATTTCCGTAATCTGTTGCCCCGCTCTCAAGGGTCGGCGGTCTAAGATAAGAGTTTGATTTTGGGCGGGCGGAACACGCCATTCAGTACTGTATTGTAAGGTACGGTACCGTATCACCAGTGTGGGTCGTGTTCCCGGAAGCTCATTCAGTTCGCAGGCTGCGTGCGTTTCACGCCCGAGCGGTCCTGATTTATAAGTATACACCCCCCCCCCCCCACCATCTGAGGTCACGGTTCAGTTACCAATGGTAGCCTTCACGCTCACCCGCCTCTTCAAACATCTTCGATGCAACGAGCGCCGTCGCCCGTACATACCGAGATCCGAGTTCCCATGCGTAGTGAACAGTCTTGACTCTCCAAGGTGGGGTGATCACCAGGGAGTGCTGTCGCCCAACGTTCTACATCGGGGTAGATGTTAACACAAATTTTTGGTGTCTCGAGGTTGCTGCTCTGTTAGGAGGACGGGCTCTACATGGGGTCAATATCGGTTATAGAGGCATGAGATATGTAAGAAAACTTCTATCTACCGTGCATATAACGAAAAATAAACAGAGTCTGAGGATGTCAAACCATATATATGCTATGAATCTGCAGAATAATCCTCGACCTTGATGTCGTTCAGACCGAGTCCTTCGTTCTGATCCCAAGACCGGTCATACATCACAGTCTCTATGTTCGGATCCGGATCAGGAGCGTATAGATTCTGCAAGTATGAGTTCGCCAGAGGATCATCCAAGATCAGTGTGAATGGCCGCTCGGCGTTTTTCACCTTGAACGCGGTTCAGAACAGAATCGAAAAGAAAACTCAAAGATGTTGGCTCACAGCTTTTAGGTCGGAAAGGAACGTTTCAAATTTCGACCTGCCGCTCGAGTCCGCCGAGTCACCAGCGAACACCTTCTCGGACAGTTCCTCGTGTACCTGATCCAAAATTCCTTCGAGTGTTGTGAACCTTCCACCGAGCGTTCCAGCCTGCAACTCTAGGTCGATTTCCGGAATCGAAAGCCCACAAGTTTCACTCTGGGAGGGAAGTTGGTAAACCTCCAAGGAAAAACACTCTCCCCCCATACCTTCAAAATATCTCGGCTGAGATCCTCCCTATCCTCAACCTTGAGAATGATCTTCTTCCCCTTCTCCGAGATCGCAGATCCAGACTTCACCTCGTTGTCTCGATAACCACAGGCGTCACAGTTTGTCGACATGATGAAGATGTCCTTTAAAACGTAAGCACGTGAGCCGTATTGTAAAACGGGAAACCTGATCTCGTACCTTGAAATACGGGATGTTAACCTTCTTCATAAGCGTGTCCAGAGGTCGACTACAACTCGAGCATGAACCAGGGAACACGAAAATTTCGTCATCCTTGATTTCCCCGGCGGATTGCTTATCCACAGCCTGGTCCACGGCTTCTTTCATCTTCTTGATAGCGTTAGGATCCGACTCGGCGCCGACGCCATCAGGGGCAGCAATACCAAGGGCAACGTTCTGGGCGTGCGTTCGGGCGTACGTCCTAACGTTCCACTTGGGGTCGGCCGTACTCCCCAAGAATTCGATGAAGGAATTTCCGGCAGGGTCATCCAGTTGCACCGTAAATGGGGGAAAAGTATCGCTTTCTTCCTTCGTTTTTTTCGGTCCGGTCGTTTCCTCGTCTTCCTCCTCATCGTCACCCAATACGGCCTTTATGTTGTCAATTATGGATTGGATCTTCGTATATGCGTTCTCGTCTTGGTATTTCCGTAGCGGCTGGCCAGTAGAAAGGTCTGCAGCGATGTCACGAATGAGACCTTCGACGGTGGTGAGTTGGCCACGAGAAGGAGGGATCGTGAGCTCGTGTTGGGGTATCGTGACGGAACATGAAGCGGATTTGACGAGTTGTCGATTGAGGTCCTCACGGCTAAGGATCCTGGCGGTACACACCGTACCCTCCGCTACCCAAGAACGAGATATAAGTGTCACGGCAAACTTTCGGACCAAGCGGGCTTACGTCGTATCGACCCCGCAGATTGGATCTCGTTATTCGAGAATCCACAGTGTTCACATCTGAACGACATAATGATCACCTCCTTGAAGTACGGGATCGTCGTTAGCAGAAGTTTGGTAACACCCTATAACCAATCATCCAAATCGTTGAGCAAAACCGTTCCAATGTTCGTTCGATCTGTTACCTGTTCCCCGCAACTCATACACAAAGACTCGACCTCCTCCACAGCTCGATCCTCGTCACGGTCCTCCTTTGTCCGTTCCGAAAAATCCCCACCATCCAAAGCGTCCGTATTTTCCGCAACTTGACCAATTTTTGGGAAAAAATCGTTGGGCTTTGACTCGACCATCTGCAAGCTCACGGATGGAAAGCGGGAAGAATTATTATATTAGTTCACGTGATCACCCGCTTGATGATTACCGCGCGCCGGCCCCGAGCCCCGGATGTGACTCGTCGGACCGGAAACTTGGCCGGAAGTTCGGTCGAACCCAGAGAACGGAGGAACCGTTCGGGAGGGCAGGCTTCACGATCCGGATCCCCCGATGATAACCATAGACCACAGTATACATTAGCCGTTAAGCTTAATCACGAACTGCCGTATGGGCAGGCCAATACCAATTCTACATCTGCTTGGGTATGCCATAGACCGGAACAATAATATAGAACCGAAAGACAGGAGACACCCCCGTGCATGCACGGGTGGGGTGAGGGGGAGAAAATATGGCACAGACAACGACGAAAGGTGGGAAAGTGATGGTTCGAGAACGCCAGGTAGGGTGTATGGACGAAGGAGAAAAAGGCGAGATTCCGATCGAGCATCCGTTGGACGTAGGTGCGGACCGCTCGCTCATGGCGCATCCCCCCCTCTTTCCCGTGGAAGTAAGCTGACTAGTATACACCGCACGACCATGTTGGTAGCACCGAGCATTAACTGCTCGTTTCCTGGAGTGGAACTGGCGTGGTGTGCGTGTGTGATGCGCCTCCCACCCCTCCTTCCGTGCTAAGGTGGAGTGAAGCCTTCTTGAACCAGTTCCTTGAGCGCGAGTAGAATACCAAACCGTCTCCCTCGGACGCTGCCTTCCTCAAGGAAAGGATAAGTCTCGATATTGCTATCGGGATATACCTAGATATGATGAGGTCAGCGTGGTCCCGACGGGGGCGGGACGGAGGAATCGAAATTCACTCACGCAGTCATCCTACTACACATCGTGGTGGATCCGCACAGGTCAGTCAGAGAGCATGGGAATAACTGATTCGTGCTTACATCGGAGGGATCATTTGGGCAAGTGACTAAAGCGATCTCCGTCAGTACCAAAACACTGATCGCGAGGAGTGGTCAGCTTACCCGTCCTAAGAGGAGCGTGAAGGTGAACACCACATGGTTGATGAGGATGAAAAGGAAGTATATGGCTCCGTCCCTGAAGAGTGTATGAAATATACTGGGAGTCTGGGTTAGAGACCAGTAGGTCGCGCCTTGCTTCCGGGCGAAATAGATCGTCAACGAAAACACCAAAGTATCTGGGTACAATACACGCGCCGAGTTAGTTGGTTACAGACGGGGTACCCCTGAAACGTACCAAACGGGATACTCATGGTCGCGTTTGCAATTTCGTGGACCCTATGCCGCGACGGAACACAGAACTGTAAATCCAAACCGGGGACAACTCGTATAGGGGGAGCTAAATCGGAGTGAGGTGAATGAGACCATTGCTCAGTCATTCTCTCGAAATTGGAACGTACCCCCATTGCCTGTTGGGGCACTCTGCCAACAGCCGAGAGAGAGCTGTACAGTCGACAAGAAGAGCAACACAAGCGTTATCCACCAGTTCTTCCCAGACACGGCGTATATCCTGTACGCGGTCAGTCCGTTTACTCGCAAATCAGGAATCAAACCGAATACCTGGACGTCAGGACCAGTTGGGCCAACCAAGTTATTAGGGTAAACGCCATAACATGGATGAACGCCGAGCCATTACAACTATAGCGCGATCGTCACCCGCATCCTAGCGAAGGCCAGAAGAAAGACACTCACACATGCTGTGTATATCCAGCATAATGCTCCGCTTAATTGAGAAAGTCAGTATTGGGATGGTCTGGATTCCTGATTACTCACGGAATATACTCCAGATACGGTGGAAGAAGGGGAAGTACCTGTTCTGAATGGAGAATCAGCTACAGCCCTGTACCCACCGAGGTGTACAGGGGCAACCGACCGCAAAGAACAAGTAGGAAACTGGTATATCGTGTCACCAAAAATCGCAACATCTCGAGGCTGTGGGCTCGGACTTACCCAACGTTTTTCTCTTCTTCCAGACATATTCCATCTATAGCCCAACATATAGCAGATTAGCCCCGTCCCAAGGCAAAGTTACCAAAAACACGGGATTACCTCGTCTGGAAGCGTCAAAAAATAGTCGTAGAAGTAGAGGCAAGTGAGGGCCGTGGTGTAGTACTGTAACCCATCATGAGAACATCACGTCAGAGGTCACATCCTCGGCCGGTGTGAGCAAATCCCACATACGTCGAACGCCAGGCTGTAGGACCAAACGTGGGGACCCGCCAAACGGTCAAACTTCGATATCGCGGGGCGGAGGAAGCGGTGGAAAAATGCGTACCCATCATGAAGGGTATCGAGAACAGTCTCGACTTCTGACATATTGGTCGGAGGGGGGAGGCGGGGGGCAGGCAGCGTTCAGGAGCCATCCTATATATTAATCCTATATCCTATCCTATCCTATATCCTATCCTATATTCCTATATATTAAAAGACATGGCTCCCGATATAAGACAAAGACGCTCCCTGATTGGCTCCTGAACGCCAACTCGATATCCCATTGGTCGATGGGGATATTTATCTCTCATTGGCTCCCATCTCTCATCTCCCATTGGCTCCCAGCTTCACTTCGATCGCTTCGCACATCACGAAGGCCGCGAACACCTGTTGCCGCAACTTCTTCTCGGAACTTCTCCCTCCCTCTCTCCTGATTGCGCATTCACGAAGGACATATATTTTCTGCTCTCCCCCTTCTACTACGTAGCTATATAATGTATCTCCCATCCATCCTCCAGCACGGGCCACCATTGAGGCTACGATGCCGACTCGTTTGTCGACCGTCTGCTTCGGAGACATTGACGTCAAGATCAGTTCGATCATTGAGTCAGCGGCTATCCGGAGGCCGTAACTTCTGGTTCTCTGGCATCCGCTGTTCACTGTTCACCCTCTCCCTCTCCCCATCGGGAATGTACAGGGCCTGGCCTCTCTCTTCTGATACATATATGCATCAGCATAGATATATGTTCCCAACGTGTATCACTATCGAAGGCCATGGCGGCGCTGTCGTTCGTCGATCGCCCCTTGCGTTGAAGATGCATCGGCAAACGCGAAGAGAACAGAGCAGGAGTGCTGGGCTCCTGAGCCCCAGTATATATGATGTTCGTCCACGGAAAATGGCAACACTGCACCACGGAAAGGACAGGTATGTGGTGTAGTTTTCTCCTCATCTCCGTGCATTCTACTAAATATGCGCGTTGTTTCCATGCATAGGTCTCAAGGAACTAAGAGTCCAAGACATTGCTGTCGACGGATCTTCCAGGCCGAAGATGTTGACACCGCCATCCCCCCACATGTTCGAACCTGTCGGAGCCTTACCTTCGACTGCCCCGACAACCGGGACCGCGGACGCGTCGAAAACGATGTAAGATCACCGGGCTCCCATGACTTGAGCAATATATGGTTCGTAGCAAATGGCGGATTCCCACGGAGAGGAATGTTATGTTATGGCCTCATAATTTCAATGCGAAGGATTCTCATCGGCGTGCACCGGGATCTGTCCACCCTAACCCACAGATCAGTGCTTCAGAATGTGGCCAATCACACGGAGAGTCGTGAGACTGCGACCGCATCCGCAGGTGACTGTCTGCAGATGGTATTTAACTCATTCCAAGCCCCAATGCTCACCTCCATGGGCACATCAGGAGTAGCCGGTCATAACCACAGCTTCGGGTGTATGCCCGAGACGTGTTGGTACTGCGACAGACTTCATTAGAACTGACAGGAAGTCTCCACGAGGAAGGGGGTTATATTTACTCCCATTGCCGTGTGAAATATTCACGTACATGTACTATCTACCATTGGAGAGAGCTCGAGATGAGATCCCATTGAGGCGGAGACTGTCTTGGAATCGAGTCCGCGGCCACCGCCGCAGGTAATACTCCGTCAAATTAACACTATGATTTGGCCTAGCCGGGAGTTAGCATGCAGTTGACTGTGGAGAGTGCGAGTACATCTCCGGATGGCAGCGCACTTATAA
>Ga0307513_10000599_pt1 | contig 51651 bp, 38 predicted proteins | sample 15_EM_MG_FD_202174 | JGI IMG/M metagenome (GOLD analysis project Ga0307513, IMG submission 202174) | Populus trichocarpa ectomycorrhiza microbial communities from riparian zone in the Pacific Northwest, United States - 15_EM | ecosystem: Host-associated > Plants > Roots > Unclassified | place... | reverse complement strand
TAGCATGGGAAGAAACATGGATTCTCTTAAAGCTCCCCTTCTCAAGTGTACCACTGCTTCTGAGACATTAGTTATGCACCGTACCACTTTTTTATGCCTGTCCCTTGTACAAGGTACAGGCATAAAAAAGTAGTACGCTGCATAACCAATGTCTCAGGAGAAGTGGTACACTTGAGAGGGAACCATTCAAAGAATAAGAGTTTCCTCTTGTGCCATGTAACTGATAAAGGAAAATATTAGTGAGTCATGCAGATAACATCTCTTGCAGCATATTTGCCATCAAATCAAGCATGTATAGGTGCTTGTTGAGCATGGTTCTGAGACCTTTAAAATGGGATTCTGGTTAATGCTGACCTCATTTCAACCAGGCTTGGGGGGCTGGCAACATATTTTCAAAATCAATATTCTCTTGTATCTACATATTGGGATTATACATATCTTTTATACTATTGTGAATTTATTTTTCTTGTCTATGGATGATGGTTAAAAAACTTAGCATTTGAATTTGAAGACTGGATAGTAAAGGAAGGTGGTTTAAGAGGGGCTTCATCATGGCAACCTATTTTCTCTAAGAGTGTGGTTTGGTTGCCGTGTACCATAATTCCGTCCGGAGTCAACTCAACCCACCCCTGCGCCGTACCACTTTTTTATCCCTGTACCTTGTATATCATAGCCTGAGTTCTTTGGCCTTGTTTGATCTTCTCAGCCCCAAACTAAACCTACCTTGGGCTGATGACAGTCTCCAGAAATCCTCAGGTGGCGGGTCGCAAATTTTTTTACGGTACTTATGATCTGGGACAAGTACCGTACCGTATAATGCCGGCATTATCCCATCCCATTGGGTTGTCTGGCCCTGCATTTTCCGGGCTCCGTCGATCCAACTTTGGAATTATTGCGCAGATGATATTTCAAGAGCCCACCCGGTGAAAGATGCAGCAGAATCTAGAAATGGTCGGACAGCGTGGTACAGTAGGTATTCCAAACATTTCCCTCTCCGGGAAAGGGGCGAAGAACTCAGTAAAGGGCATGACCTCTAGCCTGAAGCCATAGAGTCGGAAAAAATAACTAGTAATCCTAGACCTTATCTGAAGATAAAACATGAACGACATAGGACACGGCCCAAAATCCGAGATTTTACGGCACGGTCGATATTTGCCAGTGCCGAGGGTAGCTTAGCGCGGCTCCCTTCCTTGGAGGAGATACAAGTACTCGAGTACAAGTCTATGAAGGAAAAACGCAGATTCATTCGCACATCTACTCCCACTCAAACTCTGACGTGCACACCTTCAAGAAAGGTACTCGAGTACTGTGATCTATGTTTGATGCACATGAAATACCGGTATTGCTTGAATATTAGTTCCAAAGTTGGATAAGATTCCCAGTCTCGCCGCTGATACAATACAGGCCGGTGTGTGGCGTGCTATGGCAGGGGAGTGCGCAATATCTGGGCTAGCTATTTGTGGAAAGAGTAAGCAAGGTAACACCATGTCTCATAATTTCAACCTCATGGGCATGAAGATGCTGGTCTGATAATTCGAGAGCGTTGGGATACGAGCCTTTTCATCCAGAAGGTATGGCTGTTTTTATATTGTCTGTGCCGTGAATCCAATTTCAGGATCATCACTTATCACGCATTCTCATCGATCACCCTCGGCTAACCCATAATACGTAAATTTAGCAATAGCGCGACCGCCTTAGATGGCGGATTTTAGCGTACGGGGGGGGCCGGGAATGCAGCTCCCACCACCACGTGGGGTCTCCTCCCCGTGCACCCTCCCGTGTATCCGGGGTTTCGCTTGGAGGTATGCTGCCGGTTTGACAACAGAAAAATCTCCTAATACCGGTACCCTCCGGATGATAAACGCCGCATCCACTCTAAACCCGGTACGGAGGTACAGGGCATAAGTTTTGTAGGTTCCACAAGCGAGGTTTGCTGCCCTCACCTCCTGTGTAACCTACAAAACTTATGCCGTGTACCTCCGTAAACCTCTGTGACACCAACCCACCCACCCACTGCACCCGTGGGGTAAGCCTCGAAACTTCTGTTGTTACCGGTATGGGATCCCTACATTCATTGGTGGTAGGTCTACCACAGGAAATATAATTTTCTCTTGTTCCTATTATTATATTTATTTGTTAGGGTCGGTTTGCTGCGAGCGGTTTACGAGGTTTTAGGGAGGATGCGGATTTAATGATTCGGGGAGTACAATCATTTAGCCAACCTTTTCCCTCGAAAAATCCCAATTGCGAGATTTCCGGTTCCCAGGCGTTCACCGAGATAATTTGTATGTTTTACATGCAAATGAGATGATTGAGGGTTTCAACGCAAACTATCGCTAAAATTTCGCACATAACGAACGCAACCCGGTCGATTACCCTACACCGTTGTTCCCCTTTCCTTGAGTAGGGACTTGAGGGCGCTCTACCATACTGGACTACTTTTTGTTACAGCCGTTAGCACGGTCTGGGGCCGACCACCGACAACAGCGGGTCAAGCCCAGCTCGTGTTCGTTATGCGTGAGGTCCTACGCGACCATCGATATTCGAGTACAATCTACTCTCCTTCATCCTACTCCGCTCAGAATATGTTATGTCGCGCCGCACAGCCCGTGCAGGCAACGCATATCCCCGACCAAAAAATCTAGGGCCTATTTGGCACACCGTGATTTGAGCTGTTCGCTATCTCAAATCATGATTTGAAATATTCATGGTGTTTCGTTAAGTGACGCTTTCTAAACATGATTCAGCAAAATTTCACAATGAGTGTGTGAATATTTAGAGTTACAAAATGTTTTTGTGCCCTTAAGTATTTTATTAGTAAAGGCTAGTGAGCCTTGAGGTCTTCTCATGCAGCTAGCCCCAAATTGTGCCATGGAGAGTTGAAGATTGCAGTCGTGTTTCGCAGGGGGTTATTTGCAAATCATGATTTCAAATTGTGATTTAGAACATGATTGGCACACCGTGACTTGAGATAGCAGTGATCTGAACACCCGCCCTTATTGAATCTCAACACAACACCATCCATCACGATTCACAATAGCTCTAGGCTTCCCAAGGCCCAACTCTAGTTGCCCCACCCTCCCCTCCTTCCTCTATTTCTTTTCAGCCGCTCGTGTCACTATTGGCATGATTTTTGTAGAATAGGTTAAGGTTCCTTGGTACAAGTACTGTACAGTACGGTACAGTATCATAGTTGGGGTGTTTTTGGTGGGGAGTACGGGTTATCAAGCCCGACCAAGTACCGTAGAAACTCGAATAATTGAACCGTGTGCCACCGCATGTCGTTGGGCTTTTATCTCTCAGTAAGGCGAAGAATTTTTTTTCTTTTTTTTCTGTCTCGGAAGAGGGAAAGGACCTGTGTTTTTGCTGTGTTTTTTGCCCTGCCCCCGCTCCACGAGGGGGAATTTTGGACTTCATCGCACACGGTTCAATTATTCGAGTTTTTACGGGAGTGCACCATAACTTACAGTATTTTGCACGGGAGTGTGAATCTTGCCTTTTTTTTGGAGCCGAGTATACCCGATGAGAAACATGGCTTCGAGGGGCACAAGGACCGCGCAGTAATCGTACCGGAGTAACAAGAGGATCAAGTGGTGGGTTTCTAGCGTCTAACTCTGTGCGGCTGAGCTTTCTGGCGCTTGCTGGATCACCAGCCCACGCGAGGGTGGAAACCATCTGAATGCCATTGGTGGCAGGGATCAACTGGGAGAAGGTTGGTTCCGGAAAAACTTGCTCGATCCACCATCCGCTGTCATCTCAATCAGAGACGAATCACCCCTGACCCTGTGAGGGATCAACGTTTCCCAGATCGGGTATAGCTTATATAAGATGAGCCTGCTGGATCTAATTAACTGGTGTCTGTAATTGGTTAACCTGCTTTATTTGCCAATTGCGACTTGGTACGGCGATTTCCCATCCTGGATTAAGCGAGTTTTTACCGTACTGTTACGGTTCAAAATTGACTTTCTTAACTTGCTGTTTTTTTAGCTTAACTTTTACTAAATAGCCGGTTAGTCACGATCTTGGCTTTGGGGTGTATTGCGTTTCTGCATGGGTGGTGGTTTCCTAGGCTTGGCGGCAGGGGCATCTATGTAAGTTAGGTTTTGTCTTCTCTCGCGCGTTCTCCCCCCCCCCGCCTCCACCGCAACGAGGAGCGGCGACCATCGCGACGAGGGAAGATCGGGCCTGTTTTTAGTTAGCTAGGCAATCTGCAAGGTGGGGTTTTCTGGTAGCGGGAATTTTCTGTCTTTTGTGCGGTTCTCTGAATTCGTTCGTGAAGTAGCTTAGTAGGTTTGAATTGATCGTGACTTGTGTAGTTTTGTTTTCTGCTTGAGGTTTCTTGAAAGTGACAATTGTTTTCCCGTACTTCTCCCCTGCCGTGAAGTAGATACCATTCTCCCGAGTTTCTTGTTTGCAGTACCGCACGATGGCCTGTCATTGATGCACGCTTGGGCAGACCTCACTCACACCGAGACACCGAGATCTCCACAGTCGAAAGAGACAAAAATAGCGTTAAGCGTGGCGTAAGTATTTTGGTTTCTTAGCTTCCCTGGTCACTACTCCGCTACCGCAAGGCAGGTGTACTAGTCGATTCAAAAACATCTATCCCCCGCAGTGTTGATATTGCCGAATTTCCCTGCATCGTGCTAAAGAGGCACTAGTCAAGTTAGCTTATTAATTTGATTGGTAGGTTCAACCTCCTGTTGGTCTAAAGCTATCACATGACTCTGGATGTTGGCTAGTAAATATCAACCGGTGCATTACCTTACAGCTATGGCTAACATTACACTCATATCAGGTTTAGTGCTCCTGTTGATGGAAAAAGATCTGCATCATAACTCGGCTTGAAATCCTTTTGATATCACTCCATTGATCTATCAAGAAAAGTGGGAAACTAGTCCTTTAGCTTGCATTTTAGCACGATGTAGGGAAATTCGGCACTATCAACACTGCAGGGGATAGTATCATACTCGAGAAAAAAAAAGAATGGAAAATAACTGCGATAGGGCTTCTAGGGTTTTGATTGGAGTGTTCTGTGCTCGAGCCGATTGGGAAACCCTGTTTCTCAGTTTTCACTTCCGCATTTCCCGATTTTTATAACAGAAGCTGTAGCATTTGTGCGGTTAAATCCTAGGAGTGAGGAGTATTGGGTGGGCAAGGCCTCCGGGGTTGGGGCCTGTACCAAAATAACATCATAGGAATATGTAACAGTTGCTTCGTTCTGGAGATAAATAGATGGGATGTGTAGGCAACCGGTTTCTATGATAACATAACATAGAATCGCTTGGGATGCTGGGAGAGGGCATGAAGGGGTGATGAGGGCACGGCAGGACCGGAAGGACGTCAATCGCGACAGAGCGGATAAGTGTGCCCAAACACTCCTCTGGGCTGCCAGTAATCGGGGGTCATAAAGAGGGAGCTGGAATGTAACGACGTCAACCCCGCCATATCCTGCACTGAATAGTATGGCTAATCACCGCACCCGTGGGATGAAACCCCTCAGCAGGCGCGGACGGATTTGATTCCCAAATACGCACCAAGTCCGCATCCAACAGAACTCTTCTCCCCGAGCCGTCCGGACCATCTAAACCCTTTCATCTAAACCCTTTTCTAAAAGCTCCCGCAGTGTTTAATATCCAAGTGTAAACCCGGCACTTTCCTCTCGATCCACTAGACATATCTCCCGGCGGGCAACAAGCTTATGGAAACAGAATACCACGATGGCCTAGGACGTCTCTTTCCATGCATACATGCAGATTGACAAGTTACTGTAGATGTCAAACCTTTGGATCGTTCACCTAGAATGTGTTGTCTCCCTGGCTCCCCCGGATCACCTTACCCCCTGCCCACTTCTTCTCGCCTTATTGTTTGGCGTTTGTTTAACCGATCAGGTATATATTAGGAGCCTATCGGCGCTCTGTACACTCCTCTCGATACATACACCCTTCGATTAGCCTTTTTTCCTTTCTCATGCTCGCTGAGTTACTAGGTTGAATTGTTCCAGGTCTGTCAACCACTGATTTTGTATTTTCTTGTGTCGTTGTATTGCTTAGTCAACAACCCAACTTGCCTGAAATGCCCTTGATATCACTCGATTGACATTTCAAGAAAGGCGCAAAGCTAGTTATTTAGTTTGTGTTTTAGCGTAATGTAGGGAAAGTCGGCACTATGGGCATAGCGGGGGATAGTGCTAGATTTCCAAAGTTTAATCCATTTGTTTTGTTTTCTCACGCCTTTTTCTTTTCCTCTTCTTCTGCAACCTGCCTTTCGCCAGTGACCTGTTCACCGTATTGTGGGATAACCCCCCACCAACACTAGAGCCACCACACATCCCTTCCCCCCCATCTCTCTCTAAAACATCGTAAGTAACACGTCGCAATCTCACCTCTACTTCGCGATACATCAGACGTTATGAGAACTTTGCGGAAACGAGTGTACATGTATTGTGAGCAAATAGCCGGCTCCACTCGAGACCAGCACAGTACTACACTCGGATAGGCGAAAATATCGGAAAGCTAGCCATATAATAAAAAGGAAAAGGTTGGAAAACTATTTCCGCAAAATCTCATACAAATTGCTGTGGAGAAAAGAATTGTTTTCGGATTCCTCCGTCTCTACCGGAATATATTGCGAGTGGGGCGCAAAGGAGGTAAACCGCATTTTCACTCAAACGCCCAGTGCCAGTTAACCTCTTTTCCGCTTGCCATCCAAGGCTGAGCTGGAGGGAAGATCTGTTTGCGAGTCGGCGTTGGGCGGGCTCTTCCGAAGCATTAGAGACTTTGCTGCGGACGTATCCAGCATCCCTGTGTACCAAGAGCAAGGAATTCGCAGCTGGGTGAGGGTTTGACTTTGCGGTCAACGTGGTTAAAAAAAATTGATTGTGGTCAGCCCAAGAAAACAGGTAACTAAAAGTTAAGATTGTGAAATAAGTTAAAAATTGAGAAGTGGCTAGTTTAGGCTTGTACAGCGACAGAACATTATATAAGATACCATCCCCTCCTTCTTGTCGTTGAAATTTTCTCGACCCCCGAGAAAAGTCCAATTCCTACTTCAATTGATCCTTTTCTATCTCACAAAAAAAGGAATTTAAATAGTTTATAGCCCAGACGCCAGGGCCCAGCAGGTCCCTCGTAATAATAATTCGTTCAACAATAACTCGTTCACAACAATAATAACCCGTTCAATAGTGTTTTCAACTTCACGGGAGCAGACGTCGAGGGCTTCAAATTATGCAGTTGCTATCGCCACTCGAACCACAGCAACGACACCAAGGTGTGCCAACTGCCCGAATCGATGGAGTGGGAACTTGGGTGCTAGAAACCACGGAGTTCAGAAAATGGAGTGATGTAGGAGATGGCTGTGTTGGGCCAGTGTTGTTTTTCAGAGGGAATCCGGGAGTGGGGAAAACTTATGTCAGGTGGGAGGCGCCCTTGCCTGGAGAAAGCCTAGGAAGATATCACTGAGAGTCAGCAAAAAATAGTTCCCTAGTTATTGATGGTTATCTGTGCTGCCAGGCAAGAGGAAAAGACGTTGCCGTCGTGGGGCTATATTGCGATTTCCTTTCCCAACAGGAAGGGTCCACTACAGATATGTCGGGCGATATGCTCAAACAACTTGCTTTCCCGGTGGAATTCCGGAGCATATACTGAAGGCTTTTCGGAAGGCCAAAGGGGGCTTTGGCGGCCATGGTCTCCCACTTCTGGATTTGGTAGAAGTTCTGGAGAAGTCTATTGCAGCCCTAACGCGAACATTCATATGAATCGATGCCTTAGACGAATCCACTCCGAGGCACTGAGGGGAGCTCCATGAGTCGATCCGAGAAGTCATCCGGGTGCTACCAAACACTCGGGTACTCCTTACTGGGAGGCCTCATATCGACGACGAAATTGCGAGGTATTTCGGCGAGATGGTTCGGATAACTCTCAGTCCTACCCACCCCGATATTTAGAGTTATCTGGAGAAGAGGCTGGAAGGTGACACTGACCCCGCTGCAATGAGAGACGAACTGCGGGCCGATATTATGAGAACCATTCCGGAGAAGATCTCAGAATGTAAGTGATATCAAATGCATTCGTAACACAAGCTCCGGGTATGATTCATTGACGGTAATGTCTAGTTTCCTTCTCGTTTCGATAAATATTGATGTAATCCTAGGCGGGATTACTCTCCACCAGAGAAGAAAGAAACTTGACGAGATGACCAAATGGAAGGGGCTGGGGGGTGCTTACGCAGCAGCCTTATCACGAATGAAGGTCCGGCGAAGGGGTAGATCGAAACTCGCCAAGAAAGTTTTAATGTGGGTATCGCATGCACCACTACATATTGACCAATTATGCCACGCCCTTGGGGTAGAAGATCTGTCAACTTGAAATCAGAAGTCAACTCTTAAATAGGATCGTATTTGTTCGTTCTGTTTCACTTGCCTATTCTCTTCCGCATCAACCTATAACGGGTTATGTATACTCGAGTGCAAACATCCAAGTCCAGAGGAGCCATCAGGATTTCATCCATTCCGCTGTTCATATCAGTTCTCATTCTCAAGCGCGTACTGTCATTCCTTGTCCCAACCATGCCGTGCATTCCACCATTCCACTATGTGAGTAACCGCTCCTGCAACGCCAATCATTCCACATTTCCAACAAGCGCAATACGTTCTGGACAACACAGATATCTGCAGGCTTTCGAGTGATAAGGTGTGATCATGAAACGAAACCCTAAGATTAAGGCTTGTTGGAACCCATGACATGCTACTCGGCAAGCTCTCATGATAGTTCCATTGTTGTTCGGATATCTTCTTGGAACGCGTTTTGGCTCGGACATGTGTTTGTGTTTCGGGTGGGCATTTCGAGTGCAGGAATGACCGAGAGTTTTGGAACCCTGCAGCCGCCGGGAAAGCTGTGAGAAAAGCGGTGGTGGTGCAAGGCCAGTGTGAAAGAGCCGGACACATGAATGCCATATGTCCGGAGGCTATGGACAGTGGAAGCTTGTCTTTCCTTCGTTAGCCCAGGAGTGAGAAAGTGGGAGGGAAGACTTACATGGGATAGTATGTGCATGTGTGATGGTCCATGGGAGGATAGGAGGATGTTGTGTTGTGGTTATATCTACTCCTGTCTTTACCGTTAGTTAGTTAGCATTGCTGCTGAGAGAGTTGTCGTTGAATGAAGGGAAATTCCCCGCTCCTGAGTTGTGCGATCTTTTTGGTGAGAACTTGGCGTTTCGCAGTGCAGTCGCCATTTTGTTTCGTTGTTGTCGTCGTCGATCACTATCTAAAAACGTGACAAATATATGCAGACATCTTCAGATAGCTATCAGCATCTTCAGATATCTGCAGATGTAAGCCACCCGTTAACAAAATATTGACTAGTCACATGGAATATACCGAAAGCCTACCTGCGCTGCCAGGCTCCCCCAACACCTGGCCTACAAAGCCCAGGTCAGTCTCGCTTTGGTCTGACCTGGCCGGGCTGTAAGCCGGCCGGCTACCTGCAGGCCTACCTGGCCGCCTGCGAATGCTGGAACATAACGAAGTTAATCCTGACAAACCGGATGAGTGGGCCGAACCCCACTCTCGCTTCCTGCCGAGAATGTGTGAGGGGATCCAGGATCCTGCTCAGAAGGAACGACGTAAATCCCAATAGATCTGATAACTGGTGACAAACGCCACTCTAACTTGCTGCTATGAATGGGCATGAGGATGCCGTGAGGATACTGCTCGAGCGTGACGACGTGAATCCCAACACGGCCGATACCGAGCACGGGCAAACACCTCTCTCACTGGCTGCTATGAATGGGCACGAGGGGGTTGTGCGGATGCTGCTCGAGCGGAAAGACCCCAACCCCGACAAAGCAGATAAGCGGAGCCAAACACCGCTCTCCCGGGCTGCCGAGAATGGGCATGAGGGAGTTGTGGGAATGCTCTTAGTCAATCCCAACACAGCTGATACCGAGCATGGCCAAACGCCGCTCTCACTAGCTGCTATGAATGGACATGAGGAGGTCGTGAAAGTCCTACTCTAGCGGACCGACATCAATCCCAACACAGCCGACACCGAATATGGCGGAACACCGCTCTTGTTAGCTGCCGAGAATGGCCATGAGGAAGTGGTGAGGATGCTGCTTGTGCGGAATGATGTTAATCTCAACATCGTTGACACCGAGTGTGCCCGTACACTTCTCTTTTGTGCTGCCGCGAATGGTCTTGAGGGACTCGCGGGGACGCTGCTCGAGCGGAACGACGTCAATCCCAACACAGCTGACACCGACTATAGCCAAACACTGCTCTCGCTGGCTACCGAGAATGGGTGTGAGGGGGTCGTGAGGATGCTACTAGCGCGGAGCGATGCCAATCCCGATAAATCGGATAACTGAAGCCATGCACTTTCGCTAGTTTCCTAGGATGAGAACCACGGGTCGCAAAGAGGCTACTACGATGTAACGACTTCAACCCAAGCAGACGACGCCGAATACGGCCAAACGCCGCAAGCCATGTGAAAACCCTCCCCCCCTACTTCTCTATTTGGACCAAGAATAATGTACTTTCAACACACGCTCGGCTAATGGGTATGCGGTGTGTTTACCGCGGACCTCCGTTCTATTAATATGTCGTATTATATTATGTCGTATTGTATTATGTCGTGTCGCAACGCAAACCTACCTACAGTAGGGTTGGAACTGTTTGGGGGGGGGGGGGGCCCGAGTGATTGGGTGTGACGGCTCTCGGCATCAAGTCATCTTGGGGGAGTGGGATATTTTTGTTATTTGTGTTTTCGAGGTGTATGAGAACAAGGTTGTGTTAGGGAGCCGAAGTTCCCGCGCATTTCTTCGACCGGTCATTCCCGGGGCATTAAGTCTCCCCGGAGAATGTGAATTTGTCAGACTCTAACAAACTCTAGATATATACCGTAGTAAAACAGCACTAGAGTATAGTTATATCCTAATCACTAGTTTTCTTCGCATAGGCGAAACCATGAGTCACTGGGACATGCCCCCCCAACTCGGGTAGATGCTGATTTGTTAATTTCTGATGAAGGATACACTTCCTGAAACGCCTTAGAGCATTTGTGCACAGATACCAAAGGTGATCTCCAATGCTGTTAGTTCTTTAATGGAGGCTGGAAATATAGACTTAAGTTATTGATATTGCGTTCTTTCGATGTTACAAGTCGATCCGGAGAGTGAATTGAACTGCGCACTTGGTCGGGTAGTATGCGAGGTAGGGGGGCTACTTGTCGTAACAATGGAAGCTGGCATAGTGTTCAATGAATGTGCTTGACGTTGATATGGCGGAGAGCGAAGAATCGTTCTGAAGATTTGCAGATGGTTCGGATACGGGAGATTGTTTAATATTAGGTTATACCGACATGTCTTTCCTTTGTTACCACGGGGGTGTAAGGTGGAATAAGGGCATGTGGGGAAATAGAGACAGGTGTGGTGATCTATGGAAGGATCAGAGGTGGTATTTATGTTTTACTTATACACCTGCCTTTACAGTTGGTTTAGTCCTAGAGAATGAGCAGGTAAATAAACGGAGCGCGAGTGGTAAAAGTTACATTTCATATCCTTCCTACAAAGCCTAAGCTCCATGTGAATCTACTTAAACTATCGTCTACCTCCGTGCAACCCTCATTTCCCATATTGACATGTGGGCGGTGAAGTATGTCCTTCTCTCAAGCATTGTGCTGTGCATCCCCTGGCGGTCTTTATCCAAGGGGTTAGAAGTAAAACTTCCCATCTGGGCAATCGGCCTACAACGGCAATGTTGTCCATCTGCTGAGTATATTTTTCTTCCAAGTTGTCATCAGAGGATGAATGCGCCAGATGCAAGTCTTTAACCCTATTGGTCCGAGGCTGAGCCCTGATGTGGGAACAAAATTAACTAATATATTTACCAAAGCCTTACTATTCTGTGCCCTTTTTAGCTCTTGGAATTGGCCTAGGATGTAATGTAGACTTTTGGTGTATGTTACTATCGTAGTAAATTATTCAGTACAATAGAAGATATCTTGTAATGTGGACCGCGGTGGTCTTTGTTATAATAATATATTGTGGAGATCCTGTGTATCAAGAATAAGGGGTAACATACGGATTTCCCCAACCTACCCCCCGCTCCAAGCGTTATACCCGCAGATCTTCAAGCACTTGGAATGAGAACATCTCTGGATTCTCGGCTCGGGTAATGACTAATTGCGACTGCGGGAATGGAGAGAGGGGTCTGATTTCGACTAGTATCGGTAGTTTACTGTCAGCTACACCGTGTAAGCATAAGCGACAGGCGGTGTAGAAGGGTGAAAGGAGTTAGGGTGGTAGTTGTACCTTTATTAAAGCACTTAGGTATTCATAACTATGTTCGAGGAATACGACGAGTAACTTATGTCGCTGTATGGTGTTTTCAGCGATAAGGGGGGTGTGAATAACTCTGCTGGCCACAGAGTAGATTGAGCGTAAACATCTACCGGCAGCCCACTTTTGACTGCCTTCTGTCGATTAAAAGATAGAAGCGAGGGATAGTTGTACTGTACCGTACACCCCTCCCCCCAACGGCTTCCAGCACCATAGGCGCATTGTAAACGGATGCCGCACTGTACATTAACGTCCTACTGGCGGCAGTGACCTCTTTTTGTTCTCACATCTGTTGGAGGTCGCAAGATGCTGCACGGCATGCTGTCGTCGCTTCGTTTTCGGATAGCTTCGGGGAACGCGCTTTGGCTTCGGGCATATTTTGGGCTTTCGGGAAAGCGTTTCGGCAGCTTGAATGCGCTAGAGTTTTGGAAGTGTGCATCCGCCAGAAGGAAAGCGGGAAGGCTATAAAGGAGGAGTGAAAGATTCGGAAGCACGAAGGCTGTATACCCGGAAGCTATGGATGTTTGTCTTTCCTTTGTTAGCACGAGAGTGAGCAAGTGAAAGAGGAGACACGCGGAAGCATGGACATGTGTGGTAGTCCATGGAAGAATAGGAGGACGCTGTGTTGTGGTTATATCCGGTCCTGTTTTTACCGTTGGTTGAGATAGAGAAGAAGTGAACTTCTCCGCTCCCGGATGCGATCGTGCTTTCGTCGTGTGAACTCAGGGCGTTTCTTTTGGTCGTTGTCGTCGCCGTCCATCCACGCCTTAAACATCCGAGGCTGAGATACCGTAGTGGAAGCAAAATCCATTAGTTTTGTGAGTCAGCGTCAGGCGGGAATTTCCGGAGAAGAAGCGATGGAGGCAACCTTTTCAAAGGATACCATGCACTTGGCCACAGACTGGGAGAGCCTGCCACAAACCGGTACCCTTGACAGGGAAATACACATACAGCACTGGAGTGTGCACAGGGTACAAGTACCAGCGCATGCGTGTGCAACGCCAGAGCCGCATACCGGTAAGCCACAACCCCTCTTCGCGTCTCCAGAGTCGAGACCCACTCTACCCGGTAGTTCTGAGAGAGGTTAGATTCTTGCTACAAACCATCCCTCTAACTCTCCCAAAAATCGGATTCAAATAATGGACTATCGCCCAGATGTCGTCCCAGCACCAGCAGATCACCGGTAATATCAATTCGTTCAACTTCAACAATATTGTCAATTTCATTACAGAAATAGACGCCGAGGGACATCAAATTCTTCAGTGGCTATCGCCACTTGAACCACAGCAGCGGCACCAAAGTGTGCGAACTGACCGACTCGATGGCGTAGGAAATTGGGTGCTAGAAACTACAGAGTTCACAAAGTGGCGTGATGCGAAAGATGGTTCCGTGGTGCCAGTGTTGTTCTGTTACGGGAATCCGGGGGTGGGAAAAACCTACGTCAGGTAGGGAGTGGTCTTGTCCAGAGAAAGATACCGTAATGCAGATGTCACTGACGGTTAGCAAATGAATAGCTCCTTGGTGGTTGATAACCTATGCGATCAGGCTGGGGGAAAAGAGGTTGCCATTGTGGGGCTTTACTGCGACTTCCTTGCCCAGGAGGAACAGTCCACCACAAATATGCTGGGCGCCATGCTCAAGCAACTTGTTAGCAGAGGAGGGGTTCCGGTGCATATACGAGAGGCTTTTCGAAAGGCCAAAAAGGAGTTTGGCGGTCGGGGCCTCCGACTCCCTGATATGGTAGAAATACTGAAGAAGACCGTTACGTTGGTCCCACGGGTATTTATATGCATCGACGCATTAGACGAACCCACTCCGAAGCACCGACGTGAGCTCCTTGAGTCGCTACGAGAAATTGTTCGGGTGTCACCCAACACGCGGGTATTCCTCACTGGAAGGCCCCATATCGACGGCGAAATCGGGAGATCTTTTACAGAGGTGGTTAAGATACCTGTCAGTCCAACCTATGCGGATATTAAGAGCTATTTGGAGATGAGGCTGGATGGTGACACTGACCCCAATGCAATGGATGACGAATTGCGGGCCGATATTATGAGAATTATTCCGGAGAAAATCTCGGAAATGTAAGCAAGAATGACAAATACGTTCCCAATACGGGTCCGAGGTATGATTCACTAATGGTTGTTTCTAGTTTCCTTCTCGTTTCTCTAATCATGGATGCAATCCTGGGCGAGATTACTCTCCATCAGAGACGAGAAAAGCTTGACGAGATGACCAAGGGGGGGGGCCTAGGAGATGCTTACGCGGCAACCTTATCACGAATGAAGGCCCAGCAAAGAAGTAGGTCGAAACTCGGCATGGAAGTTCTAATGTGGGTATCGCATGCGGAGCGGCCGCTGCATGTCGACGAATTATGCCACGCTCTTGGAGTAGGGGGGGGATCTGTCGACTTGAACACCCGAAATATTCCGGCAATAGAGACACTACTAGCATGCTCACTGGGGCTCGTCACGGTCGAGAAGTCCTCGTCTACGGTCCGGCTTGTCCACTACACTCTACAAGAGTATCTTTCCCATAACCCCAACCTATTCTTTAAGCCCGACTCGGTGATTGCGGAGGTCTGTTTGACCTACCTCAATTTTCGGTGTATCAGGGGCTTTTCGTCCGCCCTCCGCTCTGTCCCACCAGCTGCCCCTTTTGTCGGATATGCCTCTCGTTACTGGGGTTCACATGCTAGGCGGGGAAGCACCGAAAGTGTGAAAACTCTTGCATTGGAACTGCTCGATGAATACGATAGGCACATATCTTCGAAGATACTGTTATTCCATAGTGTGAGCTTATGGGATCAGCCTTTTGACTCAGAAGGCGTCCCTAAAGGATTTACAGGGCTTCATTGCGCCGCATACCACGGGTGCGTGGAGATAATAGTGGCTTTATTGGAGACAAATAAGTGGGACGTTGAGGCAACTGATTTTGATGGTAAGGCAGCAATCACCTGGGCTGCCCGGAACGGACACGAGGGGGTCGTGAGGGTCCTACTTGAACGGAGCGACGCCAATCCCGACAAAGCGGATAAGTGGAACCGGACGCCACTCTCACGGGCTGCTGGGAATGGGCATGAGGGGGTGGTGAAGATCCTGCTTCAGCGGAATGACGTCAATCTTGACACGGTTGACAGCTGGTATGGGGGAACACCGCTGTTATTTGCTGCCAAGAATGGGCATGAGGGGGTCATGAAGGTGCTACTCGAGCGGAAGGACGCCAATCCCAACAAAGCGGACAAGTGGAGCCAAACACCGTTATTGCGGGCTGCCAGGAATGGGCATGAGGGGGTCGTGAGCATGCTGTTGCAGGGGAGCGGCGTCAATCCCGACAAACCAGATAAGGGGGGCCGAACGCCGCTCTTGTGGGCCGCCAACTTTGGGCATGAGGGGGTGGTGAGGGTACTACTGAAGCGAGGCGACGTCAATCCCGACAAAGTGGATAAGTGGAGCCGAACCCCGCTCTCACGAGCTGCCGAGAATGGGCATGTGGAGATCGTGAGGATGCTACTTGAACGGAACGATGTCAATCCCGATATAGCAGACATCGAATACGGTCGAACACCACTCGCGTGGGCTGCCAAGGATGGACATGAGAGGGTCGTGACGATACTACTGGGACGGAGCGACACCGATCCTGACAAAGCGGATAAGTGGAGTCAAACACCCCTCTCGCGGGCCGCTGGGAATGGCCATGCGGGGGTCGTGAAGCTACTACTTGAACGGAACGACGTCAATCCCAATACCGCTGACGCCGAGTATGGCCGAACGCCGCTCTGGTTGGCTGCTGCGGGCCAGCATGAGCGGGTTGTGAGGATGCTGCTTGGAAGGAGTAACGTTAATCCCAACAAAGCGGATAAATGGAGTCGAACACCACTTTCGCGAGCTGCCGGGAATGGACATACGGGGGTCGTGGGGATACTACTTGAACAGAATGACGTCAACCCCAATACAGCCGACACCGAATATGGCCGAACACCGCTCGCATGGGCTGCCAGGGATGGATACGATGGGATCGTGAGGATGCTACTAAAGCGGAACGGCGTCGATCCCGACAAAACAGATAAGTGGAGCCAGACGCCGCTTTCGTGTGCTGCCGAGAATGGGCACGAGGGGGTCGTGAGACTCCTCCTCGAACAGAGCAACGCCAATCCCGGCAAAGCAGACACGTGGGGCCGAACACCGCTCTCGCGGGCTACCGATAATCGGCACACAGGGATCGCGAGGATGTTGCTAGAACGGAACGACGCCAATCCCGAAAAAGCCGATAAATAAAGCCGAACGCTGCTCTCGCGGGCTGCGGAGAATGGGCATGTGGGGACAGTGAGAATGCTACTGAAACGGAACGACGTATATCCCAACGTAGCCGACACGAATGTGGCCGAACGCCGCTCTGGTGGGCTACCAAGAATGGTCGTGAGGATGTTGCGAGGATGCTATTGAAGCGGAACGACGTCAATCCTCAGACGGCTGACGCTAAATACCACCGAACACCCCTCTCGTGGGCCCTCGAGAATGGACATGAGAGAATTGCAGAGCTGCTACGGGAATGGGCGGGTTTGATTCTCAAATCTACGGCAAACCTACAATCAACCGAGCCCCCCTCCCCCGAGCCATCTGAACCCCCTGGGCCCCCTTCCAAAATGTTCCGCAAGTTTTAACAACACTAACAAAATAAAATCTTTTGCCCGCCACTGGCAGTTCTTGGCACCTGGATTAGCAAGTTATCATATGGTTCCGGCCGCTTATACACAACACCTCGATTGAAGCAACGGGGGACGCCTTGGCATAAGGTTAGTTCAAAAACAAAAACAATTAAGCCTTTAGCCCTAATAAAATTAGAATAAGAAAATTAAAAAAGAACTCTTCCACTGTAGCGGTTTGAACATCTACAAGCTTTTTTCATAGTCGATTTTATGCCAAGGCGTCCCCCGTTGCTTCAAACGAGGGGTTGTGTATACGCGGCCAGAACCATACAAGCTTCTTCCATACTTTTGATTGCCTTAGCTAACCACTCAACACACTTTTCCATCTATTTCTCTTTCTCGACCCTCCTCTAGGCATGTACTATCACTCGTCTCATTAGTAATCAACGAGCTGGGGAGGGTCTGAAAACCAACAAGGGAAAATTGACATTTTCCGGTACAGCACACACAGAACGATGCAAGAATACTCCGACAATACAACTTGAAGCACTAGCTAGCAACTTGCCATAGTAATGCAATCACATTCAGTTGCAATTGTCATGGTGCAGTATTGAGTTGGGACAAACAAGAGCTTCCAATTTTTTGCCTTCAACAGGTCGTAGGGCCGGAATGGCGGTAAACTAGGAACAAGGACAGTGAGGGCCTCGTGCATCTCATTTCACTGTTTCCTTCAACATGTAAGCTACTAGTTCCTCTGTTTACAATCTTCCAACTTGATTGCTTGAACGGGATGCCATTCCCAAGGTGCACCCCTAACCTTACCAATATCTGGAGGCTATATACGAGCCAGACAGCACGGCAAAATAGCTGCTGGATACAGTAAACTACTAAGTCCACTTAAAAACGCCATCCCGCCTCGGAAAATTTAATGCCGGTTGGTGCTGTCCTATTCCGTAGGATTTTATATGATATCACCGAAAGTGGTAGCGGATCTCAGGTAGCAAACCTTCAGGGATGAGGGGAGCAAAGGTGGATCGGGGGTGGCCTTGCCCTCAATTTCGGAGGCTGGTCATGTACTAGGTATGGACTTGGGCGATCGGACAGACAGGTATTATAAATATATGAGGATACATAGATTTTTAATCCCCGTCCGTCCGATCACCAACGTCCATACCCGAGTATTTAAAGCGCTGGATTGGATTTCTCATCCCTTTTCCGTACGCCACGCGTAAACTCCCTACCCCCGTTACACATCCGTTGAGATCCAAAGTGTTTTTTCATACATGCCTAGACGATCGCGTCTGGTAGGTTTGCAGAGGGTTGTTGTATCATGCTGTGCTTGCACCTCCGCACCAAGAATCGGAACGCTTCTTGGAGCTATTATACTAAAAGCCCACATGGTGACAGGCAATCCAAAAAGTATCTTATTCGGATGAATTGGGGCCAAGATTTGAGAGCTCAGGTGTATGCTGGAACGTATCGGCCCCAATTCATCCGAATACTTTATGAACCGCTAAGTATAAGGATGCAACGGTGGCCAATCCTTGGCTCGGGGGCGCGAGAGTCGTATTGTATGATATTATATATAAACTTACTGTTCGAACCCCAAACTTGGATGAGTGGCCGTCTGCAACGGCGTTATGAAGCAAGCGAAGGGAAAATGATGCTAGTCGAATTACCCTCTTGGAAACAATAGTGCCCAAGTGCGGCAGTGGGTATGAACAGACCGGAGTTAAGCCTTTTGTTTTGTAGATATTATACTCCAATAGGGGTGGTTTTGTTTATGCTTCCGGGTTCCTTAAAATCTCGTGAAAGACACCTTTTCCCCTAGCCCGATTCAGAGACAATAGCTTGTAACAAGGGCTACAGTTTTCCCCAGGCAGGACAAAATCACTCTCCGGACGATCTAGATCTAACTAGTGGTATTCGCAATTCTATAATATTTAGTTTGGTGGTACTCGGGCGCAAATTAAATACTCGGATCATACACGGTATGATAAGTGACAACGGCCGTGCCTCAAAGACCTTGCCTCGACGACAGTGCCTCAACGGTGATACCTCAACAATAATTAACTATCAACCATAAGTAAATGGTACCGTAATCCCCTTATAGAAAAAATAATAGAAACACCATGTCAGGACAGCCCCGTTAAAGAAAGCATTTGGGAAATTATGCATGAAACAGATCGTGGTAGGAATTATGGCGGGGTAGGGAGTTGATAAGGCCTGTGGTTGATGGAGAATAACCGTTGTCACATACCGTGTACAATTGTACGAGTAATTAATTCGAGTAGATCTCGGGTCCTGGAAGATCCTAGGCCCTACCGGTAATACAGGATTATCCACCGGCATATTCAACGGCCCTTGGAACGACCATCCGGAGCAGCCGTCAAACGGTATTAATATTTAGTTTTGGTGAATTTACTCCTCGATCATTAGAAGGGGCAAATGATAGCAAATATAGCAACTTGCTGTGACACCGTACTGCGCCGTGCTGATAATACTGTTTCTGGGACCCGCTTAACGGGGTGTGTGGGCAAGTAGATCCCTTTGTCTGTCCCGAATTTCACTCACTTTTAGCGTTGCACTACTAGGAGGATTGGGGTTAGATATGATAGGAAAGGCAATGATAGACCACACACCAAGATAAATCAAAAGTACACGTACAAGTACCATTGTTGGGAGCAAATCTACGCAGATAATCTAGTTTCCATCATGACTGTGCTAAACAGTACTCATTTAGCACTATTCTAAGCACTACACTGCCTCTAATGTATGAAGTATTTCATATCATGATGACCTAAATAGGCTAATGTTTATGATTTTCAAATACAGGTATCATACAAGTGCCATGGGTGATGTTTTCGGACACACCAAAGTGGCTTACCAGCAAAAAAATAGTAAAAATTGGTGAGGTCACAAAGTGGTGTGTGTGAAACACTTTTTTTTTTTATAACTTTTTATTCTACTCAGGTTTTCTGTGGCCACAAACGGGCCCGTCTACACCTAACTATTCTGCGGTTTTCTAGCTATATAAATAACTTAAGGATCCCACACAAATCACTAGCCTACAGTCTCTAACTCAGACCTTGCTATAAAATCAACTATAAAACCACCACATCAACCAAACAATCCCGGTCCTGAATGCCTCCACTCCATCCCCAGCATAAACACTGACACTCCCACCCTCACCTTCTTCCTCTTCTTTTTCAAATTCTCCTCCCCTTCCTCAACCACCCTCTTCTTCACTTTCTTATCATCCTCCTTCGTCCATTGTCCCTTCTTCCTCGCCAACCCCCTACCCAAACTCAACACTAATTTCTCCAATCTCTCGATCTTCCCGCCCAGGCGTGCCAACTCCTCCATCTTCAAATCCCTCTCCTCAAAAGCAATACCCGTTCCCTTGTTCTTCCTCTCGTTCACCCTCTCCTTCTTCTCCAATCTCTCCGTCACAAACTCCACCTGAGACCTAATCCCATCCATTACCTTCATCCAACCCGCCTCCTTCCTCCTCAGCTGCACCGCCACAAATTTCTTAAATGAGCACCAATACCCCCCGACCCAAATGCCGGCCCTTCCTAACTGGCACACCACCTCCTCCCCCAAAACCCTAACCACCACTGTGGATGCCAAGCTTCCAAGCTTCCTCCTTTTTGCCAACTCATCCTCTCCTACCAACTATCTTGTTCCTTCACAAAATCCCACCCCCACCTCACGCAATGCAGCCTTCACCCCACCAATTCCCTCATCCCACCTCACACCCCCAACTTTCACCATTTTCCGTATGCCTTTCCCCACCTCTTTTTCAGGGTTATACGACCCTTCCACTTTTCTCTTCTTTCCCCCATCCACCACTTTGGCAACCAAATCGTCCAAACTCCTCTTAGTAGTTTCCCTTGGAAACCCCTCTTTCTCCGGTGAGGGCGTCCTCCAGGGATTCCTTCGGGCTTCCATCTCTCCCTCTTTACTTCTCCGCCACATATTTTCTCTCATCTATTACCCAAGCGGGAATAGCTTGCATAATTATGCGCGAGGTATATGCCACCATGGGGGAGAGCATATATCCGAACCCAAGCTGCCTGAGTAGGCACTTCCCAGAAGCATCTGGGAGACTACTCAGGAACCACAAAGAGTTCACGTTTCAAGATATGGCTAACTGATTGGAACAATAATTAGAGAACCAGTTCTCTACTCTTACTAATGCATACGCATTATGCATTGATAGATGAATATCGGACTTGATCACTCCATATTCATGATACTATTGGTATGTAGGCATTTAGACTGCATATTCCATTATAGTCTATCAGGACGAAGAGATCGAAGACTGACTACTGGTGGAGTGAGGACACCCTCAGAAGAAATAGCAGTCGGGAGATTCTCAGAGTCAAGCTGGGCAAGATTCAGGGTCAAACAGTGTTCGCACTTTGTTCTGACGAACTGAACTCTTACAAAGATACTTCTTTACTAGAGAAGTCAAAGTAGCATGAACATTAGTATAAATAGTAGGGCTCTCCCCGATGGTTGAGAACATCATCAAGCAATGGAGAAGAGACCTTAACAATATTATAAGTTATTACGATATTCTTTTATTTCCTTATCGAACAAATTCTTCTTGAGCCTTGACCTATAATCCGTTTTCTCGAATATCCTCGGCCTAGTTAGCCTGGAATCCTACCGTGTTAGCTATCCCGTAACACCATCCTTATCCTCATCCGTCTCAACTCTTCCTCAACTTCTCTCTTAAATACTTATTCTCTCTCACAAGAGCATCTTTCATACGCAAACATGATCGTAAACTGGAAGCTGTTGAACTTGAAGCTATCGTGATTGGCCCTGTATCGATCTTTATTGATAGAAAACCAAAACAGGGCTTTGTGAAACAAGTAGAAATTTCAATGACTGAGATTGTAATAGTGACAGAGCATGTGCGAAAACATCCCCCATGGCACTTGTACCACCTTCATGTTTATCATATGATACTTACATCATAGTTGTCACAATTATTCTTAACTTTGCTCTCTTTAGTTACTTCACCTCCAATCCTTTCCACTACCAGCTGGACCCGCACTTAGTGCCAGTCCGTGAATACAACTACAGTTAAAGCGATGGGGTTTACCTATTTCCTTGAACGGCGGTGCGACGGTGGAACATGTTGTGCCGACCCCCCGGTCATGTCTCAGACAAAGGTGGCTAAGTGGCCCTCAGTATTTTTGAGTGATAATGTGCGTAGGCTTGATCACATGGGAAACATTTGTTGGTTATCACAAATTCGTAGATGAGCGAACCTTAGATCATAGTGAATATTGAATGTGTGATCATGACTACGCATAGTATGACTGAAGATACTGAGGGCCGCCTAGCCACCTTTGTCTGAGACATGACAGGGGGGTCGGCACAACATGTTCCACCGTCGCACCAGTGAAGGAGATAGGAGGGTAATGCCAAGATTTTAGTGGGATTTGCGAACACACCTCGAGGGCAACACCACATCTTGACAGTCTGGCTATCATACAGAAATATAGGAAGGTAGGAAATTGGACAAACACTTTTGCAGAGTCTATCGGATAAGGGTACTGGTTGGAACGCCCACAATCTGGTTTCTCACCTAAATTTTAGAAGTAGAGGCTTAAATAGGCCGGCCCTTGGTTGTTATGAGGGGTGTGGAGAATATTGTCTACTATCTTACAGAGAACTCGAGATTCGTTGAAGGGATTCTTGGGACTTGTTGTCCTGTCACAAACCGTGACTAAGCAAGGCAGATTTCACATGACTAATACTTATTAGTCATAAGGTATGTTGAGGTTTTCACTATGACGTCATTTGACTCATGGATTTCACATGACTGCGCACTTGCGAGTCATTGGTTGATTATGATTGGTTAATGGTTTCATGACGTCACGATTGTGACATCATATGATGTAATGATTTCGCACATGATTCAGATTACGAGTCATGGGTTTCACGCATGCGACTCATTTGAGCGCATGATCGGGATTATTGGTTTGGATCGAGTAAAGAGGATGTACGCAGTTGATTCGTAAGAATCAGCTGATGGATTTCGCACCATGACTAATTATTAGTCATGGGGGCTATGTTACGCGATGGTGACGAGTCACCAGGATTAGGGTTGTGGGAAGACGCCTATAAAAGGGGCTTGGTTCCGACCAAGAGATAGGATCTTCACGCAACCATCTAAGTACTTTTCTATACTCAAGATATTGCAATACGATTATTCTCTTTACATACACTCCTCCTCTACGAGAGCCTACGCTCTAAGAACCCTGAGACTATTGTGATAGTCTCAACGGGTTGCTCGAACATAGGACTATTGTGATAGTTCTATCAAACGCGACAATCTACCCATCTTACTATCTGACGAGATAGTATCCTTCGACAGATCGCTCAAGACAAGCAAGACAGTTCCGTACTATCTGAAGAGATAGTATTTCCGTAAGCCCTATTGTAGAACTAAGACTACTTACTTAGTATATGACTATCGTTGCCTGTTGCACCACGACCTAACAATAGAATTGTTACATGTCCCCACATTACGAAGAATAATGCGATGCTCCTAGGTTGCGTGGTGCAAGTACTTGTACCAAAGATGCCGCTAGCGGCTGCAACCCCCACCTGTTTCTAAGCTTACAACCAGAGGCACGCTCTCGAGAGTGCCTGACATCACCAATGAAAAATTGTGGCTCAACATCACTTTGTGGCTCAATGGATCTTTGTAAGCTTAACATAAATGTTAACAAGAATTAACCATCTATCATTTCACGTTAATTGAAAATTGGTCAACGTTATTAACCCTGATTCAATTTGTCGTGGAGACCAGCCACAAAGTTGCAACGATAAGCCACAAAGTGACTTTGAGCCGCAATTCCTCATTAAGGTGTCAGGCACTCTTCAGAGTCCCCCTGGTTGTGATCCTGCGAACAGGCACGGGTTGCGGCCGCTCGCCGCAACCTTGGCACGAGTATGTGGACTATTGACACTATATTATAAGATTTAATGCACTTGGGGGTAGACAAAAGTCAGGCGCACCCCCAGAATAGGAAATAAACCCAGACATTTCGTGGCACTGCGCCCAACTTACCCTTGATACCAGCCTCGTTCGCAAAGTTCTCGCGCATCAAGAGATACCAGGGAAAAATATTGGCAGTAACAAACGTACTGGTACAAGGGTCAGGCATTTAGTCATGATACAGTGCATAAGTAATGTCTCAGTAGGTGTAGTACATGAGGAAGGAAACATCATAAGATTTATGGTCTCTCTTCATACCAGAAAAATCAATAAAAAAAACTATGATAAGGGAAATTAATAATTTCAAATTCTCATCAAATTGAACACTTCTAAATGTTTTTTATGTGTGGTAAGTTACTACTTAAAACCTGAGCATATTTTAAGCAGTCTGTTGTCACCAATCAACCTAAAATTTCACTCAAAGGCTTCATATGATTCAAGCCAACTTCATTATTCATGCATAGTGAATATATCAGTATATCATCTAATTTTGCATTCTCTTTCTATATGTTGTAGCCAGAAATATCTGTAGCTTAAGGTTTGTAGACCTCATGGTAAAAAAGTCCTGTTAAAGAGGTTCTGCACCACCTGAGCATACTTGTATTTTTCTTGTTGTCAGAGTGGTATTTTGGTTGCAGTGTTCCAGAGTTCCTTGTAAGAGCCAACTTGAACTACCCCGGCGCTGTACCATGACTAAATCCCTGACCCTTGTACAAGTATCTGCAGAAAACCTAAAGTGCAAATTCTTGTACCGGTGTCGGGCTCTCTCACTTCTGCCCTTCATTCGGATGGTGTGTCACGTAAGTTGTATTCCACTTCTGTCGCCCCCGGTGTGACCTTCTTCTAAATCGTAAGATAGTGAGGTAGGGGATTGACTCGATGTTGACCCGTTTAATTCACCGGATAAAGGATAGTAGGAGAGAAGTGCTTGACCCAATCAAAGTAGAGAAAGGAAACGTTGACAATGGTGTGGTTGACTTGTGTGTTGTGCCCACTTATCTAGTTACAGAAGGTGGAAGAGGCTATATACAGAAAACTCTGCACGTGAAGCTATCTACTAAGTGAGTGAGTCACAGAGGGGCACAACACCAAGTGTGACTGTCTAACTACCCCATGATATGACCCTACCCCACACGGTGTTGGGCTGATTTCGCAGAACCAGTTTAGTTTTTGGATGGTGTGTCGCACGTGCCGAAATCACCCTCCCCTGCGTATCTGTGACATTTTGATAAACCGAACAGTAGAGATAATTGAATTGACCCCGGAGAGGTGTGGTGTAACGTCGTCGATATGGAAAGAGTAAATCCCTGATGAAAGTAAGCACGAGAGAGATGAAGTGTTGAGCCTAAAAGTGTGATCCAATCAAAGGAGAAAAGCACAGGGAGGAGGAAAGAACCAAGTCGTCAAGCATTTAGACACACTGCACTCTCCTCACGCAAGATAATTATCTCTGGTCAACCACAGGGCATGAAGCTGTGAGAGGGATATGTGAGAAGAAATGAAATGCACCCGCCGACTTGGGTATAGTCAATCCCTCTGTGATCCACGATTTGCTGAGCAAATACAACTCGGCAGAAGAACCTACTAACCGGACTGATAGGCTAAAGACAAAAGAAGTAAAGTGTGAACCTGGAATGAAGGCAAGGAAAGGTTGTTGATTGGCTTGTTTTCCTTAGTGTGGTTGTTCGTTGTTAGACTAGTCTACATGAGAGGCGGCTTATGTGCTAAAGTGTGTGCGCCAAGCTAACTACTAAACAGAGGTTTTCGTGGCCCCGATCGAGCGACATGACTGCTCTCACTACCCTATCAAACACCTCCGGGCACACCGGTACATGGGTTGTCCCCAGACTTTTGCTAAGATACCTACCGATCAGCGAGAACTTTGCGAACGAGGCTGTACTATACAATGCTGGTATAGATATCAAGCTATGATAATTACACTGCAAGTTTCCCTGCAGTGTTTATCCACCACCGAAATTTGTTGTGTGCAGTACAGTACTTGGCAATCCATAAAGTATTCGGATGGCTTGGCGCCAAGAAGTACAGCCTGCACCTAAAAGTTCAAGCCTTGGCGCCAACCCACCCGAATACTTTATGAATCGCCAAGTACTGCAGCCTGCAGGAGAGCACCCAAAGGTGTGGAATTTGCTGCTACCGATGCGGGAAGCATAAGTAGGGCGTTGCCGGTGCGAAACGTATCATAGGAGAGATTCATTGGGTAGTCCTGCGGAGGGGGGTATCCTTGAGGTTACACGAAAGCCCCCCTCTTTTCTTGAACCCCCAGGAGTTTTTCGCTATCAACAAACTCCATTACCCATACACTAACCAGCAAAAACAGCCAATGTCACAATATTTCAGCAACAACACCAATTCCCTGAACACGATTAATGTGTCGAATAACTTTACCGTTGCTGATGACCGATCTGATATCCTAGCTTGGTTATCCCCACTAGATCCCACCTTACGGCATCACGACATTCGGGACCGCCGAGTCGAAAATATAGGGGAATGGCTCTTACGAACCCAGGAATTTAGAAGCTGGTACTCAGGTAGTGGGGGAAGTGAATCTCATAACCAAGTTTTGTTTTGCGACGGACATCCGGGGGTTGGAAAGACTTTTCTTAGGTAACAAATGCGAACACCAAGGAAGGGGAGAAAAGCGGCAAGCTGACAAGCCTGACTTTAGCTCATTAGTGATAGACAGCTTGTGCGATCGGGCAAGAGGACAAAATGTCGCCGTTGCGTGTTTTTACTTTGACTTCGCCTCCCAAAAAGAGCAGTCACCGGCAAGCGTACTAGGCGCACTACTCAAACAGGTTGTGAGGGGGATGGAAAAGGTACCGGAGGAAATAGCACAAGCATATGGGGACCAGAAAAAGGTGATTGGTGGAAGGAGGCTGGGGCTTGCCGATATTGTGAAAATGCTGCAGATCACCTCTTCCGAAAAGCGTACATTCATATGCATAGATGCTCTCGACGAATGCGTGCCAGGAAATCGAGTCAAACTTATCGATTCATTAAACCAAGTACTCCAGAAGTCTCCTGGAACTCGAGTATTCGTAACCGGAAGACCGCAGATTCGATCCGAGATTGAGAGGCGCCTCGCGGGAAAAGTGACGAGTCTATCCATAAGCCCCAGAAGAGATGATATTATTAGATATCTTCATATCAGGCTGGGTGAGGACCCGGACCCAGATGCGATGGACAGTAGTCTGGAGGCAGACATTCTTAAGAGAGTTCCTGAAGATATTTCTGCGATGTAGGTAGAAGTAGCGACACCAGGGAAGCTGCCCCAAGTTATCTGCTGACAGGCATATTTAGATTCCTGCTCGTTTCACTGAATATCGATGCTATCCTACAAGAACCCACTATCGGCCGCAGGCGACAAAAGCTCGAATCAATGACGGATGGTGTGGGTCTGGGAGATGCTTACGGCGCGACGATTGATCGGATAATGGCACAGGGTGGGGAGAAAGCGAAGCTTGGTATGGCCGCTTTGATGTGGACCTCCCACTCGGAGCGCCCCTTGAAGGCCAATGAATTGTGCCATGCTCTAGCAGTCAACATAGGATCACCCAACCTCGATACCAACAATGTTCCCTCAGCAAGGATATTGCTAGCTTGTTGCCAAGGACTTCTTGCGGTAGAGAAGGAGACCTCCACAGTTAGGTTGATCCACTTTACCGCTCAGGAGTACCTCCGATCTTATCCCAAGCTTTTCGGTTCCGCCCACTCGGCACTTGCGGAAACCTGCTTAAGCTACCTAGGTTCTCACCACGTCAAGACTCTTCCGGCCAACCCCCTTTCTGATCTCGAAGACTCCGATTTCCAAACCACACCCTTCCTCGAATATTCTTCTCTATACTGGGGAATACACGCAAAACGGGAGCTTTCGGATCGTGTGGAATTGCTTGCGTTGGGGTTGTTTGATGACTACAACAACCACATATCTACGAAAATCCTCTTAGAAGCACAGGAACTGTACGGTTACAGTATTGATTTCAATAATCTTTCCCTATTTAGTGGACTGCACTGTGCATCTTTCTTCGGGATTGTTGAGATTGTAACTAGTTTGCTAGGGGAGGAAGGTTGTGATATCAACCAGGAAGACTGCGTTGGTAATACACCTCTCGTATGGGCTGCTCAGAATGGACACGAAAGAGTGGTAGAAATACTGCTCGGGCGGGGTAACATCAATCCCGACAAACCAGATAAGTTCGGCCGAACACCACTTTGGCGTGCCGCTATGAGTGGGCACGAGGGAGTAGTGAAAACACTACTTCAACGGGGAGAGGTCAACCCCGACAAGCCGGACAAATTTGGCGGAACACCACTCAGCTGTGCTGCTTTGAATGGGCATAACGGTGTAGCCATAATCCTACTCCAACGGGGTGAGGTCAACCCCGACAAACCGAATGGCGATGGCGAAACACCACTCTGGGGTGCTGCTCTGAATGGGCATGAGGGAATGGTGAAAATTCTACTCCAACGGGAGGTGGTCAACCCCGACAAACCGGACAAATTTGGCGAAACACCACTCTCTTGTGCTGCTTCAAAAGGACATGAGGGAGTGGTGAAAATACTACTCCAACGGGATGAGGTCAACCCTGACAAACCAGACCAATTTGGTGAAAGACCGCTCTCTTGCGCTGCTTCGAATGGGCATGAGGGAGTTGTGAAAATACTACTCCAGCAGCACCAGGTCAGCCCCGACAAGCCGAACAAATTTGGCGTAACACCACTCTCTCGTGCTGCTTTGAATGGGCATGAGAGAGTAGTGAAAATACTACTCCAACGGGGCGAGGTCAGCCCAAACAAACCAGATAATAGTGGCCTAACACCCCTCTCTTGCGCTGCTTGGAATGGGCACGAGGGAGTTGTGAAAATGCTGTTGCAACGAGACGAGGTCGACCCCAACGGGCCGGACGGACTTGGCAGAACACCGCTCTGTTGCGCTGCTTGGAATGGGCACGAGGCAGTGGTGAAAATACTACTCCAAGAGGACGGGATCAACCCCAACGAGCCGGACATACTAGGCCGGACACCACTATGGCACGCCTCTGAGCGCGGCCATGTGGGAGCAATATCGCTACTACAGCCCCTAGCACCCGTTACCCCCAGCGCGGCGTAAGGCCGAGGAGGCATCTGCCTCCTTACCGCCTTCAAATACCGTACCGATAGCCTATGCGCTATTTCTGCAAAGGCCATAATAACTCCCTAAACGTGGCTATCACCGCCACTGCCCCCCCCCCTTTCGTCCCTGCCCAACCTCCCCCTTGAGTTCCAAATATCGTCTCGCGGCAACCGCTATCTTCCCTTTCCTTCCTACGTAAGCCCACCACAGACTCGGCTTAAATATTTCTTTTAGTAGAAGGAAATCACATCCGATTGGAATGCCCATAAGTATGATGCATCCGCCTAAAATTCTATGAAGATTTTTTGTCTTGTCGAGTGAGGACCCGCTAGTTTCTATTTATAATCTAGATTTTGGCGTTCGTCAGGGGTATATCTATTGCGTATTGAATTGGAAATAAGCTCTTGGCTTAAACTTTTCATGTTTTACTTTTACTGTTCCCGCATGGTTGCAAATCCCTTTGGCATATTTTTTTGTTGTTTATTCATTGATTCCATTTTCCTTCCTTTTAAAGTATAGGTGTGAGGCTCGTTTTGATGTGGGGATATAATGTAGGTGTCATTACTAAACATATTTTGGAAGTAGGGTCGTGGTTTCTTGTATCGAGCCTCTTTTTTTCTATCGAGAGTCGAGTATATGAGCAGATCGTATCCCTAGCAGGGGGCTTGGTCCTGGTTCCGCGATAGTTCCGTGCTTAGTCACCTCATCTCTTATGTCGGACACCACTCTGTTACGCTTCGAGCGTAGCCATGTGGGCGTGTTAGCCCTACTCCGGCTCCTAGCATCTGCTACCCCCAACACGGCCTAAAACCGAGGCGACATCTCTCTTTACCGCCTTCAAATACCAACCGCCTTCAAATACCAATAACCTACAGTATGTACATTTCTGCGGCGACGGTAGCAGCTCCATAGCCAGGTCTATCGACGCCATTCCCTCCCTCCTCCTGCCACCGCCCCAACTTCACCTCGATTTTCCTCTATTGCCGAGTTAGGATTTAATGGTTTCTGTTCAATCTGGAGTTCGGCGGCGGTGCGGGGTATTTCCATCGGATTTGATATAAGCTTTTGTCACCCGAAATTTCCATTATGTTCACTTTTTTTATTCTTTTACGGCTGTAAATTCTCGTCCCATACTCGCTGTTGATTTTTTTACTTTTCCCTTTCCCTACCTTCTAAAGTGTAAACGTGAGGGGTTCTCTTCTTCTTCTAGGTATAGAGTAACGACACCAAGTGCAAGTATTTTTGGTACGTGAAACCGAGCTACGTAAAGCTATTTTTTGACCAAGAAATGATGGTGATTGACCTCCACTACGGACACTGTTTAATAATCATGCTTATATGCCATTGCCCTCCAGGTGTGATCATGAGGGTCAAGTTGGAAGGCTATCACACTTTTTAGTCTTGCTCACCGAGGGAATCAATATCGCAAAAGGTCGATTAACAGTGAAATTAACTCCGATCCTATGAGTACCACACTACACAAACTCGAATAATCCGCTAGGCAGCCACACCCTTCATATGCTGTCCTAGGTATAAGTTAGGTCGCCTCTACGGTTCATGATTTTTGGAGAGCATTACTCAACGCATGTTAGTATACTTTCTCCAGTCCACCCATGCTCGGTTTGGTCTCCGTGATAGGCTAGTAGGTTGTTTCTTTAAAATGGCTTAACCTTTGTGGCACTCTCCCCTCTCCTGTTAGCTTCTTGTGGGTGGCTCAAATTCTTAGCGCTCTCAAGTGGCTAACCCGTCCAGGGCACTTCCAGAAAATGGCCTCAACAGTCCGGCGTTTGGTGGCCTTCTAACCCAGCCCGGCCGATCTTTGAGATCTGCTTATATCCGAGTGATCGAATATGATGGGCATGCTTGTACGGAGTTTTCAGAATATACATATCCATTGATATGGATTGGGTTGATATGCACCGGCGGACTTAAACAAGTACTAGTATACGGGCATGGTATGTCACATCTACTATTATGTGCTGTTGTGTGTTGAAAGACCCCTGGGCATAGACCCTATCGAATTCGAGTACAAACCTAGATTCTCCCAGAGCATATTATATCCAACCCGATAATCGGGCTCAAAGAAACAAGAAACCCCCGGTGACACAAACTCGTTGGGGCGAAGAGTGTCTGGAGAGCCACACTGCGAGGGTGGGGCCAGAATAAAAAATATTAGGGCTTTAACGCGGGTAGTGATACTGGATGGGAGAAATCTCCAGATAATCAAATAGTAATTGTGGATGTAGGAGCGATATACCCACATTTTAGGTATATCAAACAATGGGAAATTACCTAGCATCTACACCCCCCCCCCCAGCTCCAAACTTACCGGGATGCCTTCAACTTTTTTCCCAAAGTGTTATGCATAAACCTTAGCCTAAACTATAAATTACCTACTTTAGAAAAGGGGCTAAAGCTACAGCAAAATAGAGCTAATCAGGCCCCCAAGAGATATAAAAAGACAAAAAAACACCAGACGTTGGTAGAGGAGGCAACCTTAACCACATAGCATAACACAATTCAATTATTTGAGATGATACGGTAGGTTTGCTATAGGTTTCCGGGCCATACTAGTGCATCCTCCCACCAAGAATGGCCGCTAAATACCCAGGATAATAGCGAGGGGTGCTGGCTCCTGGCTTTGGGGCACTAGTATAGTGTTGGATCATACAATATGCAGACTTACAATCAACTCAGACGAGTGACAGCCTGTGACGACATGATACCACGGAAGAGAGAGTGGTAATAACAAAGCCACTCGCCGGGAGGTAATAACGCTCAGGCGCGGTGGTGTGTATGAACAGGCCAAAGCAGAGTTAAGTTCTTTTTCTTCTGCACACACTGCGCTAATCAGGGTATGATAGTTCTCTGTTTTGAGGTATCATACCCTAAAATCACGCGAAATCTGTGATCTCGGTCAGGCCACCTGGGGGTAAAGGGTCGAGAGGGTAGTTAGCGTTTTTCCGATACAGTAGAAGCTCGACCCTCAAGATATATTGGATCTCATTAAATTATGTTCCCAAGTGTGCTAACTCGTCAAACCAAACCTGCCCCGGGCTTGTGGTCGGATTCCCGCTGCCAATCTGTCAGTAGAGTTCAGGAGATTTTAGTGTATAGTATATAACAACGTCGTCAGTATTGGAATTTGTTTGAGAGATTTTTATTAGGAATGTGCTCTGCTGTCTCTTTCATTTAGCTTATTGCTCAATCCCAGACCCCGAATAATCATAGTCTCTGGTGGGGGGCTATCCACCATCATATTCAATGGCTGTTTGAAATACTCCTTTTGCCAGCCGTCAAACAGTATTTGGTTTCGACGAATCTATTGCGCGATCACAAGAGATATATCGTGGTAAATGGAGTCCACCTAGCGCCAAACAACACTGCGTCGTGCGAATATGATGCTGTGTTTGTCTGTGATATTAGAAATTATGTCTAGTACAGAACCTTATACGAGGCTGCAGGAAGAGATTTCCGGCGTGCATCGACATGGAGAAGAGATATGTCACTCTTTAAACTACGGAGTGGAAATTTTCGACTAATTCATCCATAAGGCTTGACCAATACTAGGACAGGTACATACAGGGCAAGCCGATTCCACTACAAGCTCTCTACAGAGTCTGCCCATCGCGGCGCAAAATTTATGTTGTGCTGCGGGATGGTACTCGTACTGTACGGTACCGTAGTGTACTCGTACTGAACTTAAGGAGGTGCGACATGTCCCGCCGAGTTACGAACGCGGTAAGCATAAGCAGGGCCCTGTCGGCGCAAATTTGGGGGAATTTCATTGGCCAGTCCTGAGATACCCACCAGGTCTGAGGTTCCACAAAATGCCCCCACTTTTCTTTGACTCCCAGGATTTCTCCTACCGGCAATCGACCCTCATCAACAATCTCCTAACCACCGAAAACAGAAAATGACACAGTATTTCAGCAACAACACCAACACTTCAAACACGGTAAACGTATCGAATAATTTTACCACCGCGGATGACCGACCTAATATCCTGGCCTGGCTATCCCCACTGGATCCCACCTTACGGCATCACGATGTCCGAGACCGCAGAGTCGAAAATGTGGGGGAATGGCTCTTAAAAACCGAGGAATTCAGAAGCTGGTACGAGGGCAACGGGGGATGTGAATCTGATAATGCGGTTTTGTTTTGCTATGGAGATCCGGGGGTTGGAAAGACTTTTATTAGGTAAAAAGGCGAACCTCGAGGAAGGGGGGAGAGAGTAAGCACTGACAAGTTGCGATGTTAGCTCATTAGTGATAGACAGCTTGTGCGACCGGGCTAGAGAACAAAATGTCGCCGTTACGTGCTTTTACTTTGACTTCGCAGTCCAAAAGGAGCAGTCGCCGACAAGCGTGTTGGGCGCTCTCCTCAAACAGGTTGTATACGGGATGGAAAAGGTACCGGAGGAGATAGCGCAAGCGTACGAGGACCAGAAAAGGGTAATTGGTGGAAGGAGGCTAGGGCTTGCCGATATTGCCAAAATGCTGCAGATTGCCTCCTCTAAAAAGCCTACGTTCATATGCATAGACGCCCTAGACGAATGCGTGCTAGGGAACCGAGTAAAGCTCCTTGATTCGCTAAATCAAATCCTCCGAGATTCCCCCAGTACTCGAATATTCATCACTGGAAGACCGCAAATTGGACCCGAGATCACCAGGCGTCTTGCAGGAAAGGTAACGACTTTGTCAATAAGCCCTAAGAGGAATGATATTATTAGATATCTTCACACCAAGCTGGACGAGGACACAAACCCGGAAGCCATGGACAGTGGTCTGGAAGCGGATATCCTTGAGAGAATTCCTGAAGATATTTCCGCGATGTAGGTAGAAGCAACGACACTAGGGAAGCTACCCCGAGTTATCCACTGACAGATGCTTATCTAGATTCCTACTCGTCTCACTGAATATCGATGCGATCCTGCAAGAAACCACCATCCGTCGCAGGCGGCAAAAACTCACTGCAATGACCGATGGCTTGGGGCTCGGAGATGCTTATGGCGCGACGATTGATCGGATAATGGCACAGGGTGGGGAAAAAGCGAGGCTCGGCATGGCCGCTTTAATGTGGATCTCTCGTTCGGAGCGTCCCTTGAAGGTCAATGAACTTTGCCACGCTCTATCAGTCGAAATTGGGTCACCAAATCTCGATGCCGACAATGTCCCTTCAATAGGGCTGCTACTAGCCTGTTGCCAAGGCCTTGTTGCCGTAGAGAAGGAGGCTTCCACGGTCCGGTTAATCCACTTTACGGTTCAGGAGTACCTCCGGGCTCATCCCGGACTTTTTGGTTCAGCTCACTCGACAATGGCAGAAACATGCTTAAGTTATCTGAATTCTCATCAGGTCAAGGCTCTTTCAGTCAATCCCGTTTCCGATCTCAAGGACTCCGATTTCCAAGCCACACCCTTCCTCGAATATTCTTCTCTATATTGGGGAATACATGCAAAAAGGGAGCTTTCCAACCGTGCAAAAATGCTTGCGCTTAAATTATTTGACGACTGCAATAGCCACATATCCACCAAAATCCTCTTGGAAGCTGATGAGATGTATCGTTTCGCTGTCGATTTCGGTAACCCTTCCCTATTCAGTGGATTGCACTGCGCATCCTTCTTCGGAATTGTTGAGATTGTCGCTTGTTTGCTAGCTGTGGAAGGTTGTGACATCAACCAGGAAGGCCACATTGGCAATACACCTCTTGCGTGGGCTGCTTTCAATGGGCATGAGGGAGTGGTGGAAATACTGCTCGGGCGAGACGACGTTAACCCCGATCAACCAAATAATTTAGGCCATACACCACTCCTTTGTGCTAGTTGGAATGGGCATGAGGGAGTGGTGGAAATACTGCTCCGGCGGGCCGACGTCAAGTCCGACAAATCAGATTGCCTCGGCCGGACGCCACTCAGTTGGGCTACTATTCATGGGCACGAGAGAGTAGTGAAGGCACTACTCAGACGGGGCGGGGTCAACCCCGACAAGCAGGACCGAGGTGGCTGGACACCACTCCAGTACGCCTCTGAGCTCGGCCGTGCGGGAGTGGTAGCCCTACTGCAGCCCCTAGCATCTCCTCCCTAACAGTCTAGACCCAAGGAAACATCTCCCCCTTATCTCATTCTGGTACCAATAACCCATACACCGTTTCCGCAAGGCCCGTAGCAGCCCCATAGACACCTCTACCACCCCCATTGCCTCCCCCTTCTTACTCCCGTCCAACCTCACCCCGCATTTTAAAATCCCGCCTCCTGGTAATTGCCGTCTTTCCTTTCCTTCCCCGGTGGGCCTACCACGCGGATCTAGTTTAAATATTTTCTCCGGCCCAAGGAAATCACACGCGATTGGAATGCCTATATATATTACACACCCACCTAAAACTCTTTGTCGACCCTCTTATATCGTCGAACCAGGACCCATTAGTTTCCTGTTCATAGCCTTGAGTATGGTGTTGGTGAGAGGTGCCCCCGCTGCTTTTTTAGATAAGCTCTCGTGGCCTGGAATTTCCATCATAACTACTTGTATCGTTCTTTTATAGCTGTAAATCCTCTTCGCATATTTGTTATTCCTCCCCATTTTCCTCTATTCATATCCTCCGAGATGTAGGCATGAGGGGTTTTTTAAACATAGAGAGACAATATGAAGTGCAGATATTTTTGATACTCGAAGAAGGGCTGGCTGTTGACGGGCACGATAGGGGTTAGCTTCCACTGTGGGCCCTATTTAGTAAGGGCCATGCTTAGATCCCATTGCTCTCCAGGTGTGAGCTTGAGGGTTAGGGTGAGAGGCTACCGACACCTTTTCGTCCCTTGCACCAATGGAATTAATTCTCCATAAGAAGGGTCTTTTGGCCGTGAAAGTAACTCCCATTCTACCGGCACAGCACCATATAAAATTGAAGGGCTCGCTATGCACCCAACATTTCACGCATGGTCGTAGATACTCCGACTGTGGAGACTTCTCACGGCCTGCGTATAAATCGACATGGTTCGAACGAGAACCCGGCCCATGTATCGGCGGTCCCCACACCTGCATACCATAACAGCGTGACATTATCACCAGCATTGCTTACGTTAGTCAAAGGACCCTTGGCCGCAGACCTCAATGTAGATTAGGAGCGTACGCCAAGATGCTCCCCGAACGGTCGTGTCTGACCTAATAACCGGGCTCAGAAAAAGTGAGAAATGACTTGCGATGCGGGTTTATCAGAGCGAAGAGCGCCCGCAGAACCACACGCTAGGAATCGGGCCAGCAGGAAAAATGTTAGAGATTTGGGGTGAGTAAAGGCACTGAAGTAGTGGGGGAAATCGCTTGGTAATCAAATAGTACTTATTGGCGTGGGGGAAATCTACCTAGACTTTAGGAATATATCGAACAATCGAGTATTGCACAGCATTCACTCCCTTCTCAATGCATTAGCCTATCCGAATGTCTTTAACCTCTCTTCCTACGTCTCAGGCCTAAACTAGTGGAAGATATCTTCAGACATTGCATGTTGTAAGCAAATATTTGTAAATATCTACCAGTATTTAAAAGTATCCTTGAGGATCTGAAGCACTGCTGCCTGTTGAAAAAAGATATTCCAACCACATGGAGTGTCCCGAAGCACCGGAGGCGCCTCCAGGAATCCAAGAAGTCTACGGGCTTTGGAGATGCCTGACTCACAAGGTCGAGGTCAGTTTCGATTCGACCGGCGTGGCCGCTCGCGAGCACTGTGGATATTTGGCACCCCCGCTCGTATCCCTAGGTGCCAGGAGGGGTTCTTCGGGTTCATGCGATATCAAATCCTAACTCGTCAAGACTGGCTGAACCGCCCACACCGTTGTGAAATATCGACTTACGAGCGGGTTGGTAGGGAAATTACATTTTCCCTCCTGTCCACTTTTGCCCGACAGCCTTTTTTATTTTATCTTTAGAGCATCCTATATAATACCCGGATCGGGTGCCAAAGGCACTACAATCCCCCCAGCTAGGTGGGGAAGAGGCCATCGCGCCCTGTGATAGTGGTGCTGGAAAAAAATACAATACTTTACTTTATTGTAACTAATATCCTAATGCAGATTGCAGCAATAAAGTCCAATATTAGAAGAGGGTATCTCGCACTATAAAGTCTGGAGCGAGGCAATGGCGGCTTCCGCCATTGGAGTTCATATTGTAGAAAATGCGGACAATTTAGGTTTCCCCGGGGCAAACGGATTTTAGACCGGCTGCCTGCCCAGATCGGAAGATAGTTGGATAAAAGACCTAAAGATGAGGCTTCGGTAGCGTGGGGGGGCACGTGCAGGTGGACGGCATAGGAGGAGCTAAGCTAAATCCACGATATTCTTGTCGCCAATGCCGGGGGTTAGTGGTGTATTTGAGGACGCGCATTGGATTCCATCTCCCTCCTAGGTGCGCCACGTACAAAACCCCCTCGCTCCCCGCAACTTCATTGGGGTCTAAAATGTTTTTATACAGGCCTGGCTGGTAGCATCTGCTAGGTGTGGTAGGCTCCCGTGCTGTACTGCTACCGTACATGACAGGTTCGACTAAGTTCTGTGTTCCACTGTGGTCAGCTCATTAGCGATTTGCACCTGCTCTACAGGCCATCATGAATTGCCACCCTCCCTACAAGCAAGGGATACTTTCTTTCGCACGGTGAGCGGAGTTACTGCCTTCGGAGCTGAAAACCAGGATTCTATCCGTACCGTCGAACACTATTTTTGCTTCCTTTGCCAGCCTCAACTCTTGCCAGATCTCTCCTAGTCTTTGGACTTTTCTTCGTAAATACCGGCGACATGTGGGTGGGAACTTCTGGCTCAGTTCATAAATTCATGTGGCAAAAGCTTTGGTGAGATGGAGATTCTCCACGGCGGAGGTTACGGTAACCTGGGGGGGGGGGGGGTATCGCGGGATATCGGCCTTTCCGAGGGGTTACCGGGTAAAGGGAAGCCCAGTTTCACCAAGACTTTTGCTGAGTGGCTGTAACACTTTGCGCATGGTTTAGCGTGCCATCAATGAGTCCACCAGAGTGGTTTGGCCAGCCCAAGATGAGATGGGGTACAGACTCGAATGATGCGGAATGGTGATTTATCATGGTGCTGCGCTCGTGCATTTTGTCGGGCAGATCGTCTGGTACGGCCAAGCCGGGTAAGTCTATTTGTGAGCCGAACACCTTGCAGAAGCGGCTCCGCTGATCGCCAAGCTACACGAGAGCCTCAACGATCCGTGCAAGGGTTCCACAAGCCAAACTTGGTTGCTTCCATCTGATGATCCGCTGGTAACTTATCCGTCTCAGGGGGGTGGCAGAGAGTCCTACTAACAACAAGGTTGTCCTACCCAAGTATCGGTATAAATTAACCTGTCAGACAGAGAGCATATCTTGAAAGTCAAACGTTTAAAGTTGTTGGCCGATAACTTCAAGATCTAGGTTTCTTAAGCGCGGGAGTGCCTCCGACAGGGGAGTTATCACCAGAGAATCCGGGGGGAAGGCCATGAGGCAGTGACAATCGCCCGTTATCCATGAGAGAAACAGGTATTGAGTTTCGATCATCACAACATCGCCCAATAGCCAAATGGGGCATCGGGCGCTCGTAGACTAACTTGAGGACGAAGTGCCTCAATCGCGGGCTCTGCCACGTTAGAATCGTTTCTTGCTAAACAAACCCTAACCCGGGTGCCAAGTACCGTAGCGGCTTGTTTCCTGCCAAGCATTTGGTCGAACTCTGAGAACCCGAATCGGTTAAGTTAGAGGGAGCATGTTTCAAATCACACTGAACATCGACCCCAAAATGGCCGTCAACCGCGCCTACCAGCTCTGATCGCTAATTACGTGTTCTCCGCCCAGCCTGCCCTCTGATAATCCGATTGGCATGCGACTACGATATAATTTCCATGCTCCTATGTTTCTTGCTCTATTTTCTCTCACTCAAGTACGGCAACTTCGCCAGACATTCGCGTGAGCGTGTTTTGTTCTGTTGTTATCCCTTTTTTCTCGCACGACCAACCATTCTTCGACTTCTCTCCGAGTCAATCGCTCTACCGGGTATCACCAGGAACGATGCTACGTTGACTACTTAAATCGGGACCTTGCATGCTCAAATATTATATTGACTCTGCTTCAGGGGGGATGAGAAGGGCCGACGGATCACACTCTGAGAACGGCCAGCAGCAGGATCTTAGCACCCATCGTTTATCACGTTTTTAGCCAGATATGCCAGTTACCGTATTAGCGTCAACAGTCTCACAGGCCCGCGCAATTGTCATCACCTGTGTCGCTACCCTTCTCGTGCTGTACACATTTTCCGGCATTTCACATTTAACTCCAACACCCGGCTCGTCGAATGTAGAACACCGTCCCCCCACCGATACACTCGCCCCCTCCCGACCGGTGGAACAAGCTGGATCGAAGCCGGGAGATGAGGTAGGACACAGGAGTGAAGAGGTTCCGATCTCGGAAGACCTTATACCTCACGGAGTTTCGGTCTTCATGCCCGACAATTTCGTGAAGCATCTTGTTGTCCCGCGCATGAGCAGCGAAGACGTCACATGGCTCACCTACCTCTCAGAGGATCTCAACATAATAACTAAAACCTATTTAATTGATTCCGATAAAAGCAATACACCACCGGGCACACTGACGGTCCCGATTAATAAAGTAAACCCCGCACTCCCCCACGCTCCCATCCCCTGGAGGCTAACAAAACTACAAGGGCCGCGAGGCGCAGGCATATCTAACCTACATAATAGACTACTACGATGGCCTCCCAGATATCGCAATCTTCACACACGCGCACTCGACAGCTTGGCACAACAACGACCTGCAGCTATCCTCAACCCCCGTGATGCTTCTGGAGCTAAACTACCGGCGTGTCATGGAGCACGGATACATGAACCTCCGCTGCCACTGGAACCCCGGCTGTCCGGGCTGGATAAAACCCAACACGACAGAATACGACGACTTTAAGAAGGAAGAATTCGTCATGCACGAGTCCTTCATGGAACTCTTCCCGCAAGAAGTGATGCGCGACGGCATCCCAGACCCAATCGGTACCCCCTGCTGCGCACAATTCGCCGTGACCCGCTCGCGAATAACCCAGCATGCCAAAGAGCGATACATATCATGGAGGAAATGGGTCACGGATACCCCGCTCAGCGACGAGATCTCGGGGAGAGTGATGGAGTATGTCTGGCACTTCATTTTCGCTTCCCCGTCGCTGGTCGGGAACGCAGATAAAGCGGTGTATTGTCCGGCGGAGCATGTGTGCTACTGCGACGGGTACGGGTACTGCTTCGGCGACGACACCAAGTTCAAGCGCTGGGCTGAGAAGCGGGATAGAGCGCGGGAACTTGCCGAGCAGTTGAAAGCGGCGGAGGAGGGGGTCGGTAGGGAGGAGGGTGAGGATGAAGCCTGGCGGCAGGAGGGAATAAAGCGGTGGAAGCGAGAGCTCAAGAATATGGAAAGGGAGTACGAGACGGAGGCTCAACACGCCCGCCAACGTGGGAGCGATGCGAAGATGAGAAGGGGGGAGGTCGGTGAGTTGGAGTTTTCCGGGTGAAGACGATGAGAGTGCCGAGTATATAGTACATGGTTTTACTTGTTTGTAAGGGGTTAGAGGCGTTTCGTTACTTTTCCAATATTGTTTTGGCGGAGTTTGGGGGGGGGGGGGTATAGCTTCAATGAAATGTGTAATATCATGGTTATATCACGGATCATCATATCTCGCAACTCCCGAAAAAGCGGATCCCGATGGATCAAGGATGAGGCAAATCCCTAACCCCAAGCGATCTCCCGCGGTATGGTAGTGGCGACGATAGTAACTTCGAATCCCCTACGGCACCTAGCACTTAGGTAAATACCAGTTTGTGTTAGAATACCAGTACCATTGGCTATCGGTACTCTTGATCTCCCGGTTATCTGTGAAACTGCCTACCGGTAACTTATCTGGGAACTCACCCTGGACCACCTACCACGCTACCGCTACGAGTACACCACGGCACTAGAACCGGATTAGGCCACGAAATACCGGAGTTCATCGGCACAGAAGATGTAGAAGCGGGGGATACAATTTCACAGTCAAGAGAGCAGAAGCAGACAGCACCATACAGTAATCCAATGATACTGGGGTATGCGAAAAAAGGCCAGCACGGGGGTGAAAAGAAAGGTAGAAACCTTCTTCCTGGAAAGGGGGGGTGGGGTTGTGTCGTGTGGTAGCATGTACGGTAGTGGGGTACGTACCGATACGCTGCAAGTTTTCATTCACGATGCGAGGTAAGCATGCTTTGCCATCTCATTAACCGTGGACCAAGAGGCATACGAGCACTTGGTGTAGCGTTGCGCGATTCGTAAAGGTGCCATGCTTGCCTCCCCTGAGAAAACAGAAATTTGACAATGTCCGTGAAGGAGACTGGCCCGTACGATTCGATCTGAGGAGAGGTTTTCAGCTTGGGCTCCTTCCCCAAATGAAGGTGGTTGGGTGGGTCATGAAGAGCGTGACAGGATAATGCGGCTGACAGGATAGAAAAGCTCGGCGCAGTCATGCTCTTTAGCAGTCATTTGTTCTCTTGATTTAGGAATTGGCTCCGTATTAACTTTAGGTGAATAATATTATCTCGCTGGGGACAGGACAGAGATGGAGCGAGTCCCTACTTGGTGGATCTTAAGCCTGGCATCTAGGGCAGCAATTGTGATATCCAGACCACCGCCGTGGTAAATTGTCGTGGAATGGTTGGAGTGCATGGTAGACTTCGTTTTAGCAGGAGAGGGGGATTTGCTAAACAACGTACTCGAGTACGGTAGAGGTGGTGTGTCTTCTCTTGGCGTAGAAATGATTGGGTGTGGGAGATCGGAAATCATGCCCTGGAGCAATTGTGCTCGAGTATGTGGTTGGAGTCGCCACATGCAGTAGGGATTGGCGCGTTTTTGCCTTTCGTCTTTCAGCAGGAACTAGGCTGCCAACATTTTTCGTCCATGTCCTAATTTCCCTCCCATAGTGCGTCGTCTAATTATTCGAGTTTTCTTTTGCGCGACAACTCCTCCTTCCCTTCGGACTTAGCTGAGCAAACCACCTGAACTCTGGAAACCCTCTATCATCCTCTCCACACCAGATACTATCCTAAAAATCATGAGCGATTCCACGAGCAGGCATTTGAGCGGGGCCGGAAACACCAACTGCGGAAATGTTGAGAAGAGCTATAACAGCACATGGAATAACTGCACTATAACATCGCCATTAGAGAGGAAACGCGAGATTTTGGAGTGGCTATCTTCGCTAGAGTCACAAGGGGGCCAACAAGACAAAAGACACCAGGGCGTCCTCGACGGCAGGATTGACGGGATCGGAGACTGGCTTCTCCAAACCGATGAGTTTTTAAAGTGGCGCGATTGCGAGGATGGCTCTGTGAATCGCACTCTCTTCTGTTGCGGGAGCCCGGGAGTCGGAAAAACATATCTAAGGTAGGGGTGAAACAAATCATGGGAAGGGATGAGCATCGCTGACAAGAATATTAGCTCTCTAGTGATTGATAGATTGTCTAGTGGGGTTAATGGAGACAGAGCATTGGTCATCTATCTTTATTGCAACTTCCAGACCCAAAAATCGCAACTCACGGCACATATGTTTGGCAGTCTCCTCAAACAAGCAGTCGGTGGATTGGATAATATTCCAAAGGAGATTGATCGGAAGGCGGGGCAGAGTTTCAATGGTCAAAGGCTTTCAGTTCCCGAAATTCTCAGGCTGCTAATGGCAGCGCTCGGGTCCCATGAACGGACCTTCATATGCATAGATGCATTGGACGAATGTGGAATAGAGCAGCGACCGGAATTCCTTCGCTCACTGCATTCAATGGTCACGGGTTCGCCAAATGTTCGGTATAGGCCTCGATGGCGCCTACGCAGATGCCATAAAGCGAATACAGGAGCAGGATGAGAATCGATCAAACCTCGCCATGCAAGCATTGATGTGGATTTCTCGATCTGTGCGGCCATTGCGAGTCGATGAGCTCTGCCATGCCTTGGCAGTGAAAACAGGATCCACCCACCTTAATCCTGATAACGTTCCATCAATGAATACCATATTAGGCTGCTGCCTAGGACTTATCGCTGTTGACAAGGAAGCTTCAACTGTGCGAGCGATCCACTTTACCTTGCATATGTACTTACGTGGTAATTCGATCGCTTTCTCAAGTCCTGATGGAACTATGGCAGAAGTGTGTTTGACCTATCTCAACCTCTTGTCTACCAAGGACCCATCAGAGGACACGATGAAAGCCCCGCTGCTTGAGTATGCCTCTTATCACTGGGTGACTCATGCCCGAATAGAAACCACAGATGCTGCAAAATCACTTGCGGTCACACTACTCGCACAATACGATGGGCACATATCGGCTAGGTTGCTCCTTTTAAAGATATGCTGTGAGGAGTGGCGGCATTGGTATGGAAATAAGCCCCGACATGCGGGGTTTAGTGGACTACATGTGGCAGCATTCCTCGGAAATACAGAGATTTTAACCTCATTACTGAAGATCAAAGATTGGGATACGAACGGAAGGGATTCCATGGGCCGTACGCCTCTAATATGGGCTGGTATGAGTGGAAATACAAAGGTTGTGCAGATACTGTTGGGTTTGAGGGGCGCATGTATGAGGGAGAAAGACCACGGGGGCAGAACAGCCCTCTCATGGGCCGCCGAAAGTGGCCACTAGGAGATGGTGCGGGTCCTACTGAGAAAAGACTTGGCCGCTTGCTGCTTTGCGGACATCTATGGCCGAACACCACTCCACTATGCTGCAGAGAAGGGTAATGAGGATATAACGTATCTTTTACTAAAAAATGAGCCAAATGTTGATAGAATGGACAGTCGTGGTCGAACAGCGCTCGCATGCGCCGCTGCGAATGCGCACGAAAGGGTTGTATGAAGCTTACTGCAACAGAAAAATGTCAACCCCGACTCAAGAGACCGAGATGGTAGAACACCGCTCTCGCGGGCAGCGGGAGGTGGACTTGAGAGCATAGTGACACTGCTACTCGAGCGGAAGGAGGTCAATCCCAATTCGACGGACCTGCGATATGGCAGAACACCACTAGCCTGGGCAGCTATCAATGGACGCGGGACAGTAACCAAATTACTGCTCGCCCATAACGATATCGACCCAGAGCTGCCAGACAAGAAAGGCAGGATACCGGTCTCGTGGGCCACCCAGTATGGACATGACGAGGTAATAGAGATACTCATGAAACAGACAGAGGTCAATCCGGGGACCAGCGACATCAATGGTTGGCCTCCAATTTCATGGGCTGCCGAGAACTGGGGTGGGAAAACTTGCATAGTGAACTTGGAGGAAGGCGGTTTCAGTCCTGACTTACCTGATCGTAATGGTCGAACACTTCTTTCCTGCGCTGCAAGCGGTGGGAATGATGGCTTTGTACGATATCTGCTGAAACGTGAAGACGTCGACCCTAACCGCGCTGACAAAGATAGCCGAACGCCACTCTGGTGGGCTATAGAGGGGAAGAGTCGGGGAGCAGTGCAGCTCCTCTTGGAACGAGCGGATGTCGACCCAAATTTCGCCGGCAAAGATGGCCGAACACCACTCTTGTTGGCCCTGGCAAAAGAGAGTCAAGAAATAGTGCAGCTCCTCTTGGAACGAACTGATCTTAATCCCAATTTACCCGGCAAAGATGGCCGAACACCGCTCTTGTGGGCCATAGAAAGGAAGAGTCAGGGGAAAGTACAGCTCCTTTTGGAACAAGCTAATGTTGACCCTAATTTGGCCGACAAAATCGGCCGACCACCACTCTTGTTGGCCCTGGAAAAAGGGGAACAGGAGTTAGTGCGGTTCCTCCTACAAAGGACTGATGTTGATCCCAATCCGGCCGACCGATATGGCCGAACACCGCTCTTGTTAGCTCTAGAAAAAGAAGAACGTGAGTTAGTGCAGCTCCTCCTACAAAGACCCGATGTCGATCCCAATCTGGCCGAAAAAGATGGCCGAACACCGCTCATGTTGGCCGTGGAACGGGGGAACCAGGAGGCAGTGCAGTCCCTTCTACAAAGAGCCGATGTTGATCCCAATCTAGCCGACAGATCTGGCCGAACACCCCTCTCCTTTGCTGCTGCATGCGGGAACGATAAAGCAGCGCAGCTCCTCTTGGAACGAGCCGATGTTGATCCCAATTTAGCAGACAAAGATGCCCAAACACCCCTCTCGTTCGCCGTAAGACTGGCGGAACGTGAAACAGCGCAGCTCCTCTTAAAACAGGCCGATGTTGATCCCAACTTAGCCGATAAAGATGGCCGAACACCGCTCTTGTGGGCTGTGCAGTGCCGGTCGCCGCCTAGACAACTGCGGCTCCTCTTGAAACGAGCCGATGTTGATCCCAATTTAGCCGATAAAGATGGCCGAACACCGCTCCTCTGGGCCGCTGAATTGGGGAACAAGCATGCGGTGCAGTTCCTCTTGAAGCTAGACGATGTCTGCTCTAGTATTGCGGACAACAAGGGTCTGACACCTCTCAGGCAGGCCACCCAGCAGGGCCATTACATGATAGTTTGGCGTCTATTAGTACATCAACGACGCACAATCCTTGAGACTATCCGACAGGCTGGGCGTCGTTGACCATAAATGATCACCAAGCTTCATACTCGATAATATCTATCCTTGCCCTCTCTAATAAAGGTTTATCACCCTCACCCCATCTCTTGGAGGCCGACTGAATTTCTGATACCTTTCTCTATAGTACATTACGTGAACCCAGCAGCGATGAAGAGCTGTAGCGGACATTTATGCATTATTATACACCACGGTTTCACACCTCTGAGATAAAAAATAATAAACCCTTACCTTCCGGTCTTTCTTCCTCCATTCTTCTGTTCCCTTGCTAGTTCTCTCTAGCCCTTTCCAGTCTACTGGCACATTCTCACTATACACCTTATTTTTTATGCATACGTGTACTTTACTCTCTAGAAATGCTTCGCACACCTTCAATTTCTTGTAAGCTATACTGTGCTGTCCCCGTGGCACTGAAACGGTGAATTCTGGCACGGTGGGTAGCCTCCCCTGCTAGGGGGATACTCACTTTTTAGGGGTGAACGGGAGGGGGGTAGGAAATGACACGGGGGCGGGAAACAGAACAGCACAACTGCAAGTGGGGAAATGGCCGCTCTCGCCGCAGGAAGATAGAAGGAAAACACCAAGATGAAAAATCGTAAACAGATGATGGGGCTCAGTGCCTTAAGTCTATGAACATGAGAGAGCCTTTGTCCTGAGTTTCTCTCTCTTGTCCCTTTCACGTCCACCATCCCAGTCTTCCCTTAGTAATCCATCCCCAGCCACGGCAATGAACACAGTAGTTCCTCCTTATCTAACTAGTTAGACCAGTAACCTTCATCTCCACAAAATAAAAATGAAACATCCTAATAGAACCCACTGCGCAACCTTCAGCCCCACAGTACCCCCACCTCGTTTGCAGTAGCCCATTCTTGTTATCCACCCTACACCGTGTATCAGGCAGAATTAGAGCCTGATTAGCCAAAATGGGACCGTTCCGTTGGGCGACCGTTTCTGCCGTGGAAATGACCTCCGGTTTGAAATAGAAGGAAAAGAGTCATTTGTATGGGAGAACGGAACGGAACCGTTGTAGCCAAACACGCTCTTATGCACTTCAAATATTCGAATTAACCAAACCCACGGTTACCCACCCCACCCTACGATGGCCATATATGTGGCTAACGGGGATTTGAAGATAATATCTCAAGCTGGATTGACTCATTGTAACCAATAAACCCTAACCCAACTCTCTCAAATCTTGATAATATTATTGTTGTGTTAATTACAAGTAACCTTAAACACCCTAGCTGAACATACCCTCCGATGGGGGCCAAATGGCACTTGTTTAATCTCCCCGCCACCCCACTGCCATAACATACTCTACTTCTGCGATCTGGTCCCTACCCTTCTTGCCAAGATTGACGGAGTGGGAGGAATGCGAGGTGATACATGCAATTCCAAGCGCCTTTTGGTATTGTAGAGTAGTTAGCCTGAGGGCGATTTGTGATTTGGCTAGAAAGGTCATAGGTATAGTTGTGTCTATTTTCCCTATTGGACTGTGCGGGCTTGCGGGGCAAGCAGCTGCGTGCGCTGCCTCGACTGCACTTGAGAAGCAAAAAATCGGGCAATGGGAACTTGTCGAACATAGTAACTCTCTCCACCCCACAAGTGGTTTCTCCTCCACTACTAAGCATTTGCTAACATTAGGAATCCCGGTTTTACCCTTAAATGCCTGAGTTAAGAATCGTAAGAGTGGTGCGGAAGCTAGGGTGCCATTGGGGAGGGGAGGAGGGAGTGAAGGGAAGTGGAGGTAGACATTGAGCGAGTGATCAATAACCCATAGACAAACCCGATAGTTAACAGCATGTGGAGATGTTGTGAATTTGCTCAATTGATTCTCCTTCATAGTGTACCGTACGGTCCGTACTGTCATATAAGATTGTTCCGAACGACCTGTAGAGCAAGACAGGGCATGCACATGTATATATTTAGAGGGGATAAATAGCGTAAGGGTATGGGGCAGAGTGCGGGATTTTCGTGGGGCTTGGGTGCTATGTAGGAAGGGAGTGAGTAGCTTCCACAATTCCACCCGCATCCCACTAGAACTAAACCCACGGTAAAGGCCGCTATAAAAGTAAAGAAAATTAAGACATCAGGATCCCTCCACCGATCACTACACACCATCTCCCCCCATATCCAAAAAAACCCCGCTCATTCCACTGATGAGATGGATAAGACATCTCCCTATAATCTTCTCCGTAAACCACTAGAGAACAACGTCAAACCATCAGACTCTTGATTAATCCGCAACACTGCCGAACCATCTCCTCACTCCCGGGACTTCCAGAATAATCCATTTCCTTCCTTCTCTGAATAGGAACTTGTGTATCAGCAGGTATTATGTAATGGAAGAACAGTGCAGGTATAGTGTAGTTTTTCGTTGAGTTTGAGCCAAGACTGTCATAGTTTGAAGCGCCGCCTCCAGCTTCCAGGCAATGATGAGGAGCACGGTACAGTATTTACATGGTATGTTCGATGCAAGGTATGTTGGAAACCATGTCGTGCTGCCCGGCATGCTCTCATGATACTCCCTTTGTTGTTCGGATAGCTTCTGGAAACGAGCGTTGGCTTCGGGCATGAGTTTGTGTTTGGGCATTCCGGAAAGCATTTCGAATGCAGGAATGCGGGAGAGTTTTGGAATTGTATACCCGCTGGGAAAGCGTGAGAGAGCCGGGCAGACGAATGATATATGCCCGGAAGCTATGGGTAGTGGTAGGGCATAAGTGGTGGCTCATGGATGAATAGGGGTTTTTCTGTAGTTGGTATATGCCCTTGTTTTTTGCCTCTAGTTAATTGTGATAGCTGTCGCTGAACGAAGCGAACTTCCCCGCTCCGGAGTGTGCGACTGTTTTCGCGTGAGAACTCTGGGAGTTTCGCAGCCGCTGTTCCGGTTCATTGCCGCCGTTGATCTACGCCTAAAAGGCATGTGCCTAAGACGGGGACTGGTGTGGTATGCGAGTGATCTTTTGTGATACAGGTAGTGTTGGGTAGGTAAGTTCTAGAGTTTTGTTTTTTTGTGGATTGTCCTGCATCTAAAGGGTCTATTATACCACGGGTTGCCGTGGGCAAGGTATTGTATACCGTCTTAACCCGAATAAGAGAGAATTGTTTTAGGACGCCTGAGCTTTCTCTCTGAGTAACGCGTCACTTTATTTCGCGGGTACTGCGGGGTTAGAAATTGGGCTATGGGGCTTACATCTAATCTTTCTTCTCTTTAATGGGTGGGAAGCGGCTGGCTATTTAGCTAGTTACGTGGTATGATTGTGGTGTTCGTGGCCTGGAGGGGAGTGATTTGTAATCAGTAGCATAGGTCGTGGGTTGCGAGATGGTGGAGGGAAGAAAGGAAAGAACGACGACAGAGATGACTGGCCTATGTATCTACACCCCACTCTTTAATTTTTCGCAGTTAGCGATTTTTCCTTTGTGCTTTCTTTCCGCAATCATCACCGACATCGGTTTACTACTTCCTATAGTGTAAGCGGCGATAGTCTACTTAGGTTCTCTTTCAGCATTCCCGCAGGTCGATCATTTCTTTTTTTACACCCCGTTCACTTCCCTACACTGAAAATCTCCACCCAGGGAAACCTGACCCCAGGACCGAAATCATCGCTTCAGTACTTTCTCCCGCCCCCACCAGAATAGGAAACTCAGACGTCCTGAGACCTCTCTTATTCAAGTTAATGCGGTACTGTACCCGGCACCTCCTCGCCCCCTTCCGGCCCCCCCTAGCGCCAAGCCTTTCGCCCGTTTCCCGATATCATAGAAATCCTCAGAAGGGTTTTGGCTGGAATCGGTAGGGTATTGATAGTCTAAGCCCCATCTTGAGTCTGTAGTAATTTGTCCGTATTCATGGCGAACCGTACCTCTATAGAGCAGTTACATACATTGCCCTTATATTAGGCGGTTTGGATCTGTAGTTTCTACCCTAGCCCGTGTAAGCGAAATATCCTCCTTTCAAAAAAAAAAGTTGATAATTTAAGGGCGTGTCCGGCAGGCACAATAAAAGTAGACAATGATGGTTTTAGAATCAGGATCTTTTTATATACTCGGGGCAGGCAAACTCCAAAGAAAATGGCAATATCATAAGTTAGTCCGCTGGGGATGCTCCTGCACTTCTTTTCTGTGAAGGACAAAGAAGCGAGAGGCGGAGGGGTTATATAGTGGGTTGGAACAACCTATTGCCAATTGGGCAAGCACAGCGAGCGGCGTCTGGCGAATCGGAGAAGCGTCCCGGGCAAGGATGGAAAATAGTATACCCGGTTGCTGGGCCCGGGCGGGGTCATAGCTCCTAGCAGTGGGTCTGTGGACCTCTCCCATACACCTAGAACTACCAAGCTCCCCCCTTCCCAAGACCATCACGCTTCCTACACCTTGCATCCCCCATTTTCCTACACCTCGCGTCCTTTATTAATTGCTCTCTGCTCAGCAAATTACAAACGGCATCGCCCATTATCACGTCTTTGGCTAGCCCCACAAACCAGTAGCTAACCATGGCCCCACGAAGACTCTCAACACGTCAAAACACCTCCACAGGAGCTACCACGCAAGGAACACGCGGTGGAGTCCGGAAAAACACACACACCCGGCAGCCCCCAAACTGCTACGGCCAGCACGAGGACCCTAGCTCGATTACTATAGCTAGTGCAACACCCAGCCAAACCCCAAGCGTGAGTGAGGGAATTGAACCCAGCACCCCCGAATACGGCCAATCCCCATGCCCCTCTAGTCGCATCAGGCACCAAACCCAAAGCTCCGCCACAGAGCATACACCTCAGCACTCATCTGCCAGAGTAACCCCGGCTTGGCCAAGCGAACAGCACAACGTATCCACATCCCCAGCGTCGACCAGGGGCTCCATCAATATCGACACAATGCGGGAACTATTACGCTCGCATGAGCAGGACATAATCAACCGAGTTGTACTCCAGCTGAGCTCCCAAAACCCTACCCTGCAGCCAGCTACCGATAGCAACTTTCAAGCATTACCCCCCACCCAGACTGGCACCCAGCCACTTATCCCTAGCCCCACACAGCTCAGAATATCAGAGTTAGAACGCCAGCTGGCCCAACTCCGCACACAACAGGAGCTCCAGCACACCTCAATACAGCCCAGTGCACTTAGTACGTTTAACCCCACCCAACCCCTAGTGCAGAACACAAGCGAGAGCGCATCTAGCATGATAGACTCAGTGGAAATGATGTTTCCGGGTGTGGAGCAAGGAACTCTAGTTCAGATTATCGAAAATTGGTTCAAGCCTACCAACATTTACCGCCTTCTCGCTACAGAAAAGGAGCGAGCCGAAACACGTAGAACTATCAACATTGGTGGCGTGGAGTTCGAGCAGGCCGAGAGGGAAGGTAAAGAGAGTGAATACCGCATGACGAGTTTCTTCAAAGCCTGGGCAGTCTACTCTGGGATTCTAATAAAGCTTGCACCCTATGCTCTCCAAGGCGAGCTTGCGACTGGCCTTTGCATCTATACTATGAATCTCTATGAGCTACTAGAGAAGTATACCTGGGAGGGGGTGAAGTCGTACCACTTCCAGTTTCACCGTAAGAGAGTGGCCAGCGGGAAGAACATATTCCAGCCAGGGGAGTGGCGGCAGCTGGACAGCGAGCTTGTTGCCTCAAAATGCTTCGTCTACCCAGTACCACGGCCTACCTGGACGCAATCTCCAAAAGCACAACCAGCCCATACTCGGAGAATATATGACCTACCAATGCGAGATAGTGCACCTGGCCCTTCCTATGCAAGCTTTGGCCCACCAGCAACAAGCGTAGGACCCCAACCAAGCCAGGCACCTCCTTGCCGTAACTGGAACTTTCGGGAATGTCGATCAGCCTTGTGCCGCTACCAGCATACTTGCATAACGTGTGGCAGCAGCCACAGGGCCGTCCAGTGCACTGCAGGGAACA
>Ga0307513_10000598_pt1 | contig 51670 bp, 62 predicted proteins | sample 15_EM_MG_FD_202174 | JGI IMG/M metagenome (GOLD analysis project Ga0307513, IMG submission 202174) | Populus trichocarpa ectomycorrhiza microbial communities from riparian zone in the Pacific Northwest, United States - 15_EM | ecosystem: Host-associated > Plants > Roots > Unclassified | place... | reverse complement strand
ATGTGTGCCTTGTTCGAAGATTTCAAATCAGTATCACCGTACATCCTCGTCGGATGCGCCTTCGTCTTCATCTTCCGATTCATCGAAGCCTCTGCTCAAGAATATATCACGGCCTTTACCCTCTGTTCTAAGGATCCTACACACCGCTGTTAGTTCGCCAGCCGCCACTTTGGCTTGTTCATAATACGCGATACGTACTCGTCAAACAACGCAATTGTTTCCACGTCCTCATCCAAGTCGTTTGTACCCAAGCCCGAAGATATGGCGCGAAGAAATCGACTGCGATCTTCGGGGGATCCCGTTGGGAGTGCTCTCACCGTCGTTGGGGTTAATGTGAGGTTCTTGGCGCACGGCGACGACTTCGTTGGACTATGGAGGATTACGTGTCGTTCGATCCCAGCGGTTACAATGTGAAGAAGGCTGGGGTGAAATAGCACGCTGTTCACAATCGATCTATGCCCTAAAATAACCTAAGTACAGGCTCGAGGAGGGAACGTGGAGGTTACCATTCAAACGGAACAGTGGCTGTGAAAGAGAGAGAGGCTGATAGCGTGTTCCATGTGTAGATCTTGTGAACGCTAGAGACACCAAGTTCAGATCCCAATGCCCGCTGCTAGAGCCTCTTGAAGCATACCAACAGTCTCGTCCCCCTCGAGTGGCCAGCTGTCCACATCAATCTCTTTCCGTTGTTCCAACAAGATTGGCGTATCTGGTATCTTCCACACGTAGCCCCTAAAATCTTCAGAACCCGCACCGTAGTAGGCATCCGAGGTTAGAGACGGTCCCCCAAAAGACCCATGCTACGCTTCTGTGAACGCGCTTTCCCAATCCGAAGTTAGGAGATGGTACCTTGATAGTACAGGCGTTTGCATATGCTCGATCCCCATTCGGGATCTGACTTCCGTCTGGTAATGCAGTACTTTCGCAAATTGCGATAGGATGGGGATCATTGAGCGCATAGATAGTCGGATAATAATTCTGCGTGACGGGCGTCAACTTTAGGCTGGACGTTTTTTTGAACACCGGGTACAACGTACAAGCATTGTAACCGATAATCTCGAACCTGTTGGATTGGATGGCATCTAACAATATACCGAGGCACAATGCAATTCAAGGCCCACCTTCGCGGTCCCAAGCAATAGAACTGGTCTCCGGGCACGCCAGTGCAGCGCGGGATGGCTTCGACAACGATGTGACGAACTGTATCCTAACAACTGTAAGCGGACACGAGTCTATTATCGAAGGAGCGGACGAACCTGCTCCAGAGGTTGGCGGGAGCGGTTCAGGGCCGATCCGAAAGAAGTCCTAGTGTCCCTCAAAAAGACTTTTCCGTGGTTATCCGAAGTCGCGAACAATTTGTCCATCTGCGGATTCCATCGAACCCCCGTAAACTCGCAATCATTCTGGAGCGTCATCTGCGCGTTCGAATGTCTTATCTCGACCCTACTGTCACGTAAAACAACTTTGCCATCTTCACTTTTCAAAGGGCATTTTCAGGGCGATATTCTCCGCTCCGATCCGCATCAGTGTGTATCTTACCTTGCAGTCATGACCAACTCGTTTTGCCATGGGTGACATGTGAGGTCTCGGATGGTGTCACTGTGGTCACTGAACACCTCATTGGGTGAAGCTGGGAGCTCCGAAATCTTCTCAAGCGTAGCTAGGTCATACTTGTACAGCTCCCTTTCAGTGGTGCCACTGGAGGAGGGTGGTTTAGTAAGCATATGGAGAGTCAAGGCCGGCGTACCAGTAAAGGTGGGTGTTGTTCGCGGAAAAGGCCAGTGAAAAGATGTTGGCCTTTACGCGCAAACCGCACCGTCAGCACGACCTGAACATTGAAATATGCGCAAGGCAACACACGGTAGGGCCGACGAGAGACCAAGAAGGGACTCTCAGATCCTCCCCTTGGAAATCAAACAACCGGATTTGGAGGTCTGCAAGACGGGGGAGAAGTTTCAGCCCGGACGATTTCTGGACGGTGGAGGATGGTTATGTAAGTACCATCGCCTCCGCTTGCCAGGAAACGACCATCTCCATTCGAGAAGGCAAGAGCATTTACACAGGAGGAATGCCCCAAAAGGGACCTAGACGGACAGGAGCGGGAGGAAGTGTCTTCAGAGTTCGATCGGACGCTCGGGGACATCACAAACGACCTTGAGTATGCGAAGCCAGCGTCGAGCAGATTCCCGACAGCCTTCTCTTTGATAATCTCGGGCCGCCGGACAAGCCGCGGGTTGGTTGGAATGCCCGGGAATGACATTTCGTTGCCGTCGGGGGGCGAGGAAGCGAGAGGAAGGTTCTTGATCGAGCCGGAGGTTTTATTCGACCCTCCAGGCCTGTATCTCCGGAAAAGACAGATGGGTGACGCGAACTCAATACAAGGCGAAGTTGGGAACAAATTATTAGGCTTAAATGCGAAGCAGGGTGGGGAGGAGTGAGCTAGGTGTATCAGATGTTTGCGGGGGAAATGAGTTGGGTGTGGTCAGGATGAGATACGATACGGCAACATGAGAGATGAAAATCCTATAACTCGTCTATGGAAGCAATGGTGTCTATAAAATGTCCATAATTAAGGAGGTGCAGTAGGTGAGTGAACAAAGTGTTCCGTCTAGGCAAAAGAGACAAAGGAGATAATTAAGGGGAGATAGCAATACGAAAGCGATGAAGGACAGTATCAAGCCGGCAGATTTCTAATACCACTGGCGGCAGTGAACTCGCTGAATCCAGGCAGTTCGATTTTCGGCTTGGACGATCTACTGCTTTGCACAGTGGCATCCTCCATCTCGGTGTCTTCTATGGGAGAAGTAGGGCACGAAGAGTGATTGGAAGGGTCAAACTTCAGCGGGGGGAGAGTGATGGGAGGGGAGGAGGATCTCGACACGGGCATAGACAGTGCCTGGACGTGAGCGGGACCAGTCGGGAATGGGGTCGCACCGCCTGGGGTCGTTTTTGATCCAGACCCTCCATAGCCGGACATTGGGTGGGGATGGATCGGCGTCATCCCGAACGCAACACGCAACGACTGAGCAAGATAACGATGGGCTGGGCCCGACTCCCGATGAACAGAAGCAGCCGAAAAACTGCTGTGGTTCTTCACATGGCCGGGGTTGTTCGATAAAAGCGGCGAGGCAGCTCTGGAGCTGCCGTTGCTCGTCAGGATGTCGGGTTGGTGCCGGGTTGTACTCGAAGCAAGAGAGTTGGGGTAAGAACCGGGACTGCTATCGTTACTACTAGATCCGCTCGATAACTGGGGGGTGTTGACAAACCTGGAACCACGGCTGGCTGGGAAGTGGCCAGATCCAGGTATCGAAAAGCTGGATGGCGGTGACATCTCGACGGAACTCCGGCTCCTGATGTCGCTAAAACCAGTCTGCCGAGGGGGGCTTCCTACCAGGCTTGACCTCGAGGGGCTCAAAAGGTGATCCTCGATGGGGCTACTCGGGAGATCGCCATCTAGAGCAGTCGAAGGCAACCTGAATGGGGATGCGGCACGTGAGGGGCCCTCAGAATGGAGGTTCAGGGTCCGAAGTGGTCCCAAGAAGGGGCTAGTTGAAGGAGTGTGATGAACAGAGAGGGATGGGTGCGATTGCGAGTGTGAATGAGTGCGCGTTGTGGGGTACGATGGGGACGTGGTGGCAAGCGGTAAAGATTCCGAGTCTGAACTAATCGGTGAAGGAGAGTCCTCGGGACGTGGTCGATGTTGGTGGTGATGATGAGAGCTGGAAGCAGCGTGGTATTGATAAGGATGCCCCCACTGACCATGACCGACGAGGTGAGAATGAGAATGGCTGCGGTGTGGAACGCCACTATCGACAACGTGGCCAGAAGGGTGGGACTGGATCACTTCTGGTCGGGGGGCGGGAGACGTCCAGGTAGGACCACTCAACCTTCGCTTGTTCTTGCCCTTCTTCTCCCGCACATCGTCATCCTCTCGATCGTTCGAAACGGTGAAGTAGCCATCATGGGCGGAGAGGGGCCCCGGGGTAGCCAGTGGGGTGCTACTAGCGCTGAGGGAAAGTCGCATCGAAGCCTCGCGCTCGGCTCGACGGAGGGCCTGGGAGTGAAGTAGCTCGTATTCCGCGCGTCGGAGCGCCTCCTGGCGTTCCAAGGTAAAGAGTTCTTCCATCGCGACGCTGGAAAGTGTGGAGAAGGCGCTCGGGTTGGATATGAGTGTGAAACTCTTCTTGTCGCGACCGGGTTGTTCATCAGTAACGTTTGTGATGGAATCGGTTGGATAGAGGGCAGTGGGCCGAGAGTAGTATTCGCTCTAAAATGAAAGGGTAAGAAACAACAAAGGAAAGAGGATGGGTGGTTTCCGCACCTCGTCATCGCTGTTGGCACGACTCTTGGCCTTCTTCTTGATTCGACCAGCGGAGATGGCGTGTCTGTCGTCCGGTCGGGTGGAGGTAGGGCTGATGGATGGAACAGCAAAGTCCTTTGACCTGGATTTGATTCGGCCCTCGTCGTGTCTATCGTTGTTGTGTATCCTCGAATGGCGTGTGAGCTCGTCAGAGCGAGAGAAACGTTTTTCGCATCCCGGGAAAGTGCAGGCAAACGGCTTCTCGCCGGTGTGCGTGCGGATGTGGCGAGTCTTTGGCAGTGGTTAGGGTTGATAAGCGGTTTGTGGGAGATGAGATGTACCTGATGTTCCAGCCTGCTGAATGCTCTGCCACATTCTGGATAAGGGCACTTGTAGGGACGAGCGAGGACTTTGTCCTGAGACGGAGTGGGCGAGGTTGTGCTCATTGGGGCGGGACGGGAGGAAGGACGGGGAGTGGCGGAAAGGTATAGGACGGGGGTCCGGAAGGGTATATAAGCGCAAGTGTGGGGGTGGCTTTTGGATCGAACGGGCCAGGCCTGGAATGGAGGATATCACCGAGGGTGCTCTCCGGTCAGTAGAGAAGACAGCGAGAGAGAAGATAGCGAGGAAATCCCGGACTGCGTGGGATATGGAAGAGAGAGGGACTGGCTCTCGCGGGAGGAGAGAGACGATGATGATGGTAGCTGTCAACCCCAGCCGAGGCAGACCGGACCGGAAGAGATTTGGGCGAATGTTCCCCACGTCTTTATTTCCGCATCATTTTTTATGGATGGATGTGTTATCTTCATTCAGATACAAGTATATACGTGCGAGCCCAGGCATCGACTCGACCGACTGGAGAACGTTCGTCCCGGTCGGGTGCCATCCCAGCCCCCTTCCGGCTTTCGCCTGCGCACGTAAGGTCTGCGCAAGCCGACCACGTCATAGACCCGCCCTGGCGACGCGTGGTCGCCAGTCCCACGATACCGCGAACGGTAACGAGCCCCAAGCACGTCCCCGGCGGCCCACCTTGCAAATCGGATGGCAGTGACCGTCCACCAAGGTCCAGATCGAATGTGTGGGGAAACGGAGCATACAGTTCCCCCGGGCTTCGACGATCTTTCCCACGAGGCAAAATATCAAACCAGACGGCCATCTGGAACGACATTAGGCTCGCGGTCGCCGCGCGCGCCGTGGCCGACATGACAAAGTGAATGCCATGCGACAGCTGGGTGGCCGTGCCAGAGCTGGGCGGTCGGTCTGCGAGAGAGACTTTGGTCCTCAATCGAGACGATCAACCTGCTCGGTTCCATTCATGTCCCCGGAAATTTTATTGGCAATCATCATCCGCGTCCTCCCCGCGACAAGCGACCCGTTGATGAATGTATACCCGCCGCCTCCCATATGAAGTCGTTGGCAACCGTCGCGCGGGGCGTCCGCCCCACCACCCCCGCCATAAGCCAAGTTTTCTTGCGTGGAGCGAATAGAACACCCTCTCTGCGCCAAGTATTGAATCGCTAGCGAACAGGGATGAGAAACAAAATCGAGCTCCCATATGTAATTGACCCAGCCGGCTGATGGGGACATCTCGACCCGGACTGCAACCATGCGCTACCCGGCAAAGTTCGTCGAGAACAGCGTGCTTCCCGCTCTTGCCTGACCTGCGAACCAGGGATGAGGTTACCGAAAATATCCCTGTTCCAAGGGACTATAAGGACGTTCGCAAACCTGTCCGTCGCCCTCGGCAGTTTCTCTCCTTCCCTCTAACCATGCGGAGCTTTGGTGTGTTGTTGGCAGCTTTCGTGTTCGCCTGCGTCGCCGGTGTCCTCGGGCAGACCCCCGTCGAGTCGTACATTGCAAAAGAGTCCCCAATCGCAAAAGCGGGCCTCTTGGCCAACATTGGACCTGATGGTTCCAAGTCGTCTGGCGCAAAGGTCGGTCGCCGTCGATATCTCTCAAGCTTTGTCTTCCCCTTACTCGAAAGGTTTACCCGTTAGTCCGGAGTCGTCATCGCCAGCCCGAGCACCGTCGACCCGAACTACCTCTACACCTGGATCCGTGACGCTTCCCTGGTTTTCAAGGCGATCACCGAAAAAGTTATCAGCGGGGAAGACCCTTCTCTGCGTGGGAAGATCGATCAGTTTTTCGAATCCCAGAAGCTTCTCCAGCAGGTGTCCAACCCCAGCGGCACTGTGTCCGGTGGCGGCTTGGGCGAACCCAAGTTCAACATCGACGAGACCGCCTTCACCGATTCTTGGGGTGTGTTTCCACATTCTTATGGCTTTCATCGAACATTTCGTGACATGACCTGGAATAAACGCAGGTCGACCCCAGAGGGATGGTCCGGCTCTGCGAGCTACTGCTTTCACTCTTTACGCCAACTGGCTGATAGCGAATGGCAACACGACGTGGGTCACTCAGAACCTGTGGCCTGTTCTCAAGTTGGACCTCGACTACGTTCAGAGCAGCTGGAACCGTTCGACGTACGTCTCCACCCATCGTTTGCGTCTGTGTACCGACCCATCCTAGTTTTGACTTGTGGGAGGAGGTCAACTCTTCTTCCTTCTTCACGACTGCCGTTCAACACAGGGCGTTGAGGGAAGGTGCTGCCCTCGCCCAGAAGCTCGGTCAGACCAACGTTGTTTCTGGGTATAACGCCCAGGCAGACAACCTCTTGTGTTTCCAACAGGTACGCATTCCTCATATAACCCATCGACTTTCTCGCTGACCGGCCGTTGAGACTTACAAAAACACCGCCGGCGGTTACTTTACTGCAAATACCGGTGGTGGCCGTTCCGGAATCGATTCCAACACTGTTCTCACCTCTATTCACCTCTTTGACCCGACTGCAGGATGTGACGCTGCGACGTTCCAACCATGTTCCGATGTCGCTTTGTCAAACCTGAAAGTATATGTCGACTCCTTCAGAAGTATCTACGCGATCAACAGCGGCATTGCGGCCAATGCTGCTGTAGCGACCGGAAGGTACCCGGAGGATGTCTATTATGACGGCAATGTAAGTATATCCGGGCCTCTATGCAACTGTCCCTCTGGCTAACATCAGGAATGCAGCCCTGGTATTTGTCCACCTTCGCTGTTGCCGAGCAACTCTACGACGCTCTCATTGTATGGAACCAACAACAAAAAATTGACGTCACTGCCACCTCTCTCGCTTTCTTCCGCCAGTTCATACCCAGCCTCGCCACCGGTTCTTACGCAGCGTCAACCTCTACCTACTCTACCTTGACCACCTCTATCAAAAACTTCGCCGATGGTTTCGTCCTTGTCAATGCCAAATACACCCCATCCGACGGCGGTTTGGCTGAGCAATATACCCGTGCCAACGGTTCTCCTCTGAGTGCACGAGACCTTACCTGGTCCTATGCTAGCGCTCTCACCGCTTTCGCAGCCCGAGATGGTTTCGTCCCACCGTCTTGGGGAGCTTCTGGATTGACCGTCCCATCGTCCTGTACCGCTAACCCTGGTCCAACCGTCTCTGTGACCTTTAACGTTCAGGCTACCACCGTCTCTGGAGGTGAGGAAATCCTTTCCACACAAGCTGTCCGTTGATGGCACAACTAAACGTTTCTCCGTTTGTAATTCGCACAGAGAACGTTTTCCTTGTCGGATCGGTTCCGGAACTCCGCAACTGGTCCCCAGACAACGCGATCCCTCTCTCGTCTGCGAATTACCCAACCTGGAGCGGTGAGTATTCAAACTCGAATTTGGACCTTTTTTTTTTTGGTTTCGCTGACAAAATATGGGCATACAGCGACCGTCACGTTGCCAGCTAGTACGGTCATTGAGTACAAGTATATTAAGAAAACCGGTAATAACGTCGTCTGGGCTTCCGATCCCAACTGGAGGTGGGGGACCCCTGATTCCGGTAGTGCCACCCTCAACGACAATTGGAGGTAAACCTGTTCACTATACACAGGCACTTTTCATACTCTGGTCTCTCCCTCATTTTCTCCGTTCTTGATCTTGCCGCGCGCCGCGTCCTCCCTATACACAGAAACGAATTACTCCTTTTATAATAGCCTTTTCTTCCGGAGTTGCGTCTCGGCAGAAACCTCCAATAGCGCTGTACTATAATTTCCCATGAATCGATGTGTTTCAGACTCACTCGAACGTGTATCGCGCGGTCCTCGGCAAGGGGTATTTCAATACGAATCTCTAGGTCAATAGTTTACCAACCACGTAAAGGATCTCTTCAATGCCGTATTCCCTCGTGATATCGACTCGTGGAGATCCAAGGGATACGTTGGCGCTGAACGCCGAACGTCAACACTGAATTACAACATGAGAAGGGGACTACAGTATAGGTAACTCCATATTGTACACTTGGACATTGAGAAATCGACAGATACTTCGTGACGGAAAGGCGATATCGCAGACGGGGTCCACCTCCGGAGGGGCTACGTCGACTGGCCGTGCATCAACCTTTTTCCCTCTTCTACCTTTGACTTGTCGTGACCGAGCTTTCCAGAGACGACCTTCATTCCACCGGTGATCTTTTCCTTCAAACTGGCCTTGTGCTGACCTTCGGCGCTACCCTCGCTACCACCGGACCTTTGGATGCCGGCGAGGTTCTCGGACTCGTCAGGCGCGCTGCGAGGTTGACCAGGCTCGGAACCGACAGTCCTAGGTTCGGATGTCACGGTCTCGGTTGGGCGATCCTATGACAAAAAGAAGAGGCAGATCCAAATCAGTACAGCAGGAAGAGGGATCGGGAAACACCAAGAGGACAAAGCGGATACATTGGTCAAAGCTGCAGTGTGTTCCCACTCTTCTACAGCCCCGCGGTCGAGGTTCACCCCATGCCAGCGAGACGCAGCACCGCCGAGAGGGTGAACACGAGGTTCGAGCTGAATGGTGGGTTCGTCGAGCTGACGAGACCGCTATGCACCATTCCGGGGTCGACAAGCGTTTACCTAGTCGCGGGACGAAAATCGGTACATACCCTCGATTGCGTGTCCTTCTTCAAAGCGTCTGTCGTACCGCTGAGGCCAACGCCCCTGGAACCGGTGGACTTCTCCGTTTCGTCGGGACGGTCACCCCTCGACTCTTCGCGATGTTCTGGGCGAATCGTTTCGGTAGTCTTGGTTGCCCGCTCCTCCGGAAGGACAGCTACGCCCTGCTCTTCCGCGGGACCTGGAAGGGAACCTCCACCATCGGTGTGTTCTCCGGGTTGTTGTCCTTGTGTCTCCGTCGAGGGCATGGAGACGTCATGTGCTGGTTTGATGTCGAAAGCGACTGAAAGTGAAAACTCTGAATCGTCCCGTGTACAACGAGACACGACATACGGACGTACCTGGCTTGATATTCCTCACGGCTTGTTGGGCAGCAGAAATGTCATCGCTGGTGGGGGTTTCGGGATGATCCTTACCGACGTCCTCAACCGTCTGTTTGGGGGGAACGTCAGCCTTGACGATGCCTGCGGCAACTCCAAGATTGGTGGCCTTCTGTGCGACGGTTTGGCTGAGACTTGTAGCGTTCCCCTTGACTGAAGGGGTGTGAGCCAGATAAAGGTTGATAAGGTGAAGAAATTGACTGACGGTTGCTCGGGGTTTGATACCCAGGGGTGTTGCGTCCGGCAAAGGTCTTCCACTCAGACCAATCTGCTTGTTCGTCTGGAAGGGTGGCCACGCTTTTCTCGATGGAAGCTCCAGGGAGAGAGCCTACGCCACCGACATGTTCACGAGGCAACGCTCCACGCAATTCTTGTGAAGGGAGAGACGTCTTATGATAGATGTCATGCTCCGAAGCCCTGACCTCTTCGTCCGTTCCTGTCGTTCCTGGGGAGTTGTTGTTGCCTCCTTGGGGGGGTGTGAGAATCAAAGTCTCTCGTGTGCGTTGGAAGATAGGGGCTTACCGAGAAATGTCTGGACGGTGTTTGCAACGCTGGGGGGGAGGTAGTATTTCGCAGTATCTACGATTGTCTCGGTGATATTGGTGGCACCGACAGAGGTCTCTCCTTGACCACGGTTAGGGAATGCTCCCGGAAGTTCGTTCCCAGGGGTCACGCCGGGGGACTCGCCGATAGCCTGTCCAGAGGTAGTATTCTGAGGTGTTCCTTGGGAAAGTGGATCAAGAGAAGAAGTGGCCTTTTCGGCCCACTCGCTGGAGGGGGTACCGAGGGAAGGGTTGAGAACTGGGGGTTGAGCGGAGGAAGTCATGGTAAAGAATCAAGTTGTAGGATAGGGGTAGCGGAGGCTTAGGAAGGTAGCACCCCTCTTCATATACTTACACGCCCCACCGTATTCGCCGCTCCGTCACACTGGAGCGTTCGGGTGCAGTGATGTCATACGATGACCCTTGGCCATCAAGAAGGTGCCGTGAATGAGCTCACTTGCAACAAAGCTGTGCTTCTCAAGTTAAGTACAAGTGCGAAGGCCTCCGCAAAGATACAAATCAAGGGTCCGCCCGCCGAGCGGCTCGAGGTACTGCAAGGCAATCCTCAATATTCAAACAAACAATACTTACAAGATGGAACATACACGGCAAATCTACATACACGATTCGACATTCGTCGGCACCCGCTCCACAGGGGCTACCCAACAACGGAACCGGTGATGCACGATATTGGGTGTGTGCCCACGAATGGATCGATGAATTCCCGTCCTGAGCCCGCCGATCTTGCGCGCGCGCTTCGGTGGTCGGTATGTTCCGCGAATCACGACCATCCGCTCCTTGAGAGAGGCAGTGAGTTCATCCATGTCCCCAATAATCAAGTCCCATGGTGTGATTCACTGCTAGATATACGAGGTGGAGAGAGTGAGATAGGGTACGGATCTAAGATGGATCTGCCGGCAGGGTGCTACCCCGTGACTGCCAGGTACTACGCAAACGGCATATATATACCGAACCTGCGTGCCAGGTCCCGTCAGGAAACAAAGGTTTTTTTTCTTTTTGAAAACGAGCCATCGACTCCCAAACAGCGGCAGCGTCTCCTGCTGCTTGCCGGGTTCCAAATCGGAAACGACAAAGAAAGGTCGTGTACAAAAATGTAATTTGTGGAGATTCCAAAGGTGAACGTTGGGTCCCACAACGCCGACCTCGCTGAGGCTAAGCCATATCGCGAGCCTGAGTGTCCTCAGAACCGCACCAGAACCAGGTCCAAGCCTCTCACCACCTGACTCGTCCCAGGGATACTGCCCGCCCATTCGTCCAGCTCCGATAGCCCTGGTGGTCATCTGTAAACGCAACGCCGCTGAAAATTGTCGTGAAACTCATCCTCGTGGTCGACATAAGCCCCTGATGTTCGTAGCCCTCCGTATACCATCCGACTCGTCGGCCAAGGCCTTGAGCTCGAAAACTGCCTTGGCTGACCCGGTCGTTCCGATGACAAAAGGTACATCGGGCAGAGCAGGTGGCCCGGGTGTGTTGGTTGGGTGGCTGGAGGGAGTCGCGGGATCCTGAACCACCACCAGTACGTACATGGTGAACGAATCGGCGGCGGTCGATTACCGGCTACCGGCTGCCTCCTGAGCCGCCACCCTGAATGGATCAAAACCTATCGCCGCAGAAACCACTGGGTCGCCATGGCCGTCGTCGCTCGAGGCTTCTCCGATACTTGTGATCTCACTGTCTGCGCAGACCGCATCCGGGGTGGTGGTATCTGTCTCCGTATCGTCCACAGGCATCCCGATGGGGGACGATAATCGCACTCCTGAAGACGACGAGAAGTTAAAGAAACTAGAGCAAAAGCTTGAGGAACTGAAGCTCGTGACCACTCCAGAGTTCGAAATCCCCTGCTCTTCCACCTACCGACCTCACCTTGAGGAATCCCTCCGCATGATGGTACTACCCGCCCCAGTGCCCTTCGGGGCAGAAGAGATCCTCAGGGTGGTCGAGTACTGGTGGGCGGGAACACGAGCGGAGTGGGTGGAAGGTTCGATGGGGAGAAAGGTGGCGCAGTCAGTGATCTGACAGGCTGTCCGGGGTGCCCCTAGCGCTTGTGTCGCAGCGAGATAGAGGGTGGCCTGGGCCGGCTGGAATTGAACGATAAGAACAACAAACGCGCCTGAACGTTATAGGATTACTGTGTACCCCGTATTGTTATCTTCGCAACAACGTATCTTGGCATCACCCTTGATTCAGAATTGCAGGGGATGCTGATCCTGACGCATGCGGACCGGGAATGGCCAGTCACGCTTCTTCAACTTTGACCACCAACATGGATTCCACCCTCAACCTCAACACCCTCGCAAGCTCGCTTCCGAACTCGAATCTCGCAACGGCGGAAAAGGATCTTCTCAACAACTTCAAAGGCATCGACCCTGTTTTTTTTTATTCAACCCTAACCTGGAGGCTTACAAAGGACCGTTTCCTTTTTGTTTCACAGCGGCCGCGCTTAGCATCACCACTCTCTATCGATCCTCTCGACAGGCATCCAAGCGGGCTTACAACGCCGGATATGTAGCTGCCTGCCAGGATGTTCTTTCCATGATCCAGCAGGGTGTTTCTGCCGGTGGAGATCACGTGGGTGAAAACCCTATGTCGGTTGGAAGGGTTATGGACTGGGTTGAAGCCCGTTGCGACGCTGTCAGTGCTCGCGAGGAGGAGGAAGACGAGGAAGAGCAGAAGGAAAAAGAGAAAGACCCTCAACCACCCCAGAGTGGCCACAAGCCACCGTCCCGAACAAGGCGTCAAGTAAGTACCATCCTCGGGATCTTCCCATCCATCTATTGAGCAACTAGTTTGCTTCATGTTCCCAGATTGTAGGGGGGTTGGTGACTCCGAATTCACCACCCGGTCGGACCTCGCTGCATCTTCCGACTCAACCCTCTTCCCCTTCCCCTTCCTCGTCTCGTCCGCCTCCACCTCCATCTCATTCAACCGGTTTCTCACTTGGGAAGCGGAGAAAGGAATCACCCACCCCTTCGGCAACCTCGGCTATCGAACCCGTTCCGGTCGATAACACCCCGAGTCCTTTCGCCTTCTCCGATATCCCAACCCAGGCTGAACCCCTTTCCGCTGGCGCTAAACGCCGACACGCAGTCATGATGATGATGGATTCGCCGACGGCAACGTCACCGACCATCCCGGCCCAAATTCCGTCCTCGAGGCGGCGTACCAGAAGCACGAGGGGGGCAAACACCGCGAATAGCGCCGGCGCGTCTCCTGTGGTCTTCCTGTCCACTGATCCGATGGATGTGGAATTGGAAGATGGTCGTGAACGCAAGCGAGTTGCCAGAAGGTGATCAACTCCGGCGTATTCTGCAGCTGCCTTTATTTTCCACCAAGTTTGCTTTACCCACATTGTCCCTCCCTTATTCACCTGCTACGTATTTGTCATGTAACGATCTCACGACATCAAACATACAGACACTGGTATCGTAAAACTGCTAATACAATCGTACGTGTTGACGACAGTACATTGGCACGATGAGACGATCGCCATTACAAGGAGCGAGACTTATTGTGTTTGATGAAGCCATGTGCGAACGCGATGGACCGCCGGAAGGGTGGGAACTTGCGGGCCGACTGTCATATAGACTTCTAGTACAATTGTATGGTCGACAACATCGTATAGGTATAACAATAAGGCAATGTCATAAAAAGGCGTACCATCGTAGCGAAACTTTATAAAAGAAAACGAGTGATGAGACGACGGTAAGGACCGACGATGCAGTTAGGAAAAGGTTTGGGGGATGGATACGAGAAATATGGACATTTCCACCCAAAAGCTGGCAGTCTTGGGGGAAAGGCGAAAGAGTGGGATGAATGGTTTGCGTTCACGGATTCAGAAACTAACGGTCCGAAATACATACTCTCACATCATCCGTGCGGCAAGTAACGAGCCGGGTTCGAATACTGCCTTGGTAGGCACGGTCTGTACAGTCGGAGGAGGGATCGAAACAAGAGTATGTCCAGGTTTGCTCTGACCCCGGCGTGTGCCCGCTCGGGAAAGAGATGCGCCTGCAGGCTTGGGTTGTGATCGTTTCCCTTGATAGGAAACGTACGACTTCAAGAGGTGCAATGGATCAGCCCGTCGCGAACAAGATAACCGTATGCAAAGAGGGCTTACCCGAGCAAGAAGGATATTCATCATCCACTCTAGTCCTTCCTTCTCCTTACAACAAAACGTGTGCAAATAGTCTGCAGTGTTCTCGAACAAGGACAGGTTCTCCGTAGATTTAACGGCGAAAACGAATGGTTTCGGTGTCTTCATCACTCTCGTCACGGAATAGACGTCGAAGTTTGTGAGTTTGCAGAGGAACACTTCGTCTTTCCCAGTGTCACGTTTCGAGAGCCAGAGGCCATTGTCCCGGAGCTCCATCCATCGCTTTGACCATTTACCTCGTTTGACTTCGTACTCGAGGTATCCTCGATACGTAGGGGAGGTCGAGGGTAAAGCCTATATACTAAAATAAGTTCCATCACGAGAAGCTGTGGATGGGACCTCTTACATCCACAGACAAACGCGAGCTCAAAGCGGTCCTCTTGAGCAGGATGGAATTTACAGTTTGTCCCTTACTCCAAGAGGCTCTGATGTCCGCCAGAACTTCGAAGCACCGAATCGGTCGCTCTGTCAATACCTATGTTCAGTTAAAGTGCATTCGCATTACGGGAAAAAACGTACCCATTCCGAAATCCTGAGCAAGTTCGAACAACATCCACCCCTTTCCTCCGTTATTGTTAGGGTCGTATGGGCCTATCTCGCCTCGGCTCTCAATAGCATCAATCACATCCTGAGCGACGGTGGTCCCCCCAACCTCCACAACCGTGGACCTCTGCATATCGCCGAGGAAAACCTTCAGGTGCCAAGTCTCTCCAGACTTCTGCCTCATCAACATATCGTACGTGGGGACGGGAGGAACGGGCGGCAGAGCGGCCGCTTTTTCGCTCCAATGAGCCCGGGGATCGGCAGAAACCTCTCCGGATGGACGGGACATAGAGGGTCGGCCTGGTGACCCATAGTCCTCATCCGGGGGTCTTGCCTGATTCTGCGACTTGGCTGACTTGGACCTTTGAAGGGAAAAGTTGGAGAAGGAGGGTGCGGGGGGTTCGTTGGTGGTCGGATCCCCTGTACGGGGTCTACGAATGGATCGTGAGGAGGTAATACGCGACCCTGAAGCCGGTAGCGGTTCGGGGGTATCTGGCTGTAAGGACTTCGCAGGACGGTGGAAAGAACGCATAGGCCTTAGTGTGGGTTTTTGGAAGGTTACCTGGATGGTATGCGAAGGTGTGGGAGAGAGAGGTTGAGAAAACTCCTGTGAGGGATGTTGTGACTTCAACGAGGGGCCAGGTTCTTGGGTGTATTGGTGAGACGACTTTGTCCCAGACCGATGAAGTTCTTGGTGATTGGGACTAGTCATCGAAGCTTGGACATCTATCAATCTCTTCGTCAAGTCGTCCACAGCAAAAGGAGAACGACGAGTTGCTGCCGATGAGGGTAAATTTTGAGTCCGTCCCCTCCCCGTGGTCCTGGCAGTGAACCAGGGGGGAGACACTTGTTCGTGGTGGGGCACAGTGGTGGCAGATCCAGCAGACCGAGGAAGACCGGAAACTTCCTGTATCTTGGCTTGCATCCGCATTACCCTCTCTTGTCTCCTTTGCGCATTCTCTTCCTTCACCTTTTTTCTGATGGTCTTTTGAGCCTTCAAAGCGGTGGGGATCGATCGAGCAAGTGGTACGTCGTCTTCATCTGAAGATCGTTTCCTGACTGGAGCAGCGGGTCGACGGTCGTCGGCAGAAGGCTCGTCCTCTCCGTACTCGTCGGTTGAATCGGTATCCTCGTCTTCCTCTGTCCCGTGGAGAGGCATTGAGGGTTGTGATGGTCGTCTCCCGTCTCCATCCCGTCCACCACCGGAACCAGAAGCACCTCCACTCGGTCTGTAAGTCCCAGTAGATCGGCTACCTAGGCTCCCGTAGCCATACCCGTTCAGGCCAGTGCTGGTATTTCTCCCGCCGCCGTAATGGCCACTAGACGAACCTTCCCCGTCCTCAGGTCGCTCCGAGAAAGGTAGATCTCCCTTGACGTAGTCGCTGTAGGGACTGCCAATTACCAGACTCTGCCGGTCATACACCGTCTCTACCTCAGAAACATCTTGGTAATCACCCTCGACATTGTCAATACGTTCAACATCCCGGTCGTACGGAATGGCATCCTCGTCACCATCCTCATCAGATTCTTCCACTGAGATGTATGAGCATTCAGAGGGGGTTGGAGTGACGGGTCTTGTGTCTGACGGGGAGATGTCCGATGATGACCGAGAAGATGAACGAGATCTGTGTACTGGGAGACCTTCCGAAGATAACCGTGCGCCTAGCCTAAACCTTATAAGCTGCGATGGCGAAGGGCGGATCGTTTCTACAGAGGTGCCAGGGTGGAAGTCTGAGGGAACAGACAAGACAGGAGGGGTGAAAAATATATGGCTGTCGTCAAGGGGAGACGGCAGCGCCAAGTCCTCGTCCGAGAGAGAGGCGGATGAGTTGGAATTCGAACGAGAAAGGTCGGTAACCAAGTTGAGAACGTCCATAGCACCGCCGAGCGAGGAATAAGGTGGGGGTGCGTCGAAAACACCCCAAGCATTATCCTCGCCAGAACTACGACGAGAAAAAGAACTCCAGGTGGGACTGGTCGAGGGTTGGAAATCGGACTCGGACTCGGCGGTGAATGATGACAGGGACGAGAGACTGTCATCCCACGTTGACAAAAAGGAATCAGAAGGATGTCTGGAAAGGGAAGTCGGGATCCTGTAATCCATTTCTGGCTGAACCGGGGCTTCGGCCGAGGAGACTCCGTCTTCAGACGAATCACTAAATCCTCCGGAGTAAATTACGACATCGTCGATGGTCCGCATACGATCATGCGGAGAAGGGCGTTCCGATGGGTGCGGACCATCAAGGGTGGGGAGCCAGGACTCTTCCAAGACAGGGTCGGGGCTCTCGATCTGATTCCAAGGCTCAATTGGTAGCGTCGCGCCGACGCGTCCCTTGCGTATCTGTCCAGGGGGGGTTAGAACTGGGCGTGATACGGCGGATGGTCGATCAGAGCATCGACTCACCTTACGCGTCGGGATGTATTGACCTTGTGACAGAGAACGCAAGGACGGTAAAGATGGGGTGGACTTGAACACGGGTCTGGTGTATGCAGGGCGCGCCGGGGAAGAGGGGTGGTGAAACGCACCGGAGACGGGTGAGGAAGGGGTTGTCACGGAGGTATATCTGGTGCCGGCAGCGAGGAGAGGATGGGCACGGAGCTCGGCGGGTGAAAGAGGGGAACGCGGGGCGGTGGGAGTGGGAGTGGGAGTGGGGAGGATGCTGGTGATTGGCGGGAGTGGTTTGTCTCGGTTGGTCGGGGAGCGTGGGGGTGAGGAGAGGTTTGCGAATGGATCGGTGTCCAGGAGATCGCTGTAGGGCGAGTCGAGCGAGACTACATTGTCTGTGGAGACGAAGGAGTAGAGGGCTTGGGAGAATGGATCCAACTGGGGCGAGCCTTGGGGAGTGGTGGTGGTGGTTGGAGTGGTAGGCGTATTGATGGCGATGGGCTGGGTCTGTCCGGTCTCGGAGTGAGACCTGGACCTGTTGGTTGCCGAGCTCTGGAGGAAGGGCGGGATGAAAAGCGCCTGGAGTGACCGCCTCCGCCCGCGCGCCATGTCTGGCAGAGAGAGCTCGAGGGACAAGCTGGGCAAGTGCAGCAGGGGCGAGTGCGGATAAAAAGCCTGAGGGGGATCCTGAGGACACCCAGACGTAAAACGTTTACATATAACCAATCCGAAGCGGCGGGTAATTCTGCAAATACCTTATCCATGCAGACGCACAATGGCGGCAGCCCCTCATCCCGAATGAATGCCAATCCCATCGCTCGAGGACCGCACAGGTTTTCCAAGACGCCGACGGCGAGGACGAGGGTGCAGCACAAGCACGGTCTGTGATCGAAACCACGATTCCAACGCCCGCCCGCTTGGCCTTGCCCACCGCCCTCGTCGACCACACCGACGCCGCCCAGCATCTCTTCGGTTCAAAACCGACGACGGCTGCATTCCTGCAGCGCCCTAGTTTTTTTTCCTCTCGTAACCCCCGGTCTCCTTCCAATCAGAGTTTCAGCCTGCCCCTCCTTTTCCGAATCCCCCTCGCTCGTTTCCACGCCAGTCGGCAATTTAGATCCCCGGCGGCAATCTGCCAGCTTCTCGACCGAGGTTGGTTGCTTTACCTTTAGTTCTCGTCCCACGGTTCCTCATCCTCGCGGCGCATGACCGTCCATCCTGACGGCAATCATGCCCCCACGAGAAATTCCGGGTTTCTACTGGGACACCCAAAGAAATCGGTATTTTCCCCTCCATCCCACATCACATCCACCTCTTACCTCCGCCGCATTCCCGTCGCAACCTAACCCCCCGCCCCCGCGGCATCAACCCCTGCAACTGCTCAACTCGGCAAAAACACCCGTGATTCCATCTATCTATCGCGGGATCAACAGTGTGTTACGGGTTTCCCCATCCCTCTCACGTCTCTCGCAGCTCCACCAGTGAGTGTATTGAGATACATTCTCGGATGTATTGAGGGACGATGATAGTGCGCCCACCCGACGGTAGCAAAATTTTATGTTCCCAGATTGTAAAAACCCCGAGACCCCCGCACTCTAGCGCTTTTCATACACCAGGCACCATTACCGCCTTCAATGTTAGTCATATCTCTGCCCCAGCCCGCCATCCCCAACGTGAACTCCACCACAGATCATCCAACTGCAAGATGACCACACCTATATTGTAATAAGTGATGTCAACTGCTGGCTCTACTCTTTGGGGAAAGGTGACGTTGCCCCAACGAGAGAGTTCAAACTGCCCTCACCTGTAAGATACGTGATCCCTCGTTACAAATTTCACCTCATTCTGTGTAGATTTCCTCCATCAGTTCTTCTGGAACGCTCTCTGTGTGGGTTCTCGTTTCTTGATCCTTACGTGTCATCCATCATACAGCGGTGTTTGGTCTTAGGGCGACAACTTCCGGATCACCTTGCAAAATTGTCGTTCAAAATGCAGCGACCACGGAGTAAGTAGAAGATGCGAGATATGGCTTTTTGGTTCTTTAACTTGCGGCAAATGTCTGATTCGATCGCAGGTCATTCATTCTCAGCCCGGGAAACAAGTCTGTATACGATGTCTGGACCTCCCACCTGATGGGCAATAGTTTGGCCGTGGGTGAGCTTTTCCGTCGCATTCACCTTTGGTTCAAAGATGTGACAACCTTCCGTCCAGGCATGCACGGTAAAGGTATCTTCATTCCTGACGTAAACGCTTCCGTTGGATTCCGTGTCTTGGATACTTTTTCGGACGTGCTGGCGATCTATCAGGAGCCGGTGCGTTTATTCCGTCAGCTTCCTTCGCCTTTGATGCCCTTGTTCAGCTGACCTTCTCTTCAGAATCTGGTGTACACAGGCACGCGTGGCGGCACAATTGTGAGGTGGGATACCAGAACGTGGTCGCACAACCAAAAGCCTTTTCTATCCAATCGATACAAGGCGAACCCCATCACACATCTACGGGCGATTGGGCGGGACCAGCTATTGGTCGGCAGCATGGATGGTCGATTGGAACTCTTCGACCTCAGACACCCCCTCGAATCCACTCCCGTCACTTCATTCCTCGGTCACGTGAATTCATATAGCCAAAAGCTTGTCAGTCAAGTTTCCGCAGCGGGTTATGTAACCCCTTGACATGTTACTAAGATGCCGAACCCAGGCGCTTGCTGTGGATCCTTCCGAACGATTCATTTTTGCCGCTGGACAAGACAAGGTGATTCGGGCTTGGTCGGTCTTGAATGGACAGCCATTGTGCGGTCGTGAGGTGGAGACCGTTACGGGGAAGGATGTGGGGTTGTTGAACACGAGGTTCGAAGAGGGGGTGGCGGACATTCAAATCGTTGAAGATGCTTGTGGACTTCATCTTTGGTATTCGGCAGGCTCGGCGCTTTTCAATCAAACGATCTTGTAGCTTCGACGAACCACCTTGGTCCCTTTCCTTATTGGAATGATTTTCCCACTATCCAGGTCATTCAGGGGCATCGTGTCCTCTAGGTTGGTAAGCATCCCCGGCCAAGGGGCCAATAAAGCATCCCTCGTGGGGTTGGCTCCTCCCTCAGCTCCTCTCTTCGCAACCTTCAAGTGCCGGCGAACACGAAAAATGTCTCGAGACGTCTCCGGCCAGTCAGACATCAACAAGATGAATGCCGAACCTGACGGTTCCTTCAAAAGAGCGCCTTCCTCCTTCAGGAATTTCATCCAGATAGGGGGCCAATTCCCTCCGGAAAAGGGTGCGCTCACGAAAACTCGTTTATGTACTGTTCAAATCCTCAAATGCCTTGTAAAGACCGCTACCATCTCTACGTGTCGTACGCTTGCCGTGAGTAGAGTCAGCTGACCAGATGTTCCGGTACGAGCACGTGGGCTGAAATGCTTCCCGTGTCTAGCCTGGGCAACGAGGACGCTGATCACCCGAAAACTCAAGGGTCTCGATGAAATTATTCGTACGTCATAGGAGTAACACCGTCCCTTGGGAACAGATTTGATGTCCCCCTGTCGCATTCAGCCGTCACGGTCGTTTCCCCTCGTATGGGCGAGAATGGATGGCCCTTCGCGAATGTCGACGAATACCCTGCAGCAGAGGTCGATCCGTTGTACGGTTCGGAACACGTAAAAGACTTGTATCTCAAGGCCGAGCCAAGTTATGCCGGAAGGTCCGTTCTATTTTCCGTGTTCTGATATTTGGTCTCGTAACAGCTCCACAGGTTCACCGTTCCTTTGCTCTGGGACAAGAAGAACCACGCAATCGTGAATAACGAAAGCTCCGAGATTATCAGAATTTTCAACACCGAGTTCAACGAGCTCATCCCTGCAGACAAGGCCAAGATCGACATCTATCCCAAGGAACTTCGCGAGGAAATCGACTCCGTCAACGACTGGGTTTATAACACCATCAACAGTTGGTCATCCCAGTCTTCTCTTGCTTCCGAGGTATTGACCTGTTTTCTATCTAGATGGAGTTTACAAGGCCGGTTTCGCGAGCAGCACTGAAGCATATGAGGCTGCCGTGCATTCAGTGTTCGAAGCTCTGGACAAGGTCGAACAGATGCTTGAGAACAAGGAATTCTTCGTCGGCAATCAACTGACTGAAGCCGACATTAGGCTTTGGGTCACTATCGTGCGTCCCCGCGTCAACCCTTACGGGAGTGTCTGACTTTGGTTACTGGTCTAGATTCGCTTCGATCCAGTCTACGTGAGGCACTTCAAATGTAATATCCGCGATATCCGTCACGGGTACCCGAATATCAGCAGGTTGGCTGGTTTCGTGCCTTAACGTATGCCTACTCTGACCTTGGTTAGGTGGATGAAGGAGCTCTACTGGAAGAACCCTGCGTTCAAGGATTCCACGAACTTTGACCACATCAAGACTCACTATTTCTGGTCCCACGCCTTCGTATGTTATGCTATTTCCTCAGTTGACCTACCGGGGGCGTGACTAACGCGTCGTATAGCTGAACCCGCAGAGGATCGTTCCGGTAGGACCCGTTCCCCACATCGAACCTCTTTAAAGACCTGCATTGTGGTAACGCCCAAGGTTGGACCTGTTCTAAGATCCATTGTCTACGTTGAGCAAGTTATGTACAAGTGTACTACTACTTCCGAATGATTCATGGCATGCTTCGTATGACTACAAAAGACGCAACCCTAGTGCCGTCCGGTGTTTTGATCCCGTGCCACGATGATTTGCCCACCCACGATCTATCGTAAAATGCCAGAACGGTTTGTGACTCGAGATATCTACAACGTCCCACGCCCCACTAGTGGCTAGCCAACTCGGCGTTGCCCCCATCTGCGTCTGAAATGTTCAGCCTGCCGACGTAAGAATCACGCAATCCTCAAAAACTTCACCATCCCTTTACCATGGCCACCAACATTACCTTCCATCCTGGCTCCGTGGAATCATCAGAACGTATCGACCTGCTCAGACAGAAGGGTGTGACGATTTGGCTGACTGGTCTCAGCGCCAGTGGAAAGGTCAGCGATAAATTGATATCCCCGGGATGGCGCAGACAACTCATGAACATTTCAGTCTACGATAGCTTGTGCATTAGAGCAGCACTTGTTGCACCTGGGCAAGTTTTCATACAGGCTTGATGGCGACAACATCCGGTTCGGATTGAACAAGGATCTCGGGTTCGACGAAAAGTCGAGGAATGAGAACATCCGAAGGATCGGCGAGGTCTGTTGCTTTCCGTATAATCAGCGGTTTCGTCTGAACCTACGGGATTCAAACTCAGGTGGCCAAGCTGTTCACGGACGCTTGTGCAATAACGGTCACTGCTTTCATTTCCCCGTATATCTCGGATCGTGCGCTTGTTCGAGAGTTGCACGAGAAGTCATCTTTGAGTTTCGTAGAGGTTTTCGTTGACGCCCCGTTGGAGATTGTCGAGGAGCGCGATCCCAAGGGTTTGTACAAGAAAGCCAGGACCGGGGAAATCAAAGGTATGTACCTTGAATCCGTTACCCCGCGTGTATCGACACCAACTGTCTTCCGTCTTCAAGAATTTACCGGCATCTCTGCGCCGTACGAGGCTCCACTGAGCCCAGAGATTCATCTCAAGACAAACGAGCTGGATGTCACCCAGTCTGTAGCGGCCATCGTCGAGTACTTGACCTCGAAAGGGTTCTTGTAGAAACCAGATCCCGCAAAAGCAACAAAATAATCGTGGATGAGTGAGAGCTTATGTGCAATATATCCCACACTGTGCTTTAGAAACCCTTACCCATAGCTGATCAGAGAGGACCCAGTCCCGGTCCGCCTGCATTGGCCCATGCCAGTTTGATCCGATCTACTTTTTTTCTCGTCACTCCAGCGATCTGTGGGCAATCGAAAGATGTATTGGACATCCCAGGCGAGTATACTAGCTCTGCCCCTCCATCCGCCGCAAGTAACCTGAACGACTCGATATCGCAACTTGCCACGCCAATGGAGCGCAGGAACCGGTCGACAAGGTCATAGACGAGCCCGATGGTGCTCCGTAGTAGCACGCCGTCGGTCCGGGACTGACAGGGGCAGGTGTCGTATCTCCCGGGAGATTGTCTTTCCGGCGGCGGAAGTGCTTGAAAGTCACTGTGGGCTGTTTCCCTCAGACCACAGTGCACAGTCTTACGTCTGCGAGGTGGCCATCACCCAACGGAACCAAGAACCGATAGTTAATAGACAAGCCCTTCGCTGTGGGTTGGAGCATCCCAACGCTTTTCGCGTATTGGAATCTCTGATCCTGGCTGGTATTACCCTATCGGGACTCTTGCTGGCGATTTTGAGACGATTCCCCCCTCTGTCAAGACCATGAAGTTGGTTCATTGGAAGGTTTCCTCAATGGCGCTGGTCGGATTCATCCGCTGGTTTCTATCAGATAACGTGGCCGTTGAAGACATGGATTACCTCGTCCGCTCACTGGACTGGAAACGCCCTTCTAATACCACCCCTGATTCTCAGGGCGCTTTGAATTCGTCGATAGTAATGGGCACGGGCCCGAGAGAAGTTTTTACCGCTCTTATCAAGATTCCCTCCGGGTTTCCACAAATTTTCTATCTACACCGACTCTTCTGGTGTACCGGATCCCATTGCTGTGTTCTTGTTCTCCTGGTATGGTAAATTCATCGGACATCTTGCGGAATTCTACGTGGGGGTCGTCGAGCGAGCTTCTCTTACGCCTGATCTGATCATCAACGCCTTGAATGGCTTCACTGAGTCTCTACGGCATCCTCATCACCTTATTCCAGGTCAGCGGGGTGAAAGGCTATAGAAGGCACGCTCTAACTATCCATGAGTTTGTCCATCTCACAGTGGCCAACAGGTGATCTACGCGTCACTAGTAGCGCTCGAAGCCGCCATAACGACCGCGACCCTCCTTCCCCAGTATCCCCGGTGGGATCGGGCTTGGCTGGTGGTCTTGTTACTTGCCACGCCGCTCGGAATGTATCCCGGCGAATTTAATCGGATCAACTCGAATGAATAGACGTTTTCATCGGGAGTAAGGCCTTGTGGGTTCAGTGCGCGTGCCCAACTCCAAACCTTTTGTGGCTCGCTTCTGCAGCTCTATACCTGACAGGTGACACCGGTGATTATTTACTTCAACGGATTGCATTGTTCCGGAATCAGGTAGAGAACAAACGAGTGTACATGAGCTGAGCCGACACGCTGACCACGGAGAGACATCCTCGGATCACTCAAATTCGGCCACCCAAAGCAGATTACGAAGATCCTGATTTCTAGTCAATCTCCTCAGCCATCCCCTTGCAACTCCCCAGATCAGCCCGATCTTCTCAGCCGCCTTCGTTGCGAGTCAAGCTTCCGACCTCGTGGTCTCACATTTCTCCCCCACGCACACAAGCCATAACTCCGCATGAAGCGTTATCGCGTCCCAAAAGACAACGATTCTGAGGTTCCTCCGCCTGAACTTTTGTCCTATCGGTATGGCTGCTGGGTTCATCGTCGTTTCCCCTTTCCGAACGCGCCTTCGCCATGGTGCAGATACCCGATCTGAAACCGCTCGTGAAGGTTGTCCAGACGCGAAGTGATCGCTCCGGTCACTTACATCCAAGAGGATCGTAGCTTTCTCAAACTGGTAAATCTTGAGAGAAGGAGTTTCCCGAGATACGGTTGTATCTGTAAACGTGGAACTGGCCGCCTTTCTTCGGAAGGAGATGAAACGTTCTCACCGCAACGTGTCATGCATCTGTTAGAAGGGGCTCCGGGAGACTTCGTTCGCTTGAGCAAGGCCCTCCCGCACGTTTCCAAACATCCGCCTGAAGGCGGCCGATCCCAACGATGTACGCGTAGCGTATTCCTTCGTTTCCCCTGGAGGGCTATCGTGTGGGACGCACCCGCCCAGATTCCATGATACCCCGAGTTGGTGAGTGGCAACCGGATACCTAATATCTGTGAGCGAGACCTTCGGTTTTCAGACCTAGAATAACTGCATTTGCAATTTGGAAGGACGATGGGGATTCGCGAAGTGATGAAGGGGGAAATTTATCAAACAGGGTGAGTTCGCTGACTTCGGAGTGGGCCGCCTGTTCGTCGTCAGCCTTCGGTTCGGGAGTCATGGTCGATAACAACGAAGATGTGTTTTGACGAGAGAGGAATGGGCGAAGGGGAGAAATATTAGTGGGCTCTCAGCACCGAGGACTTTGGAGGGTCGGTTCAAGGGGTGAACTAATTGGCAGCTCGGAAACGACTGTGTGCGGTCTGAAACCCGCAGAATATACAGGGTTGTGAGACCACTGCGGCGCGGACTGGATCCATCCTAGCCAAGGCATGAAGTCCCTTTACTCATACCGACGGTGGTACATCACTGAAAGCGAATGTCCTGGTATACGAATCACTATGCAGGTTACTAGCACACGGACTAGAAAACCGAAAGCTGAAAGGTGGACGCAAGGTAAACAAGGGCATATACTTCATTGTACAGATATACTATAGCAAACAGGTTAACGCTGTGCTTATGGTTCCAGAAACGGAGAGCATCAGGCCCATTTGTTTTCAAGTGCGAACCAATAGAGCACTTTAAGATGCTAATCCCCAGTTGTGAAACCTCCGGATGGGGGAAGATACCCGTTGGTACATTGAAGCCATTATAAACAATTCGTTCATTAACGTAGAGCACATAAACGTGAGATCTGTTCTCAATTAAATCGCGGTCAGCAATGCGCCTACTGAAATGCGGTGAATCGCCTACCATCCAGGCTAATAAACAGCCCGTGGAACATCTCATGGGACTCGCTGCAGAATGCAGAGTGAGAACGTTGGAGGTGTTCAATCTGAAAGAATTATCAGAACCCATTTAGCAATCTGTGATCAAGTTTCGTGACGTACTTGACGAATGGAACCTAGACCTGAAGATGTCAGAGAGTGCGAGGTTGTGTTCAGGAAGGACCTCAGCACAACCGACCACGGTGACGTGATCCATCTGGGGATGAACGGCAGAACGATCCACGAACGATGCTCTTTCTCTCAACGCGCTCACTATTGCGTTCCCCGTCACTCTCTGACAATGGTACAACTCCAACTCCTTCAAATACGGTAGCCGTATCTCCCGCCTCCCGCTTGGGCCGTCGTAAGGTGCCAGCATCTCGACGACCCTATCTGACATGTCGGACGCCACGATCCTGAATTCCCTCAGGAGAGAGAAGTGGTCGAAGCAGAAGAGGAAATCCTTAGTGCGCAAATCGGAGTAGTCCATATCCAACACCCGGAGAGGAGGATTAGACCGCCTCTGCAACATACGGAGGCCCATACCGGTCGCGTGATCGCTGGAAGGGGATTGGGAGTAATCGTGAGCCTCGTCCTCGCTGTCACCGTCCTCCCCGGTCGGTTGATTTGGAATAACGGCGTCGGTGTTGAGGTGTTGGAGGTACAACCTCGTCAGTCCTGGGACGACAAGATGCGAGAGGATCATTCGAATGGAACACGTGCTCCCAATGGTGAGCTCGTATAGTTTCGGCAATGTCACGACCGGCGGAGCATCTTCCTCGCTGTAATCTGGCTCCAGAGCGTGTCCGTCGAAGGTGAGTGTTTCTATCTCCGGGAATGCGGTTAAGAAACGTAGCAGTCGAATGGGGTTTGGCGGACCGAGACCCATCTCCGTTATCGTCAGGACGGTGATACCCATAGGGTTTATCTGGCTTGGTAATGGGAGCTTGGGAACGGGGTAATTCAAAACGATGGATCCGGTGCGTAGGCGTCTGAACGTTGGTAACTTTCCTTCAAAATCCACATCGTCATCATCTTCACCATCCGAATACAGCCCGTCTTCGTCGTCCGATTGTGATCTCAACCCAACAGCCTCGTCCACTATCACCTCCAGGTGATCCACCACTGCCTTTCCTACATGTAAGGTTGAGCGTTCCCAGCTTTCCTCGCTCTCGCTGTCCTCGCCGCTTGAATCCGAATCCGTGTAGTCCGAATGCGCCCTCGCTGCAAGCACGGTCCCAGATATATTCATCATCTCCTTGTGCTTCCCTCTGACGAACGTGCAACTCGTCCAGCGGTCCAGTCCGCCTAAGAGGATAGAGATGATCGCCAGGAATTGTTCTTGTGAATACGACTGGAAGTCCACCGTCACATCGAATGGCAGAGGTGATGAGTTGGCTAACCACACGCTGGCCTGCCTTTGCAGCTTCTCAATGGCGACGGTTCTATGATCGCGAACATCCTGGAGCGATATGAGCCGCCAGGCCCGGGGGCTGGTGTAGACGATGTCGTGCCACATGTGACAGACGAACGATAGCGTCAGGGGGGCAAGGGGCGCGCTCCATGAACATTTCTCGAAGATGTCGATAAGAAGTTCCGCGGGCAAATCTCGGATGGAGGGCATGACGAGACAGGCGGAGTGGGAGAATGAGGGGCGTGTAAGTCGATCACCACAGTTGTTGGGTTCATCCTTACGGCAGACGCCCGTTGGCGATGAGCCAGCGCTGGGCGGGTTGATGGGTGATGGTCGTAGAACTACAGTGCAATCTAAACAAAACAATCCGAACAGATGGACATACGACACGACGAAACAAGGAGTGATACAGAGGGGGAAGGGCGGATCAACCGGAGCACATCACGCAGGCTTCCTTGTTCTCCAACGAACACATCAACTTCTCTTGCTCAACCTCTCTCTCCTTCTGACGTCTCAGAGCCTCGGCATACTCAGGATCGGTCTCCTTTCCGTCAGGGGTTGCGTTGTCCGCAGTGACAGTGGAAACGGTAGTCTCGCTGGTAGTTGTCACGGCCGAGGTCGGAGAGGGGATCGCGGTATTCGGGGCGGGGGTGATGGGAGTTGGGGTGGAAGTGTTGGGGGCAGGGTTAGGGACCGGTTGTAGCTTCTTGGGCGTCTTTGCATCCAGTTGTGCCTGCTTCGCGGTCTTGAGGTAGGAAGCGTCGACGGTGAACTGAATGGCCTGAGCCGCAGGTCGGGTCCTCAAGTAGTACATTCCAGTCTTCAATCCCTTCTTCCACCCGTAAAAGTGCATACTCGTCAATTGTCCATTAGTCGGGGATTGGAGGTGAACATTCAAGCTCTGACTCTGGCAGATGAATGCACCACGATCAGCGGCGAGGTCGAGAATCTTTTTCTGGCTGATTTCCCAGACAGTTTTGTAGATCGCTTTGATATCATCTGGAATGCCAGAAATGCTCTGGATCGAACCGTTGTTAGCAATGATCATGTTCTTCATGTCCTCGTTCCAGAGGCCAAGGTCGACGAGCTCTTTGAGAAGCCAAGGGCAAACGATCTGGAACTCCCCAGCGAGAACACGACGGGTATAGATATTGCTGATTTAAAAAGATCGTCAGGGAGAGCATGTGAGAAGTAATGAAACTCTCTAACCTCGTGTATGGCTCGAAACACTCATTGAACCCAAGAATTTGGCTGGTGGAGGCAGTCGGCATTGGTGCAAGGAGGAGAGAGTTCCTGAGACCAGTCTTGGCAATTCTCTCCTTCAACGAAGTCCAGTCCCACAGCGAAGTAGGAGCAACTCCCCAGAGGTCATACTGAAATTGGCCTTGAGAAGCTGGACTACCTTCGTAAGTCTCATAAGGACCGTCTGCCTCAGCCATCTCGCTACTGGCCTCAAGAGCAGCATGGTAGATGGTCTCAAAGATTTGAATGTTGAGTTCCTTGGCAGCCGGGGAGTCAAATGGCATGCGGAGTATCATGAAAGTATCGGCAAGACCCTGCACACCAATTCCGATAGGTCGATGGCGCGTGTTGGACTTCCTCGCTTCGGGGATGGGGTAGTAGTTGACATCGATAATACGGTTCAGGTTGAATGCGACAGTCTTAGCAACGTCGTGCAACTTCTTGAAGTTATACTGGCCATGGGAGATGAAGGTAGGGAGCGCAATGGACGCGAGGTTGCAAACCGCAGTCTCATCTGGAGAGGAGTACTCGACAATTTCTGTGCACAAATTGGAGGATTTGATCGTCCCCAAGTTCTTTTGATTCGACTTGGCTGGATGGGGCCGTCAACGAGCTGCGGAGTTGAAATCGAGGGATAAAATACCATTGCAGGAATCCTTGTATAGCATGAATGGTCCACCAGTCTCAATCTGAGAAGCCAGGACCGCATACCACAATTCTTGAGCCTTGATGGTCTTACGGGCACGTCCTTCCCGCTCGTACTTCTCGTATAGTTCCTCAAATTCCCGTCCCCAGACTTCGTGGAGGCCAGGAGCTTCGTTGGGGCAGAACAATGACCACTGACCATCAACCTCGACACGTTTCATGCTGTTCGCGACATCAACGAATGCGTCAGGCATAGCGGGAGGGGACCACTCACAAGAGATCGGGGGTCCAGAGGGCGTAAAAGAGGTCACGGGCGCGAACCTCTTCTTTGCCATGGTTCTTCCTCAAGTCGAGAAAATCAAACACGTCGGAGTGCCAGGGCTCGAGATAGATGGCAAAAGCACCGGGGCGCTTGTTGCCACCCTGATCTACGTAGCGCGCGGTGGCGTCGTACGCCCGAAGCATCGGGACGATACCGTTGGAATAACCGTTGGTCCCGGCAATGTAGGAGCTGGGTAGTGAGGTCAGTGAAACTTCGATCATCGAAGAAAGTGATCTCTACCCGGTAGCGCGGATACAGTGAATGTTCAGTCCGATACCCCCTGCAGTCTTACTGATCATGGCACAGTTTTTGAGGGTATCATAAATACCCTCAATAGAATCGTCCTTCATGCAGACCAAAAAGCAAGAGCTCAGTTGAGGGTGAGGTGTGCCGGCATTGAAAAGGGTGGGTGAGGCATGGGTGAAATAGCGCTCGGACATAAGGTTATAGGTCTCAATAACACGCTGGATGTCAGATCCATGGATGCCTACAGCAACGCGCATGAGCATGTGTTGCGGCCGCTCAGCAGGAACACCATTTATCTTCAACAGGTACGACCGTTCGAGGGTTTTGAAACCAAAGCTGAACAGAGCTTAGTTACAGAACGGCGGAAATCGGAGGAAAAACGTACAAGTTGTAGTTGAAGTCGCGGTCATAGATAATAGCAGAATCAAGGGTTGTAGCATTCTCCTTGACAACTTTGTACGTCTTCTCGGAGATCATTCCCGCTGGTTTTCCGTTCTTGGGGTTCACTTTAAATGGTCAGGCGTGCTTCCAGCAGGTGGGACACTGCTTACCATAGCTGTAGAGATCGTGGATGACCTGGGAGAAGTTTTTCTTCGTCTCTTTATGCAGGTTTGAGACCGCGATACGAGCAGCGAGAATCGCATAATCGGGATGTTTCGTCGTCAAATATGCAGCAGTCTCTGCGGCCAGGTTCTACAACAGATCGAATAATCAGGACACTCCCCACCATTTCCAGATCAGTTGCTTACGTCCAACTCTTTCGTCGTTACACCATTATACACGCCAACAATAACCTTCTGAGAAACTCTGTTGGCCTAGTAAGCATACAGCGGGCCGTAAATGGTCAACGAAATACATACGCGATAGCATCTACGTGATCGGTGTCAAGCCCATAGCAGAGCTTGCGTATCCTTGCAGTGATCTGTATGACGTGTTAACACGCGTAAAACGCGATAAGTACGCGATCCTGGGCGCACCTTATCGAACTGGATAGTTTCCTTGCGGCTAGGTGAAAGTTATATGTGAGGAGTGGACTAATGAACGCGTTCTGTGTGTCGACTGACCCATCTGCAGAAGAGAGGCAGATCAGATAAGATCTCGTGTCTTGTTCTAGATAGGATGCGGCTTACCTCGCTTGAAAACATAGGCCATGGTCACAGTGGTGACGGTATGGTATTATCGGGAAGGATGGGTGGACGAAGATGGAGGTGGAGGCGAGAGAACGTGAAGACGCGCTTGGACATTTATAAGCCAGATCAGCTGACTGACGAACCAATCAGGATATGGACGTGTCGCCCATTCCCCTGCTCTCGCGTCCAGCGCGCGGCTTATCGTATCGCGGTAGCAAACACGTTCTACGCGCGCGCCCCGACGGGGAACACGTCCAGGATTTTTTCCGTACTTTTTTCCTGCAAATCCAACGCGTATACGCGACCCATTTGAAAGCGCACGTGATGTTGAGTGTTTGATTCGGAACCCAGATCCGAGTTCCGGCGCCCATCTGCGTCTCGGGCGGCAAACACATTCCACCCACATCATGCCTCCCCAAGTCGAAATGCAAACGATTGACCCGACTTACGCATCGGCGTTAGTACCGGCTCCGTCACCCACGAGTTCCATCGGTTCGAGGTTACCCGACGATGAAACGGATCCGGACGACGCCAGACTCACGCAGGAGGAGTTCGACGCCAAATGCTGGAAGGCACTCAAGATAGACGACCCCACGACGGAAGAGGCGGATGCTATGCGACGGCCGGTATATTACGCTGGCCATAGGATGGATCCCGAGCAAGCAGGCAAGTTTGTTGAGCCGGTCACTTAGAACGCGTCTGACCTTGCGCTGCTTTCCACAGCCAAGGTTGTCCCTATGATCATGCAAAAGCTCCGCACACAAATAAAAAAGCTTCAAGACAACGAGCTGTTCGAACAAGCTATTCTCAAGGGTTCTCAGGTTGGGCAGGACAACCTCACCCCTACCGGAGATATCGATACCATCATGCAGAGCATGTTGGAGCCTGACCACCCGTCTGGCCCAAAGCCCAACGCTGGGGACAACATCGGACCGTCCATCATGACCAACCAATCGCCATTTGTACCTCCCCCCGAAAGAGACTTTGCCAACGAATTTGGGCTCCTGACGGAGGAGTCGCCGTCCACGAGCATGAGGCGGGTGAAGGGCAAAAACAAGAGGAAGGCGTGATGGTTCGTGACCATTGGTTCCATCGTAGGATAGTCGGTGTAGGAGTAGCATGGCCCGAGATGAGTGATAATCCATGCGGTTATCGCACCGCAAGTTGACTCATGACGCAAGTCTGTTTTCACTCAGGGCCAAACGTATGCCCGGAACTTCGTTCACGAGGAACGATAGAGAAGAAAAAGATGCGCATTGCATCACATCATCCATACATTCGCCATCCCGATACAGACCGGTTGCGGCTGCATCTCCTCTCGTCTCTCATTTCTCTCACTATGCCGTTCGACACCGTAGTCCTCAATGACGGGGCCAGGGTTCGCCTTTCCTTTCGATCCCGCGCTCCATCTCTCATTGAGAGCCCACAGTTTCCGGCCCTCGCGTTCGGGACCGGAACCAAGTGGAAAGGAACTGTAAGCCCAGAAACCCCCAGGCCATCCTCACCCGGCTGACGACCTGTTGTCCGTATAATCGTAGGATGTTGCAGAATACGTGAAGCAGGCGCTGGAAACAGGCTTCGTCCACATTGACACAGCCGCATGTAACCTATATTTCGATCGCGCCTACACCACACTGTAATGGATTTAATTTCAACTTCCAGTCTACGCAAATGAAGAAAGCGTCGGAGCTGGACTCAAGCAAAGTGGACTTACAAGGTCGCCTGTGCTAATTTCCGTTTAAATGGCTGGGCTGACCATTCGAGAATAGGTCCGATTTCTACGTCACTACCAAATATACCGCAGGGGATGTATGCGAATCCATTACCACCAGCTTGAACAAGGTGCCTCTTTATGTGTAACATTGACTGGCTATTGACTGGCTGTTTTCTAGTTGGGACTGGAGAAGTTGGATATGTATCTCATTCATACACCTCGAGGCGACCTCCGCTCTATCTGGGGGGGCGTCGAGCAAGTTCAAAAGGATGGACTTACCACGTACCTCATTCCTGCTTGGTGCATCTCCCCGGTGTTAAAGCATCTACCTTGACAGGAGCATCGGTGTCAGCAACTTCGCTATTGATCACCTCCGGGAAATCTTGAAAGTCGCAACGGTCACTCCCGCTGTAAACCAGGCGTGTATCTTCTTGCCATAGTCGAGACACGCGGACCGACTTCCAACAGATCTTCTTCAACCCATACAACTACCATGAGCACAAAGAACTGATCAAGTTCGCTGCCGAACACCACATCCTTCTCGAAGCTTACAGTAGCCTTACGTGCGTCTGGAATTGCTCTTGTACTTCCGATGTACTAATCGAGGGCCTTTTTAGTCCTATTACTCGCTACCCGGGTGGCCCAGTCGACAAACCGGTCCTTGCAGCCGCGAAGCGTCTTGGAGCAACACCCGCTCAGGTCATCCTTGCCTGGGTCCGCTCCAAGGGCGTTGCGATTGTAACGTATGACCCGCCCCTCCTGCCCATTTCGCAGTGAACCAGCTCCTTCCCTCCAGGACAAGTTCAACCAAGAAACACCTCGAGGAGTACCTAGGTGTTTTCGAGCTCCGTATGGCTTCCTCCCTTTATATCCCAACTCCAAACTAACGCCATTGTGTAGCACCATTTACGGAAGAGGAGGTTGCTGCCATCGACGAGGCTGGGGCAGATGGGCCTCCTGCGGTGGGTCCTCTGAGGAGATCCACGCGTTATGACACCGGGGCTCAGACTTGAGCGGAGGACAATAGAGAGACACGAATAGTATTATAGAGATACTGAGTGCTAGATTTACATCTTATGGACTCGTCGTGTAACAGTGGAGAAAAGCGATGCGGTATACTATGTAAGGCACCTCGTAAAGGCCCTCCTTGTGGAAAGCAAGAAGGGACCGAAAAAATGCCTTGCATTTGAGCGAGTCATTCTCCCCTCCCATTAGCAACTCGCAGCTTGCATAAAAACATAGTCAAGATGCGAGTGAATACGAAGGGTGGCATTGTCATGCGTGGACTCGAGACCAGCTGGATGAATGCGGCGACACGGTTCTTTGAACGAAAGGGTTGGATTGAGAGAGATGAACTAGCAAATTCCCACACTCACTTCGCCTATCCGATATCGTCAACCAAAATCTGATCTGGGCTTCCCGTCCGGGATGTCAGACACTCGAACCTCACCTTCGGATTCTGACCTCACTTTCGTCCTCGCCGCGCTGCGCGGAGAGAACCCTGCTCTGGGTATTCCAAAACTCCACGCGTTGTTGTTGTCGAACAACCCGGGATGGCTTGTGAGCGAAAAACGGACTCGGAAAGTCCTCCAAAGCCTCGGTTTGACTAATACGGCCAAAAACCCGCCCTCCGATTCCGCCGGAGGACTTAAATATCCCTCCAGCAAACTTCTCGACGGCCTCGATCCTCTCAAGTATACGCAGAAAGGTCTCGCCCTCCGGGTGGAATACTTCGACCAGAAGAAGGGTAAAGGCTTAATCGCCTCAACGGACATTTCCGAAGGCACTGTCATCTGGAAAGAGGACCCCTTTGCTCTTGCTCCAGAATGGTGAGTCCTCGTCTCTTACAACACCTCCCCCCATGTTTGCTGGGCGACACTGAGCTTCATGTATTAAAAAGCCCATAACCCTTAGGGAAATATACGATCTAATCACGAACTCAGTCGCATGCACCTTCTGTTCGACACCCTTCAGCGACCCTTCGTCCCCCCTCATCATCAGATGTCCCCATAACTCCTCTGCGGTTCACTGTCCCGCAAGATTTTGCAATCGGCTTTGTTCGATCCGGGGCGCCAAGATTTCTCACACCCTACTGTGTCCTGCACGTAATCCGAAAGCCAAGGAGTTGTTTCAGTTCATAAGGGTAAACCACTGGATGGCTTTGCATGCACTGGTGCAATGTACCACAAAGTTATTGCTCACGGCTGCCGCCCCTAGCCCAAAGCAATCCGAGGCCTCCCTGGATGAGGAATGGACCGTGTTTAATAGTTTCGCCTCTCTGAGTCTCGAAGATCGCGAAGCATGGTAAGATATCACAGTAAGTGATGCCTTTCCCTCTGCTCACTCGATGTTCTAGGCTTGGCAGCCACGAACACATACACCCAACATGGAAGGAAGCATTCCGTCTATACCGTCAGGCGCTATGGGATCCTCCCGCGGACGCAGACAGGAAGCGGCTGGCGAAATTATCAAAGAGGACGTTCCAGTCCGCAGAGACGGAGGCTATAAGAAAGAAGTTCAACGAAGAGTTGTTCAGTTACGACGCGTTTCTCCGGAATTTGGGGAGGATGAGCCTCAGTATGTTCATTCCTTGCGTGCACCGCTTGATTGTCCTTATCACCGTTTAGACCTCGAGGGCCATGGGGGTCTCTATATCCTACATTCCCATCTAAACCATTCATGTACACCGAACCTTTCGGTTCGTCACCTTCACCAGAGTACGAACCTCTCTAGGGTTTCTCTCGTCGCAAAACGGGATATTGCAGCGAGTCCGTTTCCTCTTGGCAAGGATCTATAAAATTCCATCTAACATCATTTTAGGGGAAGAAATTTTCATCAGTTACGTAGATCCTGCTTTGCCGGTTTCAGCTAGACAACAAAAGCTTCGGGAGTGGAGTTTCAGGTGTGAGTGTGAGAGGTGTAAGGAGGAAGGGTCAACTGCGGAAGATGTTGTTGAGGTTGGAGAGGCTGGGCCCTCCACGGATTTAGAGAAGGAACTGAAAGCCGGTCTGGGATTGTTCTAAGAGGTTGTTTGTATTCGTACGGCGTCCCGACCGTCCAATCCGAGGTCGGGTGGTATCACCGCGCGCTTCGTCAACGCCCCTGTTTGAGCGGGGCCGAGATGGATATGTAACGAGGCTCTCCCCGCTCTGCTCGGTCGTCGGCATTATCAGCGAAGAGGACGAAAATCTTGCACGAAAAACCTCGGCCGGCATCGTCATGCAAGTAGTCAATGTGAACGCCGGTCCCCCCGCCACTGTGGGGACGGCTCCCTTGAACCGAGCTCTCATCACGATGAGCAACTCCAAGTTCCTAAGGGACAGCATGCTCTCGCTTTCCATCTCCACCAGGGACGCCGACTACTACATTTCGGATGGGAACACAGTGCTATTGGTTGAGAACATCCTGTTCAAGGTGCGACTTTGAAATCTTCTCCCCCCACCCCGGATACAACGACCTCTGACCTCACACTGGAAACCAGGTCCACCGATCCACGCTGACCAAGGACAAGTCCACATTCGACACAATGTTCTCTCTACCCTCCGATTCGTCTTCAGACTCGAGTATGACCGTCGGACCAGAAGGCGAGAGTGATGACAATCCAATACGTCTCCAGGGAGACACCGCGGAGGAGTTCCGAGCGTTGTTGTGGGCGCTTTATGCGTTGTAAGCCTCGGTGCTCCATTTTCTGGATGATTGTTGAACACTTCGTCGTAGACCGAATGAGCTGATGATCGCAATGACGGATGATGCCAACTGCATGCAACTTCTTCACATCGCCCGGATAGCCCACAAGTATCAATTCAAGTCTGTCGAAACGTGGGCCTCGGCTGCTCTCTCGCGTTTTTACACACGTATAGGCGCGTTCGAGGGTCTGTCTACGGTCACTACCGACAGTGACGACGTCAACACCCCCTCGTTGACTCAAATAACCGAACTCGCCGGGTTATGCGAGAACCGTGAGCTCCTCGAGGCCGCAGTCGACAAATGGAAGCGGTTGGTGTCGGAGGGCAAGGACGTTGCTCTTGCAATTGGTCTCGCGGAGCGGCTGAATATACGGCCGTTGCTCGGTCTGGCTTATCACTCCATGATGCTCAACGGGAAAACTCATTGGGATTCCGAACCGCTGCTTACGAGGAACCAGAAGGTGCGACTATTCGCAGGGTATTACTCGTTGAGCAAGTTGTGGGAGTCAATGCCCAGCCAAACTCCACCTTTGGTCCATTCGGGAAGGTGTACGTCTCAACAACGATGTACCCGTTCCTGGGCACAACTGTGGCGGCTGATCCTCGAGAAAGGGACGGGGATTTTGCCTCTCCAGGCGGGCGACGTGATAGGGAAGCTTATGTTGGCTGAGAGTTGTATGAAGGCGATTGTCGAAGGGGAGTTTTCGTCTGGGGGCATCGCAGTCGACGATATTCCTTGTTGCAGGGAGAACGCGTTGGTCGCGACGTCCGCAAGGGTTGCAGAGGTTAGGGAGAATCTTGCTGATCATTTCACGGATGACTTTTAACTCCGGGATTGTACCGTGCGCGCGCATCTTGCCCAGCCACCTAGTGTAAGCTACCGGCAGTACTAGTTGTACGTATTTATAAACGTTGAGCGCCCTCACATTATTGGGCTGATGTGTGCCCCGCGCCTACGGATGGTGCTGTTCATCCAGCATGTACTGCGACGTTGAATGTGGTGGTACAAAATCCCTGTACTGCTCGCCGTCGCAGCTGCAAACCACATCTCCCTATCCGACCCGAAAGTAACCAAACTTCGATCGAGGTCGGCTCTCATCGCGTTCTTTCTCCTCGCGTTCAGGGTGCGTCTTTTCCAGTCTCTTTGTCGTTGGATATGAAAGTTTACCTCTGGGACGCTCAAGGCTTTTTTCTGGACCTTGACTGCGTGCGAGGTCGCGCTGATTTGGTCTGTCAACCATCTACGTTCTCCGACGGCCCATAGAATTCTGGTCATCATCGTCCATCCCCGGGCCAATTTCCCTCCAAAACCTTACATTTCACTAGCATTTGCCATCTGCTGCTCGATATCCCTTCTCTCCCTAACCATATACCTCACATCTAAATCTTATTACCAACGCATACGCCAATCCTCCGCATCCCCTAATCAGGTCCATCATGTTTCCGAGAGGCGGATCCAAATCACCCGCCGCGTCGTCCACGGTAGCAGCCCAATCGTGGGGATTGGGGCGGCATCATGCTATATTGTACCCGGCTCATTTGCCTACGAATGTTGGGTGTGGCGAATGAAGTTCGGGGGAACAGTCTTTTGTTTCATGGGGGTATCCTATTTCGCGTTCTGGCTGGTGATGGTTATTTGGAGATGCGTGAGGTCGCGGCGAGGTGACAGGATAGTCTCCTGGGAGCCCGTGGACGGGGTTGCCTCTTCCGACACCGGCTTGGAGGGAGATCCGGAGATCCTGGCCATGGAAAGGGTTCTGGTCGATACCTAGTGTATAGAGTGGTGCGAGAAGGAACGCGCCGTATCCAGAGCAGTTCCACTGTACAATTGTGGCCCACCGCAGTCTCGAAACCTCGGATCCATCAGACGTCATACCCACTCTGTCACGGGTGTTGATCGCACGGGCGTCTTCCCGATTTGACCACACTTTGTTACCAAGGCTCTCCGTTGTTCGCGTCGCGACTCTGCTCTGTACCAATCCCACCGGGACGCTCTCTTTCGTGGCGCGAGATGGAAACGTCGACTCCGCTCGTCCACCTCTCTTTCGGGGAGAATCCCTGGACTTCTGACAGAGATATGTCTCTGCAAGAGGAGGATGAGGATTCACCGCCTAAGAGGCGGTTTGATTACTTCCCCGTCTGCGGTACGCTTGTCTCCGCATGCCCTGAACGTCAGCCACTCACCCCACTCCAGTGATGCTTCTGATGTTACTTGCACCCCATCCGTCGTGGTTGATCATCCTTATTCATCACCACCTACTTGCGCTAAAATCCTATGGATGGTTCGTCACCCACCTGTTAATCAGTTATACCCTGATGTTCCTGGCGTGCACATCACTCATCGTGTGCCTTGCCCGTGATCCTGGACCAGTCTCGTCCCCAGATGACGTCCAGGACGACAACGAAGAAACCAGCCTTGCCGAAGCCCTTATGGCACCTGTGATGAGTGACTTCAATAGCCCCGAAAAGTGGTGCAAGAAGTGTTGGGCTGCTAAGCCCGAAAGGACTCACCACTGTTCAATCTGTAGAAGATGTGTGCTGAAGATGGGTACGACCGGTCCTGCACTGGCTCCAATTCTCGTGCTAACCGACCCCGGCCGCGTAGATCACCATTGTCAATGGATGGCAAATAAATGCATCGTAAGTTACCCAATACTCAATACCGTATTCGGGGCGCTTAGACCTCTCGTTCCAAAGGGTCATCGCACATATCCTGCCTTTGTTCACTTTTTGGCCTGCGTTGTTCTCATGGCCATGTACATGGGCGGTGTAGCCATCTCTAGGTTCTACTACGCGCTTACCCATCCAATGGATATCGTACGTGAGATGACGTCAAGATAACTGTTTGTCACCAACATCATGACAGGACGAAACCACCCCGTTACATGACCTGGGAATCGGGTTTGCTGGGTTGGTTATCACGGCGGTCGTCGGCTCCTTTCTTGGATACCACGTGTATCTTATCTCGTACGAGACGCTCACCTTTTTTATATCGTCGTCACGCGGATTGACTCCCCTTGCAGAATCAACCGGACAACGATTGAGGACTTGTCTCCGTTTTTGCTCTTACGTCTAATTCCGAATTTGACGAACCCACATGATCCGTTTCCAACCCCGGAACATCGGCTAAGTTATAATCAGCGACGGGTCGTGAAGCGCGCGCACAGACAGATACAATTGTATAGTGTGGGGTGGAAAAAGAATTGGGGTCAGGTTTTTGGATGGGAGCGGCGGCGAGGTTGGATCTATAGGATTCTCTTGGGGGGCGCCGGGTACGTCACCTGTTTTTCAATCTGACCTTAATGGGATCCAACTCACCATGCGCAAACTGTAGAAAGGGTGACGGCCGTGCGTTTCCGCGAAACCCACGTTCAGAAGAGATGCTCGCGAAGTTGGCCGACGACCTTCATAATGCAGACAAGGACTTGTGACGCAATTTGTTGTGTGTCCTTCCATGGCCCACGTAGAATGTTTTGTAACTGCTGTCAGTCGCTCTGGGCCCCGGGTAACGGTTGGAGTCTTCCTCTCTCGAGAAGGATACTATTCGGGGTTCAGAAAGCCTAAAGCCGCTCATTATTTTACTATTGTTATGTATGCATCTGTCGCACGTTTTGTATGATACGTCACACTTTGTCTGCATCGGACTGGAAATATGCTTGCACGTTTGCCGGACAGGCGGAGGCCTTGCTGGTCAGGAGCAGGCCTGTCTCAGTTGTGGAGAAGATCCGCGTTTAATCTTCGGCCTTATCCACCTTGCCTTTACCGGGCTGGCTCGCGTATATAAGCAAGATGTGTGTGCCCCATTCGATCCCTACTGGCCCCTCTGAAGATGCCTTTTGCGACAGAGATCATCGATGTGCGCACCCAGGACCCCTTGGGTACAAACTCCGGCGACGTCGATAACGGCGTTCCCGCCGCCATCATATCTGGTCTATCCAGACCCGCACACCAGCGGACCCTTCCGACTCTCCTCTTATACACTGAGACCGGGCTCAGGATTTACGATGAGCTTACGACCCAGGCGACAGAGTACTATCTCTTTGGTGCAGAGGAAGAGATCCTGAAGAAACACGGGATCGAGATCATCCGGGCCATGCATTCTCGAGGATGCGTCGAGGACGAGTCGGTCGTTGAGCTCGGCGCAGGGCAAGTCGTCTCCTCTATTCCACCCCTTTACACCCACCGGTCTTTCTATAATTGCGGCCCAATACCGGATGAATTGCGGCCCAATGGAAGACCGTCCTAACCTCCCTATATAGGTCTCTCAGGAAAACATCCCACATCCTCCTCGCCTTGTCTCGCTTGGTCGACGAGAAACGTTCCACCCCACCAATCACCTACTACGCCCTCGATCTCGAGAAACCGGAACTCGAGCGCACCCTCTCCGAATTGGCCAACTCCGACGTCGGATCCAAACTCCAAGGCAAGGTCGCGACCAAAGGAATGTGGGGCACCTACGACGGAGGACTCAAGTTCATCCAAGAGGGCGGCATCCGCGGTCGAGACGCCGTCCCGCAAGCCCTCACGGAACATTTTACTTTGGAGAGCTTGAGGCACATGTCCCCTGTGTCGTACAGGGACTCTGAGTCGAGCGGAACTCGTTCCTCCGAGAATGGCTCTGACGTAATGACCTCCCCGTCAACCCCAGATACCCCCCAGACGCCGTTGCACATCTTGTTCCTCGGCTCTTCCCTCGGTAATTTTCCGCGAGGCGATGACGCAGCATTCCTTCGCGGTCTACCGTTGCGACCGGGGTCTGGTGACACCCTCTTGTTGGGGCTCGATCATGACAACCATCCGGTAGAGATCGAGCGAGCGTACAACGATTCCTTGGGGATCACGAGGAGGTTCATATTGCAAGGTAAATTTCACAACCCCGCAGAACGACACGGACTTACTCCTCGGTAGGATTAAAGGCAGCTGGCGTGGCTTTGGGAGACGAGACCTTATTTGATGAAGACAAGTGGGACTATGTTGGCAAATACAATCAGGAACAACGTGGGTGATACCGTCACAGAGTCCGAAGCGAAACCGACGAATTCTCCAGGTCGTCACGAGGGCTACTACATCTCCAAGGCAAATCAAACCATTCACGTTCCGTCTGGCGAGCGGTTTGAGTTTTTGGCGGAGGAGTTAATCAACGTAGAGTATTCCCACAAGGTATGTCTCCCACTTCGTCACGCCTGGCTCCGTCAACTCACAACTGGACCAGTTCAACGAACAAGACACCGTCGCGTTGTTCACGAACGCGAACCTTCGTCCGATCCAACGTTGGATGGATCCCACCTCCCGTTACTCGTTATGGCTTCTCGAGAGACCGCCGTTTACATTTCCCCTCCTCAAATCGCCCGGCGGGGCCACTTACTCGAACCTTTTCCCCGTCCCCTCTGTCGCCGAGTGGGAAATCATGTGGTCCGCATGGGACATGGTTACGATGGGAATGATTTCCCCCCATTTGCTTTACGAGAAACCGATTGACCTCCGACATATCTGTTTGTTCTATCTCGGCCACATTCCAACCTTCCTGGACATTCATTTGTCAAGGCTCTTTGGTGAGCCACATACCGAACCCGAGAACTTCAAGGTGAGTTGTAGTAGCCGGTCGCGACCCCGATCAATATTAACCTCACGGTAGTATATCTTTGAGAGAGGCATCGACCCAAATGTCGACGATCCAACTCAATGCCATGTGAGCGCACTATGCACGCTTAGATGACGAATCTCTGTTGAACATCTGATCACAGGCGCACTCTGAAGTTCCTCATAATAAGGAAGATTGGCCGACACTCTCATCTATTCTCGATTTCAAGTCTCGTGTTCGTCAGCGCCTGCTCAAGGTGTACGGCGATGTCGCCTCCGGAAGGCTCGAGATGACCAGGAAAGTTGGACGCGTATTGTTCATGACCTGGGAACACGAAGCATTTCACACTGAGGTGAGCGACGAGGCAGTGGATAATATCGAAGATAGTATCCTTAATCGCATCCTAGACCTTGTTATATATGCTCCTCCGTACCGTTGGGCAGGGGACCTTACCTCCATCTGGCTTCACCCCCCCTCCATGGAGCGGTCTTGCCGACAGTTGGGAAAAAGCTGCTCTGCCCCCTTCACCTACAGTTACCTTGGGTCCGGAGACTATTACCTTGGGCCACGATGACTCTGAGAACGACGATACCTCAAATGATGTAAAAGACCACGAATTCGGGTGGGACAACGAGCATCCGCGGCGACAGGTCGAGGTCGGCCAGTTTAGGATCGCATGGCGGCCAGTTTCCAATGGGGACTTCTACGAATTTTATAATTCCGGAGGTAGCGACAAGGTCGCGTTCCCAAAGGCCTGGTGTATGGTCGATGGCGAAGTCTGCGTGTGTTCATTTCTCATGCGGTGGATGGACATACTACTAAAGCGATACACAGGTTCTTACTATGTACGGTCCCGTTCCGATGAAAGTTGCTCATTTGTGGCCTGTCATGACCACGTACGATGACCTCTCGACCTACGCGACTGTCAATGGGGGCCGACTCCCTACCGAGCCTGAGCTCAGGTTGTTCTTGGACAAGTTCGAGTACGGTTACGAAGGAGGAGCGAATGTTGGTTTCCGCAACTGGCACCCTGTACCGTAAGTCCATTAATGTAGTGTCGCTCCTTGTTTGTGGATTGACTAATGGATGGCAGTGCTACTACTGGAATCCCCGAGAAAGGCGGCAAAGGTCACAACGGGGGAGTATGGGAATGGACGAGTACTGTTTTTGATTCGCACGAAGGTTTTGAACCTTCTCAACTCTACCCTGGGTGGGTCCTCTCTCCACCAGAATCTTTGGCTGACACTGACACTAGGTAATAGATTTAGCCAAGACTTTTTCGACTCACATCATCAAGTCGTCGTACGTTTTCCTCCGCGTTGAGCTCTTTAAGGTCGAAACTCATCCACGTTCAACAGATCGGCGGCTCATTCGCGACCGTCCCCCGTCAAGCGAATAGGAGGTCGCTGCGAAACTATTATCAACACAACTACAAATACGCTTGGATTGGCGCGCGGGTGGCTTATGATATTTAAACACTTCGTTCCCTAGGTTGGAACCATTGTAACATAGATCTTGCCAGTTGTACCACCCCACCAGCTACGACCACAACAGTGTAAAATAGATTCTTGTCTGTGATGCGTCCCCAACGTACGCCCTGGAGTTGTGTCATGACATCATGCCCGTCTTTTACGAGACTATGATCGTTGGTTCTACGTGACATGACAGCTTCGGGACAATCCAAAGACCCGAGAAGAGTTTCCCTCGATAGCAAACGTCATGGATGTCGCTTATCACTTCCTGTATCTATTTTGCGAAATCGTACAACGCAGAGAGAAGTAATTATTAAAAGCGCAGCAGCCCCAAGTTCTGAATTCTCGAAATCGTGAGATGTAACAGGACACTGGAGACCAGTTGCTAACGAGGATGGGGCACCCTTATGGCGGCCCCAACCCAATGTTCTTCGTGCTCACACTCTGTACCAGTTTTGAACCTCACAAACCCGTAACGCGTAAGAGAGAAAGAACTTTCGGTTTGGACGATACCGCCTGGACACAACTGTCACCCAACACGTTTCATTCACCTCTGACAATGAGCGGCACGAATTTCCGTACGGTCGTTGCTTTCCAGTGTCCTCCAAGTTGGCGTTTGTACCATGACACCACAAATAACACTTCCATCCAAGTAGCGCTTGTTATTGCTAACCAATAGGCAGTGGGCATCCGACAAGGGTGAAAGAGGGAGATTCAGTACTATTGCACCCATGGCTCGATGAGCAGTACCCTGCGAGAGCTGAAACGAAGTCTAGTAGATAACTAGGGTTCAACATCAGGGAGAACGGGGCCCGTGTTGGAGGTCTAGCAATCCACGAATGAATGGCATAGGACGCCGACCAGGTCGTCTGCTGTCGTCGGGTCCCCGGATGGTATCTGGGCCAATCGACAAGGAGGGGAGTCCACCGGTCATGGAGAAGAGGCGAATGGAGAATACGCGATGAGTGGGTGGTTCGAGGACGTGGTTCTGAGGGGGCAGCTGTTTCTACGTTGGGGCTTGACAAAGAGTCGGATGATCAGCCGATCGCACTCAAATGCTCCAGCCATTTCCCTTCATCATCGGACCGGCTCCGTCCACACGAGACGCGCCATTAGAGGATGGTCGCCTATTTCCATCAGGACTCGCAACCTTCTTCACAGCCTGCGTGCTGCACTGTTTTGTCTTGACTACCTTGAGTCTCGACCATGCAAACCAAGTCCCAGCGACCGAAGGGTAGAGACGGGGCCATCTCATCGCTGAATATAGCCATCGAGGGCTTGAATCTCGCAAAGGAACTCTCAGGTGTCACCCCAGCAAAGGCGGTTTTCGGTTCCGCCAGTGTCCTCCTCACAATGATCAAGGTATGTTTTCTCCTCTTCTGCGACGAGATGACTCAAATTCATACGTGGCCAGGATACCATGGCCAACAAGCTGGACTATGTCGAACTCGGGCTAGCCTGCGCGGATGTATGTGGAGCCCTTGACCGGGGGATGGGTGTGAGACAATTGGATGAGCTGAGTCGGTCTGTGTCCGAGGCGATTGAGAGGTTGACAATGTGAGTCCAATCAATGATCCATATTGCATGCGCCCCGCTCACTGCGCCCTTGATCGTAGAACTATGGCAGAAATCCAGGGCAAGATCATCGAGAAGAGGGAACGGAATTTATTCTCCCAGCTCGCCCACGCGAAACATGACAAGGAGACCATCGCTGCCTGGAAGCTGGACCTCATTAGGATCCTTCAAGTCTTCAATGTACGTTCGGCCGGCTCTGTTCGAATGTCGCTGATCGCCTCCTTTCAGACCGAGTTGGCCTTGAATACTCATAACATAGTGTCCGGCATGAACCAGAACATGTTGAAAGGCTATGAGGATGCTGACGGTAAAAATCAGGGGGTGAGTAACTAGTATTCCACCTATCGCCGAATAAACAATGACAGTCGTCTAGACCCAGTCCAGGTCAGTGATCTCGAATAGTATGGGACCGCAGTCTTACGCCTCCATCTAGGATAATCGGGGACTCACCTCCCTCGCCACCGAGGGCCTTTTTTGGACGTGACGAGTTGATCGAAGAAATTGTTGGTCTTGCAGAAAACCTCACCCCGGTTGCTCTCATTGGCGCTGGCGGGATTGGCAAGACGTCCATTGCTCTCGCCGTCCTCCACCACAATCGCATCAAGCAACGGTTTGGAGAGAATCGCCGGTTCATACGGTGCGACCAATTCCCAGCGACGCCCGCTCATTTGCTCGCTCGGCTCTCCAAGGTGGCCGGTGCAGGCATCGAGAACCCTGAGGATTTAACCTCCCTATGTCCGTTCCTATCTTCAAAGGAGATGGTCATCGTCCTCGACAACGCAGAATCCATTCTCGACCCGGAGGGAACAAACGCTCGGGAGATATATACGATAGTGGAGGAGCTGGGTCGATTGGAGACCATATGTCTCTGTATCACATCCCGCATCACTGCCATCCCTCCCGATTGCGAGACTTTCAACATCCCGACATTGTCTATGGAAGCTGCGCGCGACACATTCTATCGGATCTACAAGCACGGCGAACGGTCCGATTTGGTCGGCAACATCCTGGAACAACTCGATTTCCATCCGCTCTCGATCACCCTCCTCGCCACTGTCGCATATCATAGCCAGTGGAGCACAAACCGACTTACGAAGGAATGGGAGAGCCGACGAACAGATGTTCTCCAAACGGTGCATCACAAGAGCCTCGCCGCTACGATTGAACTCTCGCTCACCTCCCCCATGTTCCAAGAACTTGGGCCTGACGCCCGAGGGCTTCTTGGAGTCATTGCCTTCTTCCCCCAAGGCGTCGACGAGAACAACGGCGAATGGTTGTTCCCCACCATCTCGAACAGAGCAAATGTCTTCGACAGGTTCTGCATCCTTTCCCTGACATATCGAGCCGGCGGGTTCATCACAATGCTCGCGCCACTTCGTGACTATCTCCGTCCCAAAGACCCCAAGTCTTCTCCGCTCCTCTGCATGACCAAGAGACATTACTTCAGCCGGCTGTCAGTTGAGGTTGATCCCGACGGACCCGGGTTCAAGGAGGCACAATGGATCGTGTCAGAGGATGTGAACGTCGAGCACCTACTTGAGGTCTTTACATCCATTGATGCGGACTCGGAGGATATCTGGGATACATGCGCCAAATTCATGGAGCATCTCTATTGGCACAAAGGGAGGCTTGTCGTTCTGGGTCCGAAAATTGAGGGGCTCCGGGATGACCATCCCTCCAAGTCACAATGCTTAGTTGAACTCTCAGGGTTGTTCGAATCGATCGGAAACGAAACGGAGCGCAAACAACTCCTTGCTCATGCCTTGAAGCTCCAACGAGAGCGGTGGGATGACCACCAGGTCTCTCGAACATTGAGGCTCCTATCCGACACAAATCGGCGACTACGCCTCTACAAGGAAGGGATACAACAGGCCGAAGAGGCGTTGGAAATTCACGAACGGCTTGGTGGCAAAGTGGAACAGGCACGGTGTTTAAAGGACCTCGCTTGGTTGTTGTACGAGGACCGCCAGCTCGACGCCGCCGAGAAAGCCGCATCCCGCGCGATCGACCTGGTTCCGGAGAAAGGCGGTCAATCTCTGGTCTGCGGATGTCACCGCCTTCTCGGCGAAATATATCGGACCAAGGGCAGGAGGGAGAAGGCCATTCGTCATTTGGAGACATCCCTGGGAATTGCATCCAACTGGTCCAATGAGCTATTTTGGATTCGCTACGCCCTGGCGCAGGTGTTTTCCGATGAAGGCAGGTTCGACGACGCGTACGCTCACATTGAACAAGCCAAGTCGCATGCGGCCAACGACGCATACAACCTGGGTCGCGCGATGGAGCTGCAGGCTGGTTTTTTGTATCGACAGCGTAGATTTGACGAGGCAAAGTCCGAGGCTCTGCGCGCCGCCGACGTTTATGGGAAACTCGGGGCTGCGAAGAAGGTGGAGGACTGTAGAAAGTTCCTTCGGGGAATCGACAAGGGAATGAACAACGGTAAGCTCCTGGAAACCGTGCTACTTCCCGCGTGTATTGACTCGGCTTTCTAAGTTTGGGGAGCCGAACGATAGCACCGACGGTTGCATCGATTTCTTCAGATCCGTCCCCCCGCAAGTAACCAATACCTTGTTCCTCCATAACTCCCACTGTCATGCCCTTCGATGCCAACAATATCCTCACACCTCTTTATCCACTTCCTCTACCCGCACACATAATTTCATATCCGTTATTCCGCTACTTGTCGTTGATCTACATCTCTGGTCGTCCGTTTCCTCATCTCCCACACCACATTTGTTTCGCATTCACATATCCCATATACTACCCCCAGTGTTTAAAGTTCAACAGTTGGTTCGGTGGTGCCACAGTTTCCGAACCGCTCAACTTGACTGCCACGCTGTAAATGGGTTAGAACCCCGATCTCGCAAGGCAAGGTCGAGGGTTGGTTGTTGTCCCGCGGAGCCCTCTGGGACATTTCCGACGAACGACGACCGCCCGCTCAGGCTGTTGCTGCCTGAAGGCAACAAATCTTTGTGCAACGTCAGGTTTTGTCACAGCACTGAACGATCCACCCCTGCTGAGTTAGTTGGCTGATTCAGTGTGACAAATTTCGGGTTCATAAGAGTCAAATACGCTGACGAGCGCGTTTAGGCTGTCAGGGAACTGACGAGACCAACCGACTCGAACTTGACTGCCTCGGAGGCATCCACCGAGTCACTCCCGCAAAGGCGCGTATTCTTGTTGCCGGTTTCCTGCAATCTTGTCTCTCTAGGGTAGATACCGTACACGGTTGACCAATCTTCCGATTGGTGGGCGCAATGTGGGAATTCTCAAATATTGAGGAAGAAACCTCAAAGTTAATGGTATCCTCTCACGACGGATATGATGGTATTTGGTGTTACGGATAGTTACCCACTCTAATTCACACCGGATATCTATCATTCAGAAAACGTCAAGTTTCCTACTATAAAACTGGGAAATGTTACAGTCAAGGTCCGTTGGGCCCCAAGGTACAGCAAACTCAGACTGGTCGCACAGTAGCCCTCTTCTTCTTCACATTCCGTCGTCGAACCTTCTCTGCTAGAGAAGTGGTATCGGTGCTCCGGCTCTTCCAACCTTCTAGCTTCCGAAAAGTTGTATCAGATTCGATATATCGGTGGACTCTGTCCACCGTCTCCCAATACTTGTTCTGGGCGGCATGGTGTCCGAGGAACGGCTCTGAGCCGTCAAAATAAGGTGAAAGGGGGTGGTGGTCTGAACCAATGGTCCAATGGACCTTCTCCAGGGTACCACAATGCTTGAAACGGGGTAGAAGGTCTTGCCAATCCACGTTCTTCAGCCTGCTCGACCTAATCTGTAAACCTAGCTTCTCGGTGGATTGGTGGGCCAAACCGGCGAGCATGGCGTCGGTTTCGCTCCACAGATTACGATCGACGTGCTCTTGCATGCCCATATAATAGCCAGAGTCGTTGAGATCGAATCTGATAGATGTAAGGCAAGAGGAGGAGATAGATTGGAGCAGAGAAGTGAGGAAACTGTCCGGCTTCGCGCTCTTCGCGTTGCGAGGGACAAGCGTCAATTCCCGGAGGTTTGGGAACCTCAGATTCTTGAAGCGGTGGGAGTGGTCGGCTATCTGCAGTCAGCATCGAATGCCGGAGAAGCAGCGCGAGGTGCAAACCTTGTTCGATCTCGTAAGAAATATAAAGCTTCTGGACAGGCTTGGAACAAGATTCGAGGAAAGGGAACAGAAGGGCTTGACCTCCGATGAAATTTACGGCAACGTGGACCTCCCGAAAATGTGTGGGAAGATGAGATAAGAGGCGCAAGAAGCGATCGATACCGCCCCGGCCGTTTTCAAAGGTTAAACTCAAACGGCCGCGGAAAAGTGGGGTGGAAGGGTAAGTCTTTCGCGTTGGCAGTCCTGCTAAGATATCTGGGCAATAAACGTCCAAGTCGTCGACATGAGGAAAGAAACAGATGCAGTTGATCAATGAAGCGGGAGATACTCTCCAGTAAAGGAGCTTGAGGGAAGTAACGGAGGATCCGAGGCGGCGAAAGCAATCCGCGAGTAGTTGGGCATCTTGCAGCCCACGCGTGGTGATACCCGACAAGGCGAGGGTCTTGACGTTATTGAAGGCGTCGAAGTGGCCGGTGGCGGGGCTTAGGAGGAGCGGAGTGAGCCATTGGGCGTGGGTGGGTTGAAGTATAGACAGGGTGCGGGTGTGTACGGACACGGGGCAGGAGGCGAGCGGAATGTTCTTACACCACCGTTCGAACGATTGCTGGGAGGAAATGGTGGTTCGCGAGAAGATGTGGTGTTGCGAGCGGTAAACCCAACGCTTGGAAATCAATGAACAGGATTGTAGAGCATGGGCGTCGTCGTGCAATTCATCAATGAACTTATCAATGAGCTCCTGGGCCACCTGGTCCATTCCGCTATCGGGGCGGCGATCAGAGGAAATCGCCTCGGCCAAGCTTGCAGCGGTCATTGAACGCACCTTGACTGACAGAACTCGCAGGTACCAAGGATGCCGGCGCTACGAGGTGCGTTGGACCCTACCGAAGGAATCTTCACGGGTGGATCTGGGGCGAGTGGTCGTCCGAGGGTTTGGTAGTCAAGTTATATAGTAGGCTGTGATTGTGATCGAGTCAGTGGTGGTCGAGTTCCGCAAGGTGGGTCGAACCGGAACGTTCGCAGCCCCATATAGGCCGAATTCGCATACCGCGCGTCAATTTTGTCTCTCTTTCTAGGGCAAGTACACAAAGTATATGGCGAATGCAATAACTACAGGGATTCCCCGCTGTTGATTCCCATTTCGTACATTTGAACTTCCTGGCTTGCATCTACCGCACGCTCGTCGCCCCATGGATCTCCTCCAGGGATCGTTGCAAAGGGGGGGCATGAAGTCGAAGAACTCGGGAGCGCCGGACACGTGCGCAACCCGAGCACACGGCGAACGGTCTACAAACGGCGCACCATGTCGGCGCTTTCGAGCCACAGATTCGATCTGTCGAAGTCGACACGGACGTTGGCCTCCAGCGCAGGTTCTCGAGCCCACGGGGACCATCTACTCCGGGGAGTTCTCGGGCGAGACTTTCAAGTCCTAAGTGTCTGAAAATGGACATAGCAGCGGCAGCATAACCTGTCTGGGAGATGGGTGTGGGTGATGCAGGACGGAGGACTCGGGACACAGTCGCGGGGCACACTCTATCTGCCACGGTGCCCTCCCACTGTTCCCGGTCGGATCGGCACTGTTCAAAGTGTGATATGTCTGGGTGGTAGTGGCCCTGACGCGGAGGCTACGACACAGCTAGTCTAGCTCGGACTTTGCTGGGTCGGTGCACGATCGCCAGTGAACATGAATCGTCGCGCGCAAGCGCCTGGTTGGAGGTGGAATACACACTGCATTTTGCGCCTGACAGTCCAATGGAACATCGTGGAGTCCCTTAACATGCCGAACGAGGACGTGGGGGGTGTAGGGGGGGTGTTAGGTACTTCTGGGTGAACGTCCGAACTGCAAGGAAACTGAGATGAACGACGTAGGGAATAAATCGAGTGGACACAGGCGTAATAAGCGATTGCCGTGCCATTCACCGAGCCTAAAGACAACGCCGTGAACGTCTTCGGATCTCGAATCCCAAGGTTGTGACCTGATCTACTCTGCGAGTGATACACAGGGTCTCCCGGGGAGGACCGCACGTCGGTGGAAGAAGTTCAAGATACCCAGTCAATCTAGCGAACGTGAAATTATTTTTTGTATCATGGTTGGAGGGGTTGGCTTCAACTATGATGTTCGGCACCGAGTGCCTTATCGTACGCGCTGAGGTAGCTGGGCCGGTGCCCGTGTCACTCCTCTGACGGGGGACGCGGCTGGGGAGGGGGTTGGCGGACAACTCAATCGTTGTCGGCGTCATCCCGGAATAAGGTGGGGAAAGTACACTGGGTAAAAGGTAAAAGCAACTGCAAGACATACTATGGTTGATCACCTCCTGGCAACTCGCTTGCGCTCACGACCACCTCCCACTTCTACTTCCATCGGATTAGTGAACAGGACGATCACGGGAGACACTCCGGCGCTACTCGCGGTGCTTGTCCCTCTCGTGCTTCTGGTGCGCCGCCTCGAAGACGGAAATTGAGCAGGGATTGTCGATGACGTTGCCGTCGGCAAACCC
>Ga0307513_10000597_pt1 | contig 51721 bp, 50 predicted proteins | sample 15_EM_MG_FD_202174 | JGI IMG/M metagenome (GOLD analysis project Ga0307513, IMG submission 202174) | Populus trichocarpa ectomycorrhiza microbial communities from riparian zone in the Pacific Northwest, United States - 15_EM | ecosystem: Host-associated > Plants > Roots > Unclassified | place... | reverse complement strand
GCATTAGTAAGAGTAGAGAACTGGTTCTCTAATCATCGTTCCAATCAGTTAGCCATATCTTGAAACGTGAACTCTTTGAGGTTCCTGAGTAGTCTCCCAGATGCCTCCGGGAAGTCCCTACTCAGGAGCTTGGGTTCGGATATATGCTCTCCCCTATGGTGGAATATACCTCGCGCATAATTATGCAAGCTATTCCCGCTAGGGTAATACTCCACTATTAGGATATTTCATATAGCAATCAGGCAACTATATCAACACGTAGGATTTAAATATACTGTTCACGTTATCATTATGTTTTGCGCTTCTAGTTTCTGATAAATAGTGATTGAGAAATTACTCTCAGTATATGATTCTAAGCGTATAATCTAAGTATGTTTCTAAGTATTTCTAAGAATATGATTTCGGGTATATAAGTCTAAGCATATCGTGGCATAGTTATTCATGTACAATTCCTCTCATTCTGACGATATGGTTTCCTTGCTTATCATTTTGTAATCTCATGCAAGGTGTATGGCTCTGGGCATCCAGCTTTGTGCTTCTCATTCTAAGGCTATTGGTTTAGGCTTTCCCTCTCACATGCTTTGTAAGCGGTGTATCAAAATACTAGCCACTATATAAATCTTGTGTGAGGTTCAGCCAATCACTTACCCTAAACTTGCAGATGGTTGGTTAAACTGGGCGCTGACGAAGGTGTACAAGAAGCTATGGTTTTAGATGAATGTCTTTGGGTATGAGGTGTTCATCAGCCAAAAGCTATCCTGCGTCAGATACAGTGCTAGTGCGTCCTGAAGCTCGGAGTCTGAACTCTGTGTCCAGTATGTCCAGGGCCTCCCGTGCGTCCTATACGTATCAGCAAAAAAAGCGTTTGCGCCAGACGGATAGGCATTGCGTCCAGATGCAGGAAATCTGTCTGGAGCATCCTGTCCGCCCAGTCCGCCCTCAGATGGCCAAAGCACAATGGTTGCATCCTAGTCCGTTGGGTGCAATACAACCCGCATCCTGTCAGCCCAGTGCACCTGGATGGTCCATTTCACACCCTAATCTCTCGAAGAAACCCAAGGTAAGTGACCCATAGAGCTCTGCATTGGGGAACTCTCCCTGCCCCTAATGACCTCTACTTACAAAGAACTACCTTATCACCAGGTAAAGGCTGTCCAGACCAAAAAGGATCGAAACATAGGATGACTAACTATCTATTGTCCCGGTAACGACCCAAAACATACTCCTTATTTGATCACTACTAACAACCCTCGCAAAAGGTTTCTAAGTTCTTTCCACCTCGTATCAGGCTTCATGATTGAATCAGGGAAACTATTGAATATTACCAACCTTCCGAGAGGGGCATGCTCTTCCATCCAGGTTGACACTATTCATGACTCCTAAGCGAGCGGATTCCATTGAGGCCTGACTCTAGCGGATTGCAATGAGGCCCTGCCAGACTCTAGCCGATTGGAATCAGGTCCTGCCAGAGTCTAGCGGACATTGGCCAGTGCCCGGTGAGGTATCTGCCTTTTTCTTCCTGCTGACCTCTGTAGCCATGTGGACGCCTCGAAACATATAGCATTCGATTCCCCTCGCCCGGCGGATTCCAACGCACCCTGTCCCGACGCTGTCCGACCGCTGGTTGAAATGTTATCCAACCCTTTGTACTTGAGTTCCGCTGGCAAGTACTTTCAAACTGTTGGCTACTGGGTGCTAGAGGCATGCGGACACTTAGAGACCTATACCATTCGATTCCCCTCGGCGAGCGGACCCCAATGAGACCCTTCCCGACTCTGGCGGACATCTGCCCCCTGAGATATCTCCCTTCTTCATCCTGCTGACCTCTATAGCCATGAGGTCGCTTTGAAACCTATACCATTCGATTCCCCTCGACCGGTGGATTCCAATGCACCGTGGTCTGACGCTGTGTGACAGCTGGTTGAAATGTTATCCAAACCTTGGTACTTGAGTTCCCCGGGCAAGTTCTTTCAAATTGTCGGCTACTGGGGGCTACAGGCATGCAGACCCTCAGAGACCTATACCATTCGATTCCCCTCCGTCAGTAGACTCCAATGAGACCCTTCCCGACTCTGCTGGACATTTGCCCGCTGAGGTATCTGATTTTTTCACCCTTGTAACCCCTCTAGCTATGTGGACCCTTCGAGAGCTATCTCATACAATTCCCCTCGCCAAGGGGAATCCAAAACCCTCTGTCGAGACACTGTCCGAATGCTGGTTTAAGGGTTATCCGTACTTTTGTACTTTAGTTCTCCGGGCAACTACTTTCAAATTGTTAGCTATCGAGTACTACTATTTTGTAGACTAGCTTTAATAAATATATTCCTATTTTAGTATCTAAATGACTCAAATAAGTAAATATGAGTAATACTGGATGGATCTTTCCGGACAATGTGGATATTCTCCCCAGTTTTCACTAACTATTTCACATTCCTTGAAGGTAGAGTTGTTGCCTTAGGAGGTATCCGATGATAGCCAGTTACACCTGAGTACTTCCACTATTCTACTACCCTATTGGGTTGCATCCGGAGAACCTTTTTGCGTCCGAAGAACCTTTCTGTGTCTGGAGAACCTTTCTGCTTCGCGTACCTGCTGAGTCCTTGGTTGCGTCGCGTGCGTCCAGGCGGCATGGACCTCTGTCCACAAGCATCCAATAAAAGACCGCACACCCAGAACGCGAGTTTACGTTCTATGCACCTGGACTGCCCGACCCACAGGGAGCACGAAGCGCGTCTGGGTGTAACTTTCTTTTTTTGCTGATTCGCAGACACAACATCTGGTTGCGTCCGATGCGTCTGGAGACCCTTGTCAATACTCAGTTCCATCTGGCCACATTCAACAAACCAACCCTGCCTCCCTTGCATCCTGAATCCAGCCTCAATACTATCGCACATTAGAATTTCCCATTACCCCTGAGTTTCCTCCCAGCCTTCTCTGCGGCCCAGCCTCCAGGTAAGGAATAGGTATTTCTTGTGAAAGAAAATATCGTTAGTGCTTGCGCCAGGTGAGAAAGCCCTTGTACCCTTAATCTTAAATTTGAGCTAAAGATTTACAGGCAGACTCAGAGTTCTATTTTCAGAACTTCCTCTTTGAGTGAGTGAAAATACCAGCTCACCCAAGTCTGAAAGCAAGTGATAGCATGGTGTGCCTCTATTCTAGCACAGTTGATAGTGGTTTCTCGGCACTTAGCTGTGTAATGCAATATGATACACTCATTACTCAACATCCACACCCCCGGGTCCCAGCTGCCAGACTGCACAACAACCACGTAACACATTTTGGGTCTGACACCCAGAGGTTGCTTAGTGCGATGCTAGCTACGCACTTGTATAACACTTATCACTACAGCACTATTATTCATCCAGTTACAAGGCTGGCGATCTCAAAGCCTGATGGCAGATTCCTCTACAACCGGTGGCCCAATTCTGGATCCGATTGCGGGAGGCTTTTGGGCTCAACGCTAGCTGCGTGATGGTATAAGATACCTCCCCCTGCCACGATTATGCATGAGGTTACCGTGTTGAAGGTTGTGCTGGCGATGCCAGAACTCGATGGCGGATTCATCCTCAACCAATAGATGGATTCTGGATCTGATGGCGGCAGATTGTTGGGCTTGATGCCATGCTACATAGCTGTATAAGATACGTGTCTGTCACATCAAAACACATGAATCCGCCAACCCTGCTGTGAGTGGTCTATCCAAAGGTCCATCAACACAATCGCAGATTCCTCCACCACCGGGGGGCTGATGCTTGTTCTGATGGCCGGAGGTTGTTGGGCTCGACGCCAGCAATGCGTTAGTATCAGGTACATCGTTAGACGACAATTCCCCATCGAGCTATAGGGTTCGGGGGACGAATGAGAGGGGGAACATGCATAGGATGGGGTCTGTCCCTCCAAGGGAGCCGTTCTCCCCTCCCCTCTGACTATGGCCTGATACAAGGTCGCCACCACTTACGAAGGAAGAGATAGGAACGGCTCTCTCCAAATGCTCACCCACTTCAGCCCTGGGACCTGACAGGATCCCCTACTCCACCTAGAAGCAAGTCAACAGGGAAAACCCCTCCATCCTCCTCCACATCCTCTCACCACTTGTGAGCCTGGGATACCACCCATCCTCCATGAAAGGGTCGAATAGAATAGTGCTCGACAAGCCGGGAAAGCCCTCCTATGAGTGCCCCGCCTCCTTCAGGATAATTGTCCTAATCCACACGGTCACGAATATCCTTGAGAGGATAATCGCGTCCCTCCTTCTCCTGGCAGCCCGGTCAAAAGGCATGCTGAACCCCAACGAATGAGGCTCCCTGCCTGGGCTGAGCACTTACGATGCGGTCCTAACTCTTTTCAAGGACGTGAAAACCCTGCAAAGGCCCTGTCTCAAGGTCTCGTCCTTGTTCTTGGACATCAAGGCCGGGTTTGACAACGTCGACAACTCCACTCTTGCCCGCATCCTGAGGGAGGGTGGGATTCCCCACTACCTGGTCTCTTAGGTGTCATCCTTCTTGGGCGAACGGAGCAGCACTCTAGTCTTTCAAGGGGCCCCAGGGACCCCGGCCCCCGTAAAGGTTGGAGCCCATCAGGGCTCGCCAATCTCCCCTCTCCTCCTCCTCCTGTACGTCTCACCCCTCCACTTCAGACCCCCTCGGAGTCTTATGAACTCACAGGTCAATGACTTCGCTCTGACCCCCGCCTCCCGTTCATACAGTGGCAACATCCAGCGCCTCCAGGGACTCTTCGAAAGACTACAAGCCAAGGCCCTCCGCATAGGTGTCTCCTTCTCTATCGCCAAGACGGAACTCATACACTGGAGGACCCCAGCCAGAGGAACTCACCACAGTGCCTCTGCCTCATTCAGATCAAAGGAGAGCTGTTCTGGCCCCGCGGCTCGCGGAGGTGGCTCGGGTACTCGTTCACTCCTGCTCTTGACTCCTCCGCTCACCTTTCGCGCCGGCTGGCCCTCGCCCAGGGAGCCTTCGCCCTCATCAGACGCCTCAGCCCCGCCGGGGCAGGCCTAGCCCCATACCTGTGCCATCAGCGCGCAACGTCCTTGGTCGCCCCCATCCTACTGGATGGGGCAGACCTCTTCATACCCAGCGCGGGCGCAATGGCGCGCCTCAACACCTTTTGGCAAAAAGTCCAGAGATGGACTACGAACTGCTTCTCAGCTACTCCCACCGGGATTCTCACGGTGGAATCCTCCCTCCCCCCGGTCGCCCTCCTGATCTCCCAACGGCAGAGAGTCGGGGCGGTTCGAGTCGTCTGCTACCTGCCGGAGATAAACCCAGCGACAGCGCGCCTCCATGCGTCCTTCCCCTCCCTTTCGGCCCACCGGGCACGCCACTCCTCAAGGGCTCTGACAAAGGGTCTCGCGTCTGTGTACCTCCCCCTTCACGGGAAGTCTCCGCAACCCGTCCCCCCTATGAGGAATCACCTGCCGATAGATGCAGTGGCTCACAAGACCATTCCATTTACCCACGGGCTGTCTAGGATGCCCATGATAAACTCACACCTCGTCTCTCCAGCCCCTACAGTCCCCTCTCGGTCCTTGATGGACAACACCTACTCCGCCCTGAAGAAGACGGTCAGAGAGGCCCTCCCTGTGGACTGGCCCGGTCTCCTCCCAACTCCAGGGTATTACCACCACCTCCCCGCCTTGAGTCCACGGCCCTTCATGGGTTTGGGCAAGTTCATAGCTGGAAGGATCCACCAGAAGAGAGCCGGCAAAGGTTACCTGGCCACCCACCCGACATGAAGGTCTTCCGATTCCCATACCTCCTGCCCCCGCTGGGGTCTTGAACAAGAGACCTTTGAACACGCTATCCTCACATGCCCTTCCAGGCAGGGCGCTCATTCACGCCTACTCCCCGGTGTCTCGAGCGTTGGTCCGGATACTCCCCTATGGTAACGGGGGGCACTCTGTAGGAAGACGGATCCTAAGATTGAGACCGCACCGAAGACTCAAAGTAGAAGTAAAGATCAAAATAAAGATAAAGATAATTCAAAGTAGAATCAAGCGGTAAAACTTAATATCGTTAAGCCTGAAAGCTTCTGTCAATAAGTTCTTTCGAGTATCGTTGGTTATCACAATAGGGTGTCTCTCGCTTTAGTTAAGTAGAGCAATGTAAAGCCAGAGGACACCAGTCAACCATTCTGACCTTTCGCTACCACCCTGCTCAGCTGAGGGCTGTCCAACTCACCTGCCTAAAGTGAGCTAACACTCAGAGGCAGTCAGACCGCTCGGATATTTACTATCTCCACAAATAGGAAGTGCTTCCGGTGATGTCTCTCCAACTACATCTGCATGAGAAAAAACCCTTTCCTATCGGTAGAATGTCAGTGGCCGACCGACATGCCCACCTTAGAAATAATATCCATTGGGACTCACTGGCCCAGCGGTGGTTTTGTCTATACAATCTACGCAGCCCATCGGCAAATCTACTTGGCTATACTAAGCTTCTAAACCTGACTGCCTGCTCCCACGCTAAGAAGTCTCCTACTACTTGACTGCATGGGCGCGACCCACCGCCAACCATGCGGGGCCCGCTTCAATCGTGACAAGACTCACACCTCTAGAGTCCACTAATAACCCATAGTAATGCTACAGTTTACCGGGTAACCCGGGACTGGCTTTGGGGTGGTTGTCCTGGAAGCCTTGCAGCTTCCCCGGTCAGCCCCAAGCCCTCTACTGTTAACCATACAACTAGCCGGAGGTCAAAGTATGCCCGTAGGTGGTTCCCACGTGTTATGCACGTGGCGCCCCAGGAGGGGGTCCCCTTCACACCCCTTATATATCCTGCGAACAGCTTCTGGCCGCTTGGACGGCCACAACTCATACGGTGTTGTGGGAGTCTTCCTATGGATCTGACTTTACTAGGAAGCAGACAACTACACAGCCGTACAGTGCTGTCACGCCGTACCAACGCTAGGGCCGCAGGGGGGTGTTAGGAATATCCCCTGAAGGTTACAGGAGGTTCGGACCACTCCTGCTCCGTCAGTAGTCCGTTCTGTACCATACGAAGCGGCCCTCGGAACATCTAAGAGCCCCACCATCGTGGGATAACTTTCCCCGAAGTCCGCAGATGACTTTGTTGGTCAAGGTAGGATAACTGGGGTACCTCAGTAGGGTAACTGGGGTCCTAAGGTAGGGTAATCATGTTTCCAGGGTAGGGTAACTTCACCCTACCATGCCTTTATTTCCTTCGGGAGTCCGCGCGACCACATATAATGTTGCCCCGGAGACTGGTGCAACCATTACCATGGGTCCTTTGCTTTATGCGAACATACCCTCGGAAGGTTACCCTGCCTAGTAGCGTAACTTTGGCCTACCTAGGTTACCCTGTCTAACCCTATGTCACCAAGTCACTTTGTAGACACTTGTACCAATTCATGTCTACCGGTAGTATACTAAGTATACTGGCCTATCCTCAATATGGTTACCACTTGGTATGCCATACGGGCTTGAGTCTAGTCCACTGTAGCTACCTATCTGTAGGGTCGTTACACCTATGGTCCTCTCTTCCCCTGCTCAAAATGCTCGCCACCTTCATCAGCGTCACCTCCACCGGATTCCCCCCTACGATATTTCCGCCAAATACTCCGCCCACCTCCCCCCCGCTGCCCCTCTCGCCCCTGACAGTACCCCCCCCAGCGTTTCGTGTTTTTTCGTTGGCTGAGGTGTAGGCCTGTTGGAGTTTCTTTCCTGCAACGTTATGTAAGCTTTCCTTTTAAAATGGGACTCTTAGTTAGTTTGTAGCTTTTGTTTTTACCTGTCCAGAGACCTGGCGGAGGGTAAACCTTCGCGATACTGGATATTTAACCGGAGCCGTTGTAACAATCCTATCGTCAGTAGTTACACAACAAGCAACAATAGTTATTTTTCTAAGCCAGTAGATCTCCTTATTTTACCTGACGGCTTATGGAAGTACTTCCTCTTCAGATAGTACGGAACTGGCTTGCTTGTCTTGAGTGATGTGGTGAAGGATACAATCTCTTCAGATAGTAACATGGGTAGATCGTTGTGCTTGATAGAACTACCACAATAGTCCTATGTCTGAGTAGCCCGTCGAGACTATCACAATAGTCTCCGGGTTCTTTTGAGTGTAAGATTTCGTAGTGGAGGAATGTTTTGCTTAAAGAGAGTAAAGAGTAATGGTATTGCAATATCTTGAGTATAGAACGGTACTTAGATGGTTGCGTGAAGATCCTATCTTTTTGTCTTTTTTTTTTTTTTTTTTTTTTTGTAATCAATTCGTCATTATGTTTAAAGGTACAAAAGACTCATGCAGCGCTAGCTATGGAGATAAAAAACCTATAAGCAAACGTCATCCCGCCCGCTTCACCTCGTCATGGGAAAAATCAAACACCCCGAATCTATAGGAAAAGCCCCCCTCGCCTCGCACCTAAGAAAAACCTCAGACACGTAGGGAAACAATACATAGAAACGTATAGGTAGAGAGACCCAAACCCTTCAGCAGGCTCCTCAAAACAAAAGAAACGAGGGATGTTCTAAGGCCCTTTCGGGGCCCGGGGGAGAGGATAGATGATCGCCGACACGGGAAAACACATAGGCTGAGGGCCCACCAAAAACCATGATGTACGGTCGGGCAGGTCATTACATCGTTCCCAAGCGTTGGACAGAGCCACAGAGGAAGTGCTATACCACGACTAGGCGTAACCAAGGAGAGGCCGAACGATCGGAGGGGGAGGAGGGCGAGCGGAGCCACCGAGCAGAGGGGATGCCGGCCAGGAAGGTGAGCAGTATGGTGCCAGCCGGTGAGTAGCAGTAGGGTGCCAGGCAGAGGGGGGGGAGCACTAGGGTGCCAGCCGGGGGAGGAGTTTTTAGCAGTAAGGTGCCAGCTTAAGGGGCAGTACGGTGCCAGCGGACAGAACCGGGAGGGGGGTAGTGGAAGGATCGCGAACGGGCTAGCTACAACCGACCAACGGGCCATAGCAAGGGCTTTTGGGACGACGACGAGACCGGAACGAGACCGTGATGTTACTACCCGAGGCTTTCCCCATCAGAGGTACAAGCCCAGCAAGCCGGGGCCTACTTTGACCGAGAGTCCGACACCGTAACGCCGATCGTGAGCGTAGCGAGAAGCTTTCCGACCGTGTAAAATCCTAAGGGAGGTGCGAAGGAAGTGCGGGGTAAGGGGGAGAACCAAACATCATGAGCGGGTGTCAACGACGAACGGGAACAAGAACCCGAAGGAGGGGAGGCCGAGGCCACAGAGGAAGAGGGTAGACGACTTAACCTGAACTCCTAGGCAGTAGCCATCGTGGGAGAAGAGAGGTGGGTGGGGGAACGTGACGATGATTTCCCGTGGTGTTGAGATTTCAATCGCCGGAGGTGTAGGCGAGATGGTTCGTGGTCCTATCTCTTGGTCGGAACCAATAGCCTTATATAGGCATCTTCCCACAACCCTAACCCTGTTGATCCGTCACCATAGCCCCCATGACTAATAATTAGTCATGGTGCGAAATCCATCAGCTGATTCTTACGAATCATCTGCGCACATCCTCTTTACTCGATCCCAACCTATAAACCCGATCATGCGCTCGAATGAGTCGCATGCGTGAAACCCATGTGCAAAATTATTATATCATATGACGTCACGATTGTGACGTCATGAAATCATTAACCAATCATAATCAACCAATGACTCACAAGTGCGCAGTCATGTAAAAGCTATGAGTCAAATGACGTCATAGTGCAAAATCCCAACATACCTTATGACTAATAAATATTAGTCATGTGAACTCTGCCTTGCTTAGTCACGATTTGTGACATTAGCTCCTGTCTCCCCCTAGCATCGGTCCCTCGATGCTAATTGCCCAAATCGAGCAATCTCCGCCCAGCTCTTCTCAACCCCTTTCGGAGTTCTTGGTTCCTGCTTTCGAGCTCGCGATTCCCTTTCCTTCCTTCGTCCACCTCTCTCTGCAACCTTCCGAGACTGAAACTAGTTCCCGCGATAGGTCTGCGAAGTCCTGGGATTTCTTCTTTCATTCGTTCTATCGTGGTCTGGTAGTTGGCTCCCTCTTGTCTGATTTTTTCGTCCTTCTCCAGTGTTTGTCGTTTTTCGTCCAACAATTCCTGGATCTGCCTTTGTAGGGCTCCGACGTCTGGTTGAGTTTTTTCGCGCCTCTCCTTCTCCAGCCGTGTCCTCAGGTCACCCAATTTCCTTCGTTGTTCCGGCTCGGGGTGTCTTCGATGCGATTTTGAGAGGGGTTTCCTCTCGCCGTTTTCCTGGGGGTAGTACCCCTCTTTGATCTTCTCTTGCACATGTACGAAGCATTTGTTGTTGTAACATTTGTACCATGTCACGCTCTGCCCATGGCGTTTCCTCTGCTGTTTTTTGTTCCGGTGCGATACCGGTACTGATGGCACAGACCGAGATCGGTCTTGGGGAAACCATCCCGTGGCTTCCTTGTCCCTGTAGTGCACTTGGCACCCGTCGTTGTAGCATGCCGTCCATGACAGCACATCGTGCTCCCTCAGGCTCCGTGCTTTCTCCTTCGGTTCTGCTTCGTCCCACTCCTGTGGGTCTCGGTATGGGGGGCTCGTGAGTAGTCCCACTGTAGTTCCCCACCCTTCATGGGCTGGTGTCGGGGGTCTTGGTGTCGTCATTCGGGGACGTGGTGGTGGTGGTGCGAGTTGTGGTGGTGGTGTTATGGAGACCCAAGTCTCCCGGTTTTCTTGTTCCTCAATCTTGATCGAGAGACAGCTTCCTGGGGTACTTTTGGTGGAATTGTTGTTTTGCGATGCCTGCATTTTCAAAATCTGCGTAGGGATACCAGACTTTGTCGTGTTCAGGAGGATAACCGGTCCACTTGGCCCGGTATTGTAGTTTCCCGTAATGTAGTTGAGAATCGATAATTTTTTCCAGTTCGTACTCAGGTTCTCCTTCGACGATAATTGGAGGTGGTGGTTGTGTTCGTTGAGAAGAAAACTGATCGTTGTGATATAGTTCAAGAAGAGAGATGTGGAATGTAGTGTGGATCCTCATCGATGGTGGAAGATCGAGCTTATAAGCACTTTCTCCTAACCTTGCCAAGATTTTGAAGCGTCCGATTTTCTTGTAGTCCCGTTTCTTGCATGGCCTTGTCGTTCGTATGTTTGTTGGCAATAACCAGACCATATCTCCTGAATGTAAATTCGGATCGGGCTTCCTTCCTGCATCGTAGTATTCCTTGTGTCTTAGTTGCGCTTCCGTCATTTCCGCTTGTAGGATATCGTGTAATTGACTCATGTCTTCCGGTGGTCTGATCTTTCCTTGCATTAGGTGTCCGATGGTCTGATATTCGGGGTTGGCTCCGCAGTTTGCAAAGAATGTTGTGTCCTTAATGCTTTCTTGATATCCATTGTTGTATGCGAATTCGGCCAGTGGTAGGAGCTCCTTCCGGTTGTCTTGTTGGTAATTGACGTATGCTCAGAGGTATTGTTCCAAAGTGGAATTCGTCCGTTCCGTTTGTCCGTCCGTTTGAGGGTGAAATGCCGTGCTTAATCTTCGTTCTATTCCTTGTTGTTTTGTCGTTTCTGTCCATAGATCGGAAGTAAATACGGATCCTCGATCTGTTATGATATCTTTGGGCATCCCATATAATCGAAATATTTCCATCATGAAAAGTTCCGAGAATTGCCGTGCATCCATTTCCTTAGTGCATGGTAAGAAATGCGCAATTTTCGTGAGTCGATCGATGACGATCAAGATTGCGTCATCGTCTTCTGATTTTGGTAAGTCCGTGATGAAGTCCATGGATATCGATTTCCACGGGCGATCCGGGGCTTCATTTGGCGTCATCAGGCCATAAGGTGCATGTCATACCCCCTTCGTTCTTTGGCAAATGTCGCAATTCTTGACGTATTGTTTTATCGTCTTGCGGATATGAGGCCAATAGTATTTGCATTGTAGGAGCTCCGTCGTTTTTGCCGTTCCTCCGTGTCCTGCTTGTGGAATATCATGGTGTTGACGTATAAGGTTGGTCCGAATTCCTTCTTTGTTGGGCACCCAAATCTTTCCTTGGTACCATAGGTGTTCATCCTTCCATTGGCATAGTCCAGGGGCCACACCTTTCATTTCTTTGTCTCCTTGTTCCAACGCTTTGCTTATCGTATGAATTTCTTCGTTCCGGGCTATTTCATCGCGGAGTTCTTCGTGGCTCGTTTCTTCAACACTTATTGTCTCCATTTCCTGGATACTGGTGTCGAAGTATTTTTCTGATGGTAGGAGAATCCTTTCCTTCTGTGTGAGTCGTTCATCTTCTTCCTGGGGCATATCTGCTTTTCGTCGAGTTAAGGTATCCGGCTTGCCCCCTTCTTTTGCTGGTCGGAATTCAATTTTGATGTCGAATCCTCTTAGGACTTCGCTCCATCGTATTTGTCGGTCGGTCAGTTCTTTTGTTGTTGTAAACCTTATTAGGTTCTTGTGATCTGTTAGGACCCTGAAGTGTTGCCCACTTCCTCTGAAGTATCGTCTCCATTCCTTGACCGCCTGAACTATGGCTAATAGCTCTTTGTCGTGTACGTCGTAGTTGCATTCGGCTGGCGCCATTGTTTTGGACCGATACGCTATCGGCCTCCATTTCCCGTCTTCGTCATGTTGAGATAATATGCCTCAACATACATATTTCGAGGCGTCGGTTTCAATCAGGAGTGGTCTCCCTGGTTTGAAGTATGTCAACACCGGGGTTGAGCATACCTTTTGTCGTAACTCGTCAAATGCTGCTTGTTCCTTTTCTCCCCATTCCCATTTGACATCTTTCTTGGTTCGGTCATATAGGGGTTTGGCCGTCCTGCTGAATCCTTCCATAAATCGTCGATAAAAGTTGCAGAATCCCATGAATTCTTGGATTCCTTTCTTGTTGGCAGGCGGTTTCCAGTCCCATATGGCTGCGGTCTTGATCGGGTGAACTTTGACTCCTTCATTATTGATAATGAATCTTAGGTATTCTGATTCTCTTTGGTGAAACTCGCATTTTGATGGTTTGAGTTTCATCCCTTGCTTTCGTATGGCGCGGATGATAGCTGCCACATCTTTTTGGTGCTGTTCCAGACTCTCTGAATATATGCGGACATCATCCAGATATACTATGCAGCATATGTCGATATAGGACTGCTGAGTTCTGTTGATCCATCTTTGGAATGCCGCTGGTGCGTTGGTTAGCCCGAAAGGCATAACCAGGTATTCGTACGTGCTGTATTGCGTGGTGAAGGTTGTTTTCCATTCATCTCCTTCCTTGATCCTCACGTTGTGATAGGCATCCTTGATGTCCAGCTTTGTGTAGTATTTGGCCGTGCTTAGCCTGTCTAAAGCTTCCCCGATCAGGGGTAGGGGGTATCGGTCTTTCTTGGTGACGTAATTTAGCGCTCTGTAGTCGACACATAGTGGGAGTTTTCCATCCTTCTTGACGAACATGATTGGAGATCCTCTGTCCAAGTAGGTTTCTCTTATCCATCCTCTCTCTTCGCTTTGCTTGATGTAATTCCAGAGCTCTTCCAGTTCGTGCTGGGATAGCGCATACATCTTTTTGACTGGCAATCCTTGCCCTTCCTCGAGTTTGATTTCCAGGTCTACACCTGGTCGGTGAGGTGGTAGCTCTGTTTTTTCTTCTTCTTCGAATACATCCAAGTATCCGTGGTATTCTAGAGGCACTATCTCCTCCAGCTTTCTTTTCTTTTGGTATTTTCCGCTTTTGATGGCTAGCTCGGTGCTAATGTTGACCGATTCTAGGCTTATTCTTCCTTCTTTTTTGTTGTATTTGAGGATCCCTGTCGTCGTGTCGAGTCGTTGGTAGAACTTTCCGAAAGCTCGTGCACTGATCTCGCAGATCTGTGCTTTGGAAGTTCCCGTGCTTCCAGATCCTCTTTGTCCTCTCTTGGTTTCCCCTAGCTTGGGAACTTGGTAACAATCGCTTTCGACTATTTTTTCCATGATCAGTTGTGCGATTCGATCGCCCTTCCAGATTTGGTAGTCCTGATCGCCCATATTGGCAAGTACCACTTTGATTTCGCCGGTATAGTCGGACTCGATTACGCCTGCATTGACAGCAATCTGATGTTTAACTGCCATGCCGCTTCGTGGCGCTATCCATCCATAGGTTCCTCTTGGTGGTGTAATTGATATTCCGGTTGTGACAACATCTTGTCCCCGGGCTGGAATGATCCTTTCTTCGTTCGCGTACAGGTCGTGTCCTGCCGCCTTTGCCGATCCTCTAGTCGGTAACTTTGCTTGAGGGTCAAGTAACCTAACTTGTATCCTCTGATCTTTCTTGCTTTGGGTTGCGCCGAACTCAACTTTCAAGTTCTCTTCTCGCGCCTCGTCTTCAGGTATTGCGTATACAGTTGGTGATTCCTTTAAACACCATGTCGTACACCGTTCGCTTTCGAAGGTGATCTTTCCTTGGCCGCAGTGGATTCCGGGACTGTGTTGCTTTAACCATGGCATTCCGAGGATGACCTCATGGTTGGGTAGTTTAGCCACTTAGAAGATCGCCAATTCCCTATGGCTACCGATATCCATAGGTACTTTCGCTGTATGGGTAATTGGTCCCATAGCGCTGGGTTGACCATCCGCCAGGTAAACTTCTCGTATCGTTGTTGCTTGGGTGGTTCTGATGTTGAATTTGCTGGAGAACCCTTTGTCGATAAAGTCCTCAGTTGCTCCCGAGTCGATCATCGCGTTAATCGTGATTTGTCTTATTGTGCCGTGGAGTCGTATCGTGACCATAATATGGTCATTTTCGTTTTTCAGTGCTTCCGTGTTGTTCAGTGCTGCGTAAAGGTTCCATATCTCAATGGGCTTTGGTTTGGTCCTGTCCCTCAGACCATTGCTTACTGGGGACTTTCGTCTTTTCCCGATCCTTCCTCCTTGGTGACCTCCATTTCCCTGGGTTTGGCTGGTGGCCTCCTATGTTTTTTGTTGTCGTTCCTTGGTTCCCATGTCGCTCCTTCCTTGCTGTTGGCCTGGCTTCGGCATGCCGCTGCTCGATGTCCTGGCTTAGCGCATTTGAGGCATAAATTGCTTCCCCTTCTTCGTTGGTATTCTTTGGCCCAGATGTTGAACCCAGGCCTCCTTCGGGTAGCATCCAACTCCATTGGATCACCCTGGTTGTCGTTCTGAGGTCGAAAGGTCCCATTGTGATTTCTTGTGGATCCGGGGAAGACAGTTTTTTCTTTGCTGATTGTCCCGTGACGCATGTGTTTGATGGCTGCCATCTTTGTTTCGTTTTTGATGGCCCAGTTGGCCACGAACTGTGGGTCTTGTGAGTCTGATCCGTCCATTCCCCATGCGTCTTGGAGTTCGGTCTTAAATCCCCTCATTAGGTGATAAGTTAGGGTTGTATCGTCCATTCGGTTCTGACTGGCTATAAGTCTATATTCGTTCCAGTATTCCGTACCTCCTTTCGATCCTAAAACCATTCTCATGAGTTTTGCTCGTGCTGCTCCTTGCTCGTCGATTTGGCCAAACTGTCCTTGCAATTCATTCTTAAAGTCATCCCAACTGCTCCATGTTACATCTTGTCGTCTTTCGATGTATGGCGTAGCCCATTTCAATGCGTCGCCTCTTAGAAGGCTAAGGGTGTAGACAATTTTGGGGTTGGTGTACTCGAATTCCCATCCTACTCTCTTGAAGTAGACCGACAGCTGGGCCAGCCATCCCCTCAGTTGGTCTCGTTCGCCATGAAATGTGCTGGGTTCCTTGATTTTAGGCTTCTTCGTGTTTCCAGACCCTCCGGTTAAGGCTCCAATAATTTGTTGTATTTGGTCTGGTGTGAGGTTGGATGGTAGAGGTGGAGCCTCTTCTTTGCCCTTCGTGTCTGGATTAGGTGCAGATGTGGACGCCATCGTGTTTCTCCTTGTAGGTGCTGCGTCCGTTTCATCTGAGTCAGAACTTTCTTCTGCGCTATCTGTTTCGGAGCTTGCGACTCTCCAGTGTTGAATAGACGCGGCTAATGCTTCTCCTAGCTCCTCTAGGTCGATTTCTGTTTCGGTGAGGTCGATCTCTTGATCAACAGGTTGTTGAGCCGTTCTATCATTGAATGTTGCGCAGTGACGCAACCAAATGTAACAATCCTATCGTCAGTAGTTACACAACAGGCAACGATAGTTATTTTTCTAAGTCAGTTGATCTGCTTATTTTACCTGACGGCTTATGGAAGTACTATCTCTTGACATAGTACGGAACTGGCTTGCTTGTCTTGAGTAATCCGGTGAAGGATACTATCTCTTCAGATAGTAAGATGGGTGGATCGTCATGCTTGATAGAACTACCACAATAGTCGTATGTCCGAGTAGCCCGTCGAGACTATCACAATAGACTCCGGGTTCTTTTGAGCGTCAGATTTCGTAGTGGAGGAATGTTTTTCGTAAAGAGAGTACAGAGTAATGGTATTGATATATCTTGAGTATAGAAAAGTACTTAAATGGTTGCGTGAAGATCCTATCTCTTGGTCGTTTTTTTTCTTTTTTTTTTTTGTAATCAAATCGTTATTATGTTTAAAGGTACAAAAGACTCATGCAGCGCTAGCTATGGAGATAAAAAACCTATAAGCAAACGTCATCCCGCGCGCTTCACCTCGTCATAGGAAGAATCCAACCCCCCGAGACCATAGAAGAAGCTCCCCCCGCCTAGCACCTAAGACTCGCACCTCAGACACGTAGGGAAACGACTCATAGAAACGTACAGAAGAGAGACCCAAACCCTTCAGCACGCCCCCAGGTAACACTAAGAAAAGAATCAACGAAACGCCTAGATACAACTACTATTGCCAATATGCCAAGTCCAAGAACCCGTACGGCGATGACCGGTTAGGGCGGCGGCTCAACGGTCGGGAGAGACCGGAAGGTGGCGACGTGTCGCGGTTTAGGACAGACCAAGGAGGCAGTGCAATACCTAGTGTTCGTTACGGGGCGGGGCGGGGCGGGTTTTCACTCGCCAGGCCCCGCCCTTTCACCGGGCCGGGGGGGGTATTTTTAGGGTAATCACCGCTCCGCCCCCGCCCGGGGCCCACCCGCACTCATTTCCTGGACGGGCCCCCGTTTGTTACCACCCATTTTTAGCGGGGACCCGTCCGGGGTATGGGTGGGGCGGGGGCCTGAGCGGGGACAGGGGCAGGGAATGCCGAAAAAGACAGCCCGCCCCAGGCCGTTGAGCGGGGCAGGGCGGGGAACAGGGCCGGGGGCCCGCGTTTTCCGGGGCCCCGTCCGCCCCGTAACGAACTCTAGCAATACCATGATCAACCGTAACCTAAGCGAGGATTGCGACCGTAGAGTAAATCGCAGGAGGGAGAGAGGCAGGTGGGTGAGCGGGGCCACCGGGCAGAGGGGATGCCAGCCAACGACGATGAGCAGTAGGGTGCCAGCCGGTGAGTAGCAGGAGGGTGCCAGCCAAAGGGGAGCAGTAGGGTGCCAGCCGGGGGAGGAGTTTTAGCAGTAAGGTGCCAGCTTATCGGGTAGTACGGTGCCAGCGGACGGAACCGGGAGGGGGGTATCAGAAGGATTGCGAACGGGCTAGCCCCAACCGACTAATAGGCCATAGCAAGGGCTTTCGGGGCGACAGCGAAACAGAGCGGGACCATGATGTTACTAACCGAAGCTTTCCCCATCAGAGGTCCAAGCCCAGCAGAACCGAAGCCTTACTTCGACCGAGGGTCCGGACGCCATATCGCCGACCGTGAACGAAGTGAGAACCTTTCCGACTGTGCAAAATGCTAAGCGAGGTGCAAACCAAGTGCGGGGTAAGGGGGAGAACCGAACTTCATGAGCGTGTGTCAACGATGAACGGGATCAAGAACCCCAAGGAGGGGAGGCAGGTGTGCCCCAGGAGAGGAGGGAAGATGGCTTAACGTCAACCCCGAGGCAGTAGCCATGATGGGGGAAGAGAGGTGGGTGGGGGATAGTGACGATGATTTCCCGTGGTGTTGAGATTTCAATCGCCGGAGGTGGAGGAGCGATGGTTCGTGTCCTATCTCTTGGTTGGAACCAAGAGCCTTATATAGGCACCTTCCCACAACCCTAACCGTGGTGATCCGTCACCATAGCCCCCATGACTAATAATTAGTCATGGTGCGAAATCCATCTGCTGATTCTTACGAATCATCTGCGCACATCCTCTTTACTCGATCCCAACCTATAAACCGGATCATGCGCTCGAATGAGTCGCATGCGTGAAACCCATGTGCAAAATTATTACATGATATGACGTCACAATCGTGACGTCATGAAATCATTAACCAATCATAATCAACCAATGACTCGCAAGTGCGCAGTCATGTAAAAGCTATGAGTCAAATGACGTCATAGTGCAAAATCCCAACATACCTTATGACTAATAAATATTAGTCATGTGAAATCTGCCTTGCTTAGTCACGATTTGTGACAGCCGTGACTTTCCTTTGTTACTTGTTTTTCATTTATAGGTTTTGTTCTCTCCATTGCTAGCGCTGCATGAGGCTTTTTGTACCTAAAAAGGATGAACCAATGATTAAAAAAAAAAAAAAAAAAAAAAAACCATAGGATGGGGTCAGAAGGGCTCTTATGACTCTGTGTTGCTCATTAACTTTGCCTGTATATTAGATAGAATAATAGAAGACTACTAGTACTATATTTGATAGTTTGCCAGTATGAAATCTATTGTGACCTGGGTGACCAAGGTTAGAAAAAGGTAAAGAGGGCATCCTTCGCTTATCTTAGGAAGATGTGGTTCAGTGTCCCGAGTATTACGTACTGCACACAGTGTGTCCTGAGTCTTTGGTGCTGTGTCCAGTTGCGTCCTGAGTCTTGAGCGCTGAGTTGGGTTGCATCGGATCAGTTGGGTCGTAGAGTGGTTGGATCATGATTTGCGATTAAAGTTCTGGCGTCCTGTGCGTGAAACGCAGAGTATGCATGTAATGCAAGGTATTATTTTTGCTGATGTTGGGCATATGGATTTGGGTGAATGGTTTGGCTCTGGGTATATGTTTTTGGGAGCACAGTCTTGTAAACGAAGGCCAGCCAAGCTCAACAGTATTAACTCAGATTAAATAGAAAAATCAATGATTAGCAATATTATTATACATTCAGATGCATGTGGAATTTCTGCCACCATTTAAGCATTTTATTGAACTCTCACAATAGCTTCCCTATCTTCTCCACATATGCATCATGCACTGATTGATCTGTAAGGTGGACAACATAACACTGATTTCCCACAAAAAATGCAGTTTAATATTCCACTGCATAGAATTGGATGATAATAATGGAGCCTAGAGTATATATCTTAATCACGTATTGGAATTGGATAAGATGTGTGGGAGTCTCTATATACCAGGAGTACTAGCAACCTTGACTCCACTCCCCCCGTTCCTGTGCCATAGGTTGGCATCATCGCTCCTTTTCCCGATCCTCAGTTATGGCGCGGAGGTGTTCAGACCGACTGTTCATATGACAAGAAAAATGTCGGCCTTCTGGCATAAAGTCCAGAGGTGGTCGACGAACTGTTTCGCGGGCACTCCTACCAACATCCTGGCCATCGAGGCCTGCCTTCCCCCTCTTGACCTCCTCCTCGCATACAAACGCCGCCTGGCCAGCCTTAGGGTGATGTGTTCCCCGCCGGAGATAAACCCGGCATCGGCCAGACTTCCAGCCTCCCTCCAGACGCTTTCGCTTAAGCGCCACGCCCCTGACCATAGGGTCCACTCCCGCAGGAATGCGGGCAGCCGACTACCGCTACCTTGGCTCCAACCGAGACCCCCCTCAAAGAACAGGGCCCACCTCCCCCTGGACGCCCTCCCCCACTCAATGCTTTTCCTTCTTGGCCCCGAGGGCCATGCCCCCCTTCCGGTCACCTCCCAGCACCTGCTAGGCCAGACATACCCCGCTCCCCCCCCGGGCCGCACTTACCCGCAGCTTAAACTCCTCTGCAGGGAGCTCCTCATGGAGGAGTGGGAACTGGCCGCGCCGGACCCAATGAGTTATGCGTACCGCCCCTCACTTAAGCCCCACCCGTTCATGGGCCTCCCCAAGTTCGATGCGGGTCGCCTTCACCAGATGAGGCCTGGAAAGAGCTACCTCCGCGCCCACCCATCCTGGGACGATGAAGGCCCCACTACCTGCCCCAGCTGCTCCGAGGCCCCCGAGACCTTCGCGCACGCCATCCTCCACTGCCCAGCAAAGGTACCCGCCAGGACCCGCCACCTTCAGGGGGTCACTGAGCTCGGTCCCGACGCCCCCCTCTGGTCCTCGGCAGCCCTCTTGGGCGCGCTCGCACGCTTCGTCAGGTCTACGGCCACCGCCTTCCCACCGGGCATGTTTTCTCGCCCGTCGTCTTCCACTGGCTCAGTTTCTTCCCGCTCATCTAACGTAGTTTCCTTTGGGTACTTTATGTCGTCTCAGGAGGGCTAGGTTTATGTACTTTTGTTTTTCATGCTGTCCGCTGGTTTGAGGAGGGTTTCCTTTGACGTACTTGCTTAAATGTCGTGCCCGTATGTGGGCCTGGGACCGGTACGGACCCCAGATGAAGAGATTAGTTCCGGATATTTCCTTTGTTAGTTCGTTTTGGCTTTTGGGTTTTGTTTTCGCCATAGCTAGCGCTCCATGCGATTTCTTGTACCTTAACAACGAATATATGACTTAAAAAAAAAAAAAAAAAATCAACCTTGACTCCACCCTCAGGAAAGCAGGCATGGCCACTCTCAAGGTCTCCCAATACCCCAATCACGCACTACCCATGATGTACATCCTCCACATCCAATGAATATTGGTATTCGAATTGATCACAAAAAACACAGTGGGAGGCCTATATTTCAAATATCTTGTCAACATTGTGAGCTTTTCCATTATCATTGGTCGGGAAGAAACGTCTGTATTCAGAATGCTGCTCCAGGAGAAATGGCTTAAATTGGGCCTCACTAGTGTGAGTCAACTGGAATGGCAAAATCTGTTGGCCGAATTGTTTTAGTGCATGAATTGAAGATTTTGTATTATATAACTGCCCTGGCCCAGGCCTAAGTTCAATATTCTGCTTCATGATCTGATTTGTGGAACAAAGACACGGTGGCCAATGATACAAGGGGTTTGTTCTGGAAGTAATTCTTGTACTGTGTTAGGTATGATCTGGCGCTATATTCCTTGATGCAATTTATTTGAGTACTGCCAGTGGACTTGAGGTAATAGCCAACTATGCTTGCTATTCCCAGCTTTGATTACATATGGGACACTTTGCCTAAAGATCGTTTACTATATAATCCGAGTCTCAGTCCAGAAGATGAATTACCTTTTATATATATATATATTTTTTTAAATTATGTATTTATTGTTAAAGTACAAGAAACGGCAGGGAGTGCTAGCTATGGCGTGAACAAAACTATAAATAATCCAACCGCCCACTTTACCTTGTCATGGGAAAAACTAAAGCCCCTGAGCCCATAGAAAACATGCCACCGAAGATGATCTAAGATGAACGCAAGACGAAGGACTGTGCTCCTCGAGACATGTAAGAAAATGAAACATAGGCACATACGGCAGAAATGAAACAAAAGCCGTCAGCAGGCCCCGCAGAATAAAAAACAAGATTCTTGCGGCACCAAGTGCCGAGAGGGTGGAGAGAAGAAAACAACTGTAGCTGGTTGCCAAGGGGGCAGTATGGTGCCAGCTAAAGAGGGTGCAGCAGTATGGTACAAGAGGATCGTAAAGTGGAAAGCGGATGGAGGAAGGAGGTAGGCACGCCAGACGCCAAGAAGTATGAACATGGAGGACAGAGATGAGGTTACAATTTTTTGCACGGCAACCATACAGACCTGGGGGTGGAAGAGAAAGTCAAATACGAGAGAGTAGGGCCATCGGGTAACTACTTGACTGATAGCTCGAAACTAGCAACCGAATATTCATGAGGGAGAGAGGGTTACCAACAGTCCGAATCGCTAAGCAACACATGTCGCGAAGTGCCGGCAAGGGGGAGAAACAACGCAAGTGTGCTTAAACAAAGCCAGAATTAAGAACCCATTGCAGGCGAGATCAGTGACCTTAGGGAAGAGGAGAGGATGATCGAGTTACCCCATAGTGGTATGTTAGGTTAAGGCATACTTGTAGGTGTGAGCAGGACTATTGACAAGACCGCACAGCGGTGACTGGTGGCGTGTGGTAGAAGTCGACTGTGCGGGCCACGACAAACTGTATCTAGTCTGAGCTGGGTTCCTTTCTCTGTACGATAACCACTCATGGTCAACAGACTCCTTTGTGAACATACTTGTCATATATATCGGATATCGAACACATCTCAGTTTTCCTATCAGCGACTGACCCAGATTGTTCTCGTAACACCAGTTCCGATTATCACTGTGTACTTGCAGTGCGTGTACTCCGACATAATCCCTACGCCGAAACCTGACCTCCATCAGGTTATGAGCCCGGCTAAATCCATCGCGATTGTTGGCCGTTAACAGCCAAACATTTTTACCCACGCGAAACAACAGGAAAAGGGTTTTCACGTGTGATCTTTCAGCACTGAATACTTTTTTCCGGTATCACATATCACCACACTACCTTGTCCTACGTACGCTTCCGTGTCTAGCTCAGAGTAGGAGCGCTGTCGGTCGTAGGAGCAAAGATGAATGGACAAGATGGTTGATCATCGTTGGTCGGCATGAGCGTTGCGAAGCTGGATGGGACCACGTATCGGTTGTGGGCGATGCGGATGACAGAAACTCTCCAGCGACAAGGCTTGTGGAACCTAGTCAATGGTCATGAGGAGCTGCTGGAGAAGCCGGAGAAAGAGGAGTCTGACAAGGACAAGCCTGTCAAGGAGTACAAGACAAAGATGGTAACGTACGAAAAGCAAGATCTTCGAATGCAAAAGGCAAGCGGTATGCTTAAGATGGCAATGACAGACGCTACGGCGATTCACTACTACAACGAAATGCAGTGGACTACAGCTTCAAGTATCTGGCTCGACGCGCATGCCAATTATCAAACGCCAACTAGCTACCACTGGAACCATTTGCAACGAGAGCTATAGGAATCCACCCTTGAGAAATCGGGTACTGTACTCGAGTACATCAACCACATTGAGGAACTCAGGGACCAGCTCTGAGTCGTGATATGCGGGCAAACCGCATCATACGTGCATTTAATTTTTCACATCTTGGAGGGTCTACCTGAGACGCCAGAGTGGACAATATAGGTTATGGTAACCAAAGCAGCACTTCCAGACCAGAATTCTCTCGCTGGATTCAAGAAGTTAAAATAACTACTGCTTATCTATAAGGCGGAGCTATGTAGAAAGCAGTCGCTACTTCCCGACCGAGCGTTATATACGAAGGGTAGAAGGGGACACCAATGACGTCAGGAACGCACAGGTCCGGCTACTCATTTACTATCGAGAGTGAGAGGGAAAGGTCAGAGGCCTAATTCCTTCAGTAGTACATGTCACGGCTGCGGCAAGAAAGGGTATAAGAAAGGTGATGGCGGGCCAGAGTGCAACATTAACGCACCTAGTGGAGGAGAAAGGATGGAAGGAAAAATAAGACACTCGTTATCCCAAAAGGGACCAGATTGCGGAGCAAACAATGATCGCATTGTACTGAGCGATGAGCAGACGGCAATCGCTACTGAACACAAAGCAGACACTTTGCGAGAGAGAGGGAGAGCGACCTATTCTGGTGAAGAAGTAGACAGTGGATATACTGTTGAACGGGTGCTGGTAGGAGTAGGGGTAACGAACGAAGTTGAATGAGTGGTTGATTCTGGGTGGACGAAGCACATGACTGTAAACCGCGACGCTTTCATTAAAGAGACCTATGGTTCTCTATCAGCCAACCGACGCCAAATGAAGACAGTGACGGGAGAGCTCGTTCCCGCCGCTGGTATTGGCGCAGTGCAAACTTATACATGGACGCCAGGAGGAGGTCGTCAGCGGTTGTTTCTGACCTAAGTACGCCATGTACCAGGAGGAACAGAGGCTGGATTGATATCCGTCAGCCAGCTAACTAAGAAGGGCGTCGAGATCATGATTATGGATGACGCGGCGGAGGTCTATCATGATGGGATTCTAATCGCCATTGCTGAGATATGGAACAAGCTCTACAAGCTAATACAGAGCGGCAAGTACCTCGATTTATACTTGCTTCTTTCCCAGAAGGACGATACGGCCACTACTCTCTGGCATCATAGGCTTGAACATCTACACCTACCAGCTGTACTAAAGATGAGTAACACGGAGGTGGCGAGTGGTATGTCTTGTTTGCAAGCAAATAATGGCGAGAATCGCTGTACGGCGTGCCTTACGGGAAAAATATTGCGTATACCGTTCCGAGCGTCAACCCACGGAACCAAAGAGCGATTGGAGTTAGTCTATTCTGATCTTTGTGGACCGATGCAGACCCAATCCCTTGCAGGAGGTGGTTACTTTATACTCTTCATCGCTGATTTTACCACATATACATCAATATAGTTTCTCAAGTTAAAGAACCAGGCAGCTAGCTATTTTCAGAATTACAATGCGGCTGTGGAGAAGTCTTTCAGTGACAGCAAGAAGGGCATCAAGATAAAGGCCATTAGGACAGATGGAGGAGGTGAATACTCCACCGGTGAGTTCCAGAGAGAGCTAAAGTGGTCCTGGATCGAGTCGCAAGTTACCGTGCCTTATACTCCCCAGGAGAATGAAGTCTCAGAGAACAGCAACAGACTTCTAGTGGAGAGAGCCAACACATTGATCCAGCACGCTGCAGCACCTATGGGTTATTGGGCAGAAGCACTACAGGCGATGGTTCACTTAAAGAATGTGTCTTTGACAAGGGGACACACGGAGTCGATGCTACACCACATCAGTCATGGTTTGAATGGAAGCCTGATATCAAGCACCAGAGAGTGTGGGGATGTACGGCATACTATTTTATTCTTCCAGCAAAACGCACAGATAATGAATGGCGTCCAAGAGTGGAGAAGACGGTTTTTGCAGGTTATACGCAGACTACGAAACAATACCGGCTCTACAACCCTGCAGCGAGACGTATAGTGATATCACGAGACGTAGTCTTTTATGAAGACACATCATATTTCCCCCTGACAGATCAGAAGATATTCCTACTATTTGGAAATGAACCGGATTTACCTCCACCTTTGATGGACAAAGCTCCCCTGAGTACCATCAGGAAGAGCCCGAGGAGAATACCACTACCACCACTACCACCACTTCCATGGGCAAAGTTGTCCGGCACACCAGATTCCGCCGAGCGAAAAGCACGGATGAAAGCAAGAGAGGAAAGTGCTAAAAAGGATGAAGCGAGTGGTACAGTCAGGAAGAGACGGATAAACACAAAACGTGTGACTAATCTTGGTCCTATCTGGGATACTATGGAGGAAGATGACTGACAAAGCCGACGTGAGGCAGCTGAATCTTCCAGTGTAGGAGGTAGTAGAAGTAGAAGTAGCAGGAGTAGCAGAGGCAGCAGACAAGATGGCGACTAGCCAGAAGAAGATGCTGTGAATGCCGGAATCGACAACACTTTTATGGTCACTAATGGACCGGAATCAATCAATACAGGCTTGCGTGGTGCATCCATAGAGGAGTGGGTCCGGCGATGAATTCAGAGCTGGATTCGCTCGAGACACATGATAGGTGGACTGTGGTACCAAAACCAGATGAGACGAGAGATCTACGCACGATTTTATCATGCATGGTTTTCAAGAGAAGTTAGGAGAAGAGGGACAGGTTGCACGATCCAAAGCACGTTTGGTTGCGCATAGATTTCGGCAACATCCCTGTGTCACCTTCATCGAAACTTACAGTCCCACGATCTCGTTCCCTGCGACTTAGATGCTTCTATCCAAGGCTGCTGCAGAGGACCAAGAAATCGTCCATTAGGACATCGTTACCACTTTCCTTGAAAGCAAAATAGCGGAGGAAATATACCTCTAGTTACCAAAGGAGTTTAGTGTATCATCCGGAGGAAAGATAGTACTGCAGGATAGATACAATGGTGACAAGAGTGGGACACGAATAACCAATGTTGTGGTTCAGCTGAAGAAAAGCCTTTACGGTCTACGGCAAGCTGATTGTAACTGGTACAACACACGCAAGTCACATCTGAAGAAGCAACTGGGAATGGAAAGTTCTAAGTACCAAGGTGAGATTTATACGACTGGATCTGATGACACTATTATCGTTTGGGTGGACGACATGCCACTTGTTGGGAGTAAAGCGCAAGTCACATGGATGAAGTCAGCAATAAGCAAGAGATTTAAGATCAAAGACCTCGGAAAAGTTAAGTTTTTCTTGAGTATGCTAGTCGAACACGATCGGCACAAGAGGAGGATTGATCTCAACCAGGGGGTATACATCAAGAACGTTCTCACTAGGTTTAAGATGCCGAACAGTAAGTGGTGTCCGACGCCCATGGATCACAAAAGCAAGCTAAGGAATAGGCTAGCAGAGGAGGAAGTGACAGTAAAACATCAATACCAGCAGGCTGTCAGCTGTCTTACCTACGCAGCTATTGCTACAAGACCCGATATCGCCTATGCGAGTGCATTAGTGGGGCGATTCTCAGCAGACCCATCTACAGCGCACTGGGCAGCAGTTAAGAGAATCCTACGCTATCTGGGAGAGACGCAGGAACTAGGTCTATGACTCAGGAGAGGAGCAAATCGAGTGATTGGGGGAGTACGCAGCCACTCCAGTAATGCACCAATCTTCATATACGGAGATGCAGACTTCGCTGGAGAGGGTGACAGCATGCAATCTACAAGCGGTTTTGTCGTTCTCGATCAATATGGAACTATCGTTCATTGGAGGAGTCAAAGACAGAAGACTATGGCCAAGTCAACTGCAGACGCAGAATTCAATGCCACGGCCTTTGCAGTAGAGAAAGCTATTTGGCTACAGAAGCTACAGGAGGGGCTTTACGGAAGAGGAAATGGAAGTGAAGAGGAAGAAGGAAGACTCTTAGTGTCCGTGTTTAACGACAATCAGGCCTGTACAGCGAGTCTGACGAATGGGCAGAGTAAGCCTTCAGCCCGGCATGTGAGTGTGAAGTATTTCTGGTTACGCGAGTTGGTCAGTGACGGAGATGTGGATATCTCTTATGTTGAGACTGATCCTATGATAGCGGCTGGGCTGATCAAAGAATCGGAGCGAGCGAACTACAAGAACTTTCTTACTATGTTGTCACTTTCTATATAACTCGTCTGTGAGGCAGAGATGTTTAGTTTTTTACTTGTTTAAAAAACGGCTTTTTTTTTCTTTTTTCTCTGCGGATGGACATTAATGGGAGAATGTACGATGGGATTAGAGGAAGTGATGGAGTAGCCCCATCGTGATATGTTAGGTTAGAGCATACTGGTAGCTGTGAGCAGGGCTATTGACCAGACCGCGCGGCAGTGACTGGTGTTGTGTGGTAGGAGCCCACTGTGCGGGGCACCACAAACTGTATCTAGTCTGAGCTGTGTTCCTTTCTCTGTACGATAACCACTTATGGTCAACACACTCCTTTGTGAACACACTTGTCATATATATCGAATATCTAACACATCTCAGTTTTCCGATCAGCGACTGACCGGGATCATTCCCGTGAGGACAGTTCCGATCATGGCTGTGTCCTTGCGGTGCCTGTACGACGGCATATTCTCTGCGCGGAAACCAGACCTCCATCAGAGGAGACTGGTGCGTGATAACCCCCACGCAGTCACCACAGACAGGAGAGATCAGAGGCGGAAGACCCTCTCACCTTGATTTCTCATAGTGTTGAGATTTCAACCGCTGGAGATGGAGCTTTTGTGAAGGATGACAGGATAAATTACTTACTAGTCCTTTATTATAACAATATCACCAGTCATTCAGTTTAATTGAGGCACATTTTCCTCCTTCAAGCACTCTTTCAAGTTGCTATAGGACTACCATTTAGGTCATGAAAGGATTCAGTCCAGAATGTCGAAATTAGTCCACTGGTAGTATCTGATATGTGGATGATTAAGGGTTTCCAACATGTGGCAAATATTCCTCTTCAACGCATTAACCTTATTCATACACAGCTATAGACATTGTGCTCATGGATCTAACACAAGCGATAAGGAGATTAATATATAATTTCAATATATATATGCTACCCCGTTGAAGACGAGTAGATGTTGTGACAATTGCTAATTTCAAACTCATGCAGAGATCAGTTACATAATAAACAATAACACTCCTTTAGCATCTATGCCAGAATTTCCAATATTTTCACTCAGGTGTTCAGAGTTGTAGAGGTATTATCCTTTACAGCTTTTATTCATTCCGGCTGGAACTTGTATTTCTCAGCATCCCTGTACTTCATTTCTGATATACCTTCCTTATTCCTCTGCCGCTACCCAAACTTGCTCAAAGCAACCCTCAGCTTCTCTTCCGCCTAAAGCAGGATAAAATAAAGACTGTTAGCTTAGTAGACCAATGATAAATGTATACAAATGAGATGCAGTGGACGGCCAGTAAGCAGGAACGTGGGGGATAAGGAAAAGGGGCGAGGAGGAACTTGGTTTCTGGAGTGCACAGTGGGACATGGGTTTCAGCGGGCAGTAGAGTGAGTATTTGCTGTGTCGATGAGAGAAAAGGAGAATAGAAACAATATTGGGAAAGACTTATTACCCTATTACCTGACATACTAGTCGAACTAGAGCCAATGCTGCTCACCTTTGGACTGGTGCATATTATCTACGATACTATTACCACTTTATTATTTTAAGTGTATGATCTCAGCTTAGGATTTTTGTCTGCGTATGATCATTCTGCGTGTATGATCTTGCAGAGTATTCAGTTTCTACTCTGTCAGTCCATTCCAATTCAACGTTACTAGAAAATATAACAACCATTTCTTACAATACTCCCACCTTGCCTGATAACAATAATAAAAGGAAAAAATGACAAAAAATGAATAACCACAGTAACCTCATTAAAAACCCTTTACAGATATGTAGTATGAAAAAGAGTGTCCTCTATCTGCATAAGAAATCGATGTAAAAAAATTAAAATACCCAAGAAACAATTTAGTAAAATCTCTGGCACCTTTCCCACTCAGCAGTACTATTCCCATATGGCCTCTTCCCTACAAACCATAGGGAGTCATATTTCAAGCTCTCTGACTTCCCACTAAAATGTGATTTCCAGGGCAAATATTGAGTTTGTCAACACTTATGAGTATCTGGACCACATATGTCTTGATCTTACTCTGGATTAGACAATCATTATAGTTCAAATTTGGTTTGATACTGCTAGTGACAGGCTTCATTAACATTGCGAGGGGAGAGACAGAGAGCTCTGCATACTGATCATTTATGCTATAAGATCATTCTAGTATGGACAAACACTAGTATGCTAGATAAGAGAGTGTATTTGGGCAATAGTGGAAAGACATAGTGTTATACAAGTGTAATCTGTATGATATGATATAGACTGAAATATAATCTCCCTGTAGTCTACTCTGACAGAGTCTCCTTCCAAGCTCTCTGACTCAGAAGGGGAGTCCAGCGCCAAATGTCGAGTTGTTTACTCCTGGCTAGTATCAGATCAACCTGTTTCATCCGTTTACCAGTCATTGTGGATTGGACACTCCAAATGGTGCAAATTTGATTTCAAGACTGTTGTCGATAGTCTTTATTAATATCGCCAAGTGAGATATGGAAAAGCCTTCATACTAGTAATAATAGGTTGCTATGAGATTAGCATAGTTTAAGCGAATAACACAAGAGAGCCTGACCAGATATTGTATGATCTTGTAATTGGAGTGGAGTTGCTCCTGGATGGGTGCATCAGAGGTGGACATTCCCAGTTGAGCTTGGTATTTTTTTTACAGGGTTTTGTATACCTTCAAGAAGTATACTATGAGGGAGAGGAGGGAGTGGATAACGCAGATCTGGGGTTTGGAAATCAATTGCAAAAGATTATTAGCTATAACTATCATTATTATTATCAAATTGAATATATCACATACCAGGAACCATGCAACATCACCAAAACATTTTGGATCCCATGATTATAATCATCTCATCCTGTCCCTCGTTCTACAGGCCATAATCGATTATTTCTTACAAGACATTAACTTGCCGGTTGGGAGTGGATGATTTATGTCAGAGATTCGAAATTAATTCACAAGATTTATTAACTATAATTGTAGTTAATATTGTAGAGTGGAATATATCTCATACTAGGAAGCATGCCAAGTTCTCAAATCATTTCCAATTTCCCTGATTATAATCGCCTCATTCCAATTGTCTTTAAATATATTGACATTCCCTCTTGTGTGATATACTTTATAATAGAGGGAGTGCAGGATTGAGATCTGGGGATTTGTCATGAATTGAAATGATTTAGTAGTTATAACTGCTCTCATTTTGCAGTGGAACAGATCTCATACCAGGAACAACTCCTAGGTTCCAAATTATTTCTAATCTCCACAATTATCACCATCTCATTTCCTCCTGCCAGGACCCAGTTCAGACTTTCCCCAAATCTCCTTTTCTTGGAAAGTAGAAGCAGAAGACACAACTTCCACTTTCTAGTAACTTTGTATTAGTAATCCAAGCCTGTTTCCAGAAGACCAAAGCCTAATTCAGACAGTATGCATAGGGAACCTTTGTGATCTAGTAAAGGAGGTTATGGGGGATGTTCAAGTTATGCCTAAAGCAGTCATATTTGAGTATAAAATGTTAAATACAACTTCCAATGCTTCAGGGAAGCGTTCAGCAAGCTCAATCTCTTCTGGCTCACTACTAGTAGTAAGCAAATAGTAAGCTCATATCTTGCAAAATACAGCTCAGCAAGATAAAACATTTAGCAGATAGAGTAAATACAGTCAGAGGTGTGGAATAGATTATTAGGATATTTCCGGGGAAATGAATATCTTTGGGGAAGTCCAACATGTTTTACCAAGAGGTGTGGTAGTATAGGATGCAAGAATCATTTTCAGACAATCGGATCAGGCCGGCAACAGATTCCCATTTTCTGGACATATTCTGGTTGAGGCAGGGAGAGGGATCAGAGAAACCTAGTGTAGGATTTAGTTCGAGTAGTTGTGAGATGGGAATTGTAGTTGAAGATAGGGGAGAAGAGAGTGGATAACTCTGATCTGGTGTTTGAAAATGAGTTATAAACATTTATGAGCTATAACTGGAGTTATCATAGTATAGTGAAATAGATTTGATTTCAGGAACAATGCTGAGTCCCCAAATCAATTCCAATTTCTATAATTATAATCTTCTCATCCCATTCCACATCCAATCGGCTGGTATTCTCCCGCTTCCTTTGAGACTTCTTGCTGCATATAGGGTATTGAGTAATGACTCCAGAGCCTCTAAAGACTCATTATATAATTTTATCTAGAATACAGCCTTGACAACATGACTTGTTAGAAAAAGCAGGGCTTTCAAATGGGTGAATGTGGAATATCAATGTTTCAAAGATATGCAGAATTTGAAGGAGTAGATGAGCAGTTGAGAAGAACCCTACGATTCCTATCTATACCTTTTACTTTTAAATCCAGTATAAGATTCAATAGGATTGTGATAGAGGTAAAGCTAGTAGTCAAGATAGAAGCCAAAGCTGAAGTCGTGATGACTTGCGCAGTGTGAATTTTCTCATACTATTAGTGATTAATTGTTCTTATGGAATCTCTTGGTGCAGAGCTTGATTTAAAGGAACAAATAAAGGTCAATGTGGGGAAAAAAGAGAGGTTGATGTAAAGAAGAATAATTATATGAAACAAGAAAAAGTGTGGTTGTAGTTGTAGTTGTAGCTGTCGGAGAAGAAAGAAAAAAAGGTTTGAGGCAGATATGGAGCAAGAAAAAGCCTAGTGGTTGTGGTTGTAGAAAAAGAAAAAATAATTATTTATGTTAAGAAAGAGAAAGGGTAGTGGTGGTTGTTCTTGTGGTGGTGGTGGTAGTGGGGGAGGAAGAGAGAGAGAAAAGGTTGATGTGTAATAGGCAGTTCTCCTCCTATTTCACCTTGCTCATAGATGGGAAAAGCAAGTGTGATACAAAGGCAAGTGTGACACAAAAGCAAGTATGATACAAAAGCAGGTGTGACATAAAAGCAAGTGGAGCGCTCCGGTTTTTGCTTCTTAAGAAAAAGCCTATTTATTACAATATGTTTACCCCAGGTTTACATAATGATATCATTCCATGACCGTGTCCACATTTCTGTATAAGTTACAATGTTTTTTAATTAAAGATAATAAAATGAGCCTTTCTGGCAATTGAGTTATAAGGTTATGGTAATGAATCTAATTCTGGTGCTAATTTTCCAGCTCAGAACAAATATAAAAATGTTGAACTGTTGTATTGTGGAGGCAGTATGGTGAATATATTGTATTAGGTAAGCTTTAGTATCAAGAAATGAAGAAAAAACTTGAGCTTCACAATTGCTTTTGCGTCACACTTGCGGTTCCTGAAGAGGAGCAGTGTGAAATTGGAGTAAAACGGGCAATTAGTAGTAGTGGTATTTGTGGTAGTGGTGGTTCTAGTGGGCATTGGTAGAAGAAGAAAGAAGATTGGGGTGGGGCAAGAAAAAGTGGAGTGGGGGTTGTTGTTGTGGTGGTGGTAGTGGTAGTGGTAGTAAAGTACTAGGGCAAAAGTATCTGTCCGATCGGTGGTCACCAAGCGACACCTGAAAGAATCCCACCTCTCTGATCAACCACCCCTGAACCACAATGCCTCCCCAGATGACAGGCTACCTCACTGAGTTTGAGAAAGGGCAAATTGTTGCTCTGAGAAAAAATGAAATCTCTTTTTCAGAAAGTGGAGAGCTCTTACATCATCCTAACAGTACAGTTCAAACGTTTCATAATCGCTTCCAAATGAGGGGTGATGCAAACACTCTCCCAACACCTGGAAGATCCAAAATCATCACTGCCAGAACTTGTTACAGCCTAGTCAGAGAGTTTAAGAAGGCACGCTATCAGACTTTATCAGAATTGCACAACGATGTTGCTCCTCATGTCTCCCTTGATACAGTCAAGAGAGCTTTCGCCTCAGTCAATATTAGGAAGTAGAGGGCAAGGAGAAGAGCTCTCATAAAGGATGAGTAAGCTGTTAAGAGATTTGCTTGGGCTATGGAGTATAAGAATTAGACAAAGGAGGACTGTAACGGGGTTATCTTTAGTGATGAATGCATGGTTGAAAAGACCAAAGATCCTAAGGGTATTTGGGTATTCAGAACACGCGAAGAAAAATGGCACAAAGACGGTATTCATGGGGCTACCAAGGGGGCAGGAATAAGGCTGATAGTTTGGGCTTGTATTTGGGATAGAAACAAGGGTACTCTGATTCCCATATTGGAGAAGCGTGGGAATAGATATGTATATATTGGGGTTTTGAAGGATGGCTTAGGTGATGTCTGTCAGGAGGTGGAAGACACAGTTGAGGATCCTATCTTGCAGCAGGATAGTGCAAAGATACGTACTGCAAGAGATACTATGGCTTGGTTGGCAGAAAACAGCTTACAGGTTATGGAATGGCCACCCAATTCCCCAGACCTCAATTCTATTGAGCACTGTTGGAAGAGGGTAAAGGAAAAGCTGCACCAGTGCTTTCCCAACAGTCACAAGACCAAGGGGGCTCCAGATAATCTTAGAAAACATCTAGCAGAAACCCAAAATCAGGTTTGGGCTCCTGATATTGAAGGTGAATTTCTGGAAAGGTTGTGGGAGTCTTTGCCTACTAGAGTGGCTGCTGTCATAGAGGCAAGGGGATGATATACAAAGTATTGATTTTTTTGCTTTATATATAATTTTATATATAGCTTTCCTTATATTTATTGGATGTCTAGACATATTTTCAGGTTATTCTGAGCAGTTGTGGGTGAATAGATAGTAAATTTGTAGTGGTAGTGGGATTGCCGTTGCCTTGCCGGATGAGTACTTTGGCACCGGTACTTTAGTAGTGGTAGTGATAGTGGTTGTGGACGAAGAAGAAAACCATTTGCAGTGTAGTGGTGGTGGTATAGTGCAAACAGTGATGAAGGTGCGTCACGCGATTGCCTTATAAAACGCCTCTATTGTAGAAGTGTAAAGTAGTTTCTGTGAGAATATTGCTTTTCTTTGATCTTCAATTAAATATCTATTATGTAAATGGTAATCATTTTTGTTGTTTCATTTTACAAATCAAGCCCTGTTCGGCATGTATAGTGCTAATCGTCTAAAGCGCATACTAGTAATATTGCAAAATGTAATGCTCTATGTAATCAACATTATGATCCCAAATAGTACAAAAAATATTTCTCAAAGACCTGCTGTTCAAGTCTCAAAGTCAGTTCTTTTTTTTGTATATTTTATTATAATTTTTCTTCAAGCAATATTACTATAAAAAAGAATTAAATAACCTGAGAGAATTACTTCTATTGAAATATTCAATGTCAAAACAATACTAGTGTAAGTAAACTTAGTTCAAGACCTAAACAAAAGTCTTTCAGAAATGACTTTTGCCTTATTAAATAATCTAACATTAATTACATAAAGTATATCATTTGGCAACACCTCTGGTAGACACTTCAGACGATTTGTACTATACTGATAAAAAGATATCCTAATAAAAGTTGAAAATGACATATATGCCTATAAAGACAGTCAGGCCCTGTTCACAGGGCCATTTTGATTGGATAAAAAGTGACTTTTATGGCATAAATTATGGTAACTAAAGCTTTTGATATAGGGGTGTGTTCTATGTATACAAAAATATCATGATATAGTTTTATTTTTATAATATACTTTTATAGCATAAATCTTGAGAATAAAGTAAAGAGGTTAAGGGCTTGAAATAAGGAGCTTTTAGAATTATATTGTTATAAATGTTAGTAGCTATTATATGAGACTTTGTCAGCTTTAACAGGCATTCATTAACCATACTCTTACAATAAGTATGACTGAATATATGTTTTCTTGGCATGAGTATATATTTCCTGGTTCCATAAAAGAACCACTTAAATTTCTGAAATATACAATAAATTTATTTTAACATATATGCCATTTGCAACATTGATTGTAATATATTTGGATTGTGGCATACAGAATGGGGTCTGAGTGTTGGGAGATATATCGCATTGTTTGTTGTGAAATTGTTGGCATGTTTGCAATGAAGAGAGGTCTCGAAATAATTCATTGAAAAATCAAAGAAAAATGATACAAATGTAGAATGAGAAATTATACAAGCTAGATATAGTAGAAGTTAAGAAGACAATTTCATTCATACTATTAACATAGTAGTAGATTATAGTAGTTAAATTTCCCCTCAGAGTTCAGAAAATCACCACTTCAACTATTTCCCTCCATCTAGTTTATTTCCTGCAATCTTAGAGGTTGAAATCTTTCAGAGCTTTGTGCAGGACAGATAACTGTGCTTCAAGTACTTAGCGACTTTCTGGAAGCTCAGGGTGGACATGTTAGCAAGGTTGCTTAGAGGTGTAATGATTGCTTTTGCCATTGAAGTTCTTAATTCACCAAACATATCTCTTCCTTTAGCCAAAATAAACTTCGAAGAAGCCAAGAGAAGAGAGTCCTTCTGAGTAACTGTATTCCTATTACTGCTGGTACCCTTACATATTACGGGAGGTTAGTGGCTGATATTGGATTTATTACCAAAAAGGAGAAATTGGTCTCTTCGACGAAAGATGAGATAGGTGTTAAGCAGAACATTTATAATTTGAATTAAAAATTAATTAATATTTTCCTCTAAAGATTAATTTGGCCAAATGTCAAAAAATAATATGAATAAAAAATTACTATTCAGAATATTATTCCCTAATATTATATCCTAAGAACAACTCTTTCAAACACTTTCAGTTAATTATATATACCATTTCTTCTATCTTATAGTAGACCACTCTTCTAACAAATCAAATTTGTTTTCTTATCTCAAGTTTACTTTGTATAATATTCAAGGTAATGCTTGACAGATAATAAGCTAGTTTTAGTGAAATACAGGAAGTTAGTTAATAATTAGGATTATTAAAATAAACAAGACTAATAGTAGGGTACTGTTAATTTTAAATATAATTAGTTACAAAAACAGATTTTTATTGTATTTCAAATTGCCAATTATTTGAAGCAAATAGAAGCTATTTTTACTTCATAGTTCTTTCTGTTAAGTAGATTGAAAATACAAGTTGAAACAACTTAGCTGCAATTAAATAAGATAATAATTATTAATATTGAGTATAGTGTTCAATGAAAATAGTTAGAAATATATTTCATTGAGAATTTCACAATAAAGGACTATTGATCATAAAATTGCAAGTATTATAAGTTGTTTCTGAAATAAAATGAGACTATATTTTATTATAAGTTTATCATATTAAAATATCAATCATATGTTATAATGTAATACCTAGGCCAACTATATAGAGTACAGGGACAAAAGTGTTCGGCCAGCCCGGTAACGGCAATCCTACAACCACTATACATTTACTACCTATGCAACTACAACTCCTTATAATCAACTGAAAATTTAGATTGTCATCCATTAAATATATGAAAACCCATATAGGAAATTACCAAGCAAAAAATGCATACCTTGTATACCATCCCTTTGCATCGAAGACGGGAGCCACTCGCCTAGGCACTGACTCCTATTGCATTTCGAAGAATTCGCCTTCAATATCTTGAGTCTAAACCATATTAACAGCGTCTCCCAGATGTCTTCTAATAGTATCTGCACACATTAGCAAAAAGCCATCCTGCATCAGATACAGTAGTATTGCCTCCTGACTCTAATAGTGTGGACTCTGCGTCCTGTACGTCCTGTGCGTCATCTGGTTGGGTGCTAGATCTGGCTGCGTCTGGTGTATCAGGACAACTTTCTCATTACCGGGTTCCTTCCGGACACATGGAACTAAGCAACCCTGCCTCCCATGCATCCAAACTTCAACTTCAACACCATCGCATATCAGGATTTACCACTACCACTGAGTGGTCTCCCAGCCTTCTCTGAGTCTGTGGCCCAGCCCTAGGGTGAGTAAGGGGTATTTCTTGGCACAGAAAATATAGGTAGTGCTGGCGCCAGGTAGGAAAGACATTGTACCCTTGATCTTAAATTTACGCTAAAGACTGCGGGGCAGAGTCACACTAGTACCCTGAGTTCTAGTTTGAGAACATCATCTTTGAATGAGCGAAAATGCCAGCTGACTCCAGTCTGAAAGGGAGTGATAGTCATAACACTCTCTAGTGCCTGGTGGTTGCTTGGCACTTAACCTCAAAATGGACATGATGCGACACACACTTTTCATGAAAACCCTCAACATCTTCACTCCAGGGCCACAGCTGCAACACTCCACCACAGCCATACAATTAATCCTCAATCCGACACATGCAGGTTTCTAGACTCGATGCGAGCTATCCAGCTGGATAAGATTCATCCTCAGAGGGCTATTATTCCTGAGGTTACAGGGCTGAATGGGGTGGAATGCTGGCGATCCCGGAACCCAATGGCAGATTCCTCCACAAGCGCCTCTCTGATCCTGGATCTGATTGCGGGGGATTGTTGGGCTCGACGCCAGCTACCCAGCGGTATAAAGGACGCCCCTGTGGCATTAGAACTCATGAGGTCGCTAACACTTGTGGGGGTTGTCGTTATAGGTGCCCCGGCGATCCCAGTACTGGATGGCAGATTCTTCTTCAGCTACTTGGCCGATCCTGGATCTGATTATGGCAGGTTGTTGGGCTTGACGCCAGCTAGGCAATGGTATAAGGTACGTCCCTGTCGAATCAGGGCTCGTGAGATCGCTGTGTTCTGGGCAGGGTATATCAGGTATCAAGCTGGCGATATTTTACTCGATGGCAGATATCTCCATTACCAATCGACGGATTGTCATTCCGTTTGCCAGCGGTTGTTGGGCTTGATGCGAGCTTGCTAAGGGCATAAGGTACATCGCTGTCGTATCAAGGCCCAGGAACTCGCTGTCTCGTGTGGAGAGGATCTTTAGAGAGGCTCTCGCGATATTTTACTTGATAGCTGATTACTCCACCACCAGTGGACCGAGTTTGCTGCTCTTTGCTGGGGGTGGATGGGCTCGACGCCAGCTTCCCAATAGTATAAGATACGTCTCTGTCGCATCAAAGGTCTGGAATTCGCTCTCTTTTGGGGAGGCTGTATTAGGTCTCCACCTGGCGATATTTTACTTGACGGTAGATTACACCACAACCGCAGCACGGATTGTGATGCTCTTTGTGGGATGTTGTTGGCCATAACACAGGCTTCACAATGATATAATGTACTTCCCCCCATGAGGTTTATTCAGGAAGTTACAGTACTGCATGGTGTGCTGGCAATCCCAGAACCCGATGGCTGATTCTCCACAACCAGTTGTCAGATTCGGAAGGCTTCTTATCACTTTGTGTTTGTTTGTGAATTGGCCTGTATATTAGAACAATGGAAGACAACTAGTAGTAAATTGAACAGTTTGATGGAATGAAATCTCAGGATATTGTGACCTAAATCAGAAAAAAGTAAAGGGAAAACCCTTCGCTTATCTGAAGAAGATGTAGTCTGGCATCAGGTGGAATCCTGAGTATTAGGTGGTGCATCAGGTAGCATTCTGAGGAATAGGTACTGCGTCTGATGTGTCCTGAGGATTAGGTGGTACGTCAGGTTCCGTCAGATGCGTTATGTTGTAGGGTGATTGCCTCCTGATTCGCGATTTGCGTTCCAGCCTCAGGTGTGTCAAACCCTCCGAACGCACAGAGCGCATTGCATTATTTTTTCTGATGCATCCCTTAGTCTTGTGAATGTTAGAAAAGTCCTGGTGCAATATCTCCTTTACCCTTTTCCAACAGTGCTCAATTGGATTGACGTCTGGGGAATTAGGTGGCTATTCTATCATCTGTATATTGTTTTCTCCAAACCAAGCCATATTATCTCTTGCAGTATGTATCTTTGCACCATGTTGATGAAATATAGGATCTCGAGCTCTGTCCTCCACCTCCTATCAGACATCAATTAGGCCATCTTCTATAATGGCAATATAGACAAATCCATCCATACTCCTATCAAAAATAGGGATCAGAGGGCTCTTATCTTTGCCCCAAATGCACCCCCAGACCATCAGCTTTATCTCAAGCCCTTTTGTAACCCCTTGGATAGAATACTTGTACCACTTTTCTTCTTCTGTTGTGAAGACCCAAATACTTTTAGGATCTTTGGACTTTTCAACTATGCATTCATGACTAAAGATGACCCCTTCAAACTGTTCCTTTATTCAATTCTTATACACCTTTGCCCAGGTTAACCTCTTAATAGCATGTTCATCCTTCAGAAATGCTCAGTTCCGAGCTCTCCACTTCTTTAAGTTGATGATACCAAAGCTCTCTTGTTTGTGTTGAGAGAGGCATATGGCGCAACCTCATTGAGCAATTCTGCAAGGGGTAGACAGTGTGCCTTCTTGGACTCTCGGACTAGGCAGCGACAGGTTGTGCTATTGCTAATTGTGGGTCTTCTAGTAAATGAGTCGTTTTTTGCCACACCCATCTTTTGATACTGGTTGTGAAAACTTTGAACAGTACTCTTGAGATGATGTACGAGTTCTCCTATTTCAGAAAAAGAAAGATTGTTTTCCTTTAGAGCAACAATTTGCCCCTTCTCAAAGTCTGTGAGGTAACTTGGCTTTTCTGGAGGCATGGTTGTTGAGGAATTACTGATTGTAGAGGTGGGACTTTGTGAGGGATTGCTCGGTAACCACCGATCGGACGAACCCTTTTGTCCTAGTACTTTATATATAGACTGAAAATTTATAAGGTTCCTAAACATATATTACCATATTTTTGTACATACCAAATACACCCCTTTATAAAACCTTTAATGTGCCATAATTTATCCCATACAGGTCATTTTCATACTATAAAAGTGACATACTGAACAGTCCCTAATTAAACTATTAATTACTAACATATAATATTATACTAACTGACCTGATATTTGTTTTATATGGAGAAAAGCTTGGTTGATTATTTATTTAATTATTGTACACATTATTCACTATTTTATATGACTTGTAAGTCTGACTAGTAAGTCTCTCATATTCAGCAAAAGGATAAATAAGCCTGCTTCGATATGCTTTCATGATTCTCAGTGACTTGGCTCAAGTCTTGTAGATCGTTTTGCTTGATACTTCTGCAAGTGCGTTTGGGAGTAATAGTTATAGTCCTTCAATATCATAGGTGCAATTGTCCTTCTATATGCCTGTGCAGCATTCCACTAATATTAAATAGAATTAATTTCAGAGTCAAAGTCTTAGTAAAAGACAACTTTATAGCTAGTAGCAAGAAGTACTTCTTTTATTCCACTTTTGTGACCTTGAAAGTTAGGTTAGGCTGCAGGTAAGGTAGAGGCACAGCAGAGGCTACCATCTAGGTATTGTGGATTGAGTTTAACCTTCTAGGTCATAGTCAATTGGGTTGAGTATGGAGCATGAAAGTGAGAGGGGTTTAAGGGCCATAAGTTATACTTTTAGAGAATTACATATAATCCTTTTAATGTTCCATCAAGAAAGGGCATTTGTTGTATATAACCACAATTGTGATAACCATTATTAACAACATAGGTGTTATGAATCCCCTTAGTATTCTTTCCACAAGAGTCTAGATTCATCCTTGAGACATGTAAGGTACCATTGGCATATCTGTGATAGTTTCTGAAGTTATCAAAGGCGAACAAGGCCTGACATGCATAAAACTAAGCCTCAATGGCAGGAATAGCCTAGTGTATAAATTACTCCAAGAGGCTATCCCCAGTCAACCACACATCACCTCTACCCTTTATAATTACTACTGCATCTCTATTCCCAAGTCTGCCCATTGGTGTGAGGAAATCTAAAACATAAAGCCCCTGGCCGTGACATTTTTTGTGTACAGCTTTGTGTTCCCTATGTACACAAATATAATGTGGTTCGTTATTGGAATTGAATTTACATTCATCTTTGGTTACAAGAATTAGCGGTTGAACCTTATGGGATAGATGTAGTAAATTGTGAACAATATTCAACTCTTTATCCCTGCTCATGAACTAAGTATCGTAATTTGCCATATGAGGAAGAAAAATCTCATCATGGTATAGCTTAAAATCAGGTCACTCATGGCCATCATTATAGATGCCTTTAGGGTTCCTTATACTTGAATTGGAGCTTTTTTAACCAACGGGTGGTAGTGGATGATGCAATCACTGGACCTATGCTTCAGACCATGTTGCTATTTGACCAATTGGAAACTTCAGAATCCTCATTCTTAGTTCTCTTGTAGACTACTACTGCTTGGGCCAAATGGTGTGAGTTTAGCTCTTTTAAATATAAGTATTCGTTGATACAGTTTAATTGATATATGAACTTAGATTAAACTGACTATTGCCAACTAGTTGGATTGCTGTCTCACAGCTAAGAGGGTATCAGGAACTTCAAGCATGCAAAGAATTCACTGATACTGGCTAGTAACGTCAACCACCGGGAAGTGTAACAGCACCTAGAAGTGTCACACATGGCAACCATGACTACCACAGCTAAAAAATGCAACAACTCAACTAATTCTTAACCAAATTGAACCAAACAAGGTGATATCAATTGAGAAAAGAGAGGAGAGCTAATTTAGGCTTGAAAATTAAATAATAAAAATTTCTCTGTAAGAGATACCAGAAGAAAGAGAGAAAAAGTACATAAAACTGCAAGAAAGAAGATAGGACAAGCTAAGATAAAGGAGCATGCAAGTTCATTTATAAAGTAGATGGAGGTAATCTGCTACTGGCAGAGAAAATATTGGAGATAATAGTTGGCTATGATTGAAGTCTGAAGTGTGCTGAAACCCCTGGGAAATAGGTTAATTTAACGGTAAAACTATAAAAATGTTAGAAAGACACTTAGAGGTTAGGGGAGACAACTCGAAGGATAAAAAGTGAAATACAGGTGTGACGTAGGGTTAATGTACTCGGAATATTATGATTGATCAACATTTGCTATCATTTAGTAGTAGCAAAGCTGTTGTTATTCTATTTTCGATATATTATAATACAAGAAGTTTTATTATATATTTCCCAACTACAAGTTCTTTATATACCGAAAAATCACTTACTCATTATCTAGGAATATGTCTTAATCATATTGAAAAAACAAATACTTCTATAGTCACTCTTTTGGCAATATAGTTGAATAGTTAAACTATGTACTGTACATACTTAGTACTTTCTAGTAAAGTACATAGCAGTAAGTATAGTTTTTATATAAAAATGGATACAATAGCAAAGATTATATTACTAGGAACAGGCTTATATTTAATACATATTTCTCAATAATATTTAATATAGAATTATTAAAGTGAGTAGAATAATATATATATAAAATTAAAAATACAAGGCAAAATGATATAAATTATGTAAATGTTTAAATATCTGAGGTTAACTGAACTCTTGAGGGTTGGATTTTTACTACAATATAACTAGGAAAAGTTATAGTATGATTAGAAAGGTGTCAGTGCTGAAATAGTAGATCTGTTGTGGTAATCAGATAAATTTTAAATTATACTTACGGTAAACCTTTTTGCTCAAATTAGGAGCAATAAATTCAGTACAAATGAATTTATTTTTCACTAGAATTGTAGATATGGATTATCTGACTATTCTTGACTAATTTGCAGTACAGAGGCAATTGCTTGGAATAGGACCCACAAGAGAACTTCTTATATTATTACCCATTATACATATAATAACACCAGCTTGACCACTGCTAAGATATAACAAATCTTTATTAATCATCATATCCTCAGTACACTGACCTTGGGCCATACCTGTAGTTCACTCCTTATGCCCTGAGCTCTCTCTCCTAACTTCTGCAAGTCTTCCTAATATTTTTATAGTTTTGCAATAAGATTGACCTATTTCCCAGGGGTTTCAGCACACTTCAGACTTCAATCGTGGCCCACTATTATCTCCAATATTTTCTCTGCCAGTAGCAGATTACCTCCATCCAGTTTGTAAATGGTTCTGCATGCTACTGTATCTTTGCTTATCCTATCTTCTTTCTTGCAGTTTTATGTACTTTTTCTCTCTTTTTTCTGGTATCCCTTACTGAGGTATTTTATTTTTTTACTTTTCAAGCCTAAATTAACTCTCCTCTCTTTTCTCAATTGATATCACCTTGTTTGGTCCAATTTGGTAAAGAATTGGTTGAGTTGTTGCATTTTTTGGTTGTGGTTGTCATGGTTGCCATGTGTGACACTTCTAGGTGTTGTGACACTTCCCGGTGGTTGACGTTATCTGGTTCTGGAATCATTCACTTTGTTACTCATAATACCTCAGGGTTCATTATACGCTCCCTAACCTGCTTTCCCCATCCACCTCGATCTACTACCCTTTGTGCCAGTGCCGGGCGGGATTCCAGTACCAGTTCTACTACATTGCACAAATCTTTGCCTCTAAGTCTCACCTGCCAGTTCTGGACCTGGTGCTTTAGGAAGAGATATACACCGTAATTCAAGGTAAAATTTAAGCCGGTTGGGGCCTTAGTGTCCTTTTCTTGACAGTTTGACAGATACTTCGAAATTGACTTCATTGCAGCTTGGAGGATTTCCCAATTCTTGGGACATCATGGATTTATTAAATGCAACCTTCTTGCCACGCTTTGTAGATCTTTTGCAATATGATTGTATTATATCAAACATTTCACCTCACTCAGAGCTATTGGCGAATGCTGTTAGTGTTAGTTGAGGTATTGTATTGCTGTCAGATGATGCCAAGAGTTGTTCCGCTTTCTTGCGCTAGCGGCACTGATGGATATAGCGCAGACTGGCCACTTGATTTCTTATTGAAACTGCTCGACTGGGTTGAATCCCCTGCATTTAATTTTGTTATTCAATATATTCTAACTTGTTGAGTGTAGCTAATACTGATAATAAAAGTCTAAAGTACGTTTCAACTTGCTTGTTTACACTCTTTTGCGTCTAGGATTCTGGCTCTTCTTACATAACAATAGAGCGTATTGCGGTTGATTCCGGCTTCCTGTTGTAATAGATTTGGATGAATATTTTTCTCCTTGGAGATTTATATCAGAATGGGGGCAGAGATCTTGTGCAATAGTTTTGTCTGCGGAGCGGTGTTGTTGTTCCCTATTGACAGAAAACTGGCATTACACAATATATATATTTCTAGCATTCTGATAATCAAATAATTAGATTATATGATAACTGTAGGCCAAACTGACTTCTGAAAGCTATTCTTCTCATATGTATCCCTGAACCGGAGTGAAATAATACCGTTGCATGAGGCAACAGCTTGATACCTCTTGGCGAATGTTTGCACCATAATAGGAAAGATGGGGCACCAGTTGGGAGAAGATTATGAATCAATTTGGTATAGGGATTACTGATAGAAGGAGGAGAAGGAGGAGAAGGAGTGCGTAGTTCAGCATACATCCATTGGGTCACTTTTCAATCCAAGAAAGGAAAGCAAGCATTATCCTCCCTTATGGGAACTCTGAGTTGCAGTAGTATTATAACCCAGGAATCAGAGAGGCACAGAAGTATTCCTAGCTCGTACCCTTTTATAACAGACTGATGATTTAATCAAATGCGGTGACTTGCCAATTTGGCTTCTACAATTCATAAGGTGATTGACAAAAAATGAGAGGATTGCTGTAAATGCTTAAATGAATGTCTGGAGGCAAATTTTTAAAAATGTGGAGGAATAAGGTACCTTTGACGGGGATTGGAAATTACAATATGAAAAGTTATTTGGTGGCTCTTTTTGTATTCTATAAGTCACAAATTTTGATTTGCTACCCCTTGCACTGGCAAATTATGTCTGTACTATAAGAATCCTATTGTCCGCATATTATATTACAACTGGTAACGACCTTACTTAATGAATATTTTACTATCTCATCAGATAGGACAGATGTGCCTTGTTGTTTTCTTAATTCCTATATCTCATCAGATAGTATGGAACTCTCTACTTGTACTAGAGAACTATCTTAATAGTTCTATATTATCATGGCGGCTTTTCAGACAGGCACGACAGCCACTAGGGTAGAGAGTGTATCTGTAGAGCATTCATAGAATATGATATGGTAAAGATAAAGAGCATGGTATTGCAATTTCTTAGTATAGAAAAGTATATAGATGGCGGTGTGAAATCCTATTCCTCAGGCATCAGGGCCTGCCTTATATAGACATCTTCCCACCCGTAACCTGGTGAGTCATCACCTCACGTTACATAACTTCTATGACCTATAAGTGAGTCATAACTTGAAATCCATCAGATGACTCATATGAGTCACTGCGCAATATACCATCAACTAAGCAAAACTCATAAAACAAGTCATATGGTCAAATGAGTCCTATGCATGAAACGCTGACTCATAGTGTGAGCCATGTGTGAAAGCCATTACATCATATGACTCACAATCATGAGTCATGTGTGAACGTCATTACATCATATGACTCACAATCATGAGTCATCAAAACAATCAACTAATCATAACAGAACGATAACTCGCTATCGAGTAGTTATGTAAGATGCTATGACTCAAATAACATCATAGCGTGAAACCAACATACCTTATGACTAATAAGTATCTGTCATGTAAAATCTGCCTTGCTTAGTCACAATTTATGACATCTGCACACTAAGAAACCAGGAATTTCACCCTTGAACGTAGATTTTGCAAGAGGAGTATGGTTCATGCCATTCAAAACATGCTTAAGGCTGAAAGAATATGTAGCTTGTAGCTGTACACATTTTGATGCCAAGCCTGGTATGCTGAATGAGTTTATAGTTAAGAGTTTAAATAATAGTATATTATAAATATGCAAAAAAGAATAAAATTATTTAATTATGAGAAAAATATATTTAGTGCATGATATAGTTCATCTAAGGGCCAAAACCATATTTCTTAAACAACAAAGTATAGATTACTAAGCATTTCAAGTACCCCTATTGGAACATATTTGTCCTTTCTCTATCAAAAGTCCAGCTATTTCAAAAAAACAAGGTGTTTCAACCAAAGAGATCATAATGGAAGAAGAAAAATCTTATGGCTAGTCTCTACTATTCGCTCTCTACCCCTGAGGTTTTTTTTCTCCCAATATGTTTGTTGTTGAAAAGGCTGATCTTTTTGGAAGTTGTGCAATTTCATATGTACATTTTGAATGGAACAAACTATAAAAGAAATCTTTGTCAAATGGCTTTATTATAAAGGATATTATGTAAGATATTCACATATTCCTGAATCCGTGCATATATAGTTCTTCTGAATTACCCAGGGAGAGCAAAGCTACAAGGCTTAGATCTTTTTCTCATAAGTTTAGTGCCATAGTACTAGGAAATAGAGATATTCAGAATAGGATGCATTATTCTGATGAGTAGATAGTAGAACAATTACGAAGAAAACTCAAGAGAACCTGCTGGTGGAAAGGGTAGTAATTACACCTTATCTTCTATTGTTTCCTTCCGAACACCACTCTCATCTGAACTGAACTGAATATCTCCTGCTCAACTAACCCCGCAACCTCAGGCCTACAGTACTTATCCTGTATAAAATAAAATAAAAACAAGGCCAAATATGAGCCATCTTATACAAGCAAGTAATTAATCATGGAAAAGTTAATTAGTGTGGACATCCTATTGAAACATATTTGCAATACATACTACAAGTTGAACTAGTTGGTTATCTTGAGTATGTGGTGTCCTGTAATATTATTCCTTTCTGCATTACTGACATTAGCAGTCCTTTGGCGTGAAACTTTTGCACAATAATGCTCATAGTACATACTGGAAACTTAATCAACTATATACTTCCCGATAGCCCCTTTCAGGAATTGTGATTAATGCTAAGGCCAATACTATTTGCTATGCATTCCTGATCGATAAAAATTGAGGACACCTGGTTGATTATATCACTGAATCCATTTCTGGCATACTCTACAATTCAGCTTGAATGCTCCAATATAACCCAGAGCAGGCATTATTGTCCAATAGTCAACAATGCTATAATTTCATTGCATATTGTTCTCTTTCTTGCTAATAATATCTCCACGATTTGTGATATTTCCTGTCATTCTCAATAGTTGAAATATAAAATACAGTAGTTTTTGACAATTGTTGCAGGCTTTTGAATAACATAATCAAAAGAAAGTTGACTTGGATAATGGGGAAAAATATTCAATTAAAGCACATTCGTAATAGAGAACAGCAGCCAGCCTTTCATGCTGGAGAAACCAGCAGGATAACACTTGTACCTGTTTTGCTATCCATGTTCCTTCTACTAAGTAACATGTGGAAACAATTTGCAGGATGATCTTCGGCTATTCAGTGGAGGTTGGGGGGCAAGTAACTTATCATCTGGTAAGGAGTATAATTGCAATAATTCCTAACTTATATTGTAGGGCAAATTGCAATTATAGGATGTGGGCAAACCCTATTAATATTTGCAAATTGGCAGGTAGACTTGTCAACCTTTAACGAGCATGCCGAAGGTCAATCATAGAAGGTAAAACATTAGTGTACAGAATGAAATCATGTTATAAACGTATAGTACCAGATGATTCTAAGTCACAGAGGAGTAAACATAGGGATAGTCCTAGAAAAAGGGAAAAAAACATACGAATATTACCAACTCAAGGATTACAAAAATAAAATATATTGTGAATTAAATTTGTATCTGAAAGATTGTATCATAACCTTTATGTAAAACAAAAAGAATTTACAATTAGTTATTATCCGGAATACTTGTAAGCTTGGACATATAATTCTGGTACGCATACTCCAAATACTGGTGGGCACAGTCGAGATCCTGTTTGTAATGATAAATCTTTTTTTAACAAGTCTTATAAAGTTTTTTCATGAAGATTTGCAACTCGGGTAATTCTGGAAATGCCTATAATATTCTTCATGTAATAATAGATATGACACAATAGTCTGATTCAAATATCAGAAACAAAATCAGGTAACATATTAGGGGAAACTCACAGTATTTGGAAGAATTGACTTCCTGGGAGGTTTCTACAGTACTTTATAATTTTGGCAAACTTCACCAAGAATTGCCTCAATATATCCCACAACTGGCTTATGTACTCCAATACCCCATCCTTTACCTTTCCTTTCTTAGCTACTATTAAAAATATTTTCCTGCTTTACATTTTCAGCTATAGGCCAATTGCAATTAGTTGTCCAGTTGGATCAGATATAGAAACATTTGCTAGATCATCAAGCACTGGAAATCTCCAATACTTGTCCACTGGGTGGTCTGAAATTCAATTAGTGACATTTGATAATACAATATGAGTTTGTCAATTTATATGTCATTCGTCCCTTTTCTCACATGATGCATATGAGTGACCACAGTATGGAGCTGCAGGGAGTTTTGCATCTTAGAGGATTTGAGATTTGGAATAGTATTAAAATAATCTTTTGTATAAGCATAGGAGGATGGAAGCAGGTTTGGTGGGTGTGATTGAGTAAGTACAGAGCTCGACATAATTAGAGATAGGCTTTTGCTCAAAGAAATATGGACTTGAAACCAAAATCTCCGTTAAATGAATGGTTAACTGATAAGAAATAAAGTTTTTCATGGAATTAAGTATAAAAGTAAAAGTTAGCTTATCAAAGTAGTATTATGTAACAATCCTATTGTTAAGTGTTTATGCAAGAGGCAACGACGGTCGTCTTCTGCCTAAGCGTATCCTGTCTAATTGTATTTAATGAGTAGAAGAATACTATCTCTTCAGATAGTACGGAACTGGCTTGCTTGTGGAGGGATCGGCTGAGAGATACTATCTTCTCACATAGTAAGATGAGTGGATTGTCATTCTTGATAGAATTATCACAATAGTTCTATGTTCGGGCTTACCCGTCAAGACTATCACAATAGTCTCCCGGTTCTTAGATTGTAGGCTTTCGTAGAAGAGAAGTGTATGTAGAGAGAGTAAAGATAATAGTATTGCAACTTAAGAATAGAAAAGTACTTAGATGGTTGCGTGAAAATCCTATCTCTCGGTCGGAGCCAAACCTCATTTCTGGGCCTCTTCTCACAACCCTAACCCTGGTGACTCATCACCTCGCATAACATACCCTCTATAACTCATAATGAGTCATAGCGTGAAATCCATCAGATGACTCATAAGAGTAACTGCTCAACATATCTTTAACCAATCAAAACTCATAAACCAAGCCATCTACGAGAATCAGTTATATGCATGAAACTCATGACTCATAATCCGAGTCATGTGCAACAGTCATTAAATCATATGACGTCACAATCGTGAGTTATGAAATAATCAACCAATCATAATATAATAAGGACTCGCAAGTGGGTAGTCATGTGAGAACTATGAGTCAAGTGATGTCATAGTGTCGAATCCAACATACCTTATGACTAAGAAGAATTAGTTAGGTGAAATCTGCCTTGCTTAGGCACGATTTGTGCCATATTACAAGACCAAGGGTGCAGGGTGTTTGGGCTTGGTGCAGAAGGCAAGTAAGGGTTAAAAGGGATGACTGATTGAGACGGGTTGGGTATGGTGGGAACAGGGTTGGGGGCCGGTGTTTCTTGGGGTGCAATATGCCCTATAAGGGACTCTAGTTGTTGGTAGTTTGCTCATGGCGATGTGTTCATATATCTTTTGGTATGGGTTAAAAATGAGAGACATAAAGGCGGGTCTAAAATATAGAATTTGGATTAAATGAACAATGGTGATATGAAAACGGCTGTGGCTTCAAATAAAGCCTTGGTGTAGTGGTCATAATAGTGCATTAGTACTACAGAGAATAGCCATAATGGAACAGAAATCATCGGTACAGATATGTTGGCAGGTAGGCAAATAAGCGAGTCTTAAACATTTTACATAGGTCTGAATATCACTGTAGTTCAGGAGAGAATACAGCAAACTGGTGATTAGTAATAGAGCAAGTGAGGTAAATTAAGTTGTGAAGCATTAAGCTAAAAAAGGGAAAATGTGCTTTCAAGGGGAACCCCTTCATCATACTTGGTTTGACACTGAGGCTTGTAGTTTGTGTAGGCCGGTAATGACCGTACAGCAGCAAAAACAGATCCTGCATCTAATCCGCCAGTATTGCATTCTGACTCAAGCACCCTATCTCTTCCCTGATAACACCATTTAGGCCATCACGACAACTGATCAGATGTCTTATTCTGGTTTAATGTACAACCAGAATAATAAAATAAAGCTTGGAAAAATATACATAATAATCTTCAATACTGCGGGAAAGGAATCAGAATTGATCTGATGATTTGCTTTCAAACGACGATTGAAGTGTTGGGTTTAAGTAAAACAAGAGATTATTCCTGCTGTGGATATAGTGCAGTTCAGGGAAAAAAGATAAGTTTGCATTTTGGGTGTATTGAGTTATAAGCAGTTTTAGTTGGCATGTACGAATACATGGATGCAGGAACAGCAGAACAGATTCCATTGGCAAACCGTGTCTGGGCAGATGTTAAAGCAAAGTGTAGCAGCCGTCGAACAAGCATGACACAAAACTATGACATTGACTTTGAAAATGATGTTGTGATGAGACTAGCTCCCCGGTTGCATTTGGTGCAAGCATCACTTGTTCACTATGTGGGGAACTGGCAAAGTGTATGGTTGACGAAAGATAGAAGTCCTTTCTGACAGAACTTGCAGCGCAACAGATGCGACAGCAAATGAAGCTAGAGGCCCAATGGCAGCAGATTAAGGAGCAGCAATAACAGCTTCAAGTTGCTGAATCTGCATCACGGCTATTCCTGTTTGAAACAGCTATGGCACAAGCCCGCAGCTCGGGAGGACAAACCCTCGCTGGTCTGCATAAGGCACGGGAACGATAAAAGGTTAGCAAGGAATGGAGGACTGGCACTGGTCCTGATCATGTTTGCACTCAACTGGCAACCCCTACTCGTGCCAAGGTTGCGGCGTGCGGCCGCAACCCCCGCATGTTCGCTGGCTCACAACCGGGGCCACTCTAAAGAGTGCCTGACAGCTCAACGCAAATTTACAGTTCAACGCAAATTTGTGGCTTACCATAGTAACAGTGTGGCTCAACACAACTATGTGGCTCAGCATAACTTTGTGGTTTAGAATAACTTTGTAGCTAAATATATATGAACATTTAATTTACATTTAATTTGACAACCTAGGATGCTGCCTCATGCTTGGCTTTTTTGATACCAGCCTACCGTAAAAACCCGCTATATCCACTATTGGGGATCGGGCTCTTGACTTTCACAATCTGAGACAAAACACCCCGTGAAGGAATAGTGCTTTCCACACAAAGTATAGCTTGAGGAGGTGAAGCTTGCGGGATCTCATTAACTGGTATTTGTTATTTTGTTAACCTGCCGTGCTAAGTATATTGTAGTTTGGTGCTGTAGTACAGGCGAGATCTGCGATAGTGGATACAGCCAGCTTTTACGGTACATTGGCTGGGTCGTATAACGACTAACTTAGATACCGGTAGCATGTTCAATTTGGATTGTATTTTGTATTATCTTGGTTTTCCTCTCGGGAAATGTGAATGGGTAAGCTGTTGGAGAAAAAAAAGGTATTCTGGTTTAATGATTAAATTTCTGGTTGGGTGGGTTCTGTATTCTCAGGTGTCTGGACCAAGCCACAAAGTTGTGTTGAGCCACACTGTTACTATGGTAAGCCACAAATTTGCGTTGAACTGTAAATTTGCGTTGAGCTGTCAGGCACTCTTTAGAGTGGCCCCGGTTGTGAGCCAGCGAACATGCGGGGGTTGCGGCCGCACGCCGCAACCTTGGCACGACTA
>Ga0307513_10000596_pt1 | contig 51757 bp, 65 predicted proteins | sample 15_EM_MG_FD_202174 | JGI IMG/M metagenome (GOLD analysis project Ga0307513, IMG submission 202174) | Populus trichocarpa ectomycorrhiza microbial communities from riparian zone in the Pacific Northwest, United States - 15_EM | ecosystem: Host-associated > Plants > Roots > Unclassified | place... | reverse complement strand
GTGTAGGTACATGCATAACCGGTGGCACCATTTAACTTAGTAGGTGTCACCAGACATATAGCCAGGTTTTGAACCATGTTTATTTACTGGTGTGACTATCTACAGAGTCAGACATATTAGTTTTTATATGCCTCAATTGCGAACCATAGCTCTACCAGTGTTGTGGTAAGGGTTCAAGAGCCAGTGGTGGTTCATAATAGCCATCCACGCGCTTGAAGATGACAGGATATCCTGTATTAAATGGTTCAACTGATAGTAGAGCTGCCGCCCTCGTGAGTGGCAGGTGGTAACGCTCACTTAAGATATTCTGCGCCATACTCGGCGGCAACTCTATCTTCCCAGTCGACATCGACGAGACTCAGACAGTGGGCGACTTGAAGGAGGAGGTCAAGGCCGAGGCGACGCCAGAGCTCAACGCTTTTGCCGCGCTCATGTTATTAAAAAAATATCGATATTTCCGACGGAGTTATCTACGACGAAATAATGCTCAAGGTATCCTAGGGTCTTCATGTGTTCGGCAACAGGGAGAATCCCAACCCCTCGCACAAGATATCGAAGTATATTCAAGGAGACTCAGGTGAGACAATCGAAGTCCTCGTGGAGCCTCCTCCAGGTGATACAATAGATCCCATGGCCTGTGGTAACGTCGTTCCTATGGCTCATGTTTGTCCGCATGCCCTCACAACGGTCGCCAACAGCCCTCGGTCGACAGCGTAGCAAAGCGACCGAGACTCGAGAAAGGAATCAGTGAGTATAATATGAACTCATTTCCATATTGTTCACGGTTACTCAACATCGCCTTTTCGTAGGTGTCGACGATGCCTCACTACCCGGACCACCATGAACGAGATGACTTTGATTCATCAAACGATTCAATCACATAGTTCTGATATTGAATATTCGGACCCCAACAAATTCATCTCCCTCCTTCCTTCCTCTCCGCTCCGAATGCCCCATGAACCCCCACCATTCCTTCTAACGAAGATACCGTGCAGGAATTCCAGTATATGGGCCGGTCCAAGTTTTCGGTAGTCCTGAATGAGGTTGAGGACCGCCAATTTCTCAACGGATCACACTCCCTCTACCTTTATGACCCCTCCGGGATGGGTAAACCCCATCTACTCGCGGCCCTTGTCTGCTATCTCATCCAGAAGGGAAGCGAGTCGTGTATATCCCCGATTGCAAAAATCTTCTCATACACTCTTCGAGAAGCGCTCCTATTCGCGTTTCATGGTGACCCTCATTCGTGCGAAACCATTAACTTCGCAAAGAGCGCGGAAATTCTCGTCGAGTGTATGAAGGCAACCCAAACGGTCATTTTACTTCATCGTCGATCAAAGTAACGTTCTTTACTTGCATAGAATGGTAAGCTCGGACCGTGGTATGCAGCTCAATGGCTTGATATACGTTCAGTGCACTCAACTCGCTGGCAGCTATCATTGAATCATCCGCCCCTCCTGGTCGGAGGATCCATAAACTTATTTGACTTCCTAACGTAGTAAGTAAGATATATGTGTGTATCTATAGCATGTATGCGAGCATTGACTCCGTTGTTAGGCCTGAACAATCTCCGCCCAGCTTTCGTTGTCAGTACGCCCGCCATCCGCCCACCAATGTATGTGAGAGCATTTGGGGTCAAATACAAACCCTTGAAGCCTCCAAGGAAGCGCAAACCATTGGGCTCAACCGCCATCACCTGACAAACACGAACAACCAGCTTTATTTCATCAGACAGTACCTCTGTGCAAAGGTGGGTTGATGCGTGAATACGAGAAGCCTCAGGCACTGGAAGAAGCGCCTGTCGTTGTCATTTGTGCACCAGAGATTGGTAAGAGGTATTCTACCTACTATCTCCATCTAACCCACCTTCTTGCTCAGGCGCAAATCACAATGTTTTACTCTCAGAAAAATTTCTATCTCTTCAAAAACAAGAATACTATCTACCACATCAACGTCTCTGGGATTGAATGCGATCTGCCTCATCAATTCGGAGGTCAACGACACTCCACCGTCACAGCTGGTATACTGGCTCGGCATGTTCGCCCAACCCAGTTGGTTCTGTTCTCAACCCAAAACACAAACCGACGAAACTTCACCGCGGAAACGCAAAACAACCGGCAATATTACCAAACAACGTGTGGAGTTATGGTTCACCTAATTAAAGCCGTATGACGTATTTTACATGATACCGGCAGGTTTCGCCGCCTGCCGCGGGATGGTTTCAAGAATAGTTTTCGCTCCGCTTGAGCACAGCTTATCAGCAGCTATATAAACGCTGGTATACCAATACCAGGACTCATTACTCATCCCATTTCACCTCGTCCAATCTTCCTCGAACAAGCAACCATGTCTGGACGATTTATCTTCTCTTTCCTAGCCTTCGCGGCCTCCACCATTGCGTCTACGAGCGACACTCCCATCTCTCTATTCGGCAGAGAGTCCAACCTCAGCAGCCGTGGCCTCCTCCCGAACGAAGAGCCCACATTTCGTGTACTCACGAAGAGAGCACCATGCAGTCCCGGCAAGTATTACACGACCCGCTGCAAGTCCTGCACTGCAGGTTACTCTTGCCCAGACGGTCAGAATCGCGTTTCATGCGGAGCGGGGGCATACTCTGCGCCCGACGCAACACAATGTACGCTGTGTCCGTACGGAACATTCTCGGGCAGTGAGTACTGCTAACGTGATACATTGCGATCTTCTCGACTGACTGGTTTCGCCGATTGCAGAACAAAATACAAAATACGTGACCGGCTGCACGACTGTCGCGCCAGGTCACCGCGCGAATGCTCCCATCGGCGCCACGGCCCAACTCGCCTGCGGGAAGGGAACATACTCAAACGGTGCGACAGATACGTGTACGACATGCCCCGCGGGGTCCAAATGCTCTTCTTCCGTAACTTCTGCGCCGACACAGTGTGAACCTGGGACTTACTCCAACGCTGGTAATGGCGGGTCGTGCACTAAGTGTCCCAAGGGGACGTTCAATAGTGTGCGTGCGCTGTCTTCCCTTTCTGTTTTGCTGCCCCTTGTTCTGACGCGGTTGTCGGGATAGATTAACGGCGCGACGGGTTGCTGCTCCTGCTGCTCGGGAACCTTCGGGGATACCACAGGTGCAACGTCATGCTCGTCATGCCCATCCGGTCAAGGCTCTGCTCCGGGCTCCCGAGCTGCTTCTGCTTGCTCTGCTAGCAACCGCAACGGCGTTTCGTCTTGCAACCAGTCGTCAGGTGGTACATGCCGTACGTAATCCCTCCGCCCTAGCCATACGTGTCTCTGTGACTGACATTGCCTGGGTTCCTTCCAGCTGTCACTGCGAACACGGTCGCTGCTTCGGGACGGGCTCGTCTCGTGCGTCGCGATGCGTCTTGCGTCGACCCCAAGGACACTGAGTGCCCAATACCTGGACTACAATCCACGTTCGAGTGCATCGATACGGAGCAGGACGTCGAGTCGTGTGGTGGATGCGTGGGCGCTGGCGGAGTCGATTGTACTGGCATCCCAGGAGCGAGTGGTGTTGAGTGCGAGGCTGGAGCCTGTGTCATCAGTACGTCTCTCCATCCGCTACGGTGGTGTGCGCATTGACCAACGGTATTTTGTACAGAATCCTGCGACCAAGGCTTTCGACCGTCCCGTGACAGGAAGTCGTGCCAGTCGTCCTTACGTCATCTGTAGTAGAGTGGCGCCATCGGTGGAGGCAAACGCACTTGTTGAGAGCTTGGCTCAATCCGCCCACTACTATGGGGTCCTAGTGTTGTAGCGTTAGTTGCTTTATATTAACATAGTAACGATCATTCATGAAAATAGACTTGGCTGGTTATTATTGCTACTGCATGCGTGAGTTGAGCCGTTGTGAGACTCGCCGCATCAATAACAAAATTCAAGAACGATCACCTCCCAACGGTAAGACACGATATGAGTGTGACCATTCCACTCCTTCTCTACGAGTCATTCGACCTATGAGGTGAAATGTGTATTACCCCGTTGAGTGCTAACCACTTGTAATTACGGTTCTATGCCTTCTTGATGCATCGGTGTAGGCTATACGCCTTCACCGTGCAGCGTGACTTGTGAGAGGCCTAGGAGCCGAGCAAGCTTGATGTCGAATATTTAATAACGTCTGAGCCTTCAATGTCCCGGGCTGCGGACCGCAAAAGCACACCAGGGACGGCACTGGTCATGTCTGAACTGTAGAAGGTAATTCCCCCGAGGTTGGGTGACAGCCCTGCATGTTGAGAGGTTGAAGAGACAGGCGGCATTCAACTCATTCAACGCTCGCGCTCAGCTCCTCCACGACGAGGTCTGAACCATTGAGGAGTGAAGATTTTTGGTGGATTTTTGGTGATATGGATCTGAACGGAGGACTGTTTTTGTGAGTCGGTTGCGGCGTGCAGCGTGCAGTCCGCCGCTCGAGGGCTGACCACTTGAAATTTGTGTACAGGCCTGGTGGCAGCAGCAGTGGCGGCGGGGTCAATGCTGGAGATGTGCTAATGCGGCAGCTGGATGCGATCAGTGCCGCCGAGAAGTACCGCGCGGCCGCGTCGTCCGTCCCTTCGACCACCACGCCAACCTCTGCGACTTCCGTCGTTTCCTCGGCAGCACTTCAGCCACCAACCACCCCGTCCACCACCATGGTGCTGTCCCACGTCGTCTCCATGGTCGCCGCGGTTAACCCCCCGCTTGCCGCCACGCTCGATCCTCAGCGCGGAAAGCCCCAGTTTCTGAATATCCTCAGCGACCTCCACTCCAGAAAGGGCACCCCGCTTCCTCCAGATCTCACAGGTATCCCAAACGACGCATACGACCACACCACTTCCAACTGGCGCATCCTCGAGCTCACCAGCGAGCCAGGGGTGATCCGTATCGGTAACAATGAACTCGATCTGTTTAAACTCTGGCAGGTCTTGCTATCTCTTGGTCTTTCCAATAAGGTACGCTAGTGCTCTCACACCCCCAATTCTGGTTCTCCAGTCAAAACTTTGTGTGCAGAAAACGGGTCCGGGTTACGCGAGCTGAAGGGGCACACTCGGTACAGTAAGCTGTCCTGAGTAGTGCTCTGTTATCTCGAGCAGAAAGCGCGTGTTGCCCGTAGCTGATCTTGGGTGCACGCCAACTTTCAGTGCCTAGCGCTGCTACTCTTCTATTCTCGTGAAGCACATTTACCGTGCATAAAACAACCCTGGAGTCTATCCAGTGGGTGTCCCACCTTCTCTATGGACCGGACAGACTCCGGCCCATGTTTGACACCTGGGTGCTAACCCATTATCGGAGGGCTACAGGAGACCGGGTCCCATCTCTGATGCTCGGGAATCGCTGTCTCCAAACCTAAACTCACCCTCCTCAGATAAATCAGCAGAATGGCTGGCTGCAAGTTGTCATCCAAGTCGGACTCAACCTACAGCAACTGGGAGCCTCAAATATTAACGCGGCGCAATATGTGATGCAAATTTGTCAACATGTAATGTTGCCCATGGAGCAGCACTTTATGCAGACAATGGCTTCTATCAACAGCATGAAGCGGAGCCAATCTGTTGCCCCTCCTGGGTCTTCGACTGCAACTCCTGCACCCCCAAGTGTGGCCCCCCCAACTCCCTCTATCAGCGCTCCCACTCCCCTTGCGTCCGGTCCTACACCGGCTAATATACCCCTACCTGGGTCTTCTACTCCTGTTGATGAATCGGATTCAAGAAAACGAAAGGCCGAGACGGACGAGGAGGAAGAAGCGAAGCGGGTTAAGCGTAAGCTGGATGAGGTATGTCAAAATGTTTCCCTGGAGTTACATTATCTTATAAGTTGTAAAGGAAACCGCGGATATCAAGCCTCAAATAGAAGAGGGCGAGTCTGAAGCGAAGCCTTCACAAGAAGTCAAGGTTTTCAAGCGGAAGATCGAGTACCTCCCCGCTGTCCGCGTTCTCAGCACCTACGGTGGCCGTGATTTCGACTCGATAGAAGGGGAATACGCGAATCTCAGGTCAACCCGGCGACCCGTGAAGGCGATTGAAGAGTATGGTCCAATCGATCTCGAGTGGCTCATTATGTCCATTAAATCGCGCGTTAAAGTCGAGGTGGCGCATTCCCTCTCGGTACTGCACCACATTTCCTGGCTACGCTCCGGCAGCGGCGGCGCAAGCGGGCTGCAACTTCCTGCGTGCGACGACCTCACGGAGGATTTGCTTGACTTGCTCGAGGAGACGGCCTTCCCGCGAATGCCCGACGGGGATGAGACTCCCCAGCATGAAGAAGAGATGATGGGTCCCAAGCTTATGACGAATAAAAAGCTCACGCGGTACTTGCACGATCGAGAGCAAGAGCTCTTCGCGGGGCTGGAGCACGATAAACAGGGCGGGATGATAGGCCCCACATACCAGCCTTGGGAGCTTATTTATATCATCATCCAGATCTTCGCAAATTTGTCCTCCGTCCCTGAAAATCCGAAGTGGTACATGGAAAACCCTCGAGTACTCGACGTAATTATGCGTGTGTGCACGCTGGCACCTGGGTTGGGTGACCCCACCCCGCGGTCGAAGTTCCTCAAATTGCACCAACTCCTCCGTATTCGCAAAGACGCACTGTCACTCATCGGAAATGCAGGTCCTGAGCTGGACCTCTCGCGTAATCCACCACGGACGATCAAGCGCCTCTACGCGCTGCTCATTGCCACAATCATGGACAGCGACAACTGCAATCCGCCCGCGATCCAAGCCGCGCTCTCGTTCACGCGACACCCCTCTGCGAACCTCGACGCAGCGCTCGACGCGTTCGGGCGGATCGCCTATCCGGACGCGAACCGCGAGGTCTTGAGCCGGTGCATCCCGGACTCGTCGACGTGGCCGCTTGCGCAGTTCCTCGCGCGGCTGCTGCCCGTGACGGACAACGACATCGCGCTCGTGTGCCAGACCGAGTACTGGATGTCGTTCATCTACAAAGGCGCGCTCGCGCTCTACTCGGTCGCCATGTTCGCCGGCACACGCACGCGCAAAAAGATGAAGAACTCGGCCGCCGTCCGCGCGGTCCTCACGCGCTTCCTGAGGAGCAGCGTGCCGAGCCCACAAAACCAAGGCCCCCCGGCGGCAATGTACCGCTCGCTCAACCCGGATGTCAAGGCGATGGTGGACGGGTACTGGAAGAGGTGCTTTGAGACGCTGCGCGTGGTCGACGAGGAGGACGTCAACCCACTTGCGAGCGGAATGGCTGCTGGTGGTGGGCTTGTTGGTTTCGGGATCGGCGGGAGCTATGGGGAGCATAATTCAAAGCCACCCCTCCGTGGGACCGGCGTACTTGGTGGGTTGGGTGCACGGAATGATTTATTGTGGAATGTTATGATTACGTTTGGGGCCCCGGGCGGCGGAGACGAGCTTGCGTTTGAGGATTGGGATAATATGGTGAGGGTTGACAGTGCGAGTGTTGCCATTGGGAGGTGATGGGTCTTGTCATGTTATTTTTGTGTCTGTACTCGATGTCGATATGATGGACTCGGTTGTGTTCCCTATCGTGTTGTCGAGCTAGCTAAGACCTTGGACTGCCCCACTCCAGCCAAAAATCAACAGCTAAATCACACTTCACAGATACAGCTGCGATGAATCAAGGATTAGAATTCGACATTGATGACGTCCATCAAGCGTTGAAAGATACGAAGGCGAAGATGAATGAAATCATCGCAGCGAATCAAGAAGGCCACAGACAGCCACCGGATGCCAAGGTGAGTATTGTAAAAGACTTGATTTACATATTGGGTCTCATAGCATCCAGACATTAATCTCACTGCCTAACCATTACGGCTCGCTTACTTTGAAGCAAGAGTTCAACTCCCTCTTCAGGGAGGCACGCGCCATAGACCGCGTGATTAACCCTCACCCAATTACACGAATGCCCGTGGAAATCATGCGCAAAATATTCGAGGCGGCGGCTCGTGCGGATCCTGATGCCCCGGCTCTGTTAGCCATGACTTGTATGGCATGGAAGAAACTGGCCATCGAAACTTCTAAGCTGTGGAGTGACATCAGAATTGATGTTGACCATGATGATATGCTCGAGACGCTTCAGCTTTCCCTTCTTTTGTCCAAAGATTGGCCGCTGGATATCGCGTTTACTGGAATATGTGCATCGGATGAAGTAATCAATGGCCTCATACCTCATGTGCGCCGTATCCGAACACTCGAGCTACTCCTATATCGGGAAGCACGAGTACCATTTCGCGTTCTCGGGGGTGCGCCACCAGATGGGCTAAGCTCCCTTTGTCGGCTCTCGATTGAGTCTGCTTCCTATAATGAGAATAGATCTGTCCATTCGAAGCATCCGCTCGAACGTGCGAGTGATGATCAGAACACTATCAATGAAACGGATTTGTTCTTCATTAAATCACTGCCCTTGCTCTCATCACTCACTGCTCTTGTACTTCATGCTCCTGAAGTGGCGGATATGGGCGAATTGCAACTGCCTAGAGTTGAAAGTTTGAGATTGGGTATGAAGGACGCACCTACGGTATTGGAAAACCTGACGTGCAACAACCTAAAGAATCTCGATGTTGTACTCGATGACACCTCGAGAGAAGGGTGGTGGGACCTACTCGTAAAGTGCCTCACTTACCCCCGCTTGGAATCACTTGCACTCGATGTTACGCTCGATCGAGTAAAAAATGAATGGCCTAAACCTTGGAATTCGCACGAGTTCAAACGGCTGGCCTCCCAGCCCGTTATCAGGTGTTTGACCGTCGCTCTTTCGTTCTCTGATAGGAAATATCTCTCAGCCGCGGGTAACGAGGGGAACGTGGAGTATCTCTGCGGTGATCTACTACGGGAGCTTACAGAGTCCGTTCCATTCCTAAAGGAACTACGTTTGCTTCATATCCCCTATCTACACGCGCCGTTCATATGGCCCTCCCCTGAGGTGCTATGCAATCTTCAGCGATTAGAGCTGCAAGTACCAGCGATCGTGCACGACGAATACATTCCGGTGATAGAGCTCCCACATCTACGTGACCTACGATACTATGGCTACGTGTCTCCAAAGACGACACAGCTTCCAAGACTCCGTACTCCTTCCCTTGAGTATCTCGAGATCATGCACAATGGGAAGGCGATCCACCCCATTCTCGTGCGGGTAGATAGGCATTGGCCGAACATGTACAGGCGACCGATCAGTCATGTTAAATACAGCAAAAGTCGAGGCAATAGTTCAAAAGATTTCCCTACGAAGGAATTCCTACCAAAATCTCAAGAACTCGACTGGTACCTTCCAGTGATCCACCAATCAGTGGCACTTCGAGAGCTTCGGTTGTACTTCGGGAATTCTCCGCAGGGACCACGGTTTACGCTGACCGATTTTCCTGAGCTTATAGCTTTACATTGCTCTGCTCCGATTCTCCAGTTTATCAATGCGCCGAAGCTTGAGGAACTTCATTTGCTGTGGTCGACAATGACAGAATTGGAGGCTTTTCTTGGGCTGCCATCGGAAGAACGGCTGCAAGCAATGTTGAACGGTCTCAAAACACTCGATATATATAGTCACTTTGACGCGAAACTTCATGCGCCTTATACTGGCCCTGTGACGATTCGCAGGTGGTTGCCTCATTTGCATTCGTTGCAAACATTGATAACAGGTCAACAATTTACGTCCACTGATGAGTTAATCAGTCGCCTATGGGACAATCCCACATTGTGCCCAAAGCTGACAACGATTGATAGTTTCGCCTACCCCGGGCTGTGGTCTACGCTTCGCGATTGCATCGAGAAACGGAACCATCTCGCTATGCAGGACCCATCGGTCCATCCAATACGTACATTGCGTTTCCCATTAGCAGTCCACCGAAATATTTCGGATCGACTGAAAGAGTCTCTGTCAGGGGAGTTCGCTGGGCCCTTCGTAGCCATCCCTCTGCAGCCGTACGCTTTAGAAGAGCTCTTAAAAGGGCTCATTCAACCTGACAACAAGCGCAATCAGCGCCCCAAGCTGTGGTGCTTTGGCTGTATTCGCAGTGGTAATGCGTTCGGATGCTTAATGCCTGGAGTGGAGTCTCAAGGCCGGGACCAGGGGTGGGATTGCGCCCGTCACTCGAATCGCGGACCAGATCGTGGAGTGACGATTACTGCATATGACGTGCAGCTGTCAGGATATTTGGAGGGTGCATAAACCTCAGTGTGCCTGTTACATATGTATAGTACTCTCGTCTCACTCACATTCGACTAAAACTAGGACTGGAAGGTCAAAGGGTGACAGTGTCGACCCAACGAGGCAGTTTAGTTCAGGCAGAGATGTGGAAATGGCATCACTCATCCGGTATCTTTTGATGTATGAAAACCAAGGACTCAGAAAGTAATGGTGTGGAATATGCATCGAAAATTGCCTTGCAAGCATGAGATTCGAGGGCGAGGCAACTGTGAGAATACGTCGAGCTAGGTATGGGGCAGAGTTCACCAGTCTAATCCCATTTCGACACCACGACACCGTCCCACAAATGCGCGGCCCGTTTACACACAGAATTAAACCAGCGAACCCGGACTTTCTATTGTTCCTCTATCAAGCACCTAACTGCTAACAGTGAGGAGCGGTGGATAGGGCAACGGCTAGGCGAGCGAAATGCTGACAAACAGAGGAAACAGGGATGAAAAGCCCGACAACGATATGATAGAACAGCGGCGTGCTAGGTGGGTTGGGCGTACGAATGATTTACTGTGCGACGTTGTGGTTACGTTTTGTGGACTGGGCGTCGGAGACGAGCTCGTGTCTGGGGATTGGCACAATACAGTGAGGGTAGACAGTAGTGCGAGTGTTGCTGTTGGGAGGTGAGGGGTCTTGTTGTGTTTAGAATATTTGTGCGTGCACTCGATGTGGGTATGATAGACTCAGTTCCGTACTTTATCGTGAACTCTTGGACTGCTCCACTCCAGTCGAAAATCAACAGCTAAATCGCACTTCACAAATACAGCTGCGATGAATCAAGGATCAGAATTCGGCATTGGTGGATCACACCAGACGTTGGAATATGCGAAGGCGAAGATGTGCGAAATCCTAGTGCAAATCGCACCGAATCAAGAGGACCACAGACAGCCATCGGACGCCGAGGTAAGTATTGTCTGGGACTTGAATCAACTATTAGGTCTCATAGCACCCAGTCGTTCCCAATGCCTGCCAATTACGGCTCGCTCGTTTTGAAGCAAGAGTTCAACTCCCTCTTCGGGGACGCACGTGCAATAGATCGCATTATTAACCCTCACCCAATTACCCGAATTCCCGTGGAGATCGTGCGCGAAATATTCGAGGCGGCGGCTCGTGCGGATCCTGATGCCCCAGCGCTGTTAGCCATGACTTGTATGGCATGGAAGAAACTGGTTATTGAAACTTCAAAACTGTGGAGTGACATCGTAATTGATGTTGGTCGTGATGATATGTTCGAGACGCTTCAGCTTTCCCTTCTTTTGTCCAAAATTTGGCCGTTGGACATCGCGATTACCGGGGTATGTGCATCGGATGAAATAATCAATGGCCTCATACCTCATGCGCACCGTATTCGGGCACTTGAGCTACTCCTGTATCGGGAAGCACGAGTACCATTTCGCGTTCTGGGGGGTACGCCTCCGGATGGCCTAAGCTCCCTGCGCCGACTCTCAATTGAGTCTGCTTCGTATAATGAGAACAGCTCTGTCCCTTCGAAGCACCCGCTCGAACGTGCGAGCAACAATCAGAACACTATCAATGAAACGGACTTGTTCTTGATTAAATCTCTGCCCTTGCTCTCATCCCTCAAAGCACTTGTACTTCATGCGCCTGGAGTGGTGAATATGGGCGAATTGCAGTTGCCCAGAGTTGAAAGTTTGAGATTGGTTATGAAGGATGCACCTACAGTATTGGAAAATCTGACGTGCAACAATTTGAAGAATCTCGATGTAGTCCTTGATGACACCTCGAGAGAAGGGTGGTGGGATCTACTCGTAAAGTGCCTCACGTACCCTCGCTTGGAATCTGTTGCACTCGATGTTACGCTCGATCGGGTAAAAAATGAATGGTCCAAACCTTGGAATTCGCGGGAGTTCAAACGGCTGGCCTCCCAGCCCATTATCAAATGCGCAGTTGTCGCTCTTTCGTTCTCTGACAGGAAATATATCTCCGCTGAAGGTCACGAAGCGAACGTCGAATATCTCTGTGGTGATCTACTGCGGGAGCTTACGGAGTCCGTTCCATCCCTGAAGGTACTTCGTTTACTGCACGTTCCATATCTACACGCGCCTTTCATATGGCCCTCCCCCCAGGTGCTATACAACCTTCAGCGATTGGAGCTGCAGGTACCAGCGATCGTTAGCGACGAATACATCCCGGTGATAGAGCTCCCAAATCTACGGGACTTACGATACTATGGCCACGTGTACCCAAAGACGACACAGCTTCCGAGACTTCGTACCCCTTGCCTTGAGTATCTCGAGATCATGCACCATCTTAAAGCGATCCATCCCATTCTGGTGCAGGTGGATAGGCATTGGCCTGATATGATCAGGCGACCGATCGCTCATGTAAAATACAGCAAAAGTCGAGGCAATACTTCAAAAGATTTCCCTACGACGGAATTCCTACCAAAACCTCAAGGGTCCGATTTGTATTTTCCTGTGATTCACCAATCGGTGGCACTTCGCGAGCTCCGATTGTTCTTCAGCTTCGCAAAATACCCGCATAGACCAGAGTTTATGTTGACCGATTTTCCTGAACTTAGAGCTTTACATTGCTCTGTTTCTATTTTCTGGTTTATCAATGCACCGAAGCTTGAAGAACTTCATTTGCTGTGGGAGGCGCGGGCGGAGTCGAAAACTTTTAATTCGCTGCCATTGGAAGAACAGGTGCAAACAATGTTGCATGGTCTCATAAAACTCGATATATATAGTCACTTTGACCCGAGATTTCATGCGAGAGACTACGGTCCTATGACGATTCGCGAGTGGATGCGTCAATTGCATTCGTTACAAGCGCTGATACTGGGTCAACGCTTTTCATTCCTTGATGAGTTCATCAATGACCTATGGAGCAACCCCAAATTGTGCCCAAGGTTAACGACGATTGACAGTTTCACCTACCCCATGCAGTGGTCTGAGCTTCGAGATTGCATCGAGAAACGGAACCACCTCGCTATGCAGGACATATCAGTCCATCCAATACGTACTCTGCGTTTCCCATTGGCACTCCATCGCAATATATCGGACCGTCTGAAAGAGTCGCTGTCAGGCGAGTTTGCTGGCCCCTTCGTAGCCATCCCTCTGCAACCGTACGCTCTAGAAGAGCTTATTCAACCCGACACCGAGGCCGAAGAGCGCCCCAAGCAATGGTGCTTTGGCTGCATTCGTAGTGGTAACGCGTTCGGATGCTTAAAACCGGAAACGAACACTCGTTTCGTGACCCTGCAATACTTTATCAACTCAGGTTGCCCCCGTCACTGGAATCGCGGACCAGATCGTGGAGTGACGATTACTGCTTACAATCTGCAAGTTTCAGGGTATTTGGGAGGTGCATAACCTCACTGTGCCTGCTACGTACGTAAATTACTTCTAGTCTCACTCCAGTTCTACTGAAACTTAAACTGGAAAGGTCAAAGGGTGAACAGTGTGGACTTGACGGGGCAGTTTACCTACTCAAGTAGACTGGCTATCTAGGCGATACCATCATGTATTCGGGAGCTCTAGATGTATGAAACCCATATTGAGAAATGTAAATGGCGGAATGTATCCGAAATTCACTAACATCCACGAGAATACGTCGAGCAGGGGCATGTAGTAGAGCTCATCAGTCAACCCCATTTCGACACAACAACACCACCCCATGTTTCCCTCTTACACAGAGAATATATATCAGCGAACGGCAACTTTGTATTGTTCTTCTATCAAGCACCCAATTACCAACAATGGGGAAGGAGGAAATGCTGATAGGCGATGACAGTAAGAGGTGAGAGGAAAGGGTGAAGGAAACAGGAACTGTGAGACCGAGACGAGAGCCAAAACCATGGACGAGAAGCCCAACGACAACGGAACAAAGTTAAGCAGAGTATCGACGGTGTTCGGGTTGGGCCGAACGAACAACTAGCGGGGTAGTGATGTTGGTACGAGTAATCGTAGGTATGGGCGGAGGATAGAGTAAGTCGATACAAATCGCTCAACAACCAAGTCGCAAGGCATAAGAAAAAGACCGAGACAGAGGCATGAACAGAACCGAGATGATATTTGAGTTTTGAATATGACGAGGTCGGCTCTGGAGTCGCGAAAAGCGAGACAAACAAGTCGAGGGAAGCAATGGTACAAGGTAGATGTGAGCGATGAGGATGTTGCAGTGCAGCGGCTCGGACTTGTTTCTGGTGTGTGCACGTGCAGTACTCCAGAGTCGATAAACAGCGCTGAGAAAAGACCGAGCGGATAGGATGTTGCATAATGAGGCCGATAACTGAGGTGAAACGGCTGCGACACATTTTAACAGTAGTGCGCACAATTGGTGCTTGAGCATGACACGAAGTCTGGCTTGATCTTGCGGCGAGTACGAGAGGGGCTAGGAGAGGAAGAAGCGTCGAAGGTCGACAGCAGGAACGGAGGAACGAGGCATACGAGGGGATTTATGGAAGTGGTGCTACAGTACAATGGGATAATGTGGCATGGGGTTGAAGGCGGGGAGGGTTGATGGTGGTGGTGTAATAATCCATAATAATAAGGAGCACGACAAGGCGAGACGAGTTGCACAAAGAGGACAAAAAGCAAGCGACGAGCGAAGCGAACTGGTAAACGAGGTAGCGCGAGGGTTGGGCTAGTGAGTGGCAACCTCGGGTTCAGGTTCAGGTTCAGGTCCAGACTGGCCGGGTGAGAGGATTTCGACTTTGACCTCAGCAGCCTCGACTTCGGAGTCGCACTCGTCGTAGCAGGCATATGAACGCTTGATGGCAACGTTCTCCTTATCCTCAGCCTCATCTCCAACACTCCCATACCCCGAATCAAACGACTCCGAAGTTCGCAGCGCTTCCTTCAAGGGTACATCATACTCCACCTGCGCGCGGGCACGGGCATGAGCCTCGCGCTGGGCGCGGAGGATCTCAAGTTGGGCGGCCGTCTCGTCAGCGCGGCGCTGACGCTCCGCCTCCTCCGCGGCAGCCTGTTCTTCCTCCTGGCGTTCACGTTCAAGCCTGGCGGCGATCCGTACGCGTTCTTCCTCCTCCTCCTTGAGTCTGTATGCCTCGATCTGGCGCCGTTGAAAGTCGCGCAGCTCGGCAGAGATCGGTGTGTGTAAGTCTGGATACTTTGGGTCATGGTCGACAATGGTGTCGAGGAAGACGAATGTAGCGTGCGAGGGGATGCGCGTGCCGAGGAGCCAACGAGTGATGCGACGGAAGGCGTCTTCAGCGGTGTCGGGTCCGTACTTCTGAGCAATATTATCAGGGATCGTAGCGGGGTGGCGTGCGAGAAATTCATCCATGTACCGGGCGACCTGCAGTCCAGCTGAGGTCTCTAACCCGCGCTGTAGGGAGAATAAGGTCAGCAAATGTCGCAGGACAAATACAGATAAACTCACATCTCGACGTAAGTAATAAATAGCTTTCGTCAAGATCACGGCCGCCTCGGCTTTGGCATTGGACGTAACGTCAATGAGCTCCTCCTGGTATTGCATCACCTCCATCAAACAACGAGCGATAGCATTCGCGTTCGCGTCAAAGCACTCCATTGGGATTCCACGCTCATCAATCTCTTGGATATGGCTCCATCCGTTGCGCTCGATTTCCTTCTTCATATTCTCGGAGAGGGATCGGTCAATACCAGTGGTAAATGCCCGGAACCACGCCTCGCACGTGGGGTGGCCCATGCGCCAATCAAGCGTATGGAGAATGTGGCGTTCCATCTGGTTGAATGCAGGGATGTCATAAATTTCACGGCAGTAGCGCTTCAAATCGGACGTGCAGGGCTGGTTTTCCTTCGAGTCCTCATACTTGGCTGCAACGAGCAAAGCAGCACATCCAACGAGCTGATAATGTCGCCTATGGATGATGCGCTTGGATGCGTAACGGTCCATGAGGTTTATTGCGAGGAAGAGGGTTTCAGGTCGGAGGCAATAGGCAGAATGCAGGTCGGTGATAAACTCGATGAGAGCGCGGCGCATCGAGAGCGCAATATCGGGCTGCTGCTCCATCGCTGCGCGACTAGGTTGAGTCACGTCCTGTACAAAATGTGAGAAAATTTACAAGAAATCCAGAAAGCGGATCTAGAGAACGCACCATGCATTTGTACATGTAAGTGAGGATCTCATCCCGGTACTCGTCGTCGTAGCATTCGTACGCAACGCGGTATTTGCCAAGCGCAGTCTGTTCGGGGGTTGGTTTTGCGGGAGGCTCGCGTCTGCGAGCCCGGCGACGTTCACGATCGCGCTGGTGACGATGTACATAAGGGTTGGGCAACTCCTTCTCGCCCGTTTTTATCGCAGTGTATCGCGACTCGAGGGCAGCGACGCCGAGCGCGTACGGAACACCGTTCGGGTCAAGGATGGTCTGGGGCTGCTCATCGAACACTTCCTGATTGATGATCTCCGTGTGCTTGGACCGCCGCTTAATCTTCTCGACGCGATCCTCATCGTCAGCCTGGATTGCACGGACACGGACACGCGGACTGGGCTTGTCGCTTCGGGCATGAGCATACGGGTGCGTGCTGCTCGCCGGAGACACGTCGGGTGCGCGCGGTGAGGTGCGCACGGCGGGCGCAATGGTCTCTGCAGCCACCTCTGTGGCTAGTTCGCTGGCAGAGGACATGCTCAGGAAAGAAAGTGGATTGAAAGTAGCAGAGGGAAGAATTGACGCGCTAAGTGCGTGTGAGATGTGGTGCCGAGGAGTCGGGAGTGGGGCAGGGCAGTGGAGGCTTGCGTCGTTAGCAGCGTCGGGGGATTTTGAACTAGAGGCGTGTAGGTCGTCGAGAGGATCGTAGTAGACAAAGAACGGGAGGTCGTAGAGGGGAAACGACTGTTCCATGATGGGGAAGGAGACAAAGAGGCACGGTCAGCAAAGGAACAAAATGTCAGACCAACTGAAACAACGACGGAGGAATGGCGGCAGCAAGACGCGGGCAGACGACGCAGCACGTCGGGGGGACGAATCGGCGTTGTGGCACGACGACGACGATGGCGGGGAGGCGCGAAGGACGATACAGTGGAAAAATATGGGTTATATGGAGAAGGGGCAGGAGAGGGCCTCCTGAGGAGTGCCTGGCAAGGAACGAGGTGCTACTGCGACAGCGTCGGGGGCGACGAGGGGCAGGGGAAAGACGACGCGTGGGGAATACCAACTGACCTTTTGTAAAAAATGACAACGGCGACCTTAGGCTTGATGCAGACGCGTTTTCGAGCGCAGTAGGGTCACAGAGAGCCGTCGATAGGGGTGCGTCGACTTTACTTTCGTCCGTCGTCGTGCTCGTTGTGCGTCGGTCGTCGGTCTGAAGAGGAGCAGTGGCAGAGTCAGCTCGGCGACAGAAGCAGGGAAACAGGCGAGGGCGAGGACGAGGGCGACGATGGGTGCGACGACAGCGACGACAGCGACGACGATGGAGGGGGAAGAACAGCCGCAGGAGCAAGCTCTACGTTATGTCGCGGAGAGAATGGATAATATTTATTTCTGGAAAGCAAATAATCCTTCCCCAAGTTCACATCCCCTTTCACACCCGGCTTCCTTTGTCACGCCCTCGTTGTCGCGCTAGCGAGCGTTTGCCGAGGAGCGACGTTGGATGGAACACCCCGTGCTCGCTGTCAATCCAGGTTCATCACGTACCCCCTTTGCACGGCACACCGCACCACCATCCTCCCACACCACTCATTCGCCGTATCCACCTACGGACCAATCGTGGCAATACCACTCACCAGTCCCAGTCCTCAGTCCTCAGTCCTCCAATAATTCTCCAATTCCGCGCTACTTGCCCAGTGCGAGTGCGTTGCGCTTTGTCGAAATTGGGCGGAAAATAGATTGAGAATGCGTCCAAGAGTTTCGGAGGCGTCCCATTACTCCCCCAGCACGCTCTTATACCCTCTCTTGACACCTGTATGGCTAATGCCACTCATATGGCTGAACTAGGCGAATTCCCCCAGCCGATTTGGCCAGACGCCATTCCCTCAGGGGCGCGAACGACTCCTTGCCACATATGGGTATCAATCATATTCTCTACGTCGCAGGTTGTCGAGATCGTTACAGAATTCCGCGCGAGGCTTGCGCTTTCATCAAAATGCGGTCCCGATGGGCAGGACGTCCTCGAGGCCAGTTCAGAAAGCCAAGAATTCTCGCTCAACACCCCCAACATGCAGCCTTTTCTATGCCCCTCCGTTCCCCCACGCGGACTGTGGACGACTCACCGTCGTGTCGGTGTGCGGCATGGGCGTGGACCTCGTGCTTCGTGCACGGACTACCTCGGGTTCGTGTATATTAGTACGAGGGGTAAGTAGCTACGTGTATAGTAGTAATATACCATTTTCCACACTTTTCCTTCGCCGTACGCTACGCCCTCCCGCTGAACCTTCCTAAAATTCCACATTCTTGGCCGGCTAAGAGTCCCGTAAGAGTCAAACCTCTTTCACCAAACGCATCCGATTCTCTTCCTTCCTCGTAAGTTCCTGCTACTATCCGATCCCGCAAGTATACCGCCGCGCCGCCCCCTCCGCCTGGAATACACGATGATCAGCTCCTCAAAATCTGAAACGCCGCATGGAAACCCGTTCGTGGCAACACTCCGGATTACGGACCCGAGGACCCACCCGGCGTCCGATTTGGCCGTCTTCTGTGATCCTCAGTAGGTTTGTTGGGCTCTCATCCACCCAGCCTCCATGAGTGAGCGTTACCGTAAGACGCGGGGACTACGGGATCATAGATGGTACACCTTTTGGTGGAAAGCGGACCTCTAGCGTGGTTATGGCCCACTGCGTATGGGAGTCTACGCACTCTCGCTACTCGGCCCACTCCCTATGCATAGGCTATGCACTACACCGGTGTAGGGGGTTTGCAACATAAATTGCCACACCCTAATCCCGGTCGCAGTTCCAGTCCGGGTCCAAACCCTATCACCCCTCGCATCAGCTGCTCACTGGCCAATATACCACATCATATTTCGTCTCATAGGATTCATATCGCTAATCAGCCCCCTGCAGCCGCATATGTGCAAACGCAACAGGGCAAGCTATGTCATGTCGACGGGTCTTTTCGCCGGGCCGGGTCTTCCACGCAGCAGCAGCGGCGACAAATTAAATATACGCGTCCCGTCCGGTTCACGTATGTGACACCGACGGAGGCTGTCTTAAACAGCCGGGAAGCGTACGATCCATCCCGTCGTACCACCCTCGCAACTCGCAACATAGCAGCTCAAGGTCCGGTTTGTATCAATTTCTATCGAAACGCACTGCATGTTCAAGTCCTGGCCGTCTATCAAAACATGTGGCCGGAATGTTCCCCGTTGAGGTGCAAATGGGCTCAATAGAGAGACATTACACGTTCCCCTGCCCCTGCGATGACCTAGGAAACTGGAATTGAAATGCATTTACGAAGCTGGAGCATGGACACGGATCCACGGGAACGGACAGCGAAAAGCGCCCAATGGCAGATGCTCCACAGTGGTCGTATTCGCATTTACTAGTCCTGTGGCAAACTTTTGCAACTAGTAGACGGGTTTGGTCTTGTGCCGTATATTTTTCTCCCCCTTGATTTTCTCCTTAGATATTTTTACACTCACTCAGAAAGAGAGAACATAAATAAAAATAATAAAAATAATAACAGTAAGTGAAGATCGAACGATGGTGGATTTCCAATATAGTGGTCGCTTCCACCCGCCCCTGCGATTCAAACTGTCACGCGTTGGTTGGTTCAAGGAGGACTTATTATCCACTCCAGCCTCCAGCCCTTGCCGCGCGGGCATGCACCTAGGAACAAGACAGGGCGGAGATCACACGGGGGTCCTGTCACGCAACACGCAACGCGGCTCGCTTTGTTTTTCGACGCCCTGCGAGGGCGTGACGGGGAGATGGCAAGGCGCCTGTGACCGTGCGAAGCCGAGAAGAAGCGCGAAGGGGGAGGAACGGAGGAACAGGAGGAACATGAGATAAGCAGATGAACATGGAAATAAATAAATAAATAAATAATGGGCGCTTCATGGCGTACCTTTCAAAGTGAAAAACTCTATTGCGCTCGACTGATGGTCAGCAACGCGTGTCGAGGTGTGAGCGGACGAAGAGCGGCTGGCTTGGAAGATGCTGTATTGACTTTGTGCATACCGGCTTCGATGGTTTCATAACAGCGGCCAGCAAACGGCGTGTTGAGCTTTTTTGGTTCTCGCCCCTTCCTTTCATGGGGAATACCGACGGCTCCACCGCTTCTGGTGGTAAATCGGGAGTAGATCACACGATCGACGTAATTGCCTCGTCGAGCCAGGCCAGCCAGGCCAGCCATTGTTTCAGAGCACGGGAAAATGCATTAAATATTTATAAGACCTACAACCAGCCCTCCGTAAACTCAGATATTGTCGAGGCTAGAATAACGGTGCTTTACCGACCCCGTTATCATCGCCACGCGTCGACCGGTCGACCAACGATGTCCGCAGCTGCCAGCGCAGGCGGAGAAGCCAAGTAAAGCAGGGACGAGCGTGTGTGTGTGCGGATCCTTTGCTGTCGGGCGTTCGTCGCCTGACGATCTTCTCTTCCTTGATGGAACTCGAGCATTCACAATAAACACTCACAATAAATGGTGCGGCCTCATTGGCGGTGCTTCGCGGGGAAGGTGCTGCGCCGATGAGGAGAGGCGAATGACGTGACGTGCCGTGGACCCAAAAAAATTCAAGAGTGGGCCTTCAACGACTCAAGAAAAAAATGCCTTGACGGTCCAACTCCACACCTCGTCGATCTCGCAGTAACGGTTGCGTGGGGATAGCCCTAGAAGGAAGAAAGGAGTTTGAACCCAAGAAAAAAACCCCAACCAATTTTTTGGAACGGGCCGAGTTCCCGCGGCTGATCGCTCAGTGTAAGACACATTCGACGATCCGCAGCTGACTATGCAGACCACCCCTTTGATGGACAAGAACAAGGCGAGGGGAAGGATTCGAAGCGGCATCCATCGCCGGACTTTCCTTTTACGGATGGGAACGTGACGCTAATGTTCTCGAGCATCTCCCAGGTGGTAAATGAATGCCGTAATCGGTCCGAGGGCACGGCTGCCGATTGTCGGGTAGGTGGTGGAACCGGGAGCCCTTGTAGCTTGTGCTCAACTCGATCTCTGATAAAATAAAATAAAACTCAGCTCGAATATCAAGTCGAGGGACTCGAAATCAGCCGTTGTACTGGTAACAGGCACCCGAAGAGCCCGTCCTGGTCGCGAAGTTAAGAATCAGTATCCCTCGAGGGAATTTTGGCCGTTGTCCAACCGTCATCCCAGGCCCGTCACCGCGAACGGCGACAATTACGCAAGGAGAACGCCAACTGGGTGCATATATAACCTTGGCCCTCTGCATTTCGACCTCTTTACGTAATGACCGTGAAGATACGCGTAGCGCTATGATCAAGTTTTCCGATTACCTCTGAGCACCGAGCAGGGCATCCTCCCTTACCGATGTGAGCTAACGGTCAAGCCATGTTCGTGAATGGAAGCCAGTGGCCAGTGGATGCTAGATGTCCTACGTCACTTCTGAGTCAAAATCCTTCGCACGTTCAATGGTAGAGCCGTGGTGCTATATTCGATATGATAAGCTCTCGCGTCGAAGTCGTCAGGTCATCCGTTTCGATCTCACACCAAAGGCGGGTTCTCAGCAGGTCCTGTGCCCGCGATTGTTGCTATGCCTTTAAGGGTACATACGACATATAAGTAGCGCCCAAGGAATGCAAGGGTAAAAGGCAAGCCGCTGAAATCGGGTGTGGCCTACACCCTCTGAAAATTATGGGAAGTACAAGACCAGTGGGCGACCTAACATAACTAAGGTACCCGAGAGAGAGCATCCTGTGGTTAAACAGCCTTCGAATAACGAACCGGTCCCATGCTGGGCGGGTATCTCAACGACCAGGAGTCCTTTGTCGATACGGATCCACATTCGTTGCATCCTCGCCCTCCGAGAAGACGGAGCAGGAATGGGGACCCATAGCCGCAGAACCTGATCAACGCCAGCGAACAAAGTCGTTCCGTCATAGACATATGCTTGATCCAAGCGCTCAAGTCACCGTCACTCGTCTGCCTCGTCTGTCTCAGTTACGCGGCACGTGTCTCATCCATAAGGGGATCATTAGACGCCGCGGCGCGTACTTGCGACTCGCGATCGGCGACGGCATCTCCCCGCAGACAATATCGAGTCCGGTTCCTCCTGCCCCCTGCCAACCCCTGCAACCCCTGCAACCCCTGCAACCTGAGTGGATGGTGAAATCCAGTCTCTCATTTGCTCTGTGCCGCCGCGTACAGTTAACTGATGTATCAGTCCGCAGAAGCTCGAGATTTGCGATTCCGAGTGAGAACCTTAGCGAATCATGTCTCAGAGATGAGGGCAGGGCGATATATCTATATGTGAGGCGGTTGAATGGACGTATCATTTGGCCGACTTGCACTCTCAACGGCAACTCACTCTATCCACGCGTTTCCACGCGCTACACGCTCCAGCGACCATTGCATCAACCCAATTCACCTAGGGTAAGCTTTGGTACGCGTTGTACGCGTTATGCGCGTCCCATGGCTATTATACAGGATTTTGAAGAAATGAGGGTAGGGCGGGCGAGAGAACAGGGCAGCCGCTGCTCATTAGTGCAATTGGAAATCCTGTCAAACCAATGCTCGTTCCTTCTTGCACCGCTATTGAAGTGCAGTAGATGCCGACAAGGGGCGACCCACTCCACTCGTCACATTCGCCCATTCACCCATTCGCCCTTCTTCACAAACCCGCCGCGCGACCCGAGCCCCAGTGGGGGAGGGTCACCAGATTCTTCTATCACCGCTTGGGCGTGTCGATTCGGGAGACGACACCGGCTGTAGGCGGTGACCGGCTGAACATGAGGCAGTAGAATAGCGATATGAAACCGCGATAACGACGAAATATGAAAAGAGGCACTCGAGTCGAGGTGATGTGGTGACTACGATGGAACACACACCCACCCCCGTTACGCTCGTGGGCCGGCCCACCTCCAGAACAGAATCACGGTCCTACAGACGGATCATCTGCCACAGACGTGGACAAACTTTGCCTGCCTTCGGGATCCCCCATCATTTCTTCTCGTGTTCTCGCTCGCTTCTCCCATCCACCCCACATACCCCGATCCCAACCCTGTCCAAACCAAATCCTCAGTCGCCAGAGCGCGATACACAGAGGCGCTGTATCCGCCCTGACAACCGTATCTCGAGTGGATCGCAGTAAATAGGCATCAGAGGCCTTGTCCAAACCCTTTGCCCTCTCTACCTTGTTCGACTTGGGTCCAGTGTCAGTCTCCCCCACGAGGCCCGCCTTCTCTCCGTTCGTAGACGTAGACGTAGACTCTGAGACTGGCGAGGCTTTCTCAGACGACTTTGTGAAGATAGTGGCCTTGTATCGTGCCTTCCTCTCCAGTCCGACCATCTCTTTGAACAATGACCGCACTGCGTCCCGTTCCGCGGGGTTTGGCCAAACAACTGCACCGTGATAAATCGGGATCTTCCTCCTTGAGGACATGGTGACATACTCCTGCGACATATCTTCGCAAAACGTACTCAGCGGCCTGCCGCCGTCCGAGCAATCGGACGCGGGTGGGCGATCTGGCCTGAGCATATTCTTGTGTACCGGTGGAACTACGACGATGGCCGCTGCACCGGGCACGGAGAGCCCGCCGCCGGCTTTGAGGTCGGCCCACTCGCGTCTTGTAAGGCGTCGGATGAGGTGCGCATTCGGGTCTAAGGCACCCTGAGGGACGGTGCGAAGACTGTCCCGGAGTACCTCGAGCTCCTGTGAGACCCTTCTACGCAGCAGCGAACCAATTTGCTGCGGGAGGAGGGCGTGAGCGACCGTTTGTCGGCGTGCCGCTCGCATGTGCGCCCCTGAGCGAAATAAATCAACATAAATCAACATGAGAGCATGGATGAGGTGGAAAGGAAGCCAGAGCGCACCTGAACGGATCATCGTCTCCACAGCATCCCGCCAGCACAGTGTCCAGAAGCCTCTGCCACTTGGGGTCGGTGTGTATTTGTAATGCTCGATCTTGTCGGGTAGTAGATATGTCGTTTGCTTTGGATCCTCAGGCCTCAGCGCGAGTGAAAACCGAACCATTAGTGCTTTCCTGGTCTGTCAGGACCATCAGAACCAAAATTGAACACAGCGTACCTTGAGGTAGGTACATCTTCGTCACGATACACTGACGTAGCGGAGCAGACAACATTCGCACTTGAATAAATGGGAGCGCAATAAAAGTTAAAGATAAGAGAATAGCGTTTGAGGTAGGGACTTACCTACAGTACGGACTCGCCCATGCATCCAGTTCGGATGGACTCATTTTTCTCGACCCACCGCCGTCTTTTCCTCTCTCATTTGCCCGGAGCGACAGAAGAGGCACGGCGGGCCTCCTGGATTTTCGTCGCACAAAATCTTTGCTATGTATGATAGGGTTGGGGGCGGCGAGCAAAACAGAGTGCTTGCGACCGCTTGCAGCGAAGGAGGGGCACTGGGGCGTGTACCCGCGCACTCTTCGACGGCGCGGAGGGTATGCAGGCACCGTCCTCGGGGTTCTGAGCGCGTTTTGGTACGCATTCGAGCGCAGGTAATGTGCAATTCGAGGAATAAGGCGAACCATTTGGCCGGGGGGGACCTCCAAGAAACGCAAACAAATTTTGGTGTATAGACTTTGGTCAAAGGGAAATAATAAAGGTACAAGAAGAATACAACAATACTTCGTAACAGCGGGTAGCCAAAGCAACCGACCGGGGATGCCATGAACGACAAGGTGGAAATAAACTAGGTACAAGCATAGTCGTACGGATCATACTGAAAGTCGAGTGCCAGGGTACATTATCTGGCAGTATAGGGAGGCGGGGATGGAGCGTCAGAGGGCAGTCTATTGACGGCGACAGGGCCGGACGCTCCCTCTGGTCCACTGATCATCACCAATGGCCGCCTTTCTCGCACGGGGGGCACAGATGGTGTAGGAGATTGAGGGTAAGGCACCACGGCGCTGCTACTCGCAGGCAGTCTTGCGCCCCACTGCGTGGCAGAGGACGTCGTCGTATCGTCGCGCGAGTACATCGAGTATGTTGATTGATGGTTGTTGGAAGGTGCCGTCGAGTCGAATGCGAATAACAGCGCTTGCGAGCTCGGGCTACTCGTGATACGGGCTCCTGCGCTCGTGCTGCGACTGTAGTCGGAAACCCCGCCTGGGGAGGAAGAAGTCTGATATTCGAATGGTGAGAAGATGCTGGGCGTAGGGCGGCGCCGAGTCTCTATAGGTTCGTCTGCACCTAAGTCGATTGGTGGGCGCCTTGTCCTCTTGTTGGATCGTCGTCGGAGGCACAGAAAGATGCCTGTTCCAATAAGCAATGAAATGAAAGCAATGGAACCGGCCACCACCCCAACTAGAGCACCGGTGCTAATTGGGTCTTTCGTGGAGCTGGAAGGTGATATAAGAAAAAATTGGATACACCCTTGGTTCTACATACGGCTGTGAGGGAGTTGGGACCGAAGTTGAAAAGCCGGCGGAAGTATTCACAGACGTCTGCAATTGATTAAGCGGTCTGTACACTGAACCCCGAATGTAAGACTCACTGAATACGTGGACATGTTCTCCATCCCTACAGTGAGAGTGGGAGCCGCATTGGAGCACGAGTTGGTGAGGCCAGCGCCCACTGTGTGGACTCCCGAGACAGCAGTGTTTCCTCCAGCATCCGTAATTACGACTATAGAAGGGCCTAAGTATGCCTCATCGGTGATATATGCGACGTACGAAAGAATTTCTCGCTGACGTTGAGGTCGACAACATATGTCTAGGGGCGACGTATTAGTCCAGTACTACACAACGACACGGTCGACAAACCATTTGACTTGATGACCAGTGTGAAGTTTTTGGTGACCGCTGGAATGCAATTGAGAATGTCGTCCTACAAACCAATCAAGTGCGCACATCACCAACAATCGTCTCGATTTTGTACGGGGCAGTACCATTTTTCATCGTTACAGCCATAGTTCCGCATTGTTTACTATGGAGGGTATCAGACTAAGCCGTTTCGAGGCTACGTAGAACGTACGGTTCGCCAAATACATCAAAGGATAGCTGATTCGGTGTCCAAGCACTGGTGGGGCATGTGCTGTTGGCAGTCATTTCGAATGCCATTGACGTCTATGCATGTTCTCCCGTTAGACGATGAAACGGTGGATAACAAAATGACCAACTCCACCAGTGTAACCATTGGCGTCGGTCATGTATAGGATATGCGGACCAATCCCGAGAGGGATGTCTGGTACCCACAGGAACGACCCATCACGCTGGAGAGTGGTGTTCGCCGGTTCGGGCGCATACCCGCCAGCCAAGATGTTCACAACATAAGGCCGCGTAGACTGCACACTAGCTTTTCTACAGTCCCTCGTGGTGATGGTAACAGGCGAACACTGGCTGAATGAAGTGCCATCTGGAATCCTGGGCGACCGTAAGAGTGGAGAGTCAAAGAACGTCAGGCGTGGGGCGGGTGTGAGTGAACCGGTATTGCTAACAGAGTGAAATCGAAGATCTGGTACGATAGGAAGACAGTTCGTTAGTGCACATGAAGAAATACGTCCGAGGCAGCTCGCTAACACCGGCGCCAAGGGCGGACGGGTGCATACACCACCCATGACCCAAAACCAAGACGAATGACAAACCTGTTCATCCCAAGGAGGTAACTCCATTACAGAACAGGGAGGTAGCGGTCAGAGATGAAGCGTTATGGAAGTGGAAGTGGGGCACGTCTAGTGAGATTGTCAGGTGTTGCTTCGAACACTTTGAATACCGCCTTGCACCTGCTCCGCGCACCTCGAAGAATCACATCGGGGATCGTACCTGTGATCCTCAGACCCCTCGCCGGGAGGGCCACTCCGTCCCGGCATCCACACGGCCCCGGGCCTGAATGGGGTTATTCAAACGCGCCTCTTGGCGCTACTGACGACGCTCTGTCAACACAGGAGTACAGGAATCCAGAGTACTTTGGAGGACTGGACTTTACTACTAGCTAGTACTGGCCTGGGAGGCATCCCCAGGCAACTGGAAAGGAATATTCGTCAGAGTTTCTAAGTGGTGCTCCAAGGTGGGGTTCTCAAACGCCGCGCAGCCCGCGTCAATTGAACACAAACACCAACACGCGGGGCACAGCGCGAGTTTAAAAAAGGAAACCTCGTTGGCTTATCTAAGGGCTTGAGGGAACAGCCCTCCCCAGGCTTATCTCGGAACGGCGGCCAATATTATTAATGGATATCGGAATACAAGAGGAAGTATGCAGAAGTCGATAATTCCCGAAACTGTCCGATCGGGCAGCGCAGAAGTAAATCGAGATTCCTGAGCGAGAGTCCCATATCTGTCGAGGTATTTATAAGTGCTAATCCGGAGGAGATCTCGAGTCTACTAGACCTTTCCCCGATGCAAGTCACAGTGATGTTGACTGAATCAGTCAAACGACATTCTGCTGCCCCTATGGTTTGAGCTAAGGCAGAATACGAGATGATCAGGTAAGGAGAGCACTGTATTAAATACGGATTAGTTGTCTCAGGGATCAAAGGATATCCCATCAGGAAGTCTGCCGTACGGTGGTGTGAGGGATAACCTCACGTGTTCCGCGCCTTATGCTCGCGAGTACTGAAGGCTGGGCGGCAATCCGATTTCATGCGGGACCGGTTTATCTATTAATACATGGGTACTGCTCTAGCTATGAATGCACCAAGAGGTGTCTAGTGTTTCTCGTCTTGATGTTTAAGAGGTGCTCACACTGACTCCCAGAAATAGACGGACTGATTCACGTCAATAGCAACGGCATGATAGGCAATGCAAGTAGGGGCGACTACTTGGACCACCACGCAGTACTCCACCACAGAGCCGCTAGATAGGTTCGCTCCAACGTGACTTAAACTAACCTTACCAGGCGACAAATGGGACAGAATGTAGGGCGACCAAACTACTTCAGCGGAACACCTCTGTCAAATTCGTTTTCCTGAAATTTCTTGAACACAATGTACAAGCTAGCATGGGGGAAAGATGTTCGAATGTATGCTGTTGTGCTGGATAACGCGTCACCCTGATCGGTTTGTTTGGTCTATTTGGCTGATCCCCACTCGCCTGTCCGATCCCCACGATTGTTCGATCCCCATCCCCACTCGTTTCCCCCCACGATTCCCGTTTTGTAGCATGTGAAATTGTATCAATACGCAGTTCAAGAGAGAACCTTCACGGTTCGCTCTCCCCTGAACTGCGTACTAGGCCGGTCAACATATGCAGCCTAGCCTATTCCAGAAGCAATTGACATTCTCTTTTGTTCTCTCTTTGTTCTGTTCTGTCCCCCTTTTGGATTTTCCCGTTATTGCAGGAGCATCCATAGCATGAAATACCACTTTTAATTTTAATTTTTTATACGGGAGTCTTTTAACCTATCAAACTTATATGTTTCGAGCCTTATAGTTGAGTCTAGTTTGCTGTTTTTCGGTCGCCGGGCGCGCGCTGCTAGTATCCCTCATCGCCTCTTAAAGAATAGTGCGCGTTCGGCAATACCCGAAAACATATGAAGTAATCGAGCCACTAGTCTGTCCCATTCACTCTTGCATCATCCATTGGTTCACTCGCAGTTGAATTTTCCACTTTGTCTACGTCTCCAATATTCGCTCACAGTCGTGGCTGGTCTTGCATCTTCAGTCCTCTCCATATGCATTCATCTCCTTGACCTGTCAGCTTCTGTTTCAGCTCTTCTCGGAAACCAATGTAACCGAGGTCCAGTTCCGCTGGTGCTCGAACCGTCCGTCGCTCCCTTTCCAAGCCCATCACAGCAAGCAGTCTGTGATACTCGCGTGCACGGCTGTGAGGCCCCTCGTTGTCCGAGGAAGGTCGTCTGGCGTTCGCCTGAGAGGATACAAATCGGGGCCGTTCAGCATCTCTTCCGTGATTGATTGAGGTACTAGAAGTAGCCCTTCGGTCCATATCACAACTAGACGGTGGAGAGTTCGAAGGCAATTTCTGAAGAAAATCAGAAGCAAGACTCCCGGTGGCAAGCGAACGAAGCGTGACATCCAATTCACCTAAAGGAGAGGCTGTCGTAGGGTCCGCGACGGGTTTAAGCGTCTTTATATTGAGCGCAACATCATGTTGCGATCCAGAGAGCTCGGCAAGGGGGGGACGATCAATATTCGCATACGCTCGCAGTGCTTCAAACGGGCCGATCAGAGACACTTCGCGATCCAGTGAAGTGAATGGAATGGGGTTGGGAAACAAGGTCAAACGACCATCCGTCGAAGGAGAATCCTAATCCGGATCAATAAGTAACGGAAATCCACCACCTCAGAGACCATACCTCAAGCTGTGTGTGTGGTTCATAAGCATCAGGAGAGGAACTCGCTGGTAAGACGTCATCAACGGCATCCATTGTCAGTCGAAGAAGGCCATGAAGCCCGAGCGCACTGCTAGACGTGATTGGTCCTTGTTCAATAGTCCGTATATTGGTCACTCGTATGGAGTCTTCGCCAAGCTCGATGGCCCAGTCCACATCGACCACCCCTGAATGAATACTCGAACGGACGCTGAAAGACAGAAGGGCCAACGCAGTTGGGCTTCCCAGATACTCACCAAGCTTTGTCCTTATCGTTCCAATTATGCCTAGAACACCGTCCTCGGTCGTCTGCGACTGTGCGACCTGTGGGCGGCCTTTACGCTTGAAGTGAATATACCCGAGGCGAACACGGGCCAGTAAGCGAGAGAGGAAAGACCGAGGAACAGGAAGAGGGCCAATTTCTATGTCCGTCGATGGAGTAGCGGCGCGCAATTCTAGGACCGACGAGGTGGATGGGAACGACGGGCCAATGAATGACATCTCCACTATATAACCACTGAAGAAAGCAATGCCTTCAACAACGGTGCGAGAAATGGAAGTTAATGAGCGGAACAGCCGGGCACGGTCTTCGACTTGATAGACTGAAAGATTTGGTAGGATCTGAGTATATGAATCACCCCGTTTCTTCTCACCAGGGAACATATCAATCGGCCCCTTCACATTATGAGGCGGGGTCGTATAGGGTTGAAAACGAGTATACTCCAGAACGTGGGACGCATATATATGGCGACATGCCTGGGCTATTTTCATTGTCGTTTAAAGCGATGTCAGCCTTTGATTCGACCGACGACACCACCATCCGGCGACAAAGAAAAAAACAGACACCGGACAACGTAGATTAAAACGATAATAAGAGGTTGGTACCCATTTTATTCGAGTGCCACCAATCCCCCATGCATACCAACACAATATGGGATGTACCAAACTATTCCAAAGTGCTCGAACCACTACCAGGACAGTTAATATCTCAAGTGCTTCTCCAGAACTTGCCATAAATTCATGTTCGACTCAGTTATACTTCCCGTTCTACTACGTATTCGCACTTTGCGCGAAGACTCCATAATGGCCCCCCTCAGGTGGGATAGGTGTTTTGCGGACCATGAACCCTATTACAGGACCAGTGACTGATCTTGCCTTTCGACTACGCGGGGATAGCTATCTCAATATACGGCCCGCGGAGCCTGGTGAGCCACTTCTGGTACGAATCGAATGCCAACCAATAGTCATTCGCATCACCAGTCGCATATAAGTCAGTTATTTCCTACCTTTTAAGCTCATCCCACCCCTGCCAGCCGATGAATTCTCAAGCATATTGCGGTTTGCCTCCCGTCGCGCCGACCAGAATCTCCCATTTTTCAGTGTTTGGTATGGTATACGAAGGGCCTGCTCAAACACCTCGTGCGTAACTACTGGTGCTTGCTTTATGTCTTTTGGATTCTTCCTTCCAGCAACTTATATGGTTCACCAAAATTACGTTCCCATCATCGCCCTTCTCTCTGGCACTGGCGGAGCGCCGACCACCACGCTGGTCAAACAGGACATGTTTATGGGTAACCAATGTTTGAGAGATGGACATGGAAGATCCGGCTGAGATTGGGGCTCACCCATGATAATTGGGCAGAGCCTGACCAGTATATCCAGATTTCAATCACCTTCAAATGAAAGATGCGCACAGTGTTTATAGAGATTTTATTGGTTGGGGTAAGTAGTAGTACATCGATCGAGACCGCATGGTCATTTTTCAAATTGTAACCTGCAGCCGATGGGTCGCAGGACACTCGGGAAAAAAATTCTGGTCTACAAGTGAGAGTTCTACATGGTAAACAGGCGAAAAGTTTTGGATCGATGCCTTCGTGCGGACGTGTCGTAGGTGGAGGTGCGGAGGTTATGCACGAAGGAAAGCGATATGGTCGAGGCCATTCGCAACCATATACCGCTTTGAAGGATCAATTTTACCTTCCATATCAGTGGTCCATGGTACGAGGTTGACTCGTGTCCTTCCTCCTTTGTTTCGACTCAGTGCTTGCGATTGCCTTACTCCTCTCAAACATTCAGCTAAGATGCGAGCTATTTTCCCGTTTACACCTTGATGCCCCCTTGCGAATCTGATCCCGAAACAGGGGTCCAGCGGCGGTATTAGCCCAGGACGCATAACTGTCGTAAAGTTTAGTCTAGTCGAGGTGTCATACCATGGACTGTTCTTCGCTGCCACTCCTATCGTGGCTAGCGTCGTGGCTGCCACCACTGACCTCGGAATAGCGGCGTAGGTTCTCGGACAACACCTTGGTGTATATTGAAGCGTGCATTTCACTTCGTTTAGAACTCACTGGGTATATATGGCCCAAATATGGCCCATCCACACGAAGGCAGCCATGTCCAGACTCTCGCATACCTAAATAATAGCAGTACTTGTAAAATGCTCACGAAAGAGAGCGTGGGCTGTCTTTTCCAAACAACAGGCAGGCCAACCCATCGTGTCGAGAGGCAGTGGAGTAGAGGAAGCACCACCCAGTGACTGAGTTGGCCCTTGCTACGGCTGCGGTCCATTGCCAGAACTGGTAGACTATGCACTCAAAAGTGCCTACCCTGGGACAGGGACATCCCTGTACAATCACCTGTCATGGAAACTAAATCTCACTCTAGATGTTTCGGGGGCCCTACGTTGGTACCTATATAAGACAATAGGGTTTGATCATTTTCAATGTAGTAGGTGTTACTCGCTATACTTTTAGGTGAATAAGTCCAGCAGTCGGCTTGCCGCAAGCAAAACAGCAATCGGTGGCACTCACTGCTAGAGGGAAAAGAACGACCAAGCCAGGGTTCGAACCCGGGACCTCCCCCTGTCTTTTAGTTGGAGGAATCATCAACTCCAACACTCGCTTTACACGCGAAGACTCCAACCCGTTAGATGGACTATCAGGGACATTTTTGAGGCGTTGCTACGACGCCGGCCATTTAGTTTTTTGAATCAAGTTACCCCCGTTGCGAATATCCAGTCAATACACAATGCCGTTAGCTGTGCGATGTGCCACACCGTTATCCCTTATGCGTATCCTTGTGTTCCTGATTTGTCGTTTCATTGGCGTCCCCGCTGGGCGGTGGCGTATCTCGGAGAAACCCCAGAGTGTCTTCCCTCACTTGTGTGCCATAACTCTACGCATTCTGAGTCTGTCGTCTCTTTCAGGCTTATACATTTGCAAATTTTGGCAGGAACACCTAACGGATTTTTCGACGTGGTTGACTGGTGGTGAACTTGCGGTGAGGATCCCGTGCTGGCACTCACTGTAGAAAGCCACAGATACTCCTTGGGTCTGGAACTACGATTCCAGCTTACATATTACCGCCTGAAGGAGCTTCTGTTCGGCTCTCCCGATGCACCCGCGAGGTCTGAGCCCGGAGGGTTCCCGGTGTGCTAGGCGATGATGCTAATTACTCCACACATTTGCATGTCTGGTAAGACGTAACCCTCTGATGGGTAGTGATCCCACAAGCTGTGAAAGGTGGTATCTATTGACCCTTCCATTCATGGGCACATGAGTTACCATAACCAGTATCCAATTACACAAAGAACGTTGGACGACCGACCACAAGCCAGTTCTATACTTCTAGTATAAAGTTTTGAGGAGATCATATTGCAATGCACTTTTCACGTCGACCCCGAAGTGGTTCCAGGCGCGTATTGTCTCATCTAGACAAAGCCCGCCCAGTGACATTTGTGTTATACGTTGACATGTGCTTTCTTCGCGCAACGCGGGCCTATCTTCTCACTTTGTTCACCCTTTCAACCGAAAGCGGTAATTGCCTTGTCTCGTGGAAAGTCGGCGGCCTATTCCATAGGGAGGCTATTTACGGCAGCTATAAACCTGGCCTCATGTGTTCCAGGTCCAGTACACCTGGATTAACCCTCCCCCAACCGCGCTTTTACCACCGCCAGCGCTTCGCCGTGTAGCCTGTCACCCCCTATCCTGTCTCGACTACATTATCAAGCTTGTATACCTAGCTCTTATTATCATTCACTCCCCACCTCCTCGACACGAATGCCGTCAATACCGTTTACGAACTCTCGCCACTCATCCACAACGACAAGTGCTCTGGAACGTCGCGCTACTGCAGATACTATCCTCCAAGTGGAACCCCGAATACCAATCGGGGTTTCAACGATCATCGCAGCGATTTTTGGATTTGCAGCGATCATGATCATCACCACCTCTGCTTGCATCATTTTTTATCATCGCCGGCGCCACCAGCCATCGGGTATTCCAAAGGCAACCCCTGGGTGGGGGAGAACCTTAGCTGATGCTGACAGTCAGTCAGGATTGATAGATGCACGAACGAAGGGCGCACAACAGAACCCTGGAACGAAACAAGTGCCGATGCTAGAGCCCATGGCGTTTCTACAGGGACGTGAGGGGCCGAAAGAATTTGTCGGAGGTCGTGGGAGACGAAGGAGGTCATCTTCTTTACCACGATTTATTGTAGACGGAATGGGAGGCATATGGCCGAGGCGTCATAGCGTCTGGACGCTCAATAGCAACTATGTGACGAGTGAGGATGGAGCGGAACAGGGAGGCACCTCGAGTAGGCGTGTCTCGAAATGGTCTCACCGCTCAAGGCGCAGTTCGAAGGCTACTATCGGTCGGAAGAACGGTAGCAACCTCTCCGCAACTAGCACAAAGCTAACTACAACCGTCCAAATGGAACGAACGATCGCGAAGAAACCCAGCACCACATTCGTGGGTGCCCCTCCCTCTCTATCCGCATCTCCTTCAGCCTTTCCGGCACCACGACTATCACGAAATACGTCTGCTTCAACAAGTGGGGCGCCATCCTCATACAAGAAGAGCAAGTTGCGCCTTCATCATCAAGGTGACTCGTTCTTGGATGATGATATCCGTGAAGACGAACTTCAAACGAATTATCTAGTCTCAGTTGGCTCGACAGCATCGTCATCGATCCTGCACACACCCGATCTTGCTGCATTCCCAGTACCACCGCTCCCAACCCTTAATACTCGAAATCACGTAAACAACCACTGATGTATCGCTCCTTCCACACCCACCCTCTTGCTTTCCGGGTTTAGCCCTCCTTTCGTTTCGAAGGCTTCACACATTCATACGCATCCTGCCTCGATAAACCCATATACCACATTGGCCCCACATCCACCAACCTGTAGCTCTTGATCTTTCTCGCACATCCAGGACCCTGGCTGCTCTCCAGGCTTTTCATTACTCAGGTAATACGAATCCGCTATCCTATCTCCAAGTCCTTTAATTAGCGAGCGCCTGCAAGCAGAGGGCTCCGAATATACAACTCATAACCTAACATGTATCCTACTTAAAATATGAGCTGCACTGTTGCGAGAAAAAAGGATGCAAGGAATGTGGGCAGTGATAAGCATGCCTGACCAACATGATCTTCAGCCGATTGATGCCTGTGAGATCTATATAGTTTTCAGCAAACAATATAGTGGCGGAGGTTGCTTGCTTCTGAAAGTCTCTAAGCGCCCGTTCCCGACCTGTTCTCCACCCCTCCCATGTTCGCGACTAGAAGCCGCATCTCACGATGTAATAGCTCAAGGCTGCCTTCTGGCATAGCCTCCAGGCTTCTTGGTTTTGGCATACGCGCTGCGGCGCGCTCAAACTCATCGTCATCGTCATCGACAGCATCGGCGGCCTCGAGCCTGAAGACACCAAACCCTCTACCTCGCTTAGTTCTCTTTGCAACGCTGGGTGGTCTCGCTGGTGTCCTCATTGCGTCGACACTCTCCCCCACGAAAGCCTCACAGCTTGTTGAGGGCAGACCATCGTTCAAGTATGAATATGCGTCGCCCTCAGAAGCCCAAAAAGCTATCGAAGAGCTGAAGGGCATATTCCAGGATAAGGGACGAGTCGTGATCGATCAAGAAACCCTTGAGACCTACGGCTACAGCCCGAATTCCTATCATCACGCCGCGCCGCACAGTGTAGTCGTGAGGGTGTTTAGCACGGAGGACGTCGTCAATGTTGTTAAGGTTGCAAGAAAGTGGAGGATGCCTGTCACTGCGTACTCTGGTGGTACATCACTCGAAGGACACTTCGGCGGTGTAATTACTCGACTGATAGATGAAATTATCTCTGACACACTCTATAGTACGATCACAAAGGTGCTCCTGGTGGCATCTGCGTAGACCTATCTGGAATGAATAATGTGATCCGAATCGATGGTACGAAGTTGCTTCTCTGTCATGAAGAACTAGGCCTGACAAGTACGTAGAGGAGGATAGTGACATGATAGTTCAAACTGGTATCAAGTGGGAGGATGTCAATCAGACCCTTACCGACAAAAAAATTCCTCTATTTTTCCCTGTGAGTACCAGTCGTCCCTTTTTCTACCTAATGTTGATAGCTCGGCAGCTGGACCCGGGTCCTGGAGCAACTATAGGGGGGATGATCTCCACGGGCTGCTCGGGAAGTAAGCTCCAAACCTACTTTTAATCCCTCCGGCTCATTGTCTTATTTGCTAGCAAACGCTGTGAAGTACGGAACTGCCAAAGGAGAATGGTTCCTGAATATAGTATGAAATTGCCTCTCTGGGACCAAAGTGATCATTCACGCTTTTGCAGACTGTGGTCCTCCCTTCGGGCGAGGTTATCAAGACACGACGACGTGCACGCAAGTCATCAGCTGGTTTTGACACAACAAAACTCTTTATTGGTGCTGAGGGTACTCTTGGTATTGTCACTGAGGCAACACTAAGACTTGCACCAATACTCCCGACTTCTGTCGCTGTTGCCCAATTCTCAGATGTCGCCACCGCTGTTTCCGCTGTAACTGAAGTCCTCAACTCACCCATGGGGGCACATGTCCGTAAGTCTATGCGTCGCCATACCTCCTATCCCGAGTTCTTATACCTACGATAGAATGCGTCGAACTCATGGACAACCACATGATGCAAGCGATTAACCACTCAGGGCTCTCTGCGAAAACATTCCCCGAGGTTGACTCTCTTTTTTTCAAGTTCCAAGGCACCTCATCCTCCATCAACGAAACCTCAAAACTCATCAAGTCAATCGTCAATAAGCACGGGTGCACAAAGTTTCAAGCCGCACGATCAACAGAGGAAGCAGAAGAGCTTTGGAATCATAGAAAGATTGCGTTGTGGAGTACACTTGGCTGGCCAGACGACTCTGACGCCCGCGTCTGGACCACCGACGTATGCGTACCTCCCAGCAAGCTCCCTCAGCTTGTGAAGGAGACGAAAGAGGATATGGCGGAAAGCAAGCTCCTGTCTACAATTGTCGGTCATGTTGGCGATGGTAAGTTCTCCATGACGAGCAATCAGAAGCGAACCTCACGGTACCCCAGGAAATTTTCATGCTTTTATACTTTTCCGGAATGATGAGGAGCTCGAGGTGGTCAGAGGCGCCGTACATAGGCTCGTGCATCGTGCGTTGGCGCTAGATGGGACATGTACCGGTGAGCACGGAATTGGCGTGGGGAAGAAGGAATATCTAGTGGAGGAGCTTGGAGAGGGTACTGTCGCCCTTATGCGCCAAATAAAGAAGGTTATAGATCCACTAAACCTTTTCAATCCAGGAAAGGTACGACTACGACTGTGAAGTGGATACTTCTGCTAATATACTCCTACACAGCTGTACCCTGATGAAGATGACGGGCAAAAGAAGCACTAAAAGACCAGGGTCGTCCATGAACACCGCTCCAATCGTGTCCTATACACAATTTGACAAGACAATATGTAAGATACACGATTTTATGCATACCCATTGTCTTTCTCATGATACGGATTGGTCGCCTCGTCCATTGCCGCCGACTGGTCCCTTGGATTATGGTGTAAATGGTGTAGAATCCGCATTAAGTGGTCTTGACATCGCCTAGTGCCGTGATTTGGTCTGATATCGACATTTCAAGTGTTCAGCTCGCAGGCTCGACGGGTTTCCCTGTACAGACGAATAGGCGTTTCCTATACCATTTTATTTATATATCTAGATTACACGTACTGATTCGCGTTCGTAGGCTCAAGTGAACTTCCTTCCCCCATTTGGAGCTGCGAAGTATAATGGTTTAAGAGGCCACCATAGGTCGTGTAGTGGCACTGGTGAGCTGTGTTTGGGTCTTAATATTTTAATCAGGTATGTCTCCCAAACTAGTACCCCGCGTTGGCCACCAGCAAGCGTCATCGAAGTGGAGCGGATTCGTTCGCTCCTCGAACGAGCAAAGATTCAAGGGAGCAGACTTTCCAAGCACACCTCGCACCGCATGTATATGCTGTCTATATCAGGTGCCAACATATTGATGCCGGGGCCGACAACGGAAACATTCTGGAGTAGAATCCAGACATGTTGATTACTCTCCTCTATGGCAAAATAACATCGTAGTGATAGTGGGGATTCGGTACATGCCTGCTTATGATAGGCAACCTTGTGGCAAGCTGTTTACTCGTTGGGGTGACTTGAATCAGTGAAAAGACGAGGCGCAGGAGCGTAAAATCATTTCCGCGCGACTTGAGGCAACGTAATCTTGTGCAGTTTTTGTATTGAACGCGAATCACTCGAAATCTATTGGCTACAAGAAGAGTTTGACCCACACATGGTCTGTTCTCCGTGTCTCGTTTAACGAGGAAGCAGGAGAGCAAATACCTGGATCACCAAACACCACCACAAGTCATCCTATACCGATACCTCAGCTTGGTCTTCGCCGCCGGATGACGACCAATCTGTGCAACCCTCTTCCGTCAACCATGTGCCCGCATTGGTTATCAACTTTTGGAGAGTTGAATGCAACGAGGATGAGTTGATTCCTTTGGGATCGACCCCCCTTACGTGGACGAGTTCCACAACCGATTGTAATTGGTTGAGACGTTTCTTGACGTCGTGCATTGATAGCAATTTATCCTCCCATTCTGTTATATCCGTCAATAACACCTTCAGCTTAGGCGTCACTATGTCATCAGCACAGAGGCAGAAGACCGAGTAGACACCGTCGAAGCCGTCAGGGCGGTGAGAGTTGATGGGACTGATGCAGTGGATCAGCTCGATTTCCTCTAGTTGAATAAGAGGGAGCTTGTCATGAAGCTTGCCACGGGCATAGGCGAATGAGAGTGAGAAATCGAGGGTGAGCCTCCGGAGAAGGGGGAAGTGATTAGGCTCTAAGCTGCACGACGTAATCGACGAGTGAGCGACGCTGAATCGCTGAATCTGTCGCAACCAGGATGCAGGGAGGCAATCGAGAACCTCTCCTTGCGGGTCCAAGCCGCCAAGGAGTAGGTCTTCGAGCCGAGAGAGTATCAAGGGGAAGAACAATGAAACCGTTAAAATCATCCCAGGAGGATAACCGAACACTTGTCGGTCGAAATACAAATGAAGAGAGCGGAGAGATCCTACACTGATGGAACTGAATGACAGGCTATTAGTCATTTCAGTTCGAAAAGGAAGCCAGTAGAGCCCCAAGTGCTCAAGCTGTGGAATGGTTTGGAGAACATCAACCAAGAGATGGGGGATGCTACCATCCTTGAGCTCTGGAGAGACAATAAGTTCCAGTGAACGAAGGGATGGGGCTGGTCTCGAGCCGAATGCCCTAAGTTCTGTATTACAGAAAATGAGATTTGGACAGATGCCGAGGATAAATGGATAATAGGCATCTGCAAACGACTCCAGCCGCGCGGAAAGGCCAACCCGTTTAACATATCCTCCCAAAACTGGCCTTGTTTTCAAAGTCCTTCTAAAGCAGGATACCTTGCCCGATGTCGTGGCAAAGAAGCTTTGATAGAGCAAAGGAATGGAAAGTTTGTTAAAAGGCCGAGAAACGGCCACGAGGGAACGCCTTGTCTTAAGTACGATCTCCCATTGGGTGGTGACCGCATCTGGGTAGCGTTCGCAGCGGCCGAACTCCCATTCCTCCGCGCATGCAGTCGCAAACGCAAAGATAATCTCCCATAACTCGATGGGGAGGACATATTGGTCCATGTAGCTTCTGTTGAGAGTGACTCTGCGATTAGAACAACCAAAAACGTGTGCAGGCAGAAATGAACAAACCGGGAGATCTCACCAAGGATGAATGGTGTGAAGGCCCAAAACTCGATTGATAGCAGATGAGGTGTTATCGCAAAACGCCTGGATTGTGGTGGAGATGGAGGACACGCTCTTTGTATACCACTGATATCCTGGAAATGAAAAATTAGTTTCGTACGTCGGGTATTGTAAAAAAAAGGTACCAATAAGGTTAGTGTCATTTTGCCCACGATATCAGAGCACTGGTGAACCACTGGATTTAAAGTCTAGTGTCCAGTTGTAAATAGCGGTGCCCTTATGAGACCCACATGCACGCCGTTAGTCATTTGAATTGCGTCTGTCATGGCAATTTTTATTTTATTTTATTTTATTTTGGTGGGAAAGGGGGGAAATGCATCATGCACCGTAGCGCCTTTAGGCGCCGTGTGCGGGACTCCAGGACGGCTTGCCTTTGGGTTGATTGCCCGTTGGACAGTCTGCCGTCCTGACCTACCCACTAAAAACCCCCTTTGCCGGTGATTCCTGGCTGCATCCCGCTTATGAGAGGTCAAAGGTTGGGCCCGATTTCGGCCCGAAGTCGGCAAATTTCTTGTCCGCCCAGATCTTCCGGATTTCGCGTTGGCGGGTTATTCTTTCACCTTCTTCCAGGAGACGTGTAGCGGTCCATCTCTTTCTTATCAGGTCTTTTATAAGTTCTATTAGTGTTTCTCTTGTTTCCTTGGGTGTTACGTCCTGGTCGAGGATAGTGCTTTTATTTCTTGATTTCCATATGGACCATATCGTCATAGAGATCAGAGTTCGTAGTCTTTCGGCGTCCTTGTTGCAATCGTTTTCGAATGACAGTGCGGGGGATCACCTGATTAGGCCCATCGAAAGTAGGGGCCATGGTCGCGGTGTGCATTTCTGCCAGATCTTCTTGGTCGTCTCCCACGCTTGGTTTTGGCCGTTATTTTCGCAGTCTAGCCACATATGTTGTTCGGATTCTACGATTTCTTCATCGTTTTTCTTTTTGCAGAAGGAGCAGATCGCCCTTTCTTCATAGCCGGGTATGTTGGTCCAGTATGTCCCGCACTTTATTTTGCCGATGACCAAATATCTCATTAGGTCTTTGACGCGTGGGGGGATCTTCATTGTTTTGAATCCTTTTAGTATTCTTTCGTTTGTGGGTCTTAGACCGGAGTTTCCTCTACTTTGTCTTTTGCATCGTTTATGATTTCCTGAAGTTTAATAGGGTTGTTCTTCTTCGATAACCTTCCGATTAGCGCTCATGGCAATATTTAACCACTGCGAAGGCCTGCTTTTGGGGATTGCGGTATGAGGATGGCGTCAATTAATCTTACATACAAGCAGACACAACGGGTGGAAGTAACTATTCCAGGGGTAAATAAATTAGGAATAGTCTGAGAGAAAGACCATCTGCAATGTGGGGTATTCCAAGCACCCGCCACAACCTGGTCCACATGGGACGATTGATTGGCTACTCACCACCTATTCCACACCTATTCCACACCTATTCCACACAAAGAAACAACAAAGAAACAACCCAGCAATTCCCCAACCTTTGGCGTCCAAACAACCATATAACAACCATATGGGTTGTATGGACGCCAAAGGTTGGGGAATTGCTGGGTTGTTTCTTTGTTGGAATAGGTGTGGAATAGGTGGTGAGTAGCCAATCATGCAGACGGTCTTTTCTCAGGACTATTCCCGATTTATTTACCCCTGGAATAGTTACTTCCACCCGTTGTGAGACAGTGCCGATATTCGAACTTCTTCCTATGAATTGGTCCCCTCTTCGAACAGGATTGTAGATTGTGCTAGGTTAAAGGAAATGAGGCGATAATGTCGTCAAAGGTTTAATTCAGAGGTGCTCCTTCATCAGCAGCTTCCTCGATGCTGACACTGGCGGCTGATTGCAATGGAGCGCGGATGATGGGGGTGATACCGCAGGGGTTGGCACCTGCGATCATGGGGCGCAGTGTAGCAGTAGCAACCTCAAGTATTGGGCAGAGATCCGACGATTGGATAGTGGTCGGATTTTGGACGTACTAGGCAGCTTTGGCGTTTCACAGGCCCAGCTGGCGAGATTTCTCGCCTCTTTGACGCTTATGTAGCTTGACGAGGGATGTAGAGACCGTAGAAGATTTATTATCATTTGTTGGTGTCAGTGGTACACGTCTGCGGTTGTGGCCTCGCAATATATGGCTGGTCATAGACATATAGGTCTCGGAATAAACGCTAAGTTGAGACGTTGGGCGCATAGAGTACACCAATTGTGCGCGTCCGTGTTGCATAGCGCGTTGCGTACTCACTCAGGAGGGTAAATTGACTGTAGCTGTTTCTCTACGCATTGCACCAATTCATTGTGGACGATAACAGCTCATACTGGTAACCCCTGGATATGCTGGTCCACCCATCTTGGGGGAGAATGTTGGTGGGTAGGGGTCAAGGGTCCAAGTCACTGAACAGCAGTGAAAGTGCGTGCCGTATGCTCGCCAGACGCCAGAATTGGATGATATACATTCGTCTGACCCATTTCTGATACTACCCAGAGCACGATTAAGACCCGGTGGTGGTCCTAAAATATTGCACTATTAATACTCTGCAAGCGCATATACTATGCGAAACCACGCATTCAAGCTACTATCTATTTTGTGAGTACGTATACTCGCTAGCCGTCCTATTATTGTTATGGCACCGCCACCCAGCTTTAACCTCGGCGGCGCACACGTTTTGGTTTTTATAAGTCAGCTCGGTCCGCGGCAATGCCAAACAAGGGTATATATGCCGTTGCCAATTCACATTGCCGGACGGAGGATGTTTTGCATCTCTCATAACGAAGAAAAGTCGCAAATATTCTCAACGTCAAGTCCCGCGTGTTGTTCAAGACTACCATGCACCGGTAGCACCACCACTACTGAGACCCACCGCTCAACGTGTTCGAACATGCACTCGAGAAATGCACGTCGTTGCGTCGGCTTGCCTTGTTGCATATGCAGGTACCCGGGGGCAAGCACGTACTTACTTAGTTGTAATTCCGAGGTGAGCTCATCACCCACTCACCCCCGCATGCTCCCATGCTCCCGCGGTATCTCATCGTCACCGCGGCCAACGGTTTGCCGCCGCACATATATGATTTAAAATGCACCACGATCCCCGTGCGTACGTACGTCCGATGCATCATCAGGCCCCGATTTTTCTTCGATGAGTCAACCCCCGCGGACTATAAGAGCAAGGATCACCCATTGCACATTCACAGACGCGTCTCTCCCTCGTTCCTCGTTCTGCTGCAACCACCCCCTCACCTCACAGCGAACCCGATAGCCCGACTCCACTCTCCGCATGCATCGGTATCTCGCGCTCGCTGTTGTGCTTGCTGCTTCGACATGGGCCGCGTCCTCAGTCGAATCCGAGGACGGGTTCGTTGACGAGCTCACCGCTCGAGCTTTGCTCCCCAACGACGACGCCGTCGCCACCCTACGTCGCCGGGCGCCTTGCAGGCCTGGTCAGTACTACACCACCCGCTGTCGTCAATGTACAGCCGGCTCATCTTGCCCTGACGGACAGGTACGTATTTTGGCGTATAGTTTTGGCGACTAACCTTCTCACCCTCCTCTTCCACAGAACCGAGTGGCTTGTGGAGCTGGAGCGTATTCAGCACCAGGTGCATCTCAGTGCACGCTTTGTCCGTATGGGACGTTCTCCAAGAGTGCGTGGTGTTTCTTGTCGTTGATATTGGACACCGTGACATTATACTGACGGAGTAACGCAGAGCAGAAAACTCAGTACGTAACGGGTTGTGAGACCGTTGCTCCCGGTCATCGCGCAAATGCTCCAATTGGGGCCACTGCTCAACTCACATGTGGTAAAGGCTCGTATTCGAATGGGGCCACCGATACCTGCACAACCTGTCCGGCTGGTTCCAAGTGCACGTCCGGTGTATCTGAAGCGCCAGTTCAGTGCGAGCCCGGCACGTACTCGAACGCGGGTAATGGCGCAGCTTGTACTCCCTGCCCTCGTGGGACTTTCAACAACGTGCGTTTTGTACCTTATCAATTTCTCTCTCTCTATCCTGACCGCTTTTGTCTGCAGATCTACGGCGCAACCGGCTGTTGTTCATGTTGTTCGGGTTTCTACGGCGACGCCAAAGGCGCTACTTCGTGCTCCTCCTGCCCAGCAGGTCAGGGGTCTGCCCCAGGCTCGACTGCATCGGGTCAATGCAAAGCGAGGAATACAAACGGCGTGTCGTCCTGTAACCAATTCAGCGACGGAACCTGCCGTGAGCGACTCTCTCTGATATCTCACCAATCTTTCTGACATGACAATTTATAGCTGCCACCTCGAACACAGTCGCCGCCTCGGGAGGCGCACGTCGAGTGCGCCGCGATGTCGCCTGCGATGATGCGACCCTTACTAAATGCCCTATCCCCGGCCTCGAGGACTCGTTCGAGTGTGTCGACACACGGTCGAACATCGAGAGCTGTGGGGGTTGCGCAAACGCCGGTGGCATGGATTGTACGGCCATCAAGGGAGCTAGTGCAGTTGCGTGTAGTGCCAGTTCTTGCACCATCAGTTGCGTACCTTGATTCGTTCTTCTTAGTAGACACCGACTAACTCTTTTATACTTAGGATCCTGCAACCGTGGCTATATTTTGTCCTTGGATGAAAAATCTTGCGAACCTCTCCTCCGCTACCAGCAGCAGCAGCTTCAATAACTCTTGTTTGTTTATGGGGTGGCATTGAAAATCCGTTTTCCGCAACGACCACGGGCCCGTTGCTTCGGACGTTATGCGTTTCTACGTGTACTTATACTTCCGCACCGTCTTCTCGAGTTGGCTGTATTCACCTACAGATCTGTGCATAGAATGGATATGTGTCCCCCAGCCCCTTTTCCTTAGATGTCGATGCACGTAGGTGATCATATTAATATAGTTTCCACGCTTGGTCAAATAACAGGCCACTGGAGTAAAATTTTGATCACCGCCAAACTTTGCGGCAACATTTCCTATCATCGATCGAACAGAGACACCTTGTGCCGAGCACAAGCATCGAGTACTTGATCTTAAGCCTTTACCGCCATCACGTTACAGCCAGAAGATGCCGCCGGATTTTTCCAAAATCATCTAGCCAATCTTATTTATCTGGAGTATTTGTACCTTACTGCCCCTGCGTCTCGGTGCCATCTCGCTTGGTTCATAGGAATCTGGGTACGTCATGAAATGACCCATCCGTAATCGAGTTACGTTTTTACGAAACTGAATAGTAATATTAGTTAATAGTTCAAGAGTGAGCCCGGGTTGCCTATACAAACACGCCATGAGAAGGGAAGATTGCGAGAGACGGTTATCAGTTCAAAGGCCACTTGACCACCGGCTGTTGGGGTGGAGGCTGCCATAACCTAGTTAGCCTCTGCATTCGTACAGATTGCACAGAGTTTCGACGTGGGAATCCGGTGGCAGTTAACCTTATAATGTATAAGGTTAATTAAGCGTGCACAAACTTGCCACTATACAGGATTCTAGACAGTCGAGTCCCAGGTCTGGATCGTCTAGGTGAGCACATGGAGAAGAGACTTCCCAGCTCCTAACCGTAACACTCACGGATACAAATTGCTTTGTTATTAACAATGCAACATTTATTTTATTTATTTTTTGGTGGGAAAGGGGGAAATGCAACATTTGGTCGGTGCTGATCCCTACTTTTGACGGTCTGAGGCCTACATGCGAACGTTAGTGGACCCCTTTGCAATGCTTGAGGTTTACTTTACTATTTCAAGCGGTCACCATGAGCATGAATGAAAACACGCCCAATATAATTAGTACCTTGACCTTATCCCCCAACCACCATCTCGGCTGATGCGACTCTTGGCTCTTGCTCCCTGGTTTGCTGCGCTGATTGTGAGCGCTAGTACTACAACACCTGAATCTGTTGAAGAAGCGGGTAAGCATATTTTTTACATGATTCATTCAGGTCCGTTGCAACCAGTTTCGCACGCCAAGGCTCGATGATCCTCCAGATGTTGGCAGGTTGATGAAGAGAGGGGTGATGGTGGAAATTCGCTGCCGGGCGCGGCAGATGTGCGATTGGCTGACGGAAATGAGCGTCCGTGCTTGTTCCTCGCACCGTCCAGGAGTGCGCAAGACGATACAAAAGGCTCTATGGTAACACTTTGAGGCCCGTGCGTCGAGCAGCCATTTGTTGAGACCAGAAACGTCGCACATGGATATCGGGCGATAAAGGGAACATGTTCTTGATACCAGCGCATTTGAGTACGGGGTCATCTTTGAGGGTGATGCCTCACTATTCATATCGATGAATCGATGGTAAGTTGCCCAGTCGTCGCAATGCTGACGAGAATCCAGAGAGCCAACGGCTCGCATCGAGACTTAGGGTTTGTGCAGGGGCACCAACTACTCCCCTCATCTCTTGCATACATATCACTACTTCTTGCTCAGAAATACAGGGCAAATCACTTTGGGACTCGTCACTGACCCACCATCTTCAGCGGTGCTCGCCAGAAAGTTGGTAGACAGCGAAGATTCGATTGGGACGCTAGCAACAACGTTCCCGGACACCCACCCTACGCTTTCAGGTACGTTGCTTCGTTTCGGTGGCGGTCTTGGCTTGAGAGAAGGGGTTGCGATTTAGGACATCCGTTCGCGCTCATGGAGTACTACGCCAGGTAACGCCACTCCTTTTTCCGCGCCTCAATTTCTTTATTCACTCCTATTGTTCATCGACATTTCAGCTGTGCAAAGAATGGGTCATTGTCCTTCATCTTCATGCCGATCTCGCAGAATAGCCGCAACATCCTCAGCTCACCTGAGCACGCTGCTACTATCACAGTCCGAGCCTATCCGGCCCGTGCATCTAATGCACGCGTCGCCTTGATAGGCAATGTTACAGTCTTCGATGGGGGACATGAATTAGCGGAAGAAGAAGCGAAGGGGCTTGTAGACTGCTTCACAAAACGTCATCCAGATGCCAGATGGTGGCTTCCTGGACGGAAGCCCGCGCCCCATCGGGTGAGCCGAGATTTGTTCCATATCCTGGCGTCCCCTACCTTCTGTTCTGGGGGCATTCGGCTAACTGACCTTGCATGTGATACATAATTGCGACCAATCAGGCCTTCTGGGCGCGGTTTGATCCCCATGTAAGCGTTCTCTCACAGGCTTCCGTGCCCCATCACCCCAACTAATGACCGTTTCCTGTCAATAATAGAGCATCTATTATGTCGGAGGTTTTGGCAAGTGAGTGTTAAGACCTTTGACTTAGCTATATTCCTTGTTGCAGATCGCGTTGACGGGCTTCGCAATAGTGAACATTATATTGGGTATATTCCGATCAACTTGTACACAGAAGCTGTGCTTCCTGGGGTGGAGGCGCACACAGTCATGGGGGGTTTGGTAGTGCAGGGATCCGATCGAGAGATTCGGGCAGTCAGAGTGTCCAAGATCACCGGCGATGTACGTTCTCTTCCGTAGAATTGACAGGCTTCTCATACGCGATACGCGACTGGGGTGGGTAACAGTTGCACGGCTGAAACGCTTCTATCCGCCTTGCGGCCAACCGGTGGAAGAGTCACATAGGTACTCTGTGGGGAGGGTTCTGCGAAAATGGAAATGCAACGTCGTCAACAACTGTCAAACATGGCTCCCAGGGGATGGGAGCTTCCAGGCATTCTCCAGAGAAATCAATGGGTTGAGTGATGCTCGCCAAGGGCTCGATCAAGCTGCGGTCTGATGGAGGATGTCAAACACAAGAGAAGGTGGATAAAGTTGGGTCCGTTACATTTCTGGAACACGAGAAGCTTGTTGTAAACACGAGGGTAGACACCATCGACTCGGATCCTGTACCCCGCAAAAAAAGGGGCACCCGAGAAGACACATATTTACTAGCGAGGATGTGCGCTTACTTCCATACTCTGTTTTCGGCGCGTGGGCCTACGAAACGGGTTTGAGTGGGGGTCAGTCTTCCGTAAAAGGCCTTAGTTGTGGCGTGTACCTGCCACAGCAACACTCCAAGACGACTTTCCCAGCGCAACTACTACTAAGCGCCCTTCCTGCTCTATACTCACACCCCCTCCCCCTCCATGACCACTCCAAAACGCATCTTGCCATCCAGGTCTGGGGCCGTCGCCTACTCCGCTCCTTGACCTCCGCTCTAATCCTCTCTTATGTCAGCACGCCGCCTCCCCAACGGCCTGCGCCTCTGCCAACCACCCGTAAACATGTTCTGCGAGTTAGTCAGGCTTGTACCTCCTGCAGGCGCCAGGTAAGCCATTTGGCGGCTCTGTACGCTCCTTCTTAAAGGCTGTCTCCCAGAAAATGCGCTGTGAAGGTGCCGACAATCCACCCTGCGTCCGATGCCACCTCTCCAGCACCAACTGCATTTTCGAGAAAACACCAAAGCCACAACTTATGGACTCCAGCGTCCGCGAGTATGTATCGTCACTTGGGTCCCAACCTGTCCAGTTTGGAGGTAGATGGTTGATCCTTGGGTCCATGACACAGACGGTTGGCCGAATTGGAACAAGAGATTGAAATGGTCAAAGCGACACAGCGGCAAATGCAGACCATGCTCAGTGAAATATTGAACGAGCTTAGACGCAGACCTGGTCGTCCGCCACAGTCTGCTTCAACCGAGAGCCCCGCGACAAGCAGTTGGCACACTGGGGTGGCATTGCCTGCGGCGCAGATACCATCCGCGGGTTCTATGTCGGGTGAGCGTTTGCAAACCTTCCTTCAATCATTGATGACTGCCTCGTATCCTGACATCGTGATGCGGCAAAAACAGAAGCTCCTGTTACTCGGGCGACCACTGCTCAGCCTTATATGCCCCCTTCAAATTCGGACTCTGGTCGGCAACTCAGTGCAGATATTGCTGAATCCCCCGCAAACTCCTCGCCGACGCCTAGGGATCCAAATCAACTCTCTCGCAAGCGCAAGGGCATTGCCTCGAGCGGCCCTGGTTCTGTCGACCATCACCACAACTATAGCAAGCGATCTCGAGGCGAGTCAAGCTCCCCTGTCGTGAGACTCTCGCAGCCCCACCACCAAGTAAGCCTTCACGGCATGCAGCCGCTGCGGCCGGAAAGCAAAGAGCAAAATTTTATCGACAAGCAAACCCTCTCCTCGCATGACACCGAGCAACTCTTCGCGCTGTATGCATATATGCCCCCTGTCTGGTCCTAGGTCTCCTCCTGCTCGTCGTTGTCATTGTTCCCGCCCTCGGCCTGTTTCGGATGTTGTCATTATGGCACGAATATACCTCGTTCCCTCTCATTGGACAACGTTGGGGTTTGACCAAATGTGAGGTCCTTTCTCTCGGGAAACATACGGGCACTCTAGCGACTGTATCGCCCATGGCTATGCTCTCCTCCACGTGATGACGGGTGTGTGAATATCAAGGCGAGATGCGCGTTTTGCCTTGTCCTGTTTCGTTTCCGGAGAGTGTGATGGAGGTCGGCTTCTGGGCCTGATTCAGCTAGCGTTGGAGAAAGAACACATTACCTTGGCGGAGGAAGCACCCCTTGGACATGTTGGAAAGGTAAAGATAGCACAGGTTTGGCGAGTGTACTTGCAGATTAATTTCGTTTGGTGACTCTCTTGCTCGAACACTGACCAGCTCTTATGTGTGGCTGGTTATTGCAACTTGGAACCGTGCTGATGGAGGGACGAGTTTTATTTACCGTTTGCAGGGGCTGACAGGCTCATCAGGCAATACCATCCGAGTCGCAATGGAGACTGGTATATACACAATTCTGAGGCAGGTTGCAAAGTGTAGACGCAACGGGGGACCGGAAGACGATCTTGATCTCACTCCTTCAGGCTTGTCGGGTCTAGTGTGCTCTTCGCTTATTATTTGGTATAGGACGCTACAGTACGTCGCATAGATGTAACTTACTTATACAGACCCCTCAGACTCGCGATGTAGGGAGACATGCAATATCGATTATCGGCACCGCCCGAGTTATTCTCCTTTGCAGCGCAACCCAAGTATCATTCCAATAAATGGGCAACTAGTATCTAATTGTGGACATCCTTGCTTCCGTGATGAGCATCATGCGGCGGTACCACGGCTAAATCATCGACATAAGCATATATTTATAGCGCGGCAAAGAGGAAGGCAACGGAATCCTCGTGCTCTGACATTTGGCAGATGTTCAGGCGGAAGTCGGGCCTTAGAAAAAATGGGACGTCATCAAGAAGAGTGCGACAACTCCCGAATTTGTATTGAGTCTGTGACAGATGATGGATACCGCAACCACGGGCCCGACTCTTGCTGAGGGTTCTTCCGTTCACTGACAATTGTTCACAAGCTATATGCCCATCTCTTCAAGCATTCGCAATATTCAAACCCATGATCAGGCAAAGGATATCTCCTTGGAGATTAAAATAGTGGCACTCGAGATGATGCATACCACACGAGAGGCTATGGACATCGTGATGAGCACCAGCGAATATCGGGAAGGCTTGACGATTCGATCGGTATGTCAACGACAGCCCCATATTGATGGGAATACTAACGGAATGTTCCTCCGATCGTCTCTTACACCATATCTGCCCCTTCTTTGTCGTGGTTTTCCTGTTGCGAATGTAAGTCGAGGATTGCTGAGAAGGCCTTGACGTTCTCCAAGCCGTATACGTAAGGACTGCCGACGGACGTGTGCTAACGGTCTAGGCCAGGGTTAAACTTCTGTCTGCACTCGGATTACTTACTCCTCCACTACCGGACGAAACACTACGCACAAGCTCTTCATGCAATAGTCAACGGTCACCGCCAACGAAAACGGTCAGCCCTTATTCAAGCCTACCTAGATTCAACCTACTCGGCCGCTTATATCTGCGAGTATAACAACCTTGCTCGTTTACCGAACCTGAGGATATAATAAGATCTTTCGCGGGGCAGAAACACGCCAGAAACGGTCAGAAACGAAGGCTTAAGCGCATTTCTGGCCCCGCTCCCATGAACCTCTTCCCAGCTGAAGCTGAAGCCGGACTGCAAAAACAAACGTGGAAGCAGCTTTGGCCATTCCAATACAAGTATTTCATTTAACTAGCTGATCCATTGTTTATTGACCTCCCTTGCAGCATAAACCCGGACTGCCATCGGCTATAGCCAACCTGCTTAACTATACGCATGTCAAAAACCAGGTCTAAGATGGGCAAGGTTGTGTCTACTCAGTCCATGGAGGAATAGGCATGGCAGCCGTGATCGAGCCAAGCACACACCACACAACGACCCAGAGCCAAAATTTAATGGGCCTCAAATCCCCTATGGGGCCGGGTATTGCTTCATTACCTCTGTAGTCACGAGTGAACAAGCCGGATTATTCAACTATGTTGTTATTTGCTTGAGTCAGCGATCTCCAGATTTACTAGGTGGAAAGCGGTCCATATACGAGAATCTGCGTCCGGTTCCCGCTCCTTTTTAACCTGTTTCCGAGTCGCTGCTGCCTTTGTGAAGGCTCTTAATAGAATATGCTGACTACCATCCCGCATTTGGCAGTCAACAGCCACCATGCATCCGCTACACCTACCAACGTATAACTCTTTGGCCAATATGCAGACCCCAACATCATTTCCGGGTTCGCTTCTTCCTGCGCCGCCTGGCTCACCGGCCATGTTGACACTAACGTCTTCCACTCCCCTTCTTCCGCAGTCACCTGCATGAAGGGCTTAATGTACCTAAATGGACACATTCTGTTACAAATAAAGGGTTTAGGAAATGTAGTACTGACACAAGGTGCTCTGAGGAAAGAACTTGGCGAGAGAGGGGAGAGAATTCAACTTGAGAACCAGAAGGTTTCCAATGTATACGGGTTCTATAGGGGACTAAATTGAGTGAGTTGGAGGCGGAAGCCCTATATCATGAATCATGTAAGGGTTCAATCCTTTTACCGTTTTAATATTTTTATTTATTTACTTTGTAATCCAATTTTACGTGCTAAGAACTAGTCTATGTTACACGATTCGTCGGATGTGAGTAAGCTATGCTGTGCTGCTAATAGGCCCTCGTTGCTTCCTAAGTGTCGATAGGAATTAGACGAGGTCTAGAAGTGCATCTATGGTGGTGTTGCAACGTGGTTTTGTGTTTTCTACATTTTCTTGATAGCAAAGCGCGTTGCGCTAACGTCTCATTATTTCCCTCCTATTCGGGTGCAATGTCTCCGTAGATGTGCTTGAATCTTCCGATTTTGTTGAGGTAGGTGAGCGTGTGGGGGATGGTTTTTTCGTCGGCAAATA